>Ga0302314_10008747_pt1 | contig 17983 bp, 18 predicted proteins | sample III_Palsa_N2_3_FD_200533 | JGI IMG/M metagenome (GOLD analysis project Ga0302314, IMG submission 200533) | Peat permafrost microbial communities from Stordalen Mire near Abisko, Sweden - III_Palsa_N2_3 | ecosystem: Environmental > Terrestrial > Soil > Palsa > Peat permafrost | place: Sweden...
CGCCCGCCATTCGGGGGCGCCGCGCCGCCGGCGTCAACGCACCTTGCCGCCCAGGGCGTGGATCTCGGCGATATAGCCGCCAGGAAACTGCACCATGGCGGCGATGTGCGGCCCGGCGACGAAGGGATCGACCAGCACCGTGGCCCCGGCGGCCTTTGCCTTCGCCAGCGTGTCGGCAAGGTCCGCCACCTCGTAGCCGGCGATCTCCCGGCCGTAGGGGAAGGGCAGGTGCCCATCCGTTACCAGCACCACCATCCTGCCGAATGCCGATGTGAGGCGGATGCGCCGATACGTCTCGCCTGGCCGCCCGATCTCGATGCCCGGCGCCTGCGCGTCGTCGGACACCAGCGTGCCGTGCGAGAACGCCAGGAAGCTGTGCACGAACGCGTCCGCCCGGTCGGGCGAGAGGTAGACGCGGTTGTCCGGGATGCTCCGCAGCGGCGGCAGGGACGGCGGCGTGGTGTGCCAGTAGAGCTGCGTGTCGATCCCGCCGGGAAACTGGATGATGGCGTCGCGGCCGATCGCGTCGGCGAACGGTGCCACGATCACGTCGGCGCCGCTTGCCCGCGCCACGCCGACCGCCGCGTCCAGGTCGGTGACGAGGTAGCCCGTCCGCTCCGCGCCGAACGGATACGGCACCGGCGTCTTGAAGCCGAACACCGAGAACGTGCCGGCGGGCGTCATCACGAGTTGGGACAGCGTGCTGCTCGGCGTCGGCGTGACGGTGAAGGTGCCCTGTTTCGAGGCTTTGCCGCCGAACGTCGCGATCAGGCTGGCGACGAACCGGTCGAACTCGTCGGGCGCGACGTAGACATGCGCGGTGTCGTATTGCGGTGCCACGGCGACCGAGGCCGTTGCGTCCGCCCGCGCCTGCCCGGCAATGGCGACCCCCGCCAGGATCGCCAGGGCGGTCGCGCGCAACGCGCGTGTGACGTGCATGGATCTCTCCTTCCGGTTCGCCCGCGTCAACGCTCGGGCAACCTCTCGACGCCATCCTGTCCTGCCACGTCTTGTGCAAAACGCCGATGCTGGTTGCCGAACGCCCGACCGCCGATGCGCGGCTCGCCGAAGCCGCCGCGCTGGAAGCTGCGGGCCATACGGCCGAGGCGCGCCAAAACTATCTGGCGATCCTGATCGATGCGCCCGACCACCCGGCGACGCTGAACCATCTCGGCGCGCTGCTGTTCCGCACCGGCTACCGCAGCGCCGCGCGCACCGCCTTCGCCCGCGCCGCCACGCGCCATCCCGGGCAGCCGGAGGGCCACGTCAAGCTCGCCCACCTGCTTCGCGAGGATGGCGACCTGGAGGCCGCGCGACGCCACTATCAGGCCGCCCTGCGCAGCAGCCCCGACCTCGCCGAGGCGCATCAGGGCCTCGGCAACGTGTTCTTCGACGTCGGCGACACCGCGCAGGCCGAGCTGCACTGGGGCCTCGGCTACCGCGCGCACGTGTTCGCCACATGGCCCTATCGCGGCACCGCGCCGCCGATCCGGGTGCTGCTGCCGGGCTCGGTGCGTGGCGGCAACATCCCGGCGATGCCGCTGCTCGACCCGTCGGTGTTCGCCGTGACCACGGTGGCGATGGAGTATTTCGCCACCGCGATGGCATTGCCGCCGCACGATCTGGTGTTCAACGCGATCGGCGACGCCGACCTGTGCCGCCCGGCGCTGCTGGCGGCGGCGGCGCTGGCGGCCTGCACCCGCGCCCCCGTGGTCAACCCGCCGGCCGCCATCCTGCCCACCGGCCGCGTCGGGAACGCCGCAAGGCTCGCCGCCGTTCCCGGCGTCATCGCGCCGCGCATGCAGCTTTGGCGGCGCGCAGCGTTGCACGCGGCCGCGCTGGCGGATGCCGGCTTCGGCTGGCCGCTGCTGCTGCGCGCGCCGGGGTTTCATACCGGCCGGCATTTTTGTCGTGTCGATGCACCCGGCGAACTCGCCAAGGCGGCGGAGGGTCTGCCGGGTGACGATGTGCTGGTCATCGACTACGTGGCGCCACACAGCGCCGACGGGCTCGCGCGAAAACTGCGGGTGATGTGCGTGAATGGCACGCTCTACCCGCTGCACCTCGCCATCTCCGCGGACTGGAAGGTGCACTACTTCACCGCCGCGATGGCCGGAAACGTGGCGCACCGCGCGGAGGAAGCAAAATTCCTCGCCGACATGCCGGGCTTTCTCGGCCCGCGCGCAATGGCGGCGCTTTCCGGCATCTTCGATGTGCTCGGCCTCGACTACGGCGGCATCGACTTCGCCCTCGCCGCGGACGGCTCGGTGGTGCTGTTCGAGGCCAATGCGACCATGGCGATCGTCTCGCCGACGAGCGACCCGATATGGGACTACCGCCGCGCCGCCATCGGCCGGGTGGTCGAGGCGACTGCGCGGATGCTGCGGCGGCGGGCCGCTCCGGGCCCGGCCTGATCCACACGGCCTCGTGCGGCCCGGCGCGTATTGCCGGGGCATCCGGCCGCCGCCATGCTGCCCCTGCGGAATCGCGGCATCGCACGCCGCAAAAAAGACCCTGCGGGAGGAACGAAAGAATGACACCGGCGGCAACACCGCGGCTGAAAACCATCCAGCGCACGGCGCTGGCACTGCTGGTGGTCGCCGGCGTCGTCAACTACATCGACCGCGCCACGCTCGCGGTCGCGAACCCGCTGATCCGCCAGGAACTCGGCCTGTCGGTTGCCGACATGGGCTACCTGCTCTCGGCGTTCCTCTGGTGCTACGCCTTCGCGCAACTGCCGACCGGCGCGCTGGTCGATCGGCTCGGCCCGCGGCTGCTGCTGACGCTCGGCCTGTCGCTGTGGTCGCTGGCGCAGGTGCTCGGGGGCTTCGTCAGCAATTTCCGCCAGTTCTTCGGCGCCCGCATGCTGCTCGGCATCGGCGAGGCGCCGCAATTCCCGACCGGCGCCCGCGTGGTGCGCGACTGGTTCAACCCGCGCGACCGCGGCCTCGCCACCGGCGTGTTCAACTGCGCCTCCACGCTCGGCACCGCCATCGCCGTGCCGCTGCTGACGTTCCTGATGCTGAGCTTCGGCTGGCGCTGGATGTTCATGATCATGGGCGTGGCCGGCCTCGTCGTCGCCGCGGTCTGGGCGCTGGCCTACCGCAACCCCGCGCAGGTCGATCTGACACCAGAGGAGCAGCTTTACCGGCGCCAGGGCGATCCGCCGGGCCAGCGGGAAAAACTGACGTTCCGGGAGTGGAAGCTGCTGTTCCGATTCCGTACCACGTTCGGCATGATCCTCGGCTATTTCGGCACGATCTACCTGACCTGGATCTACACGGCGTGGCTGCCGGGCTACCTGGAGATCGAGCGCCACATGAGCGTCAAGAGCACCGGCATTGCCGCGGCGATCCCGTTTGCCTGCGGCGTCGTCGGCGGCATCTCCGGCGGCTGGTTCGCCGATGTGCTGGTGCGGCGCGGCGTCTCGCCGGTCAACAGCCGGAAATATCCGGCGGCAGTGGCGTTGCTCGGCACCGCGGCGTGCACGCTCGCGGCGACGTTCGTCGAAAGCAACACGCTGGCAATCGCGTTCATTTCGGCCTCGCTGTTCCTGGTCTACGTCACCAGCACCTGCGCCTGGGCGCTGACCTCGGTTGCGGCACCGACCAACTGCACCGCCTCGCTGGGCGCGGTGCAGAATTTCGGCGGCTACCTGGGCGGTGCGCTGGCGCCGACCGTGACCGGGCTGATCGTGCAATCCACCGGCTCGTTCGTGTGGGCGCTGGTAGTCGGCGCCGCGATCGGCAGCCTCTCGGCGCTGTCCTACCTGTTCATCGTGCGCGACCCGATCACCGCGGACGCGATGGACGCGATCAGGCCGGCAGACGCCGAACGCCTGATGGTGTAGGGTGTGCCATGCAGCACTTCCACGTACGCGTCCGCGTCACTGAAGACGGGCACTTGATCGGCGATGCACCAGGTGTTCCGGCCGGCGAGCACGACGCCGAACTGATTCTGCATGGGCACACGCAAATCCCGCCTGGGGCCGATGCCCGCGCTGCGATCCAAGCCTTGCAGGACGAATTGGCCAGATTGCCGGTCCTTGATGCGCGCGCACCGGATGCGCTGCTCGGCTATGACGAGTTCGGCCTGTTTCGGTCGTGGTGATCGACAGTTCGGCTTAGCGCCGGCCCGCCGCTCAGCCCGTCAGCGCCACGCGCTCCACCAGATCGAACGGCGCGCCGGGCTCGGCCTGCACGAACACGCAGATGTCCCGCACCTCCCGCGGCCCGGCCAGAACGTCGGCAAACCATGCCTGCGCCGCCGGGCGGTAGACGGCCTGTTCCTCCGGCGTCAGCCGGCAGGTCAGCGTCATGTGGAAGAACCACGTCGAGAACACGTACTGGTAGCCCCAGCGGACGAGGCTTCTGTCCTCTGCCGCCGTCAGTCGGCCACGCCGTCGGCGTGCCAGTTCCGCTTCGCCCGGCGGCTCGCGCAAATGATCCACCCAGGCCACGCAAACGTCGGAAAATGCCTGCAACGCCGGGCTCGGCGTGGCCTCGTGCAGCGCCAGGAAGCCGGACAGGTCGACGACCGCCAGCGGCGGAAGCGGGAAGGGGGCGATGCTGCCCGCCAGGGCCGCAACGGCGCGGCGGAAGTCTTCCCATCCCACGCCCGGCAGCAGCCGCATCGGCGGGCGCAGCGTGGCATGGAACCCGTAGCCGCGCGCATCCTCGGTGATGGCGGACAGTCCCGGGACATCCGGCTGCGCGACGTCCGCCCCCGTCGCCGGGTCACGACCCAGCCACGCGACCGCGCGCGCCCACAGCGGATCGTCCTCGGCCGGCGCGTAATACAGCGCGACCCGGCTTGCCGGGCCGAACCCCTCCGGTGCCGTCACGCCACCCGCTCGCCTGCCCGCCACACCTGCCGCACGATCGGCAGCCCCTCGAACAGCCGCACCCGCACGAGATCGGCGCGCAACCCCGGCGCGAGCCGCCCGCGGTCCGGCAGCCGCGCCATCTGCGCCGGGGTGTCGGTGATCAGGGCGATCGCCGCCGGCAGCGAAATCCCGGTCGCTTCGGCGCTGCGGAACGCCGCTTCCACGAGGCTTGCCGGCACGTAGTCCGACGCCAGCGCATCGACGGCACCCGCCTGCAACAGGTCGGTCGCGGCGACGTTGCCCGAGTGCGAGCCGCCACGCACGATGTTCGGCGCGCCGGCGATCACCTTCATGCCGTGCGCCTTCGCCGCCTTCGCGGCCGCCAGCGTCACCGGAAACTCGCTGATGCGGATGCCGTCCGCGTGGTTCTGCACGACCTCGGCTTCGGTCTCGTCGTCGTGGCTGGCGATGGCGACGTCCAGCCCGGCGACGCGCGCCAGCAGCGCCCTTCGGTTCGGCTCGCGCAGCCGGCCACGCTGTTCCAGCAGGTGGAGGATCTGCGCCTCGATGGCGGCTTCGTCGGAGCCTTCCTTGCGGCGTAGCGCCCGGAAACGCTCGACATCGGCGTACTGGCCAACGCCGGGCGAGTGATCCATCAGACTGACCATGCGCACATGCGCGTGGTCCGCGACGGCATCCATGAGCGCCAGGACATTCGTGGACGGCATCTCGCAGCGCAGATGCAAAAAATGTTCGCTTTTGAGCAGGCCGGTGTCGGCCAGTGCGTCGAGGTCGGCGACGCCCTCGTGGAACGTGCGCTGCCGCCCATGGTCGAAGCCAAGATCGCCGACGCACAGCGCATCGAGCACCGTCGTCACCCCGGCCGCGGCGCATTGCGCATCATGCGCCAGCAAGGCGGAGCGGGAGGGCCAGCGGGCATTCAGCCGCGGCTGCACCTGCCGTTCCAGGTTGTCGGTATGCACGTCGACGACGCCCGGCATCAGGTGGTCGCCGTCGAAGTCGACCACGCCGGACGCGTGCGACCGCCCCGGCTGGATTTCGGCAATCAATCCGTCGCGGACCACGACGCTGCCGTGCAGCACCCCGTCGGGCAGCACCAGCAGCGCGTTGGTCAGAATCGTCTCGATCATGCAGCGTCCTGTCGCGGCCGTACCTCGTACAAATGGTCGGCGACGGCGTCGCGCACCTCGATGTCATGGAATATTCCCACCACCGCGGCCCCGCGTGCCTTCGCGTCCCGGATCATGCCTACCACGACTTTTGCGTTCGCCGCATCCAGGCTGGCGGTCGGCTCGTCGAGCAGCAGGATCGGGTGGCCGGCGATGAAGCCGCGCGCCAGATTGACGCGTTGCTGCTCGCCGCCGGAAAACGTGGCAGGCGGCAGCGCGTGCAGGTGCGAGGGGATGTTGAGTGTCCGCAGCAGGCTTTTCGCGCGAACCGCCGCGTCCGGCCCGGCACCGGCTTCTGCCACGATCTTCAGTGCCGGCACGCGCGGCACCACGCGCAGGAACTGGCTGACATAGCCCAGCGTCCTTTTCCGGACATCCAGCATCATGCGCGGCGGTGCGGCGGCGATGTCGACGAATTCCCCGTCGTGCCGCACCCAGATGTTTCCCGCATCGGCCCGATAGTTGCCGTAGAGGGCGCGGAGCAGCGTCGATTTGCCGGCGCCGGAGGGGCCGGACAGGGCGATGCACTCGCCGGCATGCACTGCGAAATCCACGTCCTGCAACACCGGCAGCCGCACGCCGCCTTGCAAATGCAGGGTGAACTGCTTTGCCAGCCCTTCGGTGCGGAGCATGACGGTCATGCCCGTGCCCCTTGTTCTCCCTCTCCGCCCTCAAGGGCGGAGAGGGGCTTGCGCGGTGCGAGGTTGTTCACGCCTGCAACACCGAACTGACCAGCAACTGCGTATACGGGTGCTGCGGGTCGTCCAGCACCTGATCGGTGAGCCCCGCCTCCACCACGCGGCCGCGCTGCATCACCATGATGCGGTGCGCCAGCAGCCGCGCGACGGCAAGGTCGTGCGTCACCAGCACCACCGCGATGCCGAGGCTCGCCACCAGCCCGCGAATCAGGTCCAGCAGCCGCGCCTGCACGCTGACATCCAGGCCCCCGGTCGGCTCGTCCATGAACACCAGCCGCGGATGCGTCACCAGGGTGCGGGCGATCTGCAGGCGTTGCAGCATGCCGCCGGAGAACGTGCGCGGCAGGTCGTCGACGCGCGCCGCGTCGATCTCCACGCGCTCAAGCCACGCCACCGCTTCCTCGCGGATGCGGCCGTAATGCCGCGCCCCTTGCGCCATCAGCCGCTCGCCGACATTGCCGCCGGCGGTCACGTCCAGCCGCAGCGCGGTGCGCGGGTCCTGATGCACGAAGCCCCAATCGGAGCGGTGCAACGCCCGCAACCGGGGCTCCGGCATCGCATGCACGTCATGCAGCCGCCCCTCCGGGTCGCGATACCACACCACCCCGCCCTGCGGCCGCGCGCGGCCCGAGAGCACGTTCAGCAGCGTGGTCTTGCCGGAGCCGGATTCGCCGACCACGGCCAGCACCTCGCCGGGCCAGAGGTCCGCTGCCACCCCGTCCAGCGCGGCAATCGGGCCGAAGCGGAGCGAGAGGTCGCGGGCGGACAGCAGCGTCTGGTCCATGGTCATTACTCTGCCGCCAGCGCCTGCCGGCGCCCCTCGCAATAGTCGGTGTCGGAGCAGCAGAACAGCCGCCCGCCGCGGTCGTCGGTCACCACCTCGTCGAGATAGGAGTCGGTGGCGCCGCACAGGCCGCAGGCGTGCGGGGCGCGGGTGGTGCGGAACGGATGGTCCTCGAAATCCAGGCTTTTGACAGATGTCCACGGCGGGATGGCGTAGATGCGCTTTTCCCGGCCGGCGCCAAACAGTTGCAGCGCGGCGCTCATATGGAGCTTTGGGTTGTCGAAGGCCGGGATCGGGCTCGGCGACATCAGATGCCGGCCGTTCACCAGCACGGGATAGTCGTAGCTGATCGAGACGTGGCCGTAGCGGGTGATGTCCTCGTAGAGCTTGACGTGCATGGCGCCATAGTCGGCGAGCGCGTGCATGCGCCGGGTTTCCGTGCGGCTCGGCTCCAGCTTCGCCAGCGGCTCCGGCAGCGGCACCTGATAGACCAGGATCTGGTCGTCCCGCAGCGGCACTTCCGGGATGCGGTGGCGGGTCTGGATGACGGTCGCCTCCGCTGTGCGCGTCGTGGTGCGGACGCCCGCGGTGCGGGCGAAGAAGCGGCGGATCGAGACGGCGTTGGTGGTGTCGTCGGCGCCCTGGTCGATCACCTTCAGCACGTCGTCGGCGCCGAGCACCGCCGCCGTGACCTGGATGCCGCCGGTGCCCCAGCCATAGGGCAGCGGCATTTCCCGGCTGCCGAACGGCACCTGATGCCCCGGGATCGCCACCGCCTTCAGCAGCGCGCGCCGGATCATGCGTTTCGTCTGTTCGTCGAGATAGGCGAAGTTGTAGCCCTGGGTCATGTCTGCCCCCTCTCCCCTTGCGGGAGAGGGCCGGGGTGAGCGGGGGCCGCATCCGCCCGTATCCGCCGCAGCGTCTCCAGTTCACTTTGAAAATCAACGTAGTGCGGCAGTTTCAGGTGCTCGACGAAGCCGGTCGCCTCGATGTTGTCGCAGTGGCTGAGCACGAACTCCACGTCCTGGCCCGGCGCGGTCGCGTCCTCGCCGAGTTCGCCGGCGCGCAAGCTGCGGTCCACCAGCGCCATCGCCATCGCCCGCCGCTCGCCCTGGCCGAAGGCGAGTCCGTAGCCGCGGGTGAACTGCGCCGGCGTGGTTTTGGAGCCGCCGAACTGGTTGACCATCTGGCATTCGGTGAGCACGAGGTCGCCGATCTCGATGGCGAAACCGAGTTCCGGCGGCTCGATTTCCACCGCCACCTCGCCCATGCGGATTTCGCCGACGAACGGATGCGTGTGGCCGTAGCCGCGCTGCGTCGAGTAGCCGAGCGAGAGCAGAAACCCCTCGTCGCCGCGCGCCAACGCTTGGAGCCGCAGGTCGCGGTCGGCCGGGAAGCTCAGCGGCTGGCGCGTCAGGTCGCCGGGTTCGGCATCCGCGGTGCCGTCGGGTTCGATCAGCCCCTCGTGGCCGAGGATGTCATGCACCCGTGGAACGGGCGCGCCGTCGGGCGCCGCCTGCGCCGCGGCGGGCGGCATGCCGCCATCGACCAGCGCAAAATCCAGCAGCCGGTGGGTATAGTCGGTGGTCGGGCCGAGCACCTGACCGCCCGGCAGGTCCTTGAATACGGCAGAGATCCGCCGCAGCGGCCGCATGTTGACAGTGTCAACCGGCACCGAGGCGGCGAAGCGGGGCAGGGTGGTGCGGTAGGCGCGCAGCAGGAACGCCGCCTCGATCAGATCGCCCTGCGCCTGCTTCACCGCCAGCGCTGCCAGTTCCCGGTCGTAGATCGAGCCCTCCGCCATCGCCCGATCGACCGCGCGGCCAAGCTGGCTCGCGATCTGATCGACGCCGATTTCGGCGACGCTGGCATCGCCCCGCCGCGCCTCGGCGAGCCAGGCGTGGGCGTTGTCGATGGCGCGCTCGCCGCCCTTGACCGCGACGTAGGCCATCAGCCCGCCTCCACCCGCACGCTGCGTGGCAACGCGACAACCGCCGGGCCGGCAACGAGGAGAAGGTCGATGCCGCGCGGAGAGAGCGCGTGGTTGTCTGCCCAACGTGCCGCAAAATCAGCGGGCAGGCCTGCGACCTGCAACGTGGCCGGCGTGCGCAGGCCGGGGCCGGCGAGGCGCAGGCGCTGGCCGCTGCCGAAACCCGCGACCTGGACGATCAGCGTCGCCGACTCCTCCGGCGCTTCGTCGGTGCCGGCGGAGAACGCGGAAAAATCGGGCAGGGCGGTGGCGACGGCGAAGGCGGCGGCGGCCGGGTCGTCGGTGATCGGCGCGCCGCAATGAAACAGCACCCAGTCGCGCGCGGCGGCGCAGTCGGGCGCGAGCCACAGCGGCGTTTCGGCATCGGCCAGCGTCAGCAGCACCGCCGCGGTTGCACCTGCGAGCGGCGCGGGCGGTTGCACCTTTTCGCCGACGCGGTGCAACCGGCCGGGCCGCGCCATCGCGTCCAGCACCGCGCGGAACGTCTGTTGCGCGTCCGCGACGGGATCGGCGAAGCCGGGCAGGTCGAGGCTCATGAGCGCATCGTCGCCAGGGTGAAGAAATCGACGCGCGTCGCGGCGGCGCGGGCGGCCAGCGCTGCGCGGCGTTCCTGTTCGCGGCTTTCCAATGGCCCGATCACGGCGCGCTGCAACGCCGCCTGCCGCTCCGGGTCCTGCAGCGCGGCGTCGAGCCGGGCCGCGAGTTCGGCCTTGCCGCCATCGCGCCCGGCGACGTAGGCGTGGCCGATGCGGCCCTCGGCGCGGACGGTGCAGCGGGTGACGGTCATCTCGCCGAGATGGAACGGGCTGCCACCACCGCCGGTGCGGCCGCGCACCATGACCAGCCCGACCTCCGGCCCGCGCAGCCTAGTGTGTGCCGGCAGCGGCGGCGCCTCGGCCAGCGCCGCCTCGATCGCGGCGCGGTCGGCGCGGGCGAGCACGGACATCCAGCGTTGACGGTCGGAGGGCGGGGTGGCGGGCATTCGCGGTCTCGTTATGGTCCAGATGTCTAGACAGGTAAGCCCCGACCGGTCTATGCGTCAATCGACGAGTTCGCCGCATGTCGGTGAAGGATTTGTGACCACATGACGCCCGAGACCGAGGATCTGGCGCGCGAGGACGGCGTGACGCTGTGGCGGCAGATCGCGCGCGCGCTGGAGCGTGAGATCGCCGCCGGCATCTTCGCGACCGGCGCCAAGCTGCCGACCGAGGCGCAGCTTGCGGCGCGATTCAGCGTCAACCGCCACACCGTCCGCCGCGCGCTGGAGGACCTGTCGCGGCGCGGCATGATCCGGGTGGAGCAGGGCCGCGGCAGCTTCGTTGCCGAGGAAACGCTGGACTACGAGGTCGGCCCGCGCACCCGCCTGTCCGAATGGATCCGCCGCAACAACAAGGAGCCGGCCGGGCGGGTGCTGGACCTGCGCGAGGTTGCGGCCGACGCCCAGGTGGCGGCGGGGCTCGGCGTACGGCCGGGTGCGCGGGTGGTGCGGCTGGAGCGGCTGGGGCTTGCCGACGACGTGCCGGTGAGCCTGACCAGCCACAATTTCCCGCTGCTGCGCCTGCCCGGCATTTTGGGCGCGCTGCGCGAGTGCCCGACGATCACCGCCGCACTCGCCCGCTGCGGCGTCGCCGACTACATGCGGCAGTCGAGCCGGGTGACGGCGCGGATGCCGCATCCGCGCGAGGCGGACCTGCTGCGCCTGCCGCGATCCCGCCCGGTGCTGGTCTCGGAAAACATCAACGTCGATCGGAATGGTGCCATCGTGGAATATGGAGTGAGCCGGCTGCCGACCCCGCGCGTGCAACTGGTGTTCGAACCGTGAGCCGCCCGATCCGCATTGCCGGCGGCGAGGTGCTGGCCGAAGGGCGGCTGTCGGCCGCCGATCTGCTGCTCGCGGACGGCGCCATCGCCGGGCTGGACGTGGCGGCGCCGGCCGATGCGTGGACGTTCGATGCGCGCGGACTGATGGTGCTGCCCGGCATCGTCGATCTGCACGGCGACGCGTTCGAGCGGCAGATGCAGCCGCGCCCCGGCGTCAATTTCCCGGCCGACCTGGCGCTGGCCGAGACCGAGCGGCAACTGCTCGGCAACGGCATCACCACCGCCTATCACGGCGTCACGCTGTCCTGGGAGCCCGGCTTGCGCGGGCTGGAGGCATGGCACGCGCTGAGCGGTGCGCTGCACGCGCGGCCCTGGGTCTGCGACATGCGGCTGCACCTCCGCTGGGAGGCCTTCAATCTTGACGCGCTGGACGTGGCGCTCGCCGACATCGCGCGTGGGCGCGTGAACCTGCTGGCGTTCAACGACCACACGCCGGAAATCCTGCCGCGGCTCGACAACCCGGCCAAGGCCGCCGCCTACGCTGCCCGCTCGGGCGTGTCCGTTGAAACGCTGCGCACGATCGGCGAGCGCGCGGCGGCGCGCGAGGCGGAGGTGGCGGCCTCGCTCGACCGGCTGGCCGCGGCGGCGCGCGCGGCCGGCATCCCGATGGCCAGCCACGACGACGATTCCATCCCCGGCCGCGATGCGTTCCGCGCCCGCGGCGCTCGGATCAGCGAGTTCCCGATGAGCGAGGAGATCGCCCGCGCTGCCCGCGCCGCCGGCGACTGGGTGGCGATGGGCAGCCCGAACGTGGTGCGCGGCGGCAGCCATCTTGGCTGGGCCTCGGCCGGCGCGCTGGCCGAGGCCGGCGTCTGCAACCTGCTGACCAGCGACTATTTCTATCCGTGCATGGCGCGGGCGCCATTCGTGCTGGCCGCGCGCGGGGGGCTGTCGTTGCCCGAGGCGTGGGCGCTGGTGTCGAAGAATCCGGCGGCGGCCGGGGGCCTTTCGGATCGCGGCGTGGTGGCGGCGGGCAAGCGGGCGGACCTGCTGCTCGTTGCGACGGACGAGAGCGGCCCGCGCGTGCTGGCGACGATCGCGGCCGGGCAGGTGGCGTACCTGACCGCGGAGGGGGCGGGAAGGATGGGGTAACCGCCAGGACGGCACGGAACGCCGTGTATCTGCCTTGGCGCCCGATGCGTGCCTCATCAAGAATGTTGACCATAAGGTAATAATCCGGTAAGGCATTCGCACTCGGGCCGCCGTCATCGGCCGAGCGGAGTGACACACTATGCGTCGTGTTCTGGCGACTTTCGTGATCGCAATCGCCGCGGGATCCGCAATCGGCGGTGCTGCCCATGCAAACCCCGCTTGGGAGTTCACCAGCCCCGGCAACTCCTTCAGCAACGGCATCTGGGATTTTGGGACGGCGTTCACGGCCAACAGCGCCGTGACGGTTTCCGGGCTCGGCTATTATGCCGACCCCACGAACGGGCAGGTCGACTCGAATCCCGTGGTGCTGTACCAGTGCGCCGATGTGGCGTGCGACAGCACTGGAACCGAGATCGCCTCCGCCACGGTCACCAACACATACGCGCTCAACGGGCATTTCCGCTACGTCACGGTCACGCCGGTCAACCTGATCGCAGGCGATTCCTATGAAGTCGTCGGCATCAGCAGCGGGGACAATTATACCTGGGATGATCCCGGGTTTGCGGTCAACAGCGCGATTACGATCATCGGCGATAATAGCGGCGACACGGATCGCTGGCTCAGCACGTCGACGCCGACATTCCTCAATACGCTTCAAGGCGACATCCCCGGTGAAGATGGGATCTGGGGGCCGGACCTGTTTTTCGGCGTGGCAACGTTCACCCAGCCGGTTCCGGAACCCGCCTCGGTAGCATTGCTGGCTGCCTCCCTGGTGGGCCTGGGCGTGATGCGCCGCCGCCGCCGCTGATGTCGGGTTAGCCACGTTGCTGCGTCCGGGCGGCCCTGCGGGGCCGCTCTTTTGCTGGGGCGCGACATAGTGAAACCGTAGTCACCAAAGCCCACCGCCACTCCACGAAAACCGGGCAGCTTCTTCAAGGTTTGGGCACGATCGCTGCGAAGCGCGGCGCATGCGCCGGGTCGCGGGCCGCGGCAAGCAGCTTCGGCCAATCATCGGGCGGATTGCCGGAGGCGAGCATGCTGCTGAACACCGCGTAGGGATCACTCGCGGCGCGGGCTTTGCGCAGCGTGTTGCGGTCGTTGACCCAGGCGTAGACCACGATCCGCGCGGCCGAATCGGCGCGGAAGAACAGGCGGAAGCGGTTGGCGCCGAACTTGGCGCGGAACCAGTGCCGGTGCGCCGGGCCGAGCGTGTTGCCCTGGCGGAATTCCGGGGCGAGCGGGTCGCGCGGCACACGGTCGAGCATCAGATCGCGCAGGGTGGCCAGCAGCTTGACGTTGGCGTTGCCCTGCCAGCCGGCAGGGTCGGCCTGTCGGGCCCGCTCGGCCGCGGCAGTCAGCTTGTCGAGCTGGTCGAGCAGCAGCTTGTGGCCCACCAGGCCCCAGCCATGGCGTTGCAGCACGGCCGGCTAAAGCGTCACTTCGCCTTCGATCGTTGCGTCTGGATCGACCGTCACGCCCTCGGTCGCCGCTGTCATGCGGGCCACCAGTTCTGGCGTGAGCGGAACGAGCATGTTCGGCTGCGCGGCGATATCGCGCTCGAGCAGGGCCAGGAACGGTGCCAGCGCAGGGTCGGCGCCCGGCTCGGCGCCCGGCTCGACGACGGCATGCACGCTGACCACCCCGTTCTCGACCCGGAAGGCGATGCGGCTGCCATAGCCGACCCCGAGCGCCTGACGGATGGCCTTGGGCACGGTCGTCTGGCCTTTGGCCGTAATGGTGCAGACCTCTTCGATTGCGGGCATGGCTTGTCTCCTTACCGGGAGATGTAAGGCAATATCCTTACTTTTACCAGATGTCCGGCTGCGGTCGCGATGCGCAGCCCCATCCGCCGCGATCCACGCGCCTCATCCCCAGTCCGCGATCAGCCGCCGCGCCGTCACGACATCGCCCGTGCCAAAACCCTCGGTGAACCGGTCCAGCGTCCCGGCGAGCAGGGTGCGTGCGTCGGCGGCGCGGCCGGCGCGGTGCAATAGCCGGGCCAGACTGGTGGCGCTGCGCAGCTCCCAGGACAGGGCGGATTGCTGGCGGGCGACGTCGAGCGACCGCCGCAGCTTCGCCTCTGCCGTCGCTGCCGCGTCCGGTGCGGCATGCCAGAGCAACAACGCGGCATCGACGCGCAGCACCTCGGCGAGGCTCCACAGTGCGTCGGCGGGCTCAGCCTCGGGCCGGGGCACCGGGATCGTCGGCGCGGCGGCCAGCGCCGCCAGTGCGGCGACGGTCGAGACGTCCAGGCGCGGCTCGATGAACGAGGCGATCAGTGCGTCCTGTTCGCTGCCCGGCCGCAACCGCAGCACCAGCGCGTAGCATTGCGCCCAGGAATCCACGTATTTGTTGCCGGCGGCCCGATCGACCAGCATGGCCACGCGCCGCTGCGCCTCCGGCAGGTTGCCGGTCCACAGCGCGAGCGGACACGCGGCGATGTACAGCACGTAGCAGATCGAGAACCAGTGATCCGCCCGCTGCGCGTTCTCCAGCGCCTCCTGCGCGGCGGCCATGGCCTGATCGGCAAAACCCTGGATCCAGAGGATGCGGGCAAGCAGCGTCGGGCAGGCGATTTCCGGATCGAGCTGGAAGTCGGCGTTGGAGGCCTGGGCCGCGCGGCGGGTCTCGCTGCGCAGACGCTCGGTGCGTTGCCGGGCCACCGCCTGGTTGCCGAGGAAGTGGTGCGTCAGCCCCAGGATGCGGTCGCCGAGCAGGATGAAGCGCTGGTCGTCGGCCTCCTTGGCGATGCCGTCGTAGCGGGTCGCGACCTCGAGCGCCGTCCGGTATTCGCCGCGGCCGCGCCGGACCGCCCACAGCCCCCACAGCGCCTGCAACTGCACCGGCGCATCGCCGACCTGCTCGGCGAGGGCGAGGGCGCGCCGGAACGCGCGCTCCATGGTGTCCGGCTCGCTCGCCGAATACCAGAGCGCGTGGCCCAGCGCGGCCTGCAGCCGCATTTCCACGAGGGGGTCCGGCGCCGCCGTCGCCTGCAGGCGCTGCAATGCCCGGTCGGCACGCTCGCGATACTCCGCCATCAACGACAACTGGAACCAGAGCTGCGCCGACGCCGCGGTCAGCTCGAGACCGATCGACAGGTCGCCGGACGGGCTGAACGACCAGTCGATCGCCGCCCGAACGTCGCCGATGCTGCCGCTGTAGACCGAGAGCCAGTCGGCGCCGGCCCGCGCGCCCCATTCGGCCTCGCCCCGCCGCATCAGATCGCGGAAGTAGGTTGCGTAGCGCCGGGCGGCCGGCTCGGCGTCGCGGCTGTGGGCGAGCTTGTCGGCCGCGTAGGCACGGGTGGTTTCGAGCAGCCGGTACTGGATCGCCGTGCCGCCGACATCGGTCGCGACCAGCGACTTGCCGATGAGATTGCCCATCAGTTCGACCGCGTCGGGCGCCGGGATGGCGGCGTCCGCGACCACGGCGATGGCCGCCTCCATGGTAAACCCGCCGGCCATCGGTGCCAGCCGCCTGAAGACGATCTGCTCCGACTCCGACAGCAGCCCGTGGCTCCAGTCGAGCGTGGCACGCAGCGTCCGGTGCCGCGGCAGCGCGGTGCGGCGCCCGGCAGTCAGAACGGAGAAGCAATCGGTGAGGCGCGCTTCGAACTCTTCCAGCCCGAACAGATCGACGTGGGCGGCGGCAAGTTCGATCGCCAGCGGAATCCCGTCGAGGCGGCGGCAGATGGCACACACGGTCGGCGCGTTGCGGTCGGCGAGTTCGAAGGTATCCAGCGCCGCCGTCGCCCGTTCGGCGAACAGTTCCACGGCCGGGAAGGTCAGGGCTTCGCCCGCCGACATCGGCGCCGACCGGGGCGGCAGGGTCAGCGAGGACAGCCGGTAGAGCCACTCGCCCTCCGCCCGAAACGGTTCGCGGCTCGTCGCCAGCACGTGGACACCCGGGGCACCCCGCAGGATGCCTTCCGCGAGGGACGCCGCCGAGCCGATGACGTGCTCGCAATTGTCGAACACCACGAGCATCGACTTGTCCCGCAGATAGGCAACGAGCCCCGGCAGCGGGTTCTCCGCTCCGATGGCGATGCCGAGCACGGAGGCGAAGGCGCTCGCCACCAGCCGCGGATCGGCAAGCGGCGCCAGATCGATGAAGCAGACGCGGTGCCGGTAGGCGCCGACGAGGTTTCCCGCGACCGCCAGGGCGACCGTGGTCTTGCCGATCCCGCCCGGGCCGACGATGGTCACGAAACGTCGCCGCGGCAATTGTGCGGCGATCAGGTCAACCGCCTGGTCGCGGCCGATCGTGCGCGTCAGCGGCGCGGGCAGGTTGTGCACGGCTTCCGCAACGGGCGCCGGTGCGGACGCCGCGGCGGCCGCGGCGCGGCTGTGGCCGACCCGGGCGACGAAACAGTAGCCGCGCCCGGCGACGGTGTTGATGAAGCGCTCGCCCGCGCCGCCATCCCCGAGGACCCTGCGCAGCGTCGCCACGTGGACCCGCAGATTGGTTTCGTCGACAAAGGTGCCGGGCCAGACCCGCTCAATGAGGTCCTCTTTGCTGACAAGTTCGCCCGCCCGCTCGGCCAGCGTGGTCAGCAGATCGAGCGCGCGGCCACCCAGCCTGACCGCACTGCCGTCCCGGCGCAGCGACCGGCGGGTCGGGTTGAGTTGAAACGGGCCGAATGTCAGCACGCTGTCGGTCACTGCAACCGCCTGATCAGGTTTGGTGTCTTCCCCCCAAGATGGCCAAGCCGGATCCGGAGCCAACCCTCAGGCCCCCAGTCTCACGACGGTCCAGCCACGACGCATATTCCCCGGAGAGGCGGCCAACCGCCGCTGCCGCTGGACGTTAGCCACCGATCCGAGTCCGTCGCAACGGCGAGGCTGCCCGCGGCGACGCCATGGCATCGGGATCCGCCCGAACGTTGCCGAAAAATAAGGGATGCAGTTTTGCCCGCTCAAAAATCCATATCGACTTCCAGTTCCTCGATCTGTTCCGGCTCGTGCATCGCGTCGGCGACCCAGGTCTTCATGTCGGGCCATGCCATGACCTGCTTGCAATAGCCGGTGCTCACCGGGTCCACCGCGACGCCATAGGTCAGCAGCCGCGTCACCACCGGGGCGTACATCGCATCCGCAATGCTCGGCGCTTGCCCGAACAGCCAGGGGCCGCGCCACTCGGCAAGGCACTCGCGCCAGATTTCGGTGATGCGGTCGATATCGGCTTGGGCCGACGACCAGACTTTGAAGTTCGTGCGCTTCATCCGCAGGTTCATCGGCAGCGAGGCGCGCAGCGCCGAGAAGCCCGAATGCATCTCGCCTGCGATCGAGCGGCAGCGCGCCCGCGCGGCCCGGTCGGCCGGCAGCATCTGCGCCGCGGGGTGCAATTCGTTCAGGTATTCGGCGATCGCCAGCGTGTCCCAGACCGAGACCCCGTCATGGATCAGGCAGGGCACCCGGATGGAGGAAGACCGCAGCAACAACTCCGCCCTTACATTCGGGTCGTCGGCTGCTACGGTCTGTTCCCGGAACGCCAGTCCGGACAGGCGGACCAGCAGGTAGCCGC
>Ga0302314_10008748_pt1 | contig 17983 bp, 18 predicted proteins | sample III_Palsa_N2_3_FD_200533 | JGI IMG/M metagenome (GOLD analysis project Ga0302314, IMG submission 200533) | Peat permafrost microbial communities from Stordalen Mire near Abisko, Sweden - III_Palsa_N2_3 | ecosystem: Environmental > Terrestrial > Soil > Palsa > Peat permafrost | place: Sweden...
CCCACAGGAGGTCATGGAGAGCTTCGTCGACTACCAGCATCAGTCGGTCGTGCACAATGTCTCCCTCCGTGAGGTGACCCCGCCGGTGGAGGAGGGGCCGTTGCTGCGCATATCCTTCAGCGCGGCCATCAGCCTGTCCGTCCGCTTGGCGACCATAAAGGTGGAGCAGGGCGTGGTCCTGTCCGGCCCCGGCCTGGCGTCGGGGGAGGTGACGCTGCACCAGATCGGAATGCCGTTGGGGGTAGTGCTCATGGCGACCCCGATCGGGCCATGGCAGACGCACTTGCGTGTAGTCATCGTGACAGAGGCCGCGCGCGCGGATTCCCCCCTGCTCCAGAAGGCCGCCTCCATGGCCTGGTCCGCAGTGGCGGGGCAAGCACTCGTGCGGACCATAGCCCACCAGATGGGCCAGGACGCCAGGATCTGGAACCGGAAGCGGTACGAGCCGGACCCGCAGCTCGCCCCCGGGGAGAGCGCCATCGGCCACTACCGCCGTTGGGTGCGTCAGTTCTACCCCCCGGACACGGACACGGGGTCCACCGGGGCGTCCTGATCACGGCTGACTGGTACCGCCTTGCAGATGTGGGCCCGGCTCCAGATCGAGGTGCGACCCGGAAGGCCGGTCCGGCACGGCGTCGCGATCCCGGATCAGGCACTCACCTCATCCACGCAAGTGAGACAGAGCTTCAGCCTCTTGAGCCCCTCGGGGAACCGGCCCTGAGCACGGCGCGTTGGACACACGTTCCCCGGATCGAACCATGGAGGTACCGCACGTGAACGCCGACGCCGACCGGCCGACCTTCCTGCTGGTCCACGGAGCCTGGCACGGGGCCTGGTGCTGGGAGCCGGTACGCGCCGAGCTCGACGCAGATGGTTGGCGGTCCCACGCCGTCGACCTGCCCAGCGCCAATCCTCCGGCCGGTCGGCCCGAGGGCGCCCGCCCGGCGGGGATGCTGGACGACGCGGCCGTCATCCGGGAAAGCCTGCGGCGCATCGAAGGCCCCGTGGTGGTGGTCGCCCACTCCTACGGCGGCGTCCCTACCACGGAGGCGATCTCGGACGCCGCGAACGTGGTGCGCGCGGTGTACGTCGCCGCTTTCCAACTGGACGCGGGCGAGAGCATGTTCACCTTCCGCGGCACGCCCGTCCCGGACGACGGCGCGGGCCAGGTCCCGCCCCACCCGGACTCACGGCGGCTGTTCTTCGACGATGTGCCCGAGGCCGATGCCGCCCGTGCCACGGCCCGGCTGCGCCCGCAAGCCGTCAGGTCCTTCGCAGAGCGGGTGACGTCGGCAGGTTGGCGCACCGTGCCCTCCAGCTACGTCGTCTGCGAGCGCGACCTGGTGTTCGACCCGTCCCAGCAGCGCGAACTCGCCGCCCGGGCCGACTCCGTCCACCGGCTGGCCAGTGGCCACTCGCCGTTCCTCTCGATGCCCCGTCAACTCACCGACGTGCTGGTCGAGATCGCCGCCCCCACGCTCCCCGCCGGGGCCGGGGCCCGCGCTGCGGAGCCGAGCCTGGAAGGATGACGCGGCGGCCTGTCACTTCAGACTGAACAGGGTGGATTCCGGCGCCCCAACCCGTACGCGATCGGCGTAGGAATCCGGTCGGGCACGGTCCGGGCTGTCCCTCTGTTGGTCGATATCCGCTGGTCCGGGCGGTGGGCCCTCGATTACGGTTGCCGACGGGACACGCAGACGAAAGAGGAGATCATGGCGCCGACCGAGGTTGCTGGGGCGGGGACGACGACGCTGTGGCGGCCGACCGGTCCGGAGGAGCTGGCTCTGGTGGAGGCGTCGGGCTGGCGGGCGTGGCCGCCGCGTCTGCCGGAACAGCCGATCTTCTACCCGGTGCTGAACGAGGACTACGCGATCCGGATCGCCCGGGACTGGAACGTCCCCGCGTCCGGTGTCGGCTATGTGACCCGTTTCCGGGTCGACTCCGAGTTCCTCGAGCGCTATCCCGTCCAGCAGGCCGGTGGCGAGACGATCCTGGAGTTGTGGGTTCCGGCAGAGGAACTGGAGGAGTTCAACCAGCACATCGTCGGTCCCATCGAGGTCGTCCGCGAATTCCGCCCGGAAACGGGGTGAGGTGATGCCGGCCTCTCTGAGGGCTCGTGTACAGCAGCGTCTTTTCGACCATGCCTGAGAGTATTGCGGGGTCCGGCCGGCCGTCCTGCCGCGTGCCACCTTGGGGCGCCGCGCGATGCAGCACCGCAGGTCACCGGACGGGACGGCCCACGCGCGCAGTTCCCTCCGGCGAGGGACCATGGTCATCGTCAAGTCCCTTGCGGCACCGTTGCTTTCAGCTGACCGGCGGTGTCATGCTTGCGTCAATCTGCCCCTCCGGTGAACACCTGCGCCACCACAGCACGCCCGGCCCGCGTACGCTTCCATCCGATCGCCGACAAGGACGTCATCATGCGCAGCAGAATCCCCGGCCTCAAGGCCCTCGTGCTCCCCGCAGCCATCGCTGTCAGTCTGTGCGGCCTGGCCACCGCCGGCTCGGCGCAGGCCGAGGCCCCGGCGAGCGCCGCCCCCTCGACCTCGGGGCACGTGGCGACGCACCAGACGGCGCCGCGCCGGCCCGACGCGACCAGCCCGAACCTGCTGACCGCAGGATCCTTCGAGCAGAGCACCGCCGGCTGGCAGAAGCTGGTCCCGCGGGCGGGATCGTCAACTGGGCCAACTACAACACAGCGGCCGGCGCCCCGGCACCGGCCTACGACGGCACCGGGTACCTGGCCTTCAACACCAACATCGCCGGCGGCTCCGTCTTCCAGGACGTGCCGGTCACCGTCGGCACCGGCGGCACGTACGAGGCCTCGGTGTTTCTCTCCTCGCAGTCCGGCCCCGCGAGCGGCACCTTCTGCCTCTGGAGCCTGGCCAGCAGCAACACCGACCTCTGCAGCGCCTACAACGTCAACTCCGCGACCGGCTACCAGAACTACATACTGGTCTTCAGCGTGCCGCAGCAGACCAGCACGTTGCGGTTCCAGGTCTACCCGACGGCGAACGGCGGGACCACCGACATGGACACCGCGAGCCTGACCCGGATCGGCTGACCCGTCGAGCGGCCGTGGTGCGCCGCGCCACGGCCGCTCCCCCCGCTGGACGAACACCTTCCCTGTCGCCCCCCGGCACCCTCCCGGCCTGGCACGGCAGACTGCTCGCGAAGAAATGGGACTGCTCCACCCCCCGCCGCCACCCTCAGCCGATCACCAGCACCAGCCTGCCTCGTACGCGGCCCTGCTCGCTGGTGCGATGGGCTTGGGTGATCCCGGCGAGCGGGAAGGTCCGGTCGACGGGAAGCCAGAACCGCCCGGTCTCGATCAGCTCGCCCACCTCGGCGAGTGCGTGGAAGGCGTGACCGAGGAACCCGTTGCTGAACAGCACACCGTGCTCCGCGGAACCCTCGAAGTCGGCGAGTGTCACGACGTTCTGCGGACCACCGGCAAGGTCGATGAGCTGGGGCAGAACGCCGCTTCCGGCGACATCGAGCGCGACGTCGACGCCGCTGAGCACGAGCGCGCGCACCTGCTCGACCATGCCGTCGCCGTAGGTCACGGGCTCCGCGCCCAGCAGACTCAGGTAGCCCTGGTTGGGAGCACTGGCGGAGCCGATCACGCGCGCGCCGCGGGCGACGGCGAGTTGGACGGCTGTGCTGCCGATCCCGCCTGAGGCGCCGTTGATGAACAGGGTGGTTCCGGCTGCGACGCTGAGCTGGTCAAGCGCACGCGTCGCGGTTTCGAGTGCGACGGGCAGTGCGGCGGCGTCGATGAACCCCAGCGAGGGGGGAATGATCGCGCGGTAGGTCAGCAGTGCCAGCTCGGCTGCTCCGGCACCGTCGTCGGAGACGCCGAAGACCCGGTCGCCGACGGCCACGTCGGTCACACCCTCGCCGACCTCGTCGACCACGCCCGCGACGTCGCGACCCGTCGTCTGCGGGAGCCCTGCACCGAAGCTCAGCAGGCCCTTGCGCAGCTTCCAGTCCGTCGCGCTGATTCCGGCCGCGTGCACGACGATCCGGACCTGGCCAGGACCCGGATGCGGATCGGGAAGGTCCACGATTTCCAGGACCTCGGGTCCTCCGAATTCGCTGAACTGTGCTGCCTTCATGATGCTCCATTCCCTTCGACGCACGCTGGTGCGTCGCCCGTCGCGATTTCGGCGACGGATCGATCTGCGGGCGATTGCGGTGGTTGGCGGGGGGTGTTCGTCCGTCGTGACACGCGTGACCGGGCGTCAGAACGCAGCGGCGGGCACGGCGTCCGCGTCGACCGGTAGCGGGCCGCTGCGGAACAGGACGGCGGCCAGTGCGGCGCTGCCCAGGAATACCGCCGCTGCGATCCAGAAGACCAGGTGGTAACCAGTGATGGTCGCGTCGGCGAGGGTCGCGGCCCGCGTCGCCGTCGCGGCGTGCACATGGAGGTAGTTCGTGATCGCCGACGCGGCGAGCGAGCTGAACACGGCTGTGCCGATCGACCCGCCGATCTGCTGGGCGGTGTTGACCATCGCGGACGCCGCGCCGGCCTCGTGGGACCTGACTCCGCTGGTCGCGGCATTCTGCGCCGGTCCGAAGATCAGCCCGAATCCGAAGCCGATGACGAGCAAGGCCGGCAGAACGCCTCCGGCATAGCTGGAGTCAGTGCCGATGCCGGTGAGCAGCACCATTCCGGTGGCGGCGAGAAGGCATCCGACGGGGACGATCGGGCGCGGTCCTGTGCGTGGCATGAGCGCTGCCCCGGAGACGATCGCTCCGATGATCAGCAGACCGACCATGGGCAGGAATGCCACGCCGGTCTGGATGGGCGTGAACCTCAGGGTGTCCTCGAGGTAGTAGGTGAGGAACAGGAAGACCGCGAACGATCCGATCCCGGAGATTCCCACCGCCAGGTATGCCGTTCCCCTGGTGCGATCCAGGATCACTCCCAGTGGCAGCAGCGGGTGGTCGGCGCGGCGCTCGATCAGCACGAAGACGACTACCAGGGCGGCGCCGGCGACCACTGCGCCGAGCGTCCAGATGTCGGTCCAGCCCTTCGACCCGGCGTTTCCAAGGCCGTACACGATCCCGACCAGGCCCAGGACAGCGGTGGCCGTGCCCGCGATGTCGAACCGCACCCGCTCCGGCCGGTCGCCGGCACTGAGCCAGATCAACGCGCCGACGAACGCGAGCACGGCGATGACCAGGTTCACATAGAGGCACCACCGCCACGACACGCTCTGCGTGAGGATGCCGCCCAGCAACAGCCCCAGGGCACCGCCGGCACCCGAGACCGCACCGAAGACCCCGAACGCACGGCCGCGCTCGTTCGCGTCGTCGGCGAACGTGACGGACAGCAGCGACAGGGCCGCCGGCGCGAGCATCGCCGCGAACCCACCCTGCGCGACACGTGCGGCAAGCAGCATCGGGAAGCCTCCGGCCGCACCGCCGACCGCCGACGCCACCGCGAAGCCGGCCACGCCGATGAGGAACAGCCGTTTGTGTCCGAAGAGGTCCGCGAGCCGGCCGCCGAGCAGCAGCAGGCTGCCGAAGACGAGCGCGTAGCCGGTCACCACCCACTGCCGGTCGTCGGTGGAGAACCCCAGGTCGTGCTGGGCGGTCGGCAGCGCGATGTTGACGATGGTGGAGTCCAGGATGACCATCAGTTGGGCGAGGCTCAGGACGGCAAGTGCGATCCATCGATTCGCGGCGTGAGGGCCGCTGCTAGCGGTACCGCGGCCACGGACCACACCGGGTACCGCCTGCCGGCTGGATTCCTCTGATGATGTGTCAGTGCTCATGGCGACCTCCGTTCTGTGGGGCCAGTCCCGCGAGGAGCTGCCCGAGCATGAAGTCGAACCGGTCGTGCCCCTCGCCGGAGGTCATCTCCCGCGCATACGCGACCGCGTTCGGGAAGCGGTCCGCGGGCAGCATCTTGAAACGCTCGACGAATTCAGCTCTGTCGAAGGGGCGGCCGTCAGCGTCCTCCCCCGGCTGGCGCCGCAGACGCACGAGGCTGTAGGCACCGACGTACTGGAACACGCCATCGATCGCCCAGGCGGCGGACTGCGGCGGCACTCCTGCCGCCAGGAGGATCCCGAGCAGGCCTTCGAAGATCCGCAGCGCGTCCAGGCTGTGCGGTGTCCCCTCCAGGGCAGCGCGGGCAACTCCCGGGTAATTGAGGTACTGGTCGCGCAGCTGCCCGCACACCTCAGCCACCTGCGCCTGCCAACGCACAGGATCCGGCACGGGCAGCGTCACCCGTGAACACAGCTCTCCGATCATCAGGTCGTCGAGCTCCGCCTTGTCGCGCACATGCGCGTACAGCGCCCCCGGGGTGGCCTGCAGCGCAGCGGCCACCCGGCGCATCGTCAACGCGTCGAACCCTTCGGCCTCGACGAGCTGGAGCGCGGCGTCCACGATCCGGCCGACCGTGAGGGGCGTCCGGCGGGACCGGGACGCGCTCTGTGTGTCGTCCAGCGCGGCGATCTGTGCCGCCCACTGGTCGCGGGAAACAATGTCGCGCGACGTGCTCCTCTTGGTCATGGCTCGACGGTAGCACCCAGAATGAACACTGTTCAATAGAGAAGACACCGTTCAGTGAATGAACATCGTTCACTCCCTCGGCTTGGACATTCCGGCTGCCAGGGGTCCCGGCCGCAGACCTCGGGCCGCGGGTGGCCGCCTATGCTGAGGTCGTGACAGCGAGAGCGGGGCAGGGGACGGCACTGCGGGCGGACGCCGCGCGCAACCGCGACCGGGTCCTGCAGGTCGCCCGGGCACAGTTGGCCGCCGGCGACCGCTCACTCCAGCTGAACGCCATCGCCCGGCTCGCCGGTGTAGGCGTGGGGACCGTGTACCGACACTTCCCCAACCGCCATGCGCTGATCGAGGCGCTCTCGGCGGAACGCTTCCGGGAGCTGGTCGCAGAGGCGCGGGCGGCGGCCGCCGCCGAGGACGCGCTCGCGGGCCTGCACCACCTCCTGCGCTTCGCACTCGACCGCGCACTGGACGATCCCGATTTCGCGACCGTGCTGGAGTCCACGGGCGATGCCGACGCGCAGACCTCGGAGATGAAGGCCGAGCTCGACCAATCCGTCGCCGATCTGCTGCACCGCGCCCGCGCAACCGGCGCCATCCTGAACGGCATCGAGGCGGACGACGTGCGCCGCCTGCTCTGCGGCGTCGAGCATGCCGTGCGCTCCGGGGACAACGATCCGGCCCGCCGGGAGCTCTACCTCGGCGTCCTTCTCGAGGGCCTGCGCCCTCCGCGCTGACCGGACAACCCATCCCAAGTTAATCGGATAGGTATCCGGTTGTGCTAGCGTGCCCGAACAGAAGCGGATACCTATCCGAATAATCCGGCAGCAGCAAAGGGGCAGACCCATGAGCGAACGGGCAGTGGTGACGGCGGGTACCGGGGGCATCGGCCTGGAGACGGCCAAAGGGCTCGCGGAGCACGGGTTCGCCGTCACCGTGGTCGGCCGCGACTCCGAGCGCGGCGCGAGCGCCGTCGAGCGGATCGCGGCGGTCGCCACCGGAGCCGCGCCGCAATTCGTGCCCGCCGACCTCGCGTCCCTCGACCAGGTACGTGCGCTGGCCGCGCGCCTGGCGGCCGAGGGTCCGCTGAGCGTGCTGGTGAACAATGTCGGCGCGATGTTCGGGCAGAGGCAGCAGACCGTCGACGGCATCGAGGCGTCGTTCGCCGTCAACCACCTCTCGCCGTACCTGCTGACCGAACTCCTCCTCGACCAGCTCCGGGCAGACGGGCCGGGCAGGATCGTCAACGTCACGTCCGGCGCGATCAAGGTCGCCAAGCGCAGCTTCGACGCCGTGGAACCACCGGGCGGTTACTACGGATTCCACTGGTACGGCCGCGCCAAGCTCGCCAACCTCGCCTACACCCTGCACCTGGCCGAGCGCCTGCGCGGTACCGGTGTCACCGTCTTCGCAGCCGACCCCGGCGGTGCCGCGACGGACATGACCAACGGCACCATGACCTCACCGAAGATCGTCTCCCCGGCACTGCGCCTGCTGTGGCCACTGGTCCGCCGGACCTTCGAACGCTCCACCGCCGGCCCGGCGTCCGTCGCCGCCCGACCGTCCGTCCTCGCCGCCACCGATGCCTCCCTCGACGGGCATACCGGCCTTCTCATCGGACCCGGAACCCGGCCGGTCCCCGCCTTCCGCGGTGCCGCCGACCCCCAGGTCATCGACAATGTCCTCAGGCTCAGCCGACAGCTGGCACCCCTGCAAAGCGGTATCGGAGCTCAGCCCAGGTGAGACCAACGGCGTTGGCGCGCCGAATGACGGCCAGGATGCTGGCAAATCCCCTTCCCGTCCGTCCGGGAGAACGGATGCCGGACGGCGATGGGCCACTTCGCGGTGGGGGCGGCGCGGAGCCGCGCCGCCCCCGTGTTCACTGCCCGGTCGGTGCGCTAGGCCCGGCGGGCGTCGGTGATCCGGGTGGGGACGGTGCCCAGCCACCAGGTGGGGTTGGCGGTGCCGTCGGTGGTGCGGCCGTCATCGTGGACGTAGTGGCGCACGTCCCGGCCCGGCTCGGCGAACTCGCCGTTCAGGGCGCGTTCGACCCACTCGGCGCCGAAGCGGAAGACCTCGGCGGCGACGCCACCCAGCGGGTGGAACTCGTTCTCGTAGACCCGCAGCTCCTTGGGCGCGCGGACCCGCTCGTAGTTGGCCAGGGCCTGCTCCAGCTGGGTGAGTTCGTCGAACTCACCGATGCCGTACAGGACCGGGCAGGTGATCTGCTGGACGAGGTCACCCAGCGGCATGGCGGCGACCAGATCGCGGTCGAAGGCGTCCTCGTCGCTGTAGCCGGCCATGAACATGTAGTTGTTCTTGAAGGTGGGCTGGGCCCGCTCGAAGATGGTGGTGAAGTCGCCGGTGACGGCCTCGAACGCGGCCAGGGCCTGCAGCCGGGGATCGGTGGCGGCGGCGCGCGAGCCCCAGTAGCCGCTCATCGAGATGCCGAACATGCCGATCCGGGCCGGGTCGACCTGCGGCAGCGAGGCGAGGTGGTCGATGTAGCGGCTGATCGCGCGCTCGTAGTTGGTCAGATCCACGGTCAGCCCGCCCGCGCGGGACTCACCCTGGCCCGGTCCTTCGATGGACAGGGCGACGATGCCGCGCGAGGTGTAGTAGCGCTCGGCCGCGTAGATGTAGTCCTCCTTGATCATGTCCATCCCCGGCCCGAGGATGACGGCGGGGGCGCCCGTGACCTCGCCCGCGGGCAGGTGCAGCAGGGCGAAGATCTGGCCGCCCTCGAAGTCGAGCACCACCCGGCGCACCCGCCCGTCCCGCAGGGCACCGATGCGCTCCACGCAGTGGTTGGTGTGCTCCCGGAAGGCCAGCTTGCGCGGGTCGGACGCGTCGAAGACGGAGTACTGGGCGCGGCCCCACATGACCGCGGCGCGGACGTACAGGTCGGCGGCGGTCTGCGCGAAGCCGCCCCGCTCGTGGTGCGCGGCGCGCTCCTCCGCCTGCCCGGCCACCGTCGCCCACGCCTTGGGCAGCATGGCCCCGCTCTGCACCAGGTCGAAGACCTTGTCGAAGTCGGTGTGGTCGTGGCCCAGCTGCTCCAGGGTGCCCTTGGCGCCGGGGTGCAGGGCGTCGAAGCCGCCCTGGGCGAGGGCGATGTCCAGGGCCCAGTTCTGGCCGGTCGAACGAACAGTCATGGCAGATGTCCTCTCTGGTCGGGGTACTCGGCGCCTCGGTCGGCATTGCCTAAGTACTTAATCATTAAGTACTTAGACTAGGATGATTGTCAACTCGCCCACCGATACACGCCGGAGATCCGTCCCATGACCGAGCCACAGCCCAGCACCACCCGCGACCAGGCCCTCGACCAGCTCGCCCGCGCCGCCTACAGCCTCAGCGCCTCCGACTCCCGCCTGCGCGGACGCGCCACCCGCACCCCCGGCGCACTCTCCCTCACTCACGCCCGAGCCCTGCGCGTCCTGGCCGAGACGGGCCCGCTGCCGATCGGCCAACTGGCCACTGCCACCGAGACCACCGGCGCCGGCGCCACCCAACTGGTCAACGGCCTCGCCGCAGCCGGCTACGTCACCCGCGAACGCCCCGCCGGCGACAAGAGGTCCGTCCTGGTCGCCCTCACCGACACCGGCCGCCGCCGCCACCACGAGCGCCAGAACGCCCTGGCCCAGGCGCTCGACACCGCACTCGCCCACCACGACACCGCCGCCCTGGACACCGCGACCGACGTCCTGCGGCAACTCGCCGCCATCTACGACCAGCTGTGACCACAGCGGGGCCCACCACCGCGCACCGTCGCCCCGCCACGGCAACCATCCACGGGCCGCCATCCGCCGGCCGTCCGGCAAGAGGGGCAGGAGGGGTAGGAGAGGCGAGAGCGTCTCAGCCCTGGGAGTCGATCACCGCCGTGTCGCCACCGGAACCTGCGAACCCCTCGACCCGGCGGCGGTGGTGGCCGGCGGTGGTGCCGGTGCGTTCGCGCAGCAGGATGCGCAGGGTGTTGGCGTTCCCATAGCCGACCCGCCGGGCGACGGCCTCGACCGAGTGGTCGGTGGTGCGCAGCAGGTGCGTGGCCTGCTCGATGCGCAGGTCCTGGACGAAGCGGACCGGCGAGGCGCCGAGGACGGCCCGGGTGGTGCGCTGCAGGGTGCGTTCGCTCACCCCGACGGCCCGGGCGGCGTCCTTGACGTTCAGCGGTTCGTGCAGGTGCTCGCGGGCCCAGCGCTCGAACGCGGCAACGGTGGGGTCGCTGGCCGCAAGGGTGGCGGTCATGGTGTGGGCGGCTTGGGAGGGGCGTTCGTCGATCACCAGGTAGTTGGCGACCAGGTCACTCAGGGCGGGGCTGGTGCGGCGCACGATGCTCAGCGCCAGGTCGAGGGGCTGGCGTGACTCCGTTCTGGGGGGCTCGTGCTGGTGGCGAGCGGCAGTCTGGCCGCTAGATCATCTGCCGGAGGTCTTCGCCGGTTCCGGCCCGTGCGCGCCGACGGGCCGGTACCGGCGAACGGTCACACTCCGATGAAGCTCACCGTCTCCGCCATGTCCGCCCGCCCGGTACGCAGCCGCGGCACGCCCTCCTTCTCGAATCCCACCGCTACACCGCAGAACAGTGCGAGCCCGTCATCGGCTCCGACTATGTGGCTGACGGTCTTGCGGTACATCGTCCACATCACCTGGGGGCAGCTGTGCAGCCCTTCCGCCCTCAGCAATAGCATGACCGTCTGCAAGTACATCCCCGCGTCCGCCCACTGTCCGGGCCCCATCGTGCGGTCGAGGTAGCAGAACAGCACGACCGGTGCCCCGAACGCCTCCGAGTTCAAGGCGGCGACCTTTGCGGGCCTGCCGGGGTCGTCACGCTCGATCCCCAGCGCCTTGTACCGCTGGGCGGCCGCGGCGGAGAAGCGGTCCAGATACGGCGAGGTCAGTTGGGCCGGGTACATCGGATACTCCCGCTCATCGCCCGGGTCTCCCGCCAGCGCCCTGGCCGTCGCGCGTTTCTTCAGTTCGGCCAAGGGCTCGCCGGTCACGACATACACATGCCACGGCTGGAGGTTCCCACTCGACGGAGCCCTCGTCGCCGCGTCCAGGACTCGTTCGAGTACAACTTTGGGTACCGGCTCATCGCTGAACGCCCGCACGGCCCGGCGGCTGTCCACGGCTTCATACACATCCATGTCTTCTCGTTCTCTCGCCCAACGACGACCACCTCTCTACCTCTTCAGCACGCACAAGGAGTATCGACGCACGCGCCAGCCGCTCGAGCCGAAGGCGGCTGCGGCTTGCTCCGCGTTCACGGCGGACAGCAGCGACCCATGGACGTTGCTGCCCACGTTCAACTTCCCCAGCGCCCCGGCATCGAGACTCGGGCCCTCGGCAGCACCGGATGTGAACCTCATGATCGGCCAGTGTGTCGCGCCGCCACCCCGCGCGTTGCCCCTGCGTGCATGCGCATCCCTCACAAGCAAAACCGAACCGGTCTCCCAGCGGCACGGCCGACCATAATCCTTCGCAGGTCAGCACGGAGGCCAGCTACGGTGGGCGTTCACAGGTGCCAGGGCTGTCGGAACACGGGGAGGCGAGCGATCATGAAAGCGGTGTCAACCGGCAGTTCGAGCGCCGAGGCCCTGCGAGTCCTGCGCGATTTCCCCTCCGGCGCCGATGCCTCCGCCGAGCAGCTCGCCTCCGCCCTGACGACATTGGCAGCCGAGATCGACCTCCGTGCACTCCCGCCGGCGTGGTGGATCGACTTCGACCAAGCCGTCCGCTTCAACGGCCTGTGGTGGAACGTCAATCCCACCAAGGCCGACACCGCCTTGCGTGCACTGCTGCCCGAGGCCTGGCAGTGGGCGATAGCGGTGTGCTCCGCCGACGGGCGTCGGCGCGACTCGGCGCTGCTCGACACCCGTCTGCCGCCCGGACACCCGGCTCTGCTGCCGCTGCTGGTGATCCGCTGCTCGGACTGGGCCGAACCCGTCGCCCGCCGAGCCGAACGCCGGCTCGCGGAACACCTCGCCGAAGCCACCCCTGTCGACCGGGCCCGGGCCTGCGCCACGGCCTGGGCGTGCGAGCCCCGCACCCGTGGAACGGCGGCCAGCCGCTTGGTGACCGCCGGCCTGGACGGCGCCGAGCCCGCCCTGTGGCAGCACCTGCTCGCCCTGCCCGACCACCGCACCCGCCGCCGCGCCCTGACCGAAGCCCTCCAGCGCAATGCCCTCGACCCGACCGCACTCGTCACGCTCGCCCTGACAGACCCCGACGTCACCGTGGCGCGCCGAGCAGCCGAGCACATCCTGCTGCAGCTCATCCCGCCCATCGAGGCCCCGCTCTCCCCCAGCGCACTGGTCGCGGTGGTCCGGCTGCTGACCGCGCGCATCCCCCAGGTCCGCGCCGCAGCAGTCACCGTGCTGCGCCGGGGCAACCGCCCTGACCTGGCCGTCCCGTTCCTCCTGGACCGCTCGGCCCTGGTGCGCGAGACCGCCCGCTGGGTCCTGCGCAGCCACGGCCAGGACCCAGCCACCCACTGCCGCGCCCTGGTTTCCGTGCCCGGCACCACCGTCTCCTACGGCGCCGTCAGCGGACTCGCCGAGTGCGCCGACAGCTCCGACGTCCCCTGGCTGCGCCTCCAATCGGCCAGCCCCCGGGCCAAGGTCCGCGCCGCCGCACTGCGCGCACTCACCACCCTCGCACCACTGTCATCAGCGGAGCTGCTGCTGTTGCTGGAGCAGGACCGCTCGCCCTCCGTCGGCCGCGCCGTGATCGACGCGCTCGAATCCGGAGTCCGCTGCCTCCCCCACTCCCGCCTCCGCACCTGGCTCAACCCCGAGAATCCCCCGGAACTACGCAAACGCGCCGCCGCCCTGCTCCGGGCGAGCGACCCGTGGACCCGCCTGGAGACAGATCTCCAACTGATCACCGACCCGGACCCCGGCCTGAGCCGCACGGCAATGGTGGACCTGCGCCACTGGGCTGCCCTGGCCCCACTCGGCCACGGGGCTCCCCCACCGGAGCAGACCGCCACGATCGACGCGCTCCTGACCCCGGCTTCGGACCTGCTCGACACCCGGACGCTGGCTCAACTCCGCTCCAGGATGCCGAAGTGACCGCCAGGACAACGCCCGCGCTGCGCCGCGGCATCGCCGGTTCTGCATCGCCGCAGCCTCGGCGGCAGCCGGCTCCGCACGATGGTTCTCTCGCCGGTGACCGCTACGCTGCACGACCATGCCCAGCACTTCAAACGAATTCACTTGCTCCCGCTGTCAGGGCGAGCGCTGCGGGGCGGCCCTGTCCTACGGCACCCGTGCCCCGGAGATGTGGCACCCCGACTACGCCTCCGATCCCGGCAGTCTGCTCGATGCCGATCTGTGCGCCATCGCCGTGCGGGCAATCGGCCGACCGTGCAGGGAATCGCCGTGACGTCCCCCTGATCATGGCCCTACCGTGACGCCATGACCGAAACACCGCGACCGTACGAATACGTGGGCCCAACGGACCTGTTGGGTCCGGCGCTGCGCAGCGCCCCAGGTTTCGCCGTCGGCAGCACGGAGGACCTCGACCTGTGGGCGAGACGGTGGAGTCGGGCGGAGCTGCGCGAATCGTTCACCTTCGTCATGGACACAGCCGGGGTGCTCCGGCTCGCGCCCCGGCGCAGTGAACATGTCGCCTGTGCCGGTGGCGCGTCGGTGCTGGCGGCCGGGGAGGTCTCCTTCGTGCGCGGGCCGGGCGGGTGGCAGGTGGTGCAGATCAGCAACCTGTCGACCGGTTACTGCCCGGACCCGGATTGCTGGCCGGTGGTTGCGGCGGCGCTCGACCGTGCCGGGATCGAGCACCCCGGGGCGTTCACCGATGCGCTCGTGTTCCGCGGTTGCCCCCGGTGCCGGCAGCACAACGTGGTCAAGGACGACGACTTCACGTGCGCGGCCTGCGGAAGCGAGCTGCCCCGGCTGTGGAACATCTGCCATCCGCGCCATCGGGCCGGTGTCCCCGCGGAGCTCGTGATCGACCTCCCGCTACCGCCGGACGACAGCGCCGACCAGCTGGCACGGTCGTTGGCGCCGGTCGACAACAGCGGCTTCCTCAAGGCCGTGTCGGCCGCCGACATACTCGTGCACCACCGCAGCGTGGACACCATCGTGAGCAGCCCGGATCCGGGACGCTCCGTTGCGCTGCCGGAGCCGACGTGGAGTCTGCTGCTGCGCGCCGTGCACCTGAGCTTCTCCGCGCACCTGCCCCTCAGTCTCTCTCCCGACGTGCTCTGGTACGCGGTGGTGCACGAGGTCGCCGTCCACGTGGGCCTCAACCCCGACCGCTACGCCGAGGTCTTCACCGACACCCCCGCGCACCGCCAGACCATCACCGTCACCGACCACTCCCTCCTCGGCCCGGACCCCGACTGGAGCCGTTCCATCCGCCAAGTGCAGGAGCCACTGCGCGAGAGGCTGGGGGCGGAGGTGACGGACCTGTTCCTGCCGCACTTCAGCACCACCACCCCGGACGACATCTCCTCGGCCCTGGTCGCCCTGATGTCGACCGTCAGCCCCTACTACCGCTTCGAATGGATCACGCTCTGCGGCATCCCCCGCATCCGCCTGGAGGGCCGCGCCGACGACTGGCTGCTGCTGGCCCAGCAGGTCCGCGCACTCGAAAGCTGGTTCGAGGACCTGGCGCCCTGGTTCACTGCCCTGCACCCGGTGCTGAACACCATCGCCGCCACCGCTGTCGCCGCCACGACCGGCGACCCGGTGGACACGGATTTCTGGAACTCCCTCTACAAGTGGCAGTCGCTGTCCGGCGGCGACTACATCTCCGGCTGGATCACGGCCTTCTTCGCCCACACCCAGACCGTCTCCGGACCGGTGCCCAAGCAGTCCTTCCAGTGGCAAGGGGGCGTGCGGTTCAAGGAGAACGCCTTCCCCTCCCATGTCTCCACCGTGCCCTTCCACTGGGACGGCCCCGACGAATCACGCGAGATGCAGTTCATGGCCGGCATCCTCGGCATCGACCGCGACCACGGCTACCTCCGCCCCCGCCTCGGTCACGCCGTCGCCGAAGTCCTGCCGACCGGACCCCACCCGGACGACGCCCTGCTACCCGACGGCTGGACCCACACTCGGCTGCGCCACACCACCGGCTGCCCCACCGCCCAGGCCCTGCCCACCGAACGCGCCATCCGCTGGGCCGGCGACAAGGAGCCCGGCAAGGACATATCGGCAAGCCACGTCATCAAGATCGCCGGCAAGTGCCTCGTCCGCGCGGCAACCGACGGCCTCTGGTACGCCGGCGATCTGCTCCCCGACACCGGCGACATCGCCTGCTGGGAGGAACTCGGCCACGACTTCCCCACAGCCCTCCGCACACTCTGACCCGCAATGGCAGCCGCCTCCGCCATCGCCCCATCCCTGGCTCCATCCCGATCAGCGGGCGGGCCAGAGAGAGTCCCTCACCCCGGCCGGGTCACCCCGACGAGATCGGCGGTGATGGGCTCCAAGCGGGTGAGGGCTCCCGCATGGGGGGCGTCGATCATGTCAGTGGCGCTGACGGCGATGCCGACATGCCTGACAGCGCTCGGGCCGGTGCCAAAGAAGACGAGGTCGCCGGGGAGGATCGGCCCCCCGTCCGGGATGCGGGGTAGCTGGCCCTTGGGGACCACGCCGGAGCCGATACCGATCTGACGGAGTCCCTGGAACTCTTTCGTGTACTCGGGGACATAGTCCGGGAGGCCGAGGTCCGGGCACGCGCGACGGCCCCGCCCGGTAGACACACCCGGCAGTGTGGGTGTCAATTACCGAATCCATCCAGGTAAAGAGGATCTCTCTGCCTTTGTAGCCGCCCCGAGGCGTGAAGGTTGTGGTCGACGGCTGGAGGTCGTCCAGTGGAAGCGACACGATGGTCGAGGCCGGCGCCGGGCGGGACCGACAGCGGGACTGACGGTGCGGCAGCGCGTCCTTCATTACAGTGGATCCAGTACACACGCGGTAGGCCGGTACGCACCTCATCCGGCTCGGATAGAGCCGGCGACTGATCGGAGCCCCATGTCTGACCTCGATGCCTGGATCTCGGCAGTACGCAGCTCGCAGAATCGCTTCGCCGCCCTGTTGGCGCCACTCGACGCCGAGCAGGTGCAGCACCCGTCCTACGCCGACGACTGGTCCATCGCCCAGGTCGCCTCGCACCTGGGCAGCCAGTCCGAGATCTTCGACCTGGCCCTGGATGCGGGTCTGAACGGATCCGCCGCTCCGGGCATGGAGCAGTTCCAGCCCCTGTGGGATGCCTGGAACGGCAGGTCTCCGGAGGCCCAGGCGGCCGACAGCGTGAAGGCCAACGAGGCCCTCGTCTCCCGGATCGAGAGCCTGTCCGGTGCCGACCGGGCCCGGTTCCGGATGTCCCTGTTCGGGCGGGACACCGACCTGGCCGGCCTCTTGGCCATGCGCCTGGGCGAGCACGCACTGCACACCTGGGACATCGCCGTGGCCCTGGACTCCTCGGCCGTGGTGTCCCCTGACGCGGTCCGCTTGCTGATCGACGTGCTGCCCGGCACCGCGGCGCGGGCCGGCCGGGCCGCTGCCGAACCCCGTGTCCTCGCTGTCGCGACGGCCGACCCGCAGCGCCGGTTCACCCTCACCACCGGGCCCGACGTCGAGCTCGCACACTCCTCAGGCACCGGGCCGGTGGATCTGGTCCTGCCCGCCGAAGAGCTGCTCCGACTCGTCTACGGGCGGCTGGACCCTGAGCAGACCTCGGCAGAACTCCCCGGCCACGAGGTGGTCCCCGAACTGCTGCAGGTGTTCCCGGGCTTCTGAACCTGCCGCCCGGTCGCCTTGTCGACACTACATCGGACACAGGCCCCACCAATCCCGAGGACAACTGCCACCCGACGCCTCACAGCAGACATCACCCGCCATTAGCATCCACAACCGCCGTCTGCTGCGCACCCGCGTACTCGGAGGAGCGATCAACGAGAGGAGTTGTCCCCGAAAACGGGACAGGTTCGGACTCCTCGGGCAGGTCACCTGGCGCCCTGCCGATCCGGCAGCGCCTCTCGCGTCCCGGGGTGCCGACACTGCATGATCGACGGGTACCGCGGCCACCGTGGAACCCGAGAGGCACAGTCATGCACCAGCCCACGCCGTCAGGCGACCTGCGGCACCGCACCGTCGACGCGCCCGCAGGGCGGCTGCACCTGGTGGAGCAGGGCAGCGGGCCGCTGGTCCTGCTGGTCCGCGGCTTTCCCGAGTCCTGGTACTCCTGGCGGCACCAGTTGCCGGTCCTGGCTGCAGCGGGATACCGGACCGATATGAGAGGGCGTTCTGTGAGCGTCGGTGGTTCTCGTAGTGCTTGAAGGCGGGTTGTCCGGTTCTGGGGCTTCACCCTGAGTTCCGCAGCTGAGGTGTCGCTCTAGTCCACGAATATGTGGGTTGACCTGCGGGTATGCGTGATCGCACGCCGGATCGGCGTGTGTCTAGGCGGGGGTGTTCGTGCTGGTCAGGCGGTTGTG
>Ga0302314_10008750_pt1 | contig 17982 bp, 17 predicted proteins | sample III_Palsa_N2_3_FD_200533 | JGI IMG/M metagenome (GOLD analysis project Ga0302314, IMG submission 200533) | Peat permafrost microbial communities from Stordalen Mire near Abisko, Sweden - III_Palsa_N2_3 | ecosystem: Environmental > Terrestrial > Soil > Palsa > Peat permafrost | place: Sweden...
GGCCGGCTCGCCGGCGTAAGGCCCCTCCGAGCCATAGCCCGCGCCGTGGGCGTAGATAATGTCCGGCCGGATCGTCTTGACCTGTTCGTAATCCAGTCCCAGCCGGGTCAGGCCGTCATAGCGCACCGAAACGGCGAACACGTCGCAGGTCTTGATCAGCCGGCGCAGGGCCCGCGCGGCGCTTTCCTGGCGCAGGTCCAGCAGGATCGAGCGCTTGTTGCGGTTGATGGTCATATAGATCGGGCCGAGATCGCTGGGCGCGCCTTCGGGCACGTGGCCGGCCCAGCGCATGATGTCGCCGCCGCCGCCGCGCCGCCCACCCGGAAACTCTACCTTGATCACGTCAGCGCCCAGGTCGCCCAGCATCTGGGTGGCGTAGGCGCCGAACACCACGCTGGTCATGTCCAGCACCCGCACGCCCTTCAAAGGTCCAGTGGCTTCCTTGGCCAACTCTTTGGTCTCGGTCACGCTCGTCTCCTTTAGTCCATGAACCGTGCGACGCCGGCGCGGATCTCGCGCAGGATCATGGCCTCCTTGCGCTCCAGACGCGAGACCGGACCGCCCAGGCCGATGGCGAAGGTCCGGCCGAACGGTCCGCCGGGGATCAGGCTGGCGATGATGCCGGCGCCTTCCGACACCGTATGCTTTGAGAACACATAGCCCCGGCCGCGCGCCGCGTTGACCCGCTCCATCAGCTCGGCCGACGTCAGTTTCGGCTGCTGGTCCGGTTCGGCGTTGATGCGCCGGCGCAGCACCTCGATCTCCTTGTCGGAGCGGGCGCTGAGTAGCAGCCAGCCCATGCCGGACTTGGCCAATGGCCGCCTGGCGCCAGGCGGCGCTTGGACCTGCAGCGGCTCGGCAGAATGAATCACATGCACATACTGGGCGTGCAGGTCGCTTTGGGTGGCCAGGATCACCGTCTCGCCGGTGACCGTGTGCAGATGCTCCATCAGCCGTGAGACATTGCCGCCGCCGAACAGGGCGTCATGCACCCAGCCGCCCAGGGCGGCGATCCGCATGGTCGGGAAATAGGTCCGGTTGGACTTGTCGTAGTCGAGATAGCCCTGGGCGACGATCGATTTCAGCAAGGCCGATCCACTCGACAAGGGGTATCCCAGGGCGCCGGTGATTTGCTTCAGCCCCAGGGGCCTTCGCTCGCGGTCGAAATATTCGAGGATTTCGAACACCCGCCGCGCTGACTTGATCGCCTTGTCGCCCATGGTCGTTTGGCCCGCAAGCCGGTTCCGGGTGGTCGGGAGTTTTTCACATATATGGAAATCCCTGTCGCACATAGGCGATCGGGCGCCGCGAGCCTTAAGATGCGGCTGAAGACACGCAAACCAGAACAAGACCGCCCCGGGAGGCCCCATGGACTTCGAACTCAGCGAAGAACACCGCATGATGAAGGACCTGGTGGCCCGGTTCGTCCGCGACGAACTGATGCCGCTGGAAGCCAAGGTGCTGGCCCGCGAGGCGGATGGGAAAGGGCTCGGCCTGGGCGCCGAGGAGCACGCCCGCCTGGATGAGGTTTCCCGCAAGCTCGGCCTCTGGGGCCTGGACGCCCCGGAGGATATCGGCGGCGCCGATCTGCCGGCCCTGGCCATGGTGGGTATCGAGGAGGAGATGGGTCGCACCGTCACGCCCTACACCCTGCCGCCGGACTCGCCGAACCTGCGCATGCTGATGGCCACGGTGAACGAGCGCCAGCGCGCGGCCTATCTGGAGCCCTATGTGCGCGGCGAGACCATCTCGGCGATCGGCATTTCCGAGCCTGGCGCCGGGGGCGACCCGGCCGGCATGATCACCCACGCCGAGCGCGCCCCTGGGAAGGATGGGGGCGAGGACTGGATCATCAATGGCCGCAAGATCTGGATCAGCCGCGCCGCCGACGCCGACTTCACCATCCTGATGGCGGTGACCAACAAGGAAAAGCGCGCCCGCGGCGGCATCTCCGCCTTCCTGGTCGACAAGGGAACGCCTGGCTTCAATGTCGAGCGCCGCATCCCGATGATTGGCGGCGCGGTGACCTATGAGGTGCTGTTGGAGGACTGCCGGGTCGAGGGCTGGAAGCTGCTGGGCGTCGAGGGTCAGGGTTTCGCGCCCATGCAGCTGCGGCTGGGCACGCGGCGGGTCCAAATGGCCGCCTGGTCGATCGGCATGGCGCAGCGGGCGCTGGACATGATCTGCGAATACGCCCCGACGCGCGTGACCTTCGGACAGCCCCTGTCCGAGCGGCAGGCCATCCAGTGGTGGATCGCCGACGCCGCCACCCGCATCCACGCCGCGCGGCTGATGACCTATGATTGCGCCTGGAAGCTGGACCAGGGCCGCGACGTGCGGCTGGAAATCTCGATGATCAAGTCCTACGCCACCGAAATGGCCTGGGAGGTGGTCGATCGGGCCATGCAGACCTATGGCGCCATGGGCATGACCAAGGAGCTGCCGCTGCAGCTGATGGCCTCGAAACTGCGCACCATGCGCATCTATGACGGGCCGACCGAGGTGCACAAATGGGTCGTGGCCCGCAATCTTCTGGGGAGGGGCCGATGAGCGTTCGAGATCGCTATGGCGAGATATCCGTCGTCCGCGACGGCCACGTAGCGCTGGTAGAGATCGACCGGCCGCCGCACAACCATGTCAGCGTCGAGCTGATGCGCGACCTGGCCGACGCGCTGGTCGATATCGACGCAGAGCTGGACCTTCGCGCCGTGGTGCTGTGTTCGGCGGGCAAGAGCTTCTGCGCCGGCGCCGACCTGGTCGCGCCGACTGGCGTCGCCGGTTCCGGTATGGCCGGGGTCAATCCGCTCTATGTCGAGGCGGTCAGGCTTTACTCGACCAGAAAGCCGATCGTCGTCGCGGTGCAGGGCGCGGCCGTCGGCGCGGGGCTGGGCCTGGCCCTGGTCGGCGATTTCCGCATCGCCGCGCCCGAGGCGCGGTTCACCGCCAACTTCGTGAAACTGGGCTTCCATCCGGGCTTCGGCCTGACCTACACCCTGCCCAGGCTGATCGGCCTGAACCGCGCCAGCCTGATGTTCCAGACCGGCAGGCGGCTGAAAGGCGAGGATGCGCTGGCCTGGGGCCTGGTCGACGAGGTGGTCCCGCTGGACGAGTTGCGCGCCGCCGCCGTGCGATTGGCCAAGGAGATCGCCGAGAACGCGCCGCTGGCCGTGCAGGCTACCCGAGCGACGTTGCGGAAGGGTCTGGCCACCGCCGTCAAGGCGGCCACCGACCACGAGCTGGTCGAACAGACCGAACTGCGCAAGACCGCCGACTTCGCCGAGGGCGTCCGCGCGGTCAACGAACGCCGGCCAGGCGTGTTCACCGGCCGCTGAACCACAATAAGAACAAGGGAGGAAACCAGATGCCGAAGCTCGATCGGGACGGGGTCCAGATCTATTACGAGGTCCACGGCGAGGGGCCAGTGATCCTGCTCAGTCACGGTTATTCGGCTACGTCCGACATGTGGCGCGGCCAGGTCGAACCCCTGTCCAAAACCCACAAGCTGGTGACCTGGGACATGCGCGGCCATGGACAGTCCGACTATCCGGACGATCCCGCCGCCTATAGCGAAGCCGCCACGGTCGCGGACATGGCCGCTCTGCTGGACGCGGTCTGCGCGGACAAGGCGGTGATCGGCGGCCTGTCGCTGGGCGGCTATATGTCCCTGGCCTTCAACCGCGCGCACCCGGACCGCGTTTCGGCGCTGCTGATCATCGACACCGGCCCCGGCTACCGCAACGACGAGGCGCGCGCGGGCTGGAACCAGACCTCGCTTCGCACCGCCGAGCGCTATGAACGCGACGGCCTGGGGCGCCAGTCCGAGGCCAGCCCCGAGGTGCGCATGAGCCGGCACCGCAACGCCGAGGGCCTGGCCAAGGCGGCGCGCGGCATGCTGACCCAGCGCGACGCCGGCGTGATCACCTCCCTGCCGGCCATCGCCGTCCCCTCGATCGTGGTTGTGGGCGAGAACGACAAACCTTTCCTGAACGCCGCCGACTACATGGCCGCCAAGATTCCCGGCGCGAAGAAGGTGGTGATCCCGGGCGCCGGCCACTCCGCCAATATCGACCAGCCGGAGGCGTTCAACGCGGCGATCGTGGGTTTCCTAGAAGCGATGAGGTAGGGGGCGATACGACCCAACCCCCTTGTCCGCCGCGCCAATCGCCTCTACGCCAAGCTCAACAACAAACGCGAAAAACCCTGGGAGGCGAGCGAACCATGGCGACTTCACTCTATGACTTCAGCGTGGCGTCCTATCTGCAGACTTTGGGCGGCGTGGCCGGCTTTCTGGAGCGCGGCTTCGACCATTTCAAGGACACCGCCCTCGACCCGAACGACATCGTCGAGACGCGCCTGCACGACGATATGCTGCCGTTCCGCTTTCAGGTGTGGTCCGTCGCCCACCATTCGCTAGGCGCGATCGAAGGGATCAAGAAGGGCGTGTTCAGCCCGCCCCGCGCCATGCCGGAACTCGACTATCGCGGCCTGCAAAAGGTGGTCGCCGACACCCGCGAGGCGCTCAAGGCGCTGGACCCGGCGGAGATCAACGCGCTCGAGGGCAAGGACGTCGCCTTTCAGTTCGGCGATTTCAAGATGCCGTTCGTCGCCGAAACCTTCGTAATGTCCTTCTCCCTGCCCAACTTCTATTTCCACGCCACGACGGCCTACGACATCCTGCGCACCAACGGCGTGCCGCTGGGCAAGCGGGACTTCATGGGGCCGTTGCGCATGAAGGCCTGACAGCCGGCGCCTATTCCGCCGGCTCGATGTTCGGCGGCAGGTGCGCGGCCGGCGCCGGTCCCGGCTCTGGGCGATGACCGCTGACCTCGGCCCCGGCGTCGCGGGGCAGGGGGATGAAGTAGAACAGGCCCAACAGCGAGACCGCGCCGATGATGGCGAAGGCCGGGGACACGTCGGCGGCCTGCAACGTCGCCGAATGGTGCATCGAGCGCATCCCCGCCAGCAGCATCGCCGCCAGCCCGATCCCGATGCTTTGGGATAGCTGCTGGCCCATGCTGGAGAGGCTGGACGCCCGGCTCATCTGGGATTGCGGGATGTCGGCGAAGGCCAGGGTGTTCAGCGCGGTGAACTGCAGCGAGCGGAAAAACCCGCCGAACAGCAGGGTGGCGATGATCAGCACATGCGGCGTGCCGATATTGAACAGCGCATAGCCCATCAGGATCACGCCGGTGATGATCTGGTTGCCGATCAGCACGCGCTTGAAGCCGAACCACGAAATGATCGGCCGCGCCGTGGTCTTCATCAGAAGCGCGCCGGCGGCGCTGGTGAAGGTCAGCATCCCGGCCTCCAGCGCGTTCATGCCGAAACCCATCTGCAGCAGCATGGCCAAAAGGAAGGGCAGGGCGCCCATGCCCATGCGCATGAAGGCGCCACCGACCACCGAGGCCATGAAGGTTCGGATGCGCAGTATCGACAGGTCAAGGATCGCGTGGGGAGTCCGCTTGGCGTGGAAGCCGTAGACGACCAGGCAGACTACGCCGCCAATCAGAAGGCCCGCCACGACGCTGAAGGGCAGCGCGCCTCGGCCCAGATTGTCGAAACCGTAGACCACCCCGGCCAGCCCGAACCCGGTCAGGATGAAGCCGCGCCAGTCCAGCGGCGTGGTCTCCTCCTCGCGGATATTGCGGATGAACAGGCTGACCAGCACCACCCCCAATATCCCCATCGGAATGTTGATGAAGAAGATCCATCGCCACGATGCATGGGTGACGATGAAACCGCCGATCGGCGGCCCCAGCACCGGCCCCAGCATGGCCGGCATGGTCAGGTACGACATGGCCCGAACCAGGTCGTGCTTGGGCACCGAACGCAATAGGACCAGCCGGCCCACCGGCGTCATCATCGCGCCGGCCATGCCCTGCAGCATCCGCGCGCCGACAAGTTCGGGCAGGCTGTGGGAAATCCCGCACAGGAACGAGCTGAAGGCGAACAAAACGATGGCCAGGCGGAACACCAGCTTGGCCCCGAACCGGTCGGCCACCCAGCCGCTGATCGGCAAGAACACCGCCGAGGCCAAAAGGTAGGAGGTGATCGCCAGGTTCAGGGTCAGCGGGTCCTCGTGCAGCGACCGCGCCATGGTCGGCAGGGCGTTGGAGATCACGGTGGCGTCCAGGGTCTGCATGAACAGCGCGCAGCCGATGATCATCGGCACCAGCCGGCCGGTGGGCGCTGCCGGGCGCTGGTCGTCGTGCGCTTCCTGGTCGAGGGCGGCGGAGGTTTCGGTCAGACCCGGCCTCATATCTTCTCGCCCGCGATCTGGGACAGAGGGCCGATGGCGGCGCGGACGAGTTCGCGCGCCTCGGGGGTCAGGCCGGCCAGCCGGCCCGCCAGCCAGTCGTTGCGCTGGCGCCGCACCGCGTCCATCGCGCGCCGTCCGGCCGGGGTGATGACCAGGCCGACGCGTCGCTTGTCGTCGCTGTCGGGCGCCTGGCGGGCGATCCAGCCGGCCTGTTCCAGCCGCTTGACGTGCGAGCTCATGGTCGGCCGCGACATCTGTTCGAGGTCCGCCAATTCGGAGACGCCAATCCCCTCGCGATGCTTGACCAGGCTCACCAGCATGACATCCAGCGGCGACATGCCGAAGCGCTGGGATTCCTTGCGCAACTGGCGGCTCAAACGCAGCAGGGCCGGGCGCAGCGCGTCGGCGAGAGCGGAAATGTCGGCGGTGGTCTGGAAAATGGGTACGGTCATGGCGCCAGCTAGTTAGGTATCCTAACTATCTTTTATGGCGGTGATTTGTCAAATGAGATGAAGTTGTCTCTCAATATGCGAGACCCACCTGCCGCGACCTACCGGCGCGTCGCAACAATTACCGCCAGTAGCCCCGCGACCACGCCAACGACCAGCGATAAAACGGCCAACAACGAAAGCAAAGCGCGGCAGTCGCTCCAGAGAACCCCAATGGCCTCCGATGGGCTCGAAAAGATATCGATCTTCGCATCCATCAGGCCGTTCGTGCCCTCAAGGGAATGAAGCCGCTTCGTCAGTCTGCGAATGGTGAGTACGTTGCTAGCACCCAGCGCGCCCACACCAACAACGAATGCGCCCGGACAAATAAACCACCAGAGGGGAACCGGATGTCCGTCACGAGCTGTCGCAGCCAGAAGTGATAGCGCTGAGATCAGACCCGCTCCATTGCCTGCCCAAAGTCGATTGACGGTAGACGTGACTTCGGCCCGCGTGTCCGAAGCAGCATCAATCGTCCATTGGCGAATCATAGGAGCACCAAACGGTTCACGCGGCTCATCTTCCTCGCCTTGCATGTCAGTGTCTCCCGCGCTCGATTCAAAATGAGAGAGTTCTTCGATTCGGTGCAAATCCGGGAAGCCGAGACGGCCTCGCCTCGATTGTCGGCTACTCTTCCGGTCGGATTGATGGCCCGCCAGGCGGACGCTGATGACCGCACCCCGCCCATCTTCGTCGTTCCCAAGGTCCGCTGTCCGTTCACACGTCCGCCAGCCGCTTCAGCAGTCAGAATTCCCACGGAGAGATCAGTTCAAGCCCCGTCGTCGCGAAGTCCGCGAGGTTGCGGGTGGCGAGGCGGCCGCCGTTCACCCTCGTGATCGCCGCGATCATGCCGTCCGGCGCGGACATGCCGTGTCCCTGCCGAGCGGATGCGCCCATGATGTCGCCATAGGCCAGCGCCGCCGTCTCTGTCAGCCCGAAGATCCGGTCCGCGAACCGACGACGCCACTCAGAAAGGCCGTCTTCGAGGCGACTGGCGCGCTGGTCGGGATGGATTTTGCGGATGCCGAACGCGATCTCCGCGATGGTCACGGTGGGCAAGGCCAGCTCCGCGTCGTGACGAACCAGCCATGCGACAACGGCAGGGTCGGGAAACTTACGCAAGGTCTCGGACAGGACATTGGTGTCGACGAAGATCAAAGATCCGGTCCCGGATCGATTCGCCGGGCGCCGCGAATGACGCTCTCCAGATCGACGTCGCTTCCAAAATCGTTGGAAAGACGCGCGTAGAAGTTGGCGGCCGGCTCCCGTCCGGCCTCGCGGATTTCGTAAGATTCCAGCGCGCGCTCGACGACGTCGGCGATCGTACGATGCTCACGTCGCGCTAAGCGATGCGCCAAATCGCGGGCTTTCGCGCTTCTCACTGAAAGCTGTGGTTCCGCCACTGACGATCCCTACGATGCGACGGTCGAACATACAAAGAAATCGTCCTGCCATCAAGGTGGCTACAGATGGCCGCGCATCAAGTTGATCGCCATCGGCAGGGCCGGGCGCAGCGCGCCCGCTAGAGCGGAAACGCCGGCGCGGTCGGAGAGATGGACGCGGCCTATCTCCAGTTTTTGCGTATTTCACTGCGATTTGCGCCGTTTTGACGCTTTTCTGACGGTCGTATCGCGCGTCTGCCACGCCCGGGGGCGCAAACCTCTCTCCACGGATCGGACAGCCATCACCCCGGCGGCGCGGTCCAAACCCTAGGAGAGATCCCATGTTCACTAAGTCAAAGCTTGTCGCCCTGGTCTTCGTCGCCGGCATCGGCGCCATGGTCGGCGTTCAAGCCGCGTCCGCCCAGAGCCTGTCTTCGAATGAAGACACCGTCTCGGTGAGGGTGTCGTACGGCGATATCAATCTTGGCAGCCAAGCCGGAGCGAAGACCATGGTCGCGCGAATCCACCGCGCCGCCGAACAGGTTTGCGGCCCCCAGCCCGATCACAAAGCGCTGGACCTTACCCGCTCGTATGATCGGTGTGTCAGCTCGGCCGTGGGCGGCGCCGTCGCGTCCATCAACCGTCCGAGCGTGACGGCGCTGAACGGTCGTCAAAGCCCGTTGGCGCCGATCGCACTCGCCTCGGCTCGCCCATAGCCGCTCGGCTGACTTGGCAAGGCGCGATCGCTTCCGCCGATCGCGCTGGGTTGGCCGAACCGCGGACCGCCCCATGTGGCCCGCCTGACAGTTCGCGGTCAGAGCGGGCCCGCAGGCGGATGTGGTTCGCGGAGCGGCTCCCGCGTAAGGTTCGTTCTCGATTCCATCGAGGACGAGCAGGGCATGTCGGTCTCCAACGACGGGCGAACGGTTCGCGCGAGACTTCGCCTGATAGGCAGCTTTCGGCTCACCGCGGCGAGCGGCGCCGCCGCGACGATTACAAGCCGGCGCGCCCGCGCGCTGTTTGCCTATCTGGTTCTGTCGCCAGAGCATGCGGCGACTCGGGAGCGCCTTTGCGGCTTGCTCTGAAGCGATCGGGCGGATGATCAGGCGCGCGCGAGCCTGCGCCAGACGCTCATGGAGTTGCGCGGCGCGCTCCAGACCGCCGAAATGGACGTGCTAGTTTCCGGCAGAGACACCATCGCCCTTCGCCCGGACACATTTTGCTCAGACGTCGGAGAACTAAGCGCAGCGCTGGCCGGTCTAGACACGGACGCCCTCATCGCGAGCTTAGGACAGCTCGGAACCGCGCGTTTGCTCGAGGGTCTCGAGATCAGCGGGCTGTATGCCGAGTGGTTGGACCAGACGCGATCCGCGCTGGATCAGTCGGTCGCGTCGGGCGTCCTCCGCCATGTCGAAAGGCTGGTGCAAATGCAGACGTGGACCAAGGTCCGCGACCTTGCCGAGGCTTATCTCCGCCGCGACCCCTTGGACGAGTCGGTGGTGGCCGCGGCCATGCGCGCCGACGGCGCGCTGGGCGCCGCCTCCAGCGCCCGCCGGCGTTTCCAGACGTTTAAGACCGCGTTGGCCAAGGAATTCGGCGCCAAGCCCGACGCCACGGTTCGCGAAGCCCTGAGCGCGCTGGAGGCGCCCGCCGACGGGGAAACCTCGTTTGTCCGCGCGGACGATCGGCCATCGATCGCGGTCTTGCCGTTCGTCAATATGTCCAACGATCGCGAGCAGGAGTTTCTCGCTGACGGACTGACGGAAGACATCATCACCGGCCTGTCCCTCAGCCGAATGCTGTTCGTCATCGCGAGCAACTCCTCCTTCTCCTACAAGGGCAGCGCGGTAAGCGTGCGCGACGTGGGTCGGGAGTTGGGGGTGCGCAACGTGCTTGAGGGCAGTGTTCGGCGGATGGGCGATAAGTTGCGCGTAACCGCCAAGCTGATCGACGCCGATACGGCGTCCCATCTTTGGGGCCAGACCCTCGACCGCCCTCTCGCCGATCTCTTCAGCGTGCAGGATGAAATCACGGACGGCATTGTCGCCGCCCTTACCGCCCATTTGACCCATGCCGTTACGCCGGAGGTTTCCAAGGCGCGGCCGGAAAGCCTTGAGGCCTGGGAGCTCTTCGGGCGCGCGCGGGCGCACATCATCGCCAATCTCGACGCGGATGGTCGACGGACCGCGGAGCAGCTGTTGCGCACGGCGGTGGAGAAAGATCCCAACTATGCCAAGGCCTGGGTCTATCTCGGTTGCATGATCGCATTCCGCTGGCTGGTGGAACCGGGAACGAGTCCCAGCGCGAACCGCGCGGAAGCGCAGGCTTGCGTCGAGCGAGGCGCGAAATTGGCCCCCAACGATCCCGACGTCCTGGCGAACCAGGGGAATTTCTTTATCTACATTGGTAAACCCAAGGATGCATTACCCTTCCTTGAACAGGCCATACATCTCAACCCAAACGAAATGCACTATCGCGTGAATCTGGCGCGCGCGCTGGTGCGCAGAGACCGGGCGGATGAAGCTGTCGGAGAGATGGAGACGGTGCCGCGGCTTAGTCCGCGTGATCCATTCGCGCCGCTCTACGCCCTCGACATGGCCACGATCCAGTTTGGGCTCGGCCGCTACAAGGAGGCCGAAGTCTGGGCCGGTCGTGCGCTCGCCGGAGGCGCGCGCAGCTTTCCGACGCGCCTTACGTTGGGGATCGCGTTGGCGGCGCAAGGCCGCGTGGAAGAAGCGCAGGAGATTGTACGCCAGGCCGTGCACATCTCTCCTGAAATCACCCTCGCGTCGCGGGAATATATCTATCGAAACGCAGGCTGGGAGGAGTCTGTTCTGGCCGAACACCTGACGCGCCTCGCGATCGCCTGGCCGCCGGAGTTCAGGTGAGCGCCGCGCAGTTGCGGGTTTCTCTTGTTCAGGACAGCGAGTCGTACCAGCCGTTCGCGATCGCCCGAGCCAAGATCGTCCTGGCCGCCGAGGACGCCCCGCGGCTCGATCCCGGTCTGGGGTCGGCTCGCGTTGGTCGACTATTGGGTGAAGAGCGACCGCCGGTCCGACTGCGCCGACGAATGTGTGCCGCCCTACGTCCGGTGACGGCGGTGCTCAGGGGCGGGCCCACGATCAATACAATAGGACCGTTGACAGTGCGGTTAAAGGCGGCGTCGATGCGATAGCGGATAGACAGGGGCGTCCTCCGATGCATCGTTCATTTTTGGCTTTCGCCATTTTGCTGGCCCAGATCTCACCGGCCCTGGCAGCGGAAACGACACCCGCGGCGGCGGCGGCTCCAATCGCCGCCACGCCGCGGAAGGTCGATCGGGATACGCTGGTGTGCCACACCGAGCAGGTCATCGGCTCCCGTATCCCAAAGAAGCTTTGCTACACCCGAGAGCAGGAAGAGGCGCGCACCGAGGACGCCCGGAAGATGACCGAGCGGTTACAGGCCTTTGGCGAAAATTGCCGCGCCACGCCTGGGCGTGGCTGCTGAAACCTAAAGGCCGCGATCCAGGCGAACGTCGGACTCAGGCGACGGGCGCGACCGCGGCGATCACAGCGTCGACCACGCCCACCCGGTGATGCGCCAGCCATCCGCCGTCTTGGCCATCGAGAAGGTGAAGAGGCCCTTCTCTTCCGTCGGCTTGCCCTTCACCGCATAGCTCAGGGTGGTCGGGACCACGGCATAGGCGTAGCTGGCGTCGATTTCCTTGTTGGTCGGCGCGGCCAGGGCGATCTTCAATCCCGTGACGCCGCCGGCCTTGAAGAAGCTGTCGGCGTCGCGCGCCCAGTCGAAGAACGTGGTCCAATGGTGAGGTCCAAACTCGTCGATGATGGTCGCTGTGGGCGTATAGGCTTCGGACGCCTTCTTTATGTCGCCGGCGTTCATGGCGTCGGCGAATTGGTGCATGGGCGCCAGGGCGACGGCTTCGCCGTCCTGCGCGCGAGCCGCCGACGACAAGGCCAGCGCGAGGCCGACGGCCGCTATTGCAAGTCCGGTCCGAGTCATCGCCAACTCCCCCTAGCGTGGGCTGATCGCGGTGGACGTCACCCAGCCGCGGTTGCCGTTTTCATCGTCCACTTCCCACCAGATGCCGTCCTTCTGGCCGGTCGGATAGACCATGTCGCCGGCGTTGAAGCTGCGCACGGCCTTGGCCTGGGTGGAGGCCCGCGAGCGCAGGGTGATGTGGCTCTGCACCGTATAGGCCTGGGAGCCGGCATTGGTCGACGCCGTGCCGGGCTCGGGCGCGGCGTTGCTCTGCATATAGTGGACGAGGTCGGTGAAGGCGTTGAAATAGGCGGCCGTCACCACCTTGCCGATGGCGGTGTCGGAATAGCCGCCGCCGGCTAAGCCCCCGAAACCACCGTATCCGCCGCCGCCACCGCCCGCGCCGAACGAGAAGTCGGTCTTCTGCGAGGTTCCCTCGGCCACGTAGAGCTGCTCCGTGGTGCGGGCGTTGACCAGGGTGATTAGCGTGTGGGCCTCGGACTTCTTGGTGCGGATGCTGCCGGCCAGGGCGCCGAACCCGCCGGGGATGAACGAGCCGGCCACCGCGCCCAGGGCGTTGCCGCCGGAATTCTCGTTGGAGTTGGCGATGTCGGGGATGATGAAATAGTCGGCCGCCGCCACCTGGCCGCGTCCGACATTGGAGCCGCGGCGCAGTTCGCCGGACTGGGCCAGGCCTTCTTCACCGGTGTGCATGGCCAGGCCGCCGTTGCGGTCGACGATGCGCAGACAGCCCGAGCGTGACGCGAACAACTTGAGCAACGACTCAGGGTTGGACAGGCCCAGCGGTCCCCACCAGTTCCGGTCCGGCTCTTGGATCGCCGCTGTCCCCAGCGCGCGATCGCAGTGAGGCAGTTCCGGCGTTCCGGCAGGCTGCTTTTTGTCCATGCCATACTGGGCGTGGGCCGGAGCGATGATAAGCAGGCTGACCGCCAGACCAAGAGCGGTCGCCGATTGAGCAAAGTATTTCATGAATAATCCCCCGTGGGCGGACCCGACCTTAACCGGGCCAGCCCACGGGATCAATTGACGGCGTATCGCCGTTATGCGCCGATTTCAGTAACCGCCAAGCCGCGCATAGCGGTCGCGGTGATAGGCCTGGCTGCCATAGGTGGCTTCCGCGGCGCGCGCGCGCTTCAGATAGAGGCCGGCGTCGTGGGCGTCGGTCATGCCGATGCCGCCGTGCATCTGGACCATCTCGTTGGACACCAGGTGCAGCGTGTCGCCGGCGCGGGCCTTGGACAGCGAGACCAGTTCCGGCACGTCGTTGGCGTTGTTGTCGATCGCCTCCAGCGCGGCCTCGACGCAGGAGCGGGTCAGCTCCAGTTCGGTGAACATCTTGGCCGCGCGGTGCTGCAGAGCCTGGAAGCTGCCGATCAGCTGGCCGAACTGCACGCGGGTCTTGAGATATTCCAAGGTGACCTCGAACGCCTGGCCAGCGGCCCCAAGCATCTCGGCGGCCAGGCCCGCGCGGGCCCGGTCCAGGGTCTTTTCGAGCAGATCCCAGCCGCCGTCGACCGGGCCTAGCACCGCATCGGCGCCCACCGCGACATTGTCGAACTTCAGCGCCGCATAACCGCGGGAATCGGCCATCTTGCGCACGCTGCGGCTCAGGCCCTTGGCGTCGGCGGGAACCAGGAACAGCGTGATCCCCTCCTTGTCGCCCGGCTTGCCGGAGGTGCGGGCCGAGACCACGAACAGGCCCGCCGCCATGCCTTCGAGCACGAAGGTCTTTTCACCCGAAAGCGTCCAGCCGGCGCCGCTGTTGGCCGCCGCCAGCGCGACCTTTTCCGGCGCATGATGGGCGCCTTCGTCGATCGCCAGGGTGGCGACCAGCTCGCCGGTGGCGATCTGGGGCAGATGGGCCTGCTTCTGGTCCTCGGTTCCGCCCAGCGCGATGGCGCTGGCGGCGGCCAGGGCCGAACTTAGCAGCGGCGAGGCGGTCAGGGTCTTGCCGGTTTCCTCCAGCACCAAGCCCAGGCTCAGATAGCCGAATTCCGATCCGCCGTAGGCCTCGGGAATGATCACCCCGGCCCAGCCCATTTCCGCCATCTCGGCGAAGGCCTTTGGGTCGTAACCCAGCTCGGAGCCGGAATCGCGCAGTTTGCGGAAGGCGGTGACGGGGGACTTATCCTGTACCCAGGTCCGCGCGGCGTCGCGCAGCATGCTTTGTTCTTCGGTCAGAACGGCCATTTTGTGTTGTTTCCTCTTGTCTATTGGTGATCGAGCAGGCCCAGGACCCGCTTGGAGATGATGTTGTTCTGGATCTCGTAGGACCCGCCGAAGATCGTAAAGGCCTTGCCGCCCAGCCAGGTGCGCACAGAGGACAGCTCGTCGGCGTGGAAGCCTTCGCCTTCCCAGCCCAGCCCTTGATGACCCATGATCTCAAGGGTCAGTTCGGCGCGGTCCTGGCTAACCTTGGAGCCGGCGTTCTTCATGATCGAGATCGCCGCGCTCGGCCCATTGCCGGCCTTGGCTTCCGCCGCGGCCCGCATCAGGGTCAGCATGAAGGCGCGCGACTCCATCTGGTGCTGGGTGATCCGCGAGCGCAGGTCGGGATCGGCGATCCGGCCGGTCTCGTCGGTTCCGACATATTTCTTGGCCAGTTCCTCGACCGGCGCCCCGAACATGCCGCGCCCGACGCTTCCGCCGCCGCCGCTCAAGCTCGCCCGCTCGAAGTTCAGCAGGCGCTTAGCGATGGTCCAGCCGTGGTTCAGCTGGCCGACCAGGTTTTCCTTCGGGACTTTGACGTCGGTGAAGAAGGTCTCGCAGAACGGCGAATTGCCGCTGATCAGTTGGATCGGACGCACCTCGATGCCAGGCGTTCGCATGTCGATCAGTAGGAAGCTGATGCCCTCATGTTTGTTCTTGGGGTCGGTGCGGACCAGACAGAAACACCAGTCGGCCCATTGGGCGCCCGAGGTCCAGATCTTCTGGCCATTGACCAGGAAGTGGTCGCCCTTGTCCTCGCACTTGGTCTGCAGCGAGGCGAGGTCGGAGCCGGCGCCCGGTTCGGAAAAGCCCTGGCACCAGCGGATTTCGTTGCGCACGATCGGCGGGATATGGCGCTGTTTCTGCTCCTCGCTGCCGTATTCCAGCAACGTCGGGCCGAACATCATCGTGCCCATGCCGCCGATCGGGTTCCAGGCGCCGATGCGGTTCATCTCCTGCTGCAGCACCTTGGTCTCGGCCGGTGAGAGGCCGCCGCCGCCGTAATCCTTGGGCCAGGCGGGCGTGCCCCACCCCGTCTCGCCCATGCGCTGGCGCCAAAGATCCGCATCGCCCGACAACTCGGCGCCGGTCTCCTGCATCATCATGCCGCCCTTGCCCCTTAACGAGGCGGGGAAGTTGGCCTCAAGCCAGGTTCGCGCGTCGGCGCGGAAGGCGTCCAGGTCGCCGCCTCCAAAATCAGCCATCAAATATCTCCGTCAGAAAAATCACTTATCGACGTTCATATGAAACAGAAGCCCTAGCGGGCCAACTGTTTATTGGGGATCGGGCAGGCTTAGAATCCGCTTGGAAATTATGTTGTTCTGCACCTCGTGAGTGCCGCCGAAGATCGAGAAGGCCTTGCCGGCCAACCAGCCGCGCACCTCTGCCAGTTCGTTAGGCTTGAAGCCCTCGCCTTCCCAGCCAAGGCCCTGGGCGCCCATGATCTCGACCAGGAGTTCGGAGCGATCCTGCGCCGACTTCATGCTGACGTTCTTCATGATCGAGGTCGTCGTGCTGACATTGGCATTGCCCTTGGCCTCGGCGGCGGCGCGCCGCACGGTCAAGCGTAGCGCCTGTTCTTCCATCTTTTGGAGGGTGATGCGCCCGCGAAGGTCGGAATCGGCCAATCGCCCGGTATCGTCGACACCCACATAGCTTTTGGCGATGTCGCCCAGGCCGTCGACCTCGCGCGCCGTTCCGCGGCTGGTCCGGTTGCCCATGCCACTGCGTTCATGCTGCAAGAGTCGCTTGGCGATCGACCAGCCGGCGTTCAGCGCGCCGACCAGATCCTCCTTCGCCGCCTTGGCGTCGGTGAAGAAGGTCTCGCATTGGCCGGAGGCGCCTGAGATCATCTTGATCGGCCGCGCCTCGACGCCCGGCTGATGCATAGGGATCAGGATGAAGCTGATGCCCTCGTGCTTCTTGGAGGTGTCGGTGCGGCACAGGCAGAAGCACCAATCGGCATACTGGGCGCCCGAGGTCCAGATCTTCTGGCCGTTGATCAGCCAGTGATCGCCCTTGTCCTCGGCTTTGGTCGACAGCGAGGCCAGGTCCGACCCCGCGCCAGGCTCGGAAAAGCCCTGGCACCAACGCAGCTCGCCGCGGCAGATCGGCGGCAGGTGTCTCTGCTTCTGCGCCTCGGCGCCGTATTCCAGAAGGGTGGCGCCGAACATGCCCGGGCCCATGCCCTGGATCGGATTGCGCGCGCCGATGCGGGTCATCTCCTGCTGCAGCACGCGCGCTTCGGCCACGGAAAGGCCGCCGCCGCCGTAGGATTTCGGCCAGGTCGGCGTGCCCCAGCCCTTTTCGCCAATCCGCTGTCGCCACAGCTCGGAGTCGGCGGTGGGCTTCATGCCGCCTTCGACCTGTTCCATGGTCATTTCGGGCGCGCCGCGTACCGACATTGGAACGTTCTCTTCCAACCACTCGCGCGCCTCCGCGCGGAAGGCCGCGAGTTCTGGGGCTTCGTCGCCGCCGAAATCCGCCATCTTGAAATCTCCCTGAAAGAATAAGGCTTGCCGGTCACCCTCTGGCGGGGCGTTGTCGTGATTGAACCTACTGGTGATCGAGCAGGCCGAGAACCCTCTTGGCCACCACGTTCAGATTGACTTCCGAGGTGCCGCCCTCGATCGAATTGGCCTTGGCCCTGAGCCAGGTGCGCACGGCGGTGATCTCCTCGGGCTCGAAACCATCCCCGGTCCAGCCCAGTCCCCGATGACCCATAGCCTCGAGGACCAGTTCGCCCCGCTCCTGGGCGATCTTGGCCCCGGCGTATTTCATGATCGAGGTGGCGGCGCTGGGGCCCTGGGTCGACTTCGCCTCAAGCGCCGAGCGTTGGGCGGTCAGGCCGAAGGCGCGCGCCTCCATCCGATGGGTGATGATCCGCGAGCGCAGGTCCGCGTCGGCCAGCCGCCCGGTCGCGTCCAGTCCGACATAGGTCCTGGCGATCTGTTCGACATCGGCCGGCGCGCTCGCGCCGCCGCCGCCCAGGCTGGCGGAAATGTTCTGCCGCTCGAACTGCAACAGTCGCTTGGCGATGGTCCAGCCGTGGTTCAACTCGCCGACCAGGTTTTCCTTGGGGACCTTCACATCGGTGAAGAAGGTCTCGCAGAAGGGGTTGGCGCCATTGATCAGCAGGATCGGCCGCGCCTCGACGCCGGGGGACTTCATGTCGATCAGGATGAAGCTGATGCCTTCGTGTTTCTTGGTCGTGTCGGTGCGCACCAGGCAGAAGCACCAGTCGGCGAGGTTCGCACCGGAGGTCCAGATCTTGGAGCCATTGATCAGGTAGTGATCGCCCTTGTCCTCGCACTTGGTCGCCAGCGAGGCCAGGTCCGAGCCGGCGCCAGGTTCGGAATAGCCCTGGCACCAGCGCAGCTCGGCCCGGGTGATCGGCGGGATGTGCCGCTGCTTCTGTTCTTCGGTTCCGTATTCCAGCAGGGTCGGCCCGAACATCATCACGCCCATGCCGCCGATCGGGTTCCAGGCGCCCAGAGCGGCCATCTCCTGGTTCAGCACCCGCGCTTCGGCCGCACTCACGCCCCCGCCGCCGTATTGCTTCGGCCAGGTCGGCGTGCCCCAGCCGCGCTCGCCCATCGCCCTGGTCCAGGCGATCGATTCCGGGCTGGTCTGGCCCTGC
>Ga0302314_10008754_pt1 | contig 17975 bp, 16 predicted proteins | sample III_Palsa_N2_3_FD_200533 | JGI IMG/M metagenome (GOLD analysis project Ga0302314, IMG submission 200533) | Peat permafrost microbial communities from Stordalen Mire near Abisko, Sweden - III_Palsa_N2_3 | ecosystem: Environmental > Terrestrial > Soil > Palsa > Peat permafrost | place: Sweden...
GCGTCGAGGACGACGGGAATCCAGGTCTGGGGCACGGCGTTTCCCCAGAGCGGATCCGCACCGGCCCGCGGGTGGGGCTGAGCGCGGCCCCGGACTGGCCGTGGCGGTTCTGGCTCGACGGGGATCCCACAGTCAGCGTCTACCGGCCGGCGAAGCCGCGCCGGGTCGCGGCCGCCACCACTGCCACCACCGCCGCCACTACCGCTCCACCTGCACAAACGTTATAACGAGGAGAGAGATGTCACGCCGAGGCTGGCTGCTGTTCAGTGCCCTGTCGGTGATCTGGGGCATACCGTACCTGCTGATCAAGATCGTGGTGGCCGACCTGTCCCCCGAGTTCCTGGTCTTCGCCCGGACGGCGATCGGCGCCCTGATCCTGATCCCGGTGGCCGCCCGGCGCGGCATGCTGAGCCCGGTGCTGCGCGCCTGGCGGCCGGTGGCGGCGTTCGCGGCGATCGAGATCGGCGGCGCGTGGCTGCTGCTCAACAACGCCGAGGAGCACATGACCAGCAGCCTGGCCGGACTGCTGATCGCGATGGTGCCGCTGATCAGCACTCTGCTGGCGTGGATCCTGGGCGACCGCGGCGGACTGACCGGGCTGCGCCTGGTGGGCCTGGTGGTGGGCCTGGTCGGAGTGGTGGCCGTGGTGGGGCTCAACCTGGCCGTCGGGGCCACGCCGCCGCTCGCCGTGGCCGCGATGTTCGCCGTCGCGGTCTGCTACGCGGTCGCGCCGACGATCGCCGATCGTAAGCTGTCCGAGGTGCCAAACCTCGGCGTCATCGCGGTGAGCCTGGCCGGGGTGGCGATCGTGTACGCACCAGCGGCGGTTTTCGCCGCGCCGCATGCCTGGCCGAGCGCGAAAGTGCTCGCCTCGGTGCTGGTCCTGGGCGTGGTGTGCACGGTGACCGCGTTCCTGGTCTTCTTCGCCCTGATCGCCGAGGTCGGCGCGGTCCGGTCCACGTTCATCACCTATATCAACCCCCTGGTCGCGGTACTGCTCGGCGCGGCGGTGCTGGGCGAGGCGGTCACCACGGGGATGATGATCGGCCTGCCACTGATCCTGGTTGGCAGCTACCTGGCCACCCGCAAGAACTCGAAAAACCGGGCGGTGGAAGGCCAGGCGGCAGCCACCGCCACGCCGCAATCGGCGCTGTTAACAGCTGCGGCGGCGCCGGATTGCGGTCAGCCGGCCTGAGCGGCATGAGCGGCATAAGCCGCTTCTCCATGCCGCCGATGACAGCCTTGCCCGGTCGGCCGGACCGGATCGATCCGGTCCGGCTCGGGGTCAGCCGCTGTACGCGTCGAAGATCTTGGTGAAGTCCAGCGGCTGCTGGCTGATCTCCGAGCAGGAGGGCAGGCCGGCGACCGAGCCGCTGCACGGCTGGTCGCGGTCTACCGACCAGAACGCCAGCCGGCCCAGGTGCTCGCCGTCGGCCCAGCTGACCAGGCTCTGCGCGTCGGCCTCGGTGAAGATCTCTCCGGAGGTGTCGTTCTGGCCGATCATCGGGGTGACGCCGATGTTCGCGTAGGTGTCCGACGGCCAGTCGGCCTTGGCCTGCGTGAGCGTGGACTCGGCGGCCTCGATGGCCTCCTGGCCCATGTCCCCGGTGAAGGACGAACCGTAGTCCATCGCCATCACGTTGATCAGGTCGATCCGGGTGCCGTCGGTCTTGGCCAGGTTGAGGAAGGCGACGCCGTCGGCAGCCAGGCCGGTCGGCAGCACCGGCAGGGTGACCGAGACCACCAGGTTCGGGTTGGCGGCCTCAAGCCCGTTGATGGCCTCGAAACGCAGGTTGTTGTCGGCGGTGTAGTCGAGCGGGGCGCCTTCGATGTCGAAGTCGATGTGCGTCACGCCGAGGTGTGTGATGACCGACTGGTAGGCGGCCTGCAGGCTGGACTCGGTGGTGCAGGCCATGGCCAGTTCGGTGCCGCCGGACCCGCCGAAGGAGACGATCGGGGTCGCGCCGTCCGCCTTGGCCGTGGCGATCTCCTGATCCATCGTGGGGTCATTGGTCACCGGGAGGGTGTCGCCCCAGATCGGCGCGCAGCCTGCGCTGATCACGAACGCGGCGGTGTAGGTCTTCAGACCCGCCTTCGCAGCGGAGTTGAGCATCGGCTCCTGGTTGTTGGACATGTCGACGTACGGGGCGACCTTGCCCACGGATCCGCCGCCGGGAGGAGAGGTGGGAGGCGCCGTGGTCGGCGGCGCGGTGGTCGGAGGTGCGGTCGTGGGCGGCGCAGTCGTGGGAGCGGAGGTCGTCGGGGGCGCGGTCGTCGGACTGCCAGAGCCGCCGGGGCCGCTGAGCACGAAGTCGTCCGCGTAGTACGTCGGCTGCGCGTACCAGCCGTGCACGAATACCTGGATAGAGGTCTGCGACGCAGTTGTGGTGAAAGACTCCGTCAGCTGCTGCCACGAGGAGGATGTAGTCCACGTCGAGGCACCGCCGACCACGCCGACGTACACGTACGACCCCTCGACATACGCCGAGAGTGTGTACGTCGTATTCGCCAGCACCGATACCGTCTGCGAACATTGCGCGTCGTCCGACGAGGAGGGTGTACCCGCGAGCGCATAAGAGCCCGAATGCACAGGGCTCTTCACCACCGCACCGGTGCCCGCGTCGCAGGACCACGGCGAGAGCGATCCGGACTCGAATCCCGGGTTGGCCAGCAGGTTCGACGCGGCGGCATCGGCGGTGGGCGCGCTCAGATAGAGCGCCGCGGGCATGACCAGTGCCGCGGCCGCGGCACCGATCGAGTAGAGCGATCTCTTGCGGATCATGGAAGTACTCTCCTTCGGCTGGCGGCAGGGTGCTGTCGTTCTCCCGCCGCGCAAGGACACAGGGATGCCAGGACTGCGCACCCGGTGCGTCGCCGAATACACCGTGTACGACGCTCAATGTGGTCTAGTCCAACCGCTCCGTCAAGGGCGCGACCATCGGTCGGTCACCGCGTGGCCTCGGTCCCATTGATTGCGGCCAAGATCGCAGTGCCCACGGCGTCGGGTTCGAGTCCGTCGGACACCACCACCGACTCGGGATTGAGGTCCAGGTCGGAGGCACGAGCCGTCTCGTTGAGTAGAGCAGCGAAGTCGACATCCCGGTAGCCGGCCTCGATCGCGGAGTCAACCAGCTGTCGGGTCAGCGCGGCCACCGGCAGGCTCGACCCGAGCGACTCGGCGGCGGCCAGTCCCAGATCCAGGTCCTTGCGCAGCAGCTCCATCGTGAACGTGGGTGTCAGATCCAGGCTGATGTAGGCCGGAGTCTTGTAGCGGCTGAAGACCGACCCCAGCACCGACCGGTTGAGGAAGGCCAGGAAGTCGGCCCGGTCAATGCCGCCCTTCTCCGCCAGCACCGTCACCTCGGCGAGCGACTGTGCGACGACCCCGAGGTAGATGTTGTGGCAGAGCTTGATCAGCCGTGCCTCGTCGCCCGCGCCGACATGCGTGGCCGCCTGCGCGATCATCCGCAGCAAGGGCGCGACCTCGTCGAAGGCCGGGCGCGGCCCCGAGACCGCGATGGTCGCCTTTCCCGCGAGCACCACCTTGGGGTTGCCGCTCACCGGCGCGGCCAGCAGGGCCGCACCGAGTTCGGCGGCCCGGGCCCGGACCCGGCTCGAAGCCTCGGCCGAGACAGTGGAGCAGTCCACCAGGATCCGCGGCGCGGCCCCGGCCCGGCTCAGCAGCCCGTTCTCGCCGAGGACGACCTCCTCGAAGCTGTCCGAAGTGGCCACCATCGTGAAGACGATCCCGCAGCCGGCCAGGTCGGCCGGGGTCTCGGCGACCCGCGCGCCGCGCGCCTCCAGCGGCTCGCACTTCTCACGGGTCCGGTTGTAGACGATCAGTTCCTGGCCGGCCGAGAGCAGCCGGTGTGCCATCGTCGCCCCCATGCGGCCCGCGCCGATCCAGCCGATCGGCTCCGTGAGTGGCCTGGTGCCGTTCATCGTTGAGTGCCCCTTTCCACGAACTTGACGGCCTGGCCGGCCTGGCTGCTCCGACCCTGCGGCGCGCAGCCCGCACCGCCCGGAAGCGGTGGTCACCGAACCAGGAATGCAATCGATTGCCACCTTGCATGCTAGAAGCCTGAGCCCACCGAAGCAACTCCTGAGCTGCTCCTATGATCAATACGGCCGCCGGAACCGTGGCCTCAAGGCCATAGCCAGGCACTCAGAAGTTGCAATCGTGTGAAATTCCTACTCCGGGCCAGGCGGATCGAGCCGCACCTCAGCCGCAATCGTTAGTATTGACACATGTCCACTCCCCCGCGCCCGGCAACACTGCGCGACGTCGCGCTGCACGCGGGCGTCCACGTGACCACGGCCTCCCGCGCTCTCGACCCCGCCAAGAGCTCGAAGGTCAACGCGGCCACGGCCCGCCGGGTCCGCGCCGCGGCCCGCGCACTGGACTATCAGCCCAACGAGATGGCGCGCAGCCTGCGCACCAACCGCTCGATGTCGGTGGCCGTACTGGTGCCGGACCTGACCAACCCGTTCTTCCCGCCGATCGTGCGCGGCGCCGAGAAGGTGCTCTCCGGGCTCGGCTACATGACCCTGGTGGTGAACACCGACGACGACGCCAAGCGCCAGGCCGCCCTGCTGCAATCGTTGCGCGGACGCAAGGTCGACGGGTTCATCGTCGCCACGGCGCACCGCGACGACGCCCAACTCGACGAGGCCCGCGTGCAGGGTGTCCCGATCGTGCTGGTCAACCGGCGCACCGATTCGCCCGGCTTCGCCTCGATCGTCGGCGACGACCACAGCGGGATCAAACAGGCCGTGCAGCACCTGCTCGACCTGGGCCACCGCAACATCGGGCACGTCGCCGGACCTTCCGGCACCACCACCGGCCACGCCCGACTGCGCGCGTTCCAGCAAACGCTGAACGACGCGGGGTTCCCGGCCGACTCCGTCACGCTCGCGAACAGTTTCACCGAGGTCGACGGCGCACGGGCGATGCGTCTGCTGCTCGCGGAACACCCGCAGATCACCGCCGTGGTCGCGGCGAACGACTTGATCGCGCTCGGCTGCCTGGACGCGCTGGCCGAGGCGGGGCTGCGCTGCCCGCAGGACATGAGCCTGGTCGGATTCAACGACATGCCACTCGCCGACCGCGTCTCCCCCGCGCTGACCACGATCCACGTCCCCCATCACGCGATCGGCGGCGAGGCCGCGCGCGTCCTCTTGGAACTGCTTGGCGACCCGCAACTGCCGCCGAAGTCTGTCACCCTGCCCGTGAACCTCGTCGTCCGTGGCTCCACCGCGCCGCCAACAGGCCGGTAAGCCCCCTTCCACGCCCCTCCAGCAAACGATTGCAAGCGCCTACTCGCGCTCAGCCACGCCGCTCATCGCCCCATCACCCCATCACTCAATCGCCTCATCACATATCAGCCCACGAATGTGGACGTCGATCGCACGCTCGATGGCGGCGGCGCGCTCGGCTTCAGCGAGATGGCGCAGCGGGCCGTTGAGGAACAGGACAGCCACGCCGTGCACCGTGGCCCACGAGGCGAACTCCGCGTTCGGCCGCCGCTGCGGAGACATCCGCCCAGCCGCGACCAATTCGTCGAGCAGCCGGCCGAGGACCACGAACGCCTCAACCCCCGCATAGTTCAGGTCCTCGTCGGAGAAGCCCGGGTCCGCCGGATCGTCGTGACAGAAGGCCGTGTTGAACAGGCCTGGCTCGGTAAAGGCGAAGTTCAGATACGCGTGCGCGGCCGAGCGCAGCCGGGCTACCGCCAGATCCCCCGGCTCGGCGTCCGGGTCGCACTCGTCCAGCGCAGCGGTCAGGGCCTCGGCCAGCGCGGTCAGGGCCAGATTCTTCACCTCGATCAGCAGGTCGCGCTGGCCGGCGAAGTGCCGGTAGGCCGCCGTCGCCGATACCCCGACCCGGCGGGCCGCCTCGCGCAGGACCAGGGCCTCCGGACCACCCTCGCGGGCGAGCTCCAGCGCCGCCACGGTCAGCGCGTTGCGCAGGTCACCGTGGTGGTAGCGGGTGCGGGGAGCCGTCTTCGGCGCGCTGCTCATGCTTGCATCATGCCCCATATTGACACCGTTAACATCTAAGGGCACACTGGGCCGTGCCGCAAAGTTTACAACGTAAACATGCTCGCCTCGGCGAGCCAGGGTGCCTGGGAGGGCCGTCATGCTCGGCAGATTCGGTGATCTGGTCTACCGCAGGGCAAAGTTGCTGCTCGCGCTGAGCGGCCTCGCGCTCGTCCTGGCCGCCGTGCTCGGCCTCGGCGCGTTCGGCAAGCTCGAGTCCGGCGGGTTCCAGGACCCCTCGGCCCAATCCACCCGGGCGCAGAATCTGATCAACTCCGACTTCGGCGGCCAGAGCAACCTGATCCTGCTCGTGCACGCCCGTACCGGCACGGTGGACGGCGCCGCGGCCACCGCCGCAGGCTCCGAACTGGCAAAAGAACTGGCCGCGAACCCGACCGTCTCCAACGTCGTCTCCTACTGGCAGACGCACGCCCCCGCGCTGCGATCCACCGACCAGACCGACGCGCTGATCACGGCGCACGTACTCGGCAACGACAAGCAGGTCGTCACCAACTCCAAGCAGCTGATCAACGAGTACGCCCGCGACGACGGCGCGGTCACCATCCAGGCCGGCGGCACCGAGGCGGCCAACGTCGCCATCAACACCCAGGTGAACACCAGCCTGGCCACCGCCGAGGCGATCGCCGTGCCGATCACAGCCCTGCTGCTGATCCTGGCCTTCGGCAGCCTGGTCGCCGCCGCCCTGCCCCTGGCTATCGGCCTGACCGCGATCCTGGGCACCTTCGCCGAACTCTTCGTCATCGGCAGCCTGACCGACGTCTCGGTCTTCGCCATCAACCTCACCACCGCGCTCGGCCTAGGCCTCGGCATCGACTACGCGCTGCTGCTCGTCGCACGGTTCCGGGAACAGCTCGCGCAGGGGGTCGACGTGCACGACGCGGTCGTCGGCACGGTGAGCACAGCCGGGCGCACGATCCTATTCTCGGCCGGCACGGTCGCCGCCGCCCTGGCCTCGCTGCTGGTCTTCCCGCTCTACTTCCTGCGCTCCTTCGCCTACGCGGGAGTCGGCGTGGTCGCCATCGCCGCGACCGCCGCCCTGGTCATCGTCCCGGCACTGCTCGCCCTGCTCGGCCACCGCGTCAACGCGGGCAAACTCCCCTGGTCCAAGGCCGACCGCGGCTCGGCGGCCCCGGCCTGGGGACGGCTGGCCGGAGCGGTGATGCGCAGACCCGTGCTCACCGCGGCACCGATCGTCGCCCTGCTGCTCCTGCTGGCCAGCCCGCTGCTGCACGTCGCCTTCGGCACCCCCGACCAGGACGTCCTACGGCCCGGCACCCAAGTCCGCGTGGTCAGCGACACCCTGGCCGACGACTTCACCGGGAACCAGGCCACGTCGATCCAGGTCGTCAGCCTAGGCCGAGCGGGTGACGCAGCGACGGCCGACTACGCCCGCAGGCTGGGCGCTCTGCCCGGAGTCTCCGCGGTGAGCACCGCGCTGGCCCCCGCCGGTGAGGAGTTCACAGCGCTGACCACCCTGAACTCACGCTCCACCGCAGCCCAGGAGCTCGTGACCCAGATCCGAGCCCTGCCAGGTCCGGCCGGCGCGGCCACGTTGACCGGCGGGGACACCGCCGTGCTGATGGACACCAAGCACGCCATCGCCTCGCGGCTGCCCCTGGCCATCGGCCTGGTCGCCCTGACCACGCTGATCGTCCTGTTCCTGTTCACCGGCAGCCTGATCCAGCCGCTGCGCGCCCTGCTGCTCAACTCCCTGTCCATTACCTCCGCCATCGGCGTCATGGTCTGGATCTTCCAGGACGGCCACCTGTCCGGCCTGCTCGACTTCACCCCAAGACCGATGGACACAAGCATGACGGTGCTGATGTTCTGCATCGCCTTCGGCCTGTCGATGGACTACGAGGTCTTCCTCACCAGCCGGATCAAGGAACTCCACGACCGCGGCGCGACCCCGACCGAGGCGGTGACCGGCGGCCTGGCCCGCACCGGCCGACTCGTCTCCACCGCCGCGGCGCTGCTCGCGGTCACCTTCTTCGCCTTCGGTTCGGCCTCGATCAGCTTCCTGCAGATGTTCGGCCTGGGCTGCGGCCTGGCCATCTTGATCGACGCGCTGCTGGTCCGCGGCATCCTGGTCCCCGCCGCGATGCGCGCGCTGGGCGAGCGCGCCTGGTGGGCACCGGCCCCACTGCGCCGCTTCCACGACCGCTTCGGCCTGTCCGATGCGTCGGCGGAGATTACGACAGCATCCACACACGACCGCCAGGACTCGGACGGCCCGGTAAGCGTCGGCTAAGCTTCCATCATGAAGATCGGCTTTGGGGCGCCCGTCGCCGGCGCCTGGGCGACACCAGAAAACCTCGGCAGCTTCGCGGTACGTGCGGAGGAACTCGGTTACGACTCGCTGTGGAGCTTCCACCGGCTGCTGGTACCGGCCGAGGGCAATATCGACCCGGTCTACCGAAGCGTTCTGGACCCGCTGATCGCGCTGACCTTCGCCGCCGCGCGTACCTCGCGGATCCGCCTGGGCGTGGCTCTGGTGAACCTCCCGTTCGTATCCCCGGCCTATCTGGCCAAGCAGTCCTCGACGCTGGACGTCCTCTCGGGCGGACGGTTCGATCTGGGATTGGGCATCGGCTGGTCGCCTGTGGAGTTCACCGCGAGCGGCGCCTCCGATGCGAGGCGCGGCGCGCGGGCTGAGGAGTACGTCGCAGCATTGCGTACGTTCTGGGCCGATGAGATCAGCCAGTTCGACGGCGAGTTCTACACCGTGCCGCCCAGCCGGATGTTGCCCAAGCCGGTGCAGCGGTCCGGGCCGCCGATCCTGCTCGGCGGAGTGGCACCGGCCGCCCTGCGCCGGGCCGGACGCCTGGCCGAAGGCTGGATGAGCCGGAGCGGTACTGATCTGGCCAAGATCAGCGAGGAGATCGCCGTGGTGCGCGCGGCGGCGCAAGAGGCGGGCAAGGACCCGGACGCCGTGCGAATCGTCTGCCGTGGCGTAGTCCGGTTCGGCGAGAGCGGCGCGGAAGGAGAGCGGCGGCGACTGTCCGGCTCCTTCGCCCAGATCCGCGAGGACGCTGCGTGGCTGGGCGAGCAGGGCGTCACCGAGCTCTTTTACGACCTGAACTGGGATCCGCTGATCGGCAGCCCAGATGCGGACCCTACTGCGGCGGCCGAGCGGGCCGAGGAAATCCTCGAGGGCCTGGCGCCCTGACCGGCTCCTCGAATCAATTCTCACCGGACTCAGGGGGCCTGGGCAGGCTTCCCAAGCCTGCAGTCGTCCATCAAGGCGCTACTTGTTCGTACGCGATGCTGTAGGCCAGAGTGGACTTGCCAGCGCCAGGGCCACCGGTGACAAGCAACGGCCTACGCAGCATCAGTGCGGCGTTCACCAGTTGGACCGCCGACCGCTCCAGTCGATACGAGTTTCGCCGCAGGCGCCGTATATGTCAGCGCATCCGCGGGCCACAGCAGCGCCACATCGTGCTCGGCGTTCTTCTGCCCCCGGAACTCGGTGACGAATGAATGGCACCCGTCCAAGGTCTCGAAGGTCAGCGTGGCACCCTCTTCTTCTGCACCCTCGACGACGTGCCAACACGTGGCGACGATTCCCTTACCGGAGACCAGGAATCCTGATCCGAATGCCCTTCCGTCCGATATCAGCCTTCCGGCATACGGAGGGTATAGCGGGGTCACTTCGCCGTCCATTGATCCCTCCTGGTACTCAGCATAGGACGACACGCGGCTGTTTGAGCTTGTTTTGGCTCACGTTCCAACTCGCCAGGCTCCGGCCGCCCCTCACCATTCACCACTCGCGGTCAAGCCGCGAACACGCTCGCGGACCCGATTCGGCCGTAGACGCGCCGGTGGTAGCGGTGGCGGGCATAGCGGTGATTCAATGCGCGGCATGACTTCCGTCGATCCCGCCGACCGCGCCGCGCTGCTCGCGCAAATCGAGCAGTACTACGACGCGGTGCCGCGGCCCGGTGCGCGGGCCGAGGACTTCGGGCCGTTGACGCTGTTCGTGCGGGAGGGCAAGGGCTGGCCGTTCTACGCGCGCCCGGCGCAGGCCTGGGCCGGGCCGCCGGCGGTGAGTGCGGCCGACGTGGACCGGGTCCGCGACAGGCAGCGCGAGCTCGGGATTCCGGAGAGTTTCGAGTGGGTCGCCGAAGTCGCCCCGACGCTGCGGGCCGCTATCGAGGAGTCGGGTCTCTCGGTGCACGAGCACCCCTTGATGGTGCTCGACCCGGACGCGGTACTGCCCGACACATACGAGTTGTCCTGCGGCGCCGTGGTGCGCACGATCGGTCCGGACGACCCCGCCCTGGCCAGCGCCCTGTCCGTGCCCCACCTCGCCTTTGCGCAGCCCGGGACCGGAGTCGGCTCGGCCGGCCTGGCCGATCTGACCCAGCTGGTAAGCGCCAGGGCCGGGGACGGGTCGGCGGAGCGGGTGGCCGCGCGGATCAGGGCCGGGCTGACCGTGCTCTGCGCGGCGGTGTACGACGGGGCCGCGCTGTGCGCGGGGCAGCATCAGCCGGTCGGCGCGGTCAGCGAGATCACCGGCGTCGGGACGCTGCCCACCGCGCGCCGCCGCGGTCTCGGGCGGGCGGTCACCGCGGCGCTGGCCGCCGACGCGCGGGCCCGGGGCGTGCGGACCGTGTTCCTGTCGGCCGGCGACGATGACGTGGCCAGGATCTACGCCGGCCTGGGCTTCCACCGGGTCGCCACCGCGCTGATCGCCGAGCCGGCCCCCGCTCGGACAAGCGGCTGAGAAAACATTAATCGTTTATATCCACATTTACACGGTCTGGGAATGCCGATATCGTGGGCCCAATGGATGAGAATCGGGCACTTCGGGTAGTCGACGCGCTTCGCGAGCGCGGCATCGACGCGCATACCGCCAAGGTGGGTCTTTACCAGTTCGGCGTTCGGGTCAAGGTCTCCGGCGGCCGCGAGGCCTATTGGGACACCGACGACACGGCCACCCTGGAAGCACAGGTGATGCGCGACGGCATGCTCGTCGGCTTCGTCCCGGTGATCGAGGGCTCCGAGGACTTCACCGAAGAGCAGGTGGTCGAGGCGATCGCGGCGACCGATTACGACCAGCCGATCGCCACCCGCCGCAGCAGCCCGCCGCCGCCCGCCGCGCCGCTGACCCACGAGGGCGGGCTCTTCCGCCGGTTCCTCGGCGGCTTCCGCGAGCACTGATCGCGCCGGGAATTCGCGCCGCCGCCGGCCACCGCCGATCGTCACCGGCCGCGACCGATCCCTGACTCCTGCGCGAATTCGCCGCCGCGCGGCCACTTTCCGGAAAACTCCGGGTCGGCCGCAGGTCGGCCGGCGCGGGAATCGCAGCGGGAACGAGGTCCGATGACCCCCACTGCGGCACGTTTCAACGCTTGTTTATGGGAGGATCCCGGTGGAGCCCGGCCACGCGGTGGCCACGACCTCGGAAGGCGCGCCCTAGATGAGCAGGACCACGACGCAGGCGGCCGACGCCCTGGTGATCTTCGGGATCACCGGGGATCTGGCCCGCAAGATGACATTCCGTTCGCTCTACCGGATGGAGGCGGCCGGCCGGCTGGACTGCCCCATCATCGGGGTGGCCTTCGAGGACTGGTCGCTGGACCAGCTGGTGAAGGCGGCGCGGGAGGGCGCGGGGGCGGGGGGCGAGAAGGTCGACGAGCGCATCTTCAAGCGCCTGGCCGCGCGATTGAGCTACCTGCACGGAGATTTCAAGGCCTCTTCGACGTATGAGCAGCTGGCCGAGAAGATGAAGGACATCTCCAGGCCGCTGTACTACCTGGAGATCCCGCCCTCGCTCTTCGCCACCGTGGTGACCGAATTGAGCAAGGCGGATCTGACCAAGGGCGCCCATTTCCTGATCGAGAAGCCCTTCGGCCACGACCTGCCCTCGGCCCGCGCTCTGAACAAGGAGCTGCACGCGGTCGTCGAGGAGGAGCAGATCCTGCGGATCGACCACTTCCTCGGCAAGCAGCCCATTCTGGACATACACTTCCTGCGTTTCGCCAACTCGCTGCTCGAACCGGTGTGGAACCGCGAGCATGTGGCCGCGGTCCAGATCACCATGGCCGAGGACTTCGGGGTGGAGGACCGGGGTGCCTTCTACGACTCGGTCGGGGCGCTGCGCGACGTGGTCCAGAACCACCTCCTGCAGGTGCTTGCCCTCTTCGCGATGGAGCCGCCGGTCGTGCCCGGCGCGGACGCGCTCTGGGACAAGAAGCTCGACGTCTTCCGGGCCATGCACGATGTCGATCCGTCCAAGGTCGTGCGCGGTCAGTACGAGGGCTACCAGAAGATCAAGGGGGTCGAGCCCGACTCCACGACCGAGACCTACGTGGCGCTGAAGCTGGAACTCGAGAGTTGGCGCTGGGGCGGGGTGCCGTTCTTCATAAGAGCAGGCAAGGCACTGGCGACCCGGGCCACCGAGGTCCGGGTGATCTTCAAGCGTCCGCCGCGGCTGGCATTCCTGGAGACGTCGCAGCACACCGACCCGAACCAGCTGGTGATGCGGGTCGACCCGGAGCCGGGCCTGCGGCTGATACTGCTCTCCAAGGGCGCCGACGGCCGCGGAACGCGCGACGTGCACCTGGATCTGCCCTTCGTGGACGAGCTAGGCAAGGCACCCGAGCCTTACGAGCGCCTCCTGCACGACGCCCTGGAGGGCGACCGGTCCCTGTTCACCCGGCAGGACGTGGTGGAGGAGACGTGGCGGGTGCTGCAGCCGCTGCTGGACCAGCCGCCGGTGCCGATGAGCTACAAGAGTGGTTCCTGGGGCCCGGCCGATGCGGACCGCCTCACCCACGGCCACACCGGCTGGCACAAGCCCTGGATGCCGGGCGACAACGGCAACGGCAAGGGCAGCGGTAACGGCCACAGCAACGGCAAATAGCGTAGAAGGCCGGAGGCGGGCAACCCGGTCCTGGCCAGGTTGCCGCCGACAAGCCGGAATATCGACTTAACAGCGCCAATCAGCACAAGACGTGCAAGACGCACAACACGTATACGTGAATAGACGCGGAAAATAGGAGAACACCTGATGACGACAGACAACCCGTTGCAGCTCGGCATGGTCGGCCTCGGCCGCATGGGCGCGAACATCGTCCGCCGGCTGCTGCGCGACGGCCACAGCTGTGTGGTCTTCGACCTCGACCCGGCCGCGGTCAAGGCGCTGGAGGCCGAGGGCGCGGTCGGCGCGAGCTCGGTGGAGGACTTCGTCCAGAAGCTCGACGCGCCCCGCACCGCGTGGGTGATGGTGCCGGCCGGGGAGATCACCGGCAAGACCATCGACGGGCTCGCCGAGCACATGAGCGCCGGCGACACCATCATCGACGGCGGCAACTCCTACTACCGCGACGACATCCGCCGGGCCGGGGAGCTGTCGGGCAAGGGCATCCACCTGATCGACGTCGGCACCAGCGGCGGCATCCACGGTCTGGACCGCGGCTACTGCCTGATGATCGGCGGCGAGAACGGCGTGGTCGAGCGGCTGAGCCCGCTGTTCGCGACCATCGCGCCGGGCGTGGACTCGGCCGAGCGCACCCCCGGGCGCACCGGCGAGCCGATCTCGGCCGAGCAGGGTTACCTGCACTGCGGACCGAACGGCGCCGGCCATTTCGTGAAGATGGTCCACAACGGCATCGAGTACGGCATGATGGCCTCCTTCGCCGAGGGGCTCAACATCCTGCACAACGCGAACATCGGCAAGACCCAGGTCAAGGGGGACGCCGAGACCGCGCCGCTGGAGGAGCCGGAGTTCTACCAGTTCGACATCGACACCACCGCGGTCGCCGAGGTCTGGCGCCGGGGCAGCGTGGTCGGCTCCTGGCTGCTGGACCTGACCGCCCAGGCCCTGTTCGAGTCGCCCGAGCTGTCGGACTACACCGGCCGGGTCTCCGACTCCGGCGAGGGCCGCTGGACCACCATCGCGGCCATCGACGAGGGAGTGCCGGCCCCGGTGCTGACCACGGCGCTCTACTCCCGGTTCGCCTCCCGCGACCTCGACGACTTCGCCAACAAGACCCTCTCGGCCATGCGCAAGGGCTTCGGCGGCCACGACGAGAAGAAGGAATAGTCCCCCGTCCCCCGATAGGGTGGGCCGATGACCACGAAGACACCGTCATCGGCCGCCCTGCTGGCCGGGCTGCTCGCGGGCGCGGGAGTGACCCACTTCCTCAAGCCGGGGCCGTACGACAAGATCGTCCCCGCCTCGCTGCCCGGATCCCCTCGGCTGTGGACCCGGGCCAGCGGGGCCGCCGAGCTGGCCGTCGCGGCGGCGGTCGCGGTGCCGCGCACCCGTCGGCTCGGCGCCCTCGCGGCGGCGGGCCTGTTCGTGGCGGTGTTCCCGGCCAACGTGAAGATGGCCCGGGACTGGCGCCACGCGCCGACCGGCAAGCGGGCCCTGGCCTACGGCCGGCTGCCGCTGCAGGCCCCGCTCGTCGCCTGGGCGATGCGCGTCTCGCGCGACGCGCAGGCCCGGAGCAAGGCCTGACCCAGCGCGAGCCGTGTGCCTAAAGAAGCCCAGTGCTCGCCCCCGCGACGCAAGAGAGCGCTCTCCTGGCATATCATCGAGCCATTATGAGCAGAGACCGGTCCGCCAAGCCGCCGACACCGACCCTGGAACACGTCGCCAAGGTCGCCGGGGTGTCCCGCGCCACCGTGTCCAGGGTGATCAACGGCATCCGCAACGTCGACCCACAGCTGCGCGAGACGGTTGAGGCAGCCGTGGCGGCCACCGGGTACGTGCCCAACCACGCGGCCCGTTCGCTGGTCACCCGGCGCACCGGGTCGATCGCGCTGATAGTGTCCGAGGCGGAGGAGCGCACCTGGGACGATCCCTTCCTCGGCCGGATCTTCACCGACCCGTACTTCGGCCGGATGGTCAGCGGGATCCTGGGCGTGCTGCGCCCGCACGCGGTGAACCTGGTGCTGATGCTGGTCGAGAACGACGAGGCCCGCACCCAGCTGGTCAGGTACCTGCGGCAGGGCCACGTCGACGGGGTCATCCTCATCTCCACGCACAACGAGGACCCGCTCCCTCAACTGCTCACCGAGTCCGGGATGCCGGCCGTGCTCTCCCGGCGGCCCAGCCAGTCGATCCCGATCAGCTACGTGGAGGCCGCGCAGCACACCGGGGCGATCATGGCCGCCGACCACCTCGTGGCCCGCGGCTGCACCCGGGTGGCGACCATCACCGGCCCGCTGGACCGCTCGGCCAGCCTGGACCGGCTGGCCGGGTTCCGCGAGGGCATGGCCCGGCACGGATACGCCTACGTCCCGTCGGTCGAGGGGAACTTCACCCAGGAGAGCGGCGAGCGCGCCATGGAGCAGCTGCTGGCCGAGCACCCGAAGGTGGACGGCATCTTCGCCGCCAACGACCTGATGGCCCAGGGCGCCCTGCTGGTGCTGCACGACCACGGCCTGCGGGTGCCCGAGGACGTCGCCGTGATCGGGTTCGACGACAACAGTTCGGCGCAGCACTGCCGGCCCCCGCTGACCACGATCCGCCAGCCGCTGGAGGACATGGCCGGGGAGATGGCCAAGCTGCTGCTCACCCACATCGAGGACCCGGAGCACCAGGTCACGTCCGTCATATTCGATACCGAACTCTTGGTTCGCAGGTCGGCGTAGTGTATGTGCGGGGCCGAGTGGAGAGCGCTCTCCTGCGGGGGCGATGGCCCAGTGCTCAGTGCTCCGGGGCTCGGATGATCAGATGGTGCTGGACGATCAGGTGGTGCGCGAGGTCGGGGCCGGCCATTTGACCGCCGCCGTGGCCCGGTGCCGCTCGGCCGCGCGGGCGAAGACCTCGCTGATCTCGGCGGCCCGCCGCACGCCGGACTCCGCGATGGGGCGCAGGGTCTCCGGCTCCCCCGCCTTGCGCAGGCCCAGCCAGACGAGGTCGGCTTGATCGGCGAAGTCCCGGAAGTACTCCGGCACCGGGACGCGCTCTTCCGGCCAGTGCGCCGGCTCCGAGCGCGCAGCTACGGAGGCCGCGGACGGGACGTGGCCGGACAGATCCGGCAGGTCGTTGGCGCGCCGGGGCTCGGTCAGCCCGAGCAGGGTGTGGAACGGCGCCGCCCACGCGTCGCGCGCCGTCAACGGCTTCGCCTCGGGCGCGAACAGTGCGCGCAGCGTGGCCGGCACGCTGGCGTGATCGCGCACGTCGGTGCACACCGCGTTCGCGGCCACGTAGGGCGAGACCACTATTGCGGGCACGCGCACCCCGAGCATCCCGAAGTCGAAAACCTTCGCCTTTTGGTGGTAGATCGCGTTGATCAACCGTGCCCCGAAGCCCGGGACCGTGCCGGGGTTCGGCACGCCGGTTGGCGGCGGCACGTGATCGTAGAGACCGCCGTGCTCGTCATAGGTGATCAGCAGCAGCGAGCGCTCGAAGAGCTCCGGATTGGCCCGCAAGGACTCGTACACGCTCGCGATCAGCGCCTCGCCCCGCTGGAAATCGGTGTCCGCGCCGGCTTTGAACGTGTCGTAGGCCGCGTTGGTGACGCGGTTGTTCGCCGGATGCTGGTTGTCACTGACATCGGGCACGCCGATGATCGGATCATGATCGAGGGTGTGTATCGGCGGGCGGTGATTCGGTTCGATGAACGAATAGGCGGGCAGGGCGCCCGCAGCGGCGTGCCGGGCGAACTCGGCAAAGCCGAACCAGTTGGCGTGCCGGGCCGGGGTGTCCCAGAGCTTCGGGAAGGCCCACACCTGCGGAGTGTCGTCGTGGTAGATGTGCCAGCTGCGGCCGTGCTCTTCGAGCAGCTCGAAGATGGTCGGGTTGGTGTAGAAGCGCGGGTCGATGTCGGTCTCGCCGTCCGAGGTGGCGGCGTGCACGAAGTTGCGATTGGGCCAGGTCTCACCGGGCACCGAGGAGAACCAGTTGGTGCATACGCAGAATTCGAGGGCGAGCTTCGAGAGCACCGGCACGTGCGCTGTCGGCTGGCAGAGCATCGCCAGCGGACCCCGGCCCGTGATCGACGCGGTCTGCGCGGCCTTTCGCCGCTCCCACCAGTTGAGCACCGGCCCGAGCAGGCCGCCGTAGGACGGGGTGGCCAGGCCGCGGCCCCTGCGCTCGTAGCTGGTGACGAAACCCTGGTTCGTGGCCTGCCGCTGCTCGCCGACGCCGGTCAGGGCGAGCTGCTCCATGACCGCGTCGTGCGAATGGTCGGGGTCGAACGGGAGCACCGGCTTGGCCTCCGGCGTTGCGGCGACCGGTTCGGCCTGGTCCCAGCCGGGGTTGGTGTGAGGCCCGCCGCGCCTCAGTCCGTCGAACTGAGGATCGGGGTGGTCGAGGAAGCCGAGCATATGATCGAAAGAACGATTCTCCAACATCAAGACGATCACATGATCGATGACTGCCATTGACACCCCTCCGGATATAGCCTGCTGCGTCATACCCGCCTCCTAGGATCGGGGATATGACGATTCTACGGATGGACCATGTCAGCGTCGTTGTCGACGACCTTGAGGCCGCTGCCGCGTTTTTTGTCGAACTCGGGATGGAACGGAGCGGCAAGGCAGCAGTCGAGGGCCCCTGGGTGGACCAGGTCAACGGGATCGACGGCGTCCAGGTCGACATCGCCATGATGCGGACCCCGGACGGCCACAGCCAGCTTGAGTTGACGAAGTTCCACAACCCGCCGGCCATCGGCGCCGAGGAGAAGAACGCGCCTCCGAACACGCTGGGCCTGCGCAGCATCATGTTCGCCGTCGACGACATCCACGAGGTCCTTGCCCGCCTGAGCGCCCACGGCGCCGAACTCGTCGGCGAGGTGGCGCAGTATGAGAACAGTTATCTGCTCTGCTACGTCCGCGGCCCCGGGGGCATCATCGTCGCATTGGCCGAGCCGCTCCGCGAGGGGCTCTAGTAGCGAGGGACACTAGCCCGGCAGCGCCGCAAGGGCGGCCTCGATCCGCTCCACCGCGTCGGGGTC
>Ga0302314_10008757_pt1 | contig 17970 bp, 15 predicted proteins | sample III_Palsa_N2_3_FD_200533 | JGI IMG/M metagenome (GOLD analysis project Ga0302314, IMG submission 200533) | Peat permafrost microbial communities from Stordalen Mire near Abisko, Sweden - III_Palsa_N2_3 | ecosystem: Environmental > Terrestrial > Soil > Palsa > Peat permafrost | place: Sweden...
GCTAGCGCAGGCCGGCGCGACGGTAGTCAGTGCGGACCGGACGGGGACGCATCCGGACGGTCTGCTTGTGCCAGTCGAAAGCGTCGAGCTGGACGTGACGTCGCGCGACGACGCCGCGCGCGTGGTAAGCGGCGTCGTCGCCCGTCATGGGGCGCTCGACATTCTCGTGAACGCGGCGGGCGTCGTTTCGTTTGGCGCGGCGGCGACGCTTGCCGAAGCCGAATGGGATCGCATCATCGACATCAACCTGAAGGGCGTGTTTCTCTGCTGCCAGGCGTCGATGGCGCAGATGATCGCGCAACGCGCGGGACGCATCGTCAACATCGGATCGGTGGTAGGCAAGAACGCGGGCAATGCGCGTCCGTGGCTCGATCCGCGCGAGCAGGAGCGCGCCGGCAATGTTGCATACGGCGTGTCGAAAGCGGGCGTTCACATGCTGACACTCTTTCTTGCGAAAGAGCTGGCAGGCCACGGGGTCACAGTCAACGCCGTCGCGCCCGGCCCAATCGCGACCGCGATGACCACCGGGTTTCCCGATGCGTTGCGCGCGTTGATTCCCGTGGGCCGGATGGGGACGCCCGATGACGTCGCGCGCGCGGTCCTGTTTTTGTCCGCTCCATCGAGCGGTTTCGTCACCGGCGAAATTCTCGATGTCAACGGTGGCATGTTTTGTGACTAACCAGTAGGAATCCAAAATGACCCAAACTGTATATCTGCTCCTCGACATGCAGAACGATCTGGTGCATGCCGATGGGCCCAGTGGCCACGGCTCGCTCGGCGATCAGGTGCGGCAACGCGAGATCATCGCCCACACGGCAGTGGCGTTGCAGAAGGCACGGGCGGCGGGCGCGCTGGTCGGCTTCGTACGGGTGGGTTTCAGCGCCCACTATCAAGAGTGCCCGCCGAACTCGCCCGTGTTCTCGGGCGCGCCGGCGGCGGGGTTGTTCAAGCTTGGCCAGTGGGGCACCGAAATTCATCCGGAACTGGAAGTGCGGGACACCGATATGCAAATCGTAAAGCATCGCGTGAGTCCGTTCTACGCGACAACCCTTGAGGCGCAGTTGCGTGCGCGCGGCGTGACCCGCATCGTGTGCTCGGGCGTGTCGACCCAGGCCGTCGTGCAGGCCGCCGTGCGTGACGCGCACGATCGCGACTATGACGTGGTCGTGCTCGAAGACTGCTGCGCGGCACACTCGGCGCAGGAACACACGAACTCGATCGAAAGCATCCGGCGCTTTTGCCGCGTCGAGACGTCGGCCAGCGTCGCGTTAGCCTGAGCGGCACGCCTCGCGTGGTGCTGGCGCGAAGCGACTTACGGCAGCATCGTCTCCGTCAACCTGCAGGGAACGACATCATGAGCATTCGCATCTGGCATCAAAGCTTCACGGTCTTGTCCGATCTCGGCTTGTACAGCAATGCGCTGCGCGAGCACTTTCGCGCGGTCGCGCGACCGGACACTGAAATCGTCATGCACGGCATGGCGCAGGGCACGTATCGCACGCATTACCCCGGCGACGACATCAAGTATGCGTCGCTGCAGTTCCTGCACGGGCTGCAGTTCCTCGCTGCGGGTGTCCGGGCCGAAGAGGAGGGCTTCGACGCCTACGCGATCAGCACGCTGCCCGAGCCTGCGCTGCGCGAGACGCGCTCGCTGCTCGACATTCCGGTCGTTGGCTACGGCGAATCGGCAATGTTGCGTGCGTGCCAGCTCGGCCGCCGGTTCGGCGTGCTGGTATTCATCGACGAGCTTGCCGAACTGGTTGCGGACAATGCGGCGCGTCACGGCCTCGTTGAACGCTTTGCGGGTGCGCGCCACGTCGGTTTCCAGTTCGCGGACGTGCTGGAGGCGTTCAGCGAGCCGTCCCGGTTGATCGCGACGTTCCTGGACAGCGCACGCCGGCTGATCGGACAGGGCGCTGAGGTCATCATTCCCGGCGAAGCGCCACTGAACGTATTGCTGGCGCGCAATGGCGTTCGCGAAGTGGACGGCGTGCCTGTCATCGATTCGCTCGCGGCCTGGATCAAGGACGCGGAGGCTCTGGTGGATCTGCGCCGTGCGTCCGGGCTGCAGGCCTGCCGGCGCGGCTACTTCTCGGGACAGCCGGATAAGGCGCGGGTGCGCGAAGTTCTCGCGTTTTATGGCCTCGATGCGCTGCATCCTGCTCGCGACCAGGCAGCACGTTAGATCCGGCGCCCGGGGGATGCCGGGCGATTTCCGCTGGCGCAGGTTGCCGCATCAGTGCACTTCGATTTCTGCCCGTTTCAATCCAGACGCGCCGCGTTCAGCGGTTGCGCTGCACCGCAATCCGCTCGCGATGATCGGGGCGACTTTGCGGCCCGACCACGTCGAGCAGGAAGTCACTGAACACTTTCAGCTTTGGCGACACGAAGCTCGACTTCGCGGACACCAGATGGAACACGCGCCCGCCGTGCTCCCACTCGTCAAAGATCGCGACGAGCCGGCCGCTCGCGAGTTCGCTACGTACAAACAGATCGAGCACGCAAATCAGGCCGAGTCCCTGGCACGCGGCATTAACGAGCGCGTCGGAGCTGTTGAACGACAGCCGCCCGGCCGGGCGCACGACGGATTCCTCGCCGGCGCGCGCGAACAGCCACGGCTGCAATGTGGGACGGCCGTCCGGAGAGAGGCCAAGGCAGCGTGACGGGTCGAGGTCCGACGGATGCTGGGCGCGCAGTTCATCGACCACGTCGGGGCGGCCGCACACGATATAGCTCGCCCCGTAGAGCGGGCGGGCGACCAGGTCGGCCTCTTCGACCACGTCCATTCGAATCGCGATGTCAATGCCGCGCTCGATCAACGCGTGCGGCTGGTTCGTCAGGTTCACGTTGACCGACAGGCCCGGATGCTCCGCAAGAAACGACGGTAGCGCGGGCAGTAACAGGGCCTGCCCGATCGCAATCGGGGCCTCGACGTTCAGTGTGCCGCGCACCTCGGCGTGCGCTTGAGCGGCCTCCTGTTCGGCGGCAAGCACGCCTTCGAGCAACACCTTGCAGCGCGCGTGGAAACGGCCGCCGGCGTCGGTAAGGCGCAGGTGCCGCGTATTTCTCTGCAGCAGCGTGACGCCCAGATGCTTTTCGAGGTTGCGAACGCACGATGTCACCGTGGCGTTCGCGAGATTCAACGATTCGGCCGCTCGTGAAAAGCTCCCGCACTCGGTCACTCGCGTGAATACTTCCATTGCCCAGAGTCTATCCATGCTGCCTGTCTGCTCCTTTCTCGTGTTGTGGTCGACTGCTTACCGCGATTCGGCGTTTGCGCCCTGGACAGCGTCGATGCGGGCGATCAGCGCGGGCACGAAAGTGTTCCAGTCGGCAACGACACCAAGGTCCGCTATGCGGAAAATATCCGCGTCCGCATCGTTGTTGATCGCGACGATGTGCGTTGCGCTGCCAATGCCGGCCAGATGCTGCGGGGTACCCGAGATGCCGACCGCGACGTACACCTCGGGACTGACGAACTTGCCGGACTGACCAACCTGATGCGTGACCGGCACCCAGCCAGCATCGACGGCGGGAAGACTGCCGCCGACGGCGCCCTCGAGCCGGGCCGCAAGCTGTTCGAGCAGCGCGAAGCCTTCGGTGCCCTGCATGCCGCGACCGCCGCTGATGACGACGCGCGCGGTCTCCACCGGCCGCCGCCCGGCGTTGCCCGGCAGCAGTGCAATCTCGTCGGGGTCGTGCGGCGAGCTCGCTTCTTCGCGCAGCACGGTGGCCCGCAGCGTGGCAGACAGTTTATATGCGCTCGCGCCTTGCGCGCGCAGCGCACCGAACCAGGGGCCACTCGCGGCTTGCACACGCACCAGAGCGCGGCCGCCGAAGACTGTCCGGTGCGCGTGAGCGCCCAGGTCGTCGAAGCCGAACTGCTGGATCCTGCCAAACGCGACGCCGCCGCACGCAGCGGCGAGCCGTGCCGCGACTTCTTCGCCGAGGGCGCTCGCGGGCGCGCACACGAAGTCGTGCGGGCCGAGCGCGTGCGCGGCGAGCGTGCGTTCCACCACGCAGGCAAGGTCGGCCGCCTGCACGGGCTCGCGCAAGTCGGGCACGGTAACGGCCACGACCGTGTCGAGTGGAAGCTGTTGCAGCTTCTCGACGAGCTGCGGGTCGTATCGGCGCGTCACGCACACGGCTAGCACGTTGGGCGGGCAAGTGTCCGCCGGCACGCGCGTGAAGGCTTCATTGAGCACGTCCTCGGCGTGGCGCGCGAGTTCGTGCGCGTCCTCCCGCTCGGAAATCAGCAGGGCGATAACACGGAAAGTCGGGGCAGGGGTCACGTTGGGCAGACACTATGAAGGAATTCGAGGACCGCATTCACCTGGGCGTCGATGCCGGCCGAGGCAGCCAGTGGTACGGGCTTGCTGCCGCTCGCGCCGACGGCTTCGAGTAGCTTCGCCGGGACGACGCGCGGAGCGGCCGTGCCGTCGCCGTCGCAGGCGACGCGGCCAATCGCGAGCTTCTTAGCTAGCATCACGTTCTTCATCAACGGATGTCGCAGGCGGTTGGTGCGCGCGTTGGTCAGCGTCACCACGCAAGCATCCGGCACGCGCACGAGTTCGGTCACGTCGCTGCGGGTGCGCAGCGCGCGCAGCGTACCTTGGGCGTCGCCGCGCAACTCTTCGGCCATCGCAATCAGACTGGAACCGGCGGCGCGCGCGAGGCATGCGCCGAATGCGCCGTCGTCCAGATCGCCGAATTCGCGACCGGTCAGCCATAGCGTACCGGCGTCTGCGCGATGCAGGCCGGCGGCGGCCTGGCGCGCGAACGCCGCGACGTCCCAGCGCACCGCCCGATCGATCATAAGCAGGCCTACATGGTGAGGCTTGTGTGCGGCGACGGCCCGCAGCAGTCCCTCGGCACCTGGCCCGTCAGGCATGTAGACGGCAAGCGTGGAAGACGGCACTGTCTCGCGTAGCCGCAGTGCGACTTCAAGCGCCGCCTCGTCAAACGGACTTAGCTTGCGCGCGATGCCGTCGAGCGTATCGGGTTGCTGCAGATAGTCGCCTGGCGGCAGCGGCCATTTCGGATCGAGAATGCCGCCGAGCAGCGCGCAGATCTTCATGCGAGCCTCTGCGTACCGCACGCGCTGCGCGCGGCGAGGCGGCCGAAGATTGCGGCCTTGCCGAGCGCGGTGCCGGTCATGTACGCGCCGCCATGGAAGCCGCCGACCACTTCGCCCGCGGCGAACAGACCGTCGAGCGTCTCGTCGAACACGTTGACGACTTCCATCGCCGCATTCACGCGCAGGCCGCAATAGGTGCCGAATACCGCCGCGGTAGAAGGGTACGCGTAGAACGGCGCTTGCTCGATTCGGCACAGCGCGCCGTGATGGTGGACGAGGCGGGTGCGACCGAATGCTTCGTCGCGGCCGGAATCGACAGCGGCGTTGTAGACGGCGACCGTTTCGCACAGCGTGTCGGCCGGCACTTCGATCAGCCGTGCGAGTTCGCCAAGACTGTCAGCCTGGATGAACAGCCCTTCGTCGAGGCGGCGCTGGAAGTCGAGAATGCGCACGCGGTCGTCGCCGCTGTCCATGACGCGCTGGTCGAGAATCTGGAATGTCGCGCCATAGGGTTGGCGGATCGCCGCGTCGCCGAGCAGTTTGTACGACAGTGACTCGTCGACGAAGCGTCGGCCGTCCTGGTTGACCGCGATTGCGCCCTTGTACACCGCGAGGCAACTGTGGTGATTGGTTTCGTCGAGGGGATGCTTGCCGTAGGTGCCCTTGATGTACGCCATGTCGCGCAGGTCCGCACCGAACTCCATCGCCATCTTCAGGCCGTCGCCCACATTGCCATCTCCACCGATGAACTCGGCTTCGTCGTACTGCGGCGCGAAGCGATGCACCATCTCGGCGTTGCGGCAAAAGCCGCCACTCGCGAGGATCACGCCGCGATGCGCATAGAGCGTGCGGTGCTCGCCGTCCACGCTTGCGTGCACGCCAGTGAAACGGCCATCCGCGTCGCGGATCAGACGGTGCGCGGGGGCGCTCAGATGCACGCTGACGCGTCCCGTGGCCGCGCACGCACGCGCCAACTGCCGCATCGCATCGGCGGGATCGACCGAATGCACGCGCGGCACCGACTGGCCCGACGAGGTTTCGATCGACGGGCCAAACGCGACGCCGTGATCGCGCATCCAGTGGTAGGTGTCGAGTTGGTGATCGACGTACGCGCGTACCAACGTTTCCTCGTTTTCGAAGTTGCCGACTTCGCGCAGGTCGGTGAACAGCAACTCGTCGCTATCATCGATGCCGTGCTCGCACTGCAGATCGGTGCCTGCGAACGCGAGACAGCCGCCGCTCATCGCCGACGAGCCGCCCGCATCGGGCTGCTTTTCGAGGAGGTTCACGGTGAAGCCGGCCTGCGCCGCTTCGAGCGCCGCGCAAAAGCCCGCCATGCCACCGCCGATCACAAGAAGGTCTGGGGTCATTGAAGGGTCCTCGCTGCTTAGTATTGGTTGCCGATGGTCTCGCCGGCCAGCTTGCCGAACACAAGGCCCTTGAGGACCGATGTCGCGCCAGTGTAGTTGCCGTAATACATGCCGACCGTTTCGCCGGCGGCATACAGACCGGGGATCGGCGCGCCATCGCTGTTCAGCACGCGCGCAGCGGCATCCACCTTCAGACCGCCGAACGTGAACACGTTCGCCGAGATGATCGGATACGCGAAATAGGGCGCGCGATCCAGCGGCAGCGCCCAGTTCGACTTGCGTGGCTCGACGCCCTCGGTCGCGAGGCCATCGGCGACAAGCGGGTCGTAGTGGCCGCCGTGGCATCCCGCGTTATACGCGGCGACCGTGGTGGCAAGTGCATCGGCCGGAATGCCAAGATGTCCTGCCAGTGCTTCGAGGCTCGACGCTTCGATTGCCGGCTGGTCGGTGCGGATCGCGAGGCGGTAGTTCGGGATGTCCTTCACGCGCTGGTCGAGAACGACATACGCGATGCCCTCGTCCTGCTCGTAGATTCGGCGCGTGACCCGTTCGTACCAGGCGTCGACGGTGCCGGGCGCTTCGTCGGTGAAGCGGCGTCCCTGCTTGTTGATGAGGATCCCGTACGGGAACACGAACACGGACGGCTCCGATACGCCGGAGCGCGGGTCGACGGGCTCCGCGTGGTAACTACCGAAATCGCCGCACGGCGCGGCGCCGGCGCGCAGGGCCATGGCAATACCTTCGCCCTTGTTGTAGTAGCCGCCCTTGCAGACCGGCCGAAGATAGACTGAGCGCGGCCCCAGATAGTGCGCGAGCATCTCGGGATTGCCTTCGAAGCCGCCGCTTGCGAGCACGACTGTGCCGGCATAGCGGCGGCGGCCCGCGTTACGCTTCCACGCCCAGACCCCCGCTACGGCGCCGTGGGTGTCGAAGACCAGGTCGCGCGCGGTGCATTCGTAATGAAACGTGACGCCGAGCGCTTCCGCTTGCGTGGCCAGCGTCTCGACCATCGCCTCGCCGCCGCCCACGGGCAGGAGTCGCGGCTGCGAGCTTGTCAGGAATTGCGTGGGCAGGAAGTCGAAGCGCACGCCCATGCCGCGCAGCCACTGCACGGCCTCAGGCACCTGCGTGGCGAACGTTGACAGCACGTCCGCGTCGGCGACGGCGAGCGAGCGCGTGATCTGCGACCACGACGCGCGATCGAGCGCCATCTCCGCCATCAGGTCGGGATCCATGTAGCGGCCGGTATTCTCGGCCAGATGCTCTTCGAAGTCGTCGGCTACCTCGTCGAGGCTCTTCATGCGCAAATACGCCTCTGTGTAGCGGCTCTGGCCGCCGCGCTCGTCGCGCGTCGCGCGCTCCAGCACACAAACATTCAGCCCGCGCTGCGCCGCGCTCACAGCGGCCGACAGCCCCGCGACGCCGCAACCCACTACCACCACATCGAAAATTTCGTCCATATCCTCGTTCTCGCTATTGAACATGCGAGTCGAGAATAGGGGGCGCGGCGAAGGCAGCATAGCGGGTGGCGGCGAAATCGCCTTTCGAAAAAAACGAAATATGCGCTAGCCGCAGACGTTCCTCTTCACGCGGTAGTCGAGCTGGGCGCGCGTCAGGCCCAGCAGCGACGCGGCCTTCGAAATGTTGCCACCCGCTTCGGCGAGCGCCGCGTTGACAAGCGCGTGCTCGACGTCAGCGAGCTGCCCGCTCTGCTGGCGGATTGCGACGCGGGCCCACTCGTCGAGCGTCGCAGGCGCCGACACCGCGCCGGCGGGCGGCTGCAGATCGTCGGCGTGAATCAGCGCGTCGCTTTGCGCGAGCGTGCCCATCTCGGTCAGACGCATCAGGCTCGAATTCCCGAGCGTCGTATCCACGCTGAAAAGATGGCGCAGATCGAGCGATTCGCCGTCGTCCGCGAGGATGATGCCGCGTTCGATGACGTTCTCGAACTCGCGGATGTTGCCTGGCCACTTGTGATTGAGCACGGCCTGGAGCGCGCGCGGCGTGATGCCCGGAACGTGCCGTCCGTGCACCGCCGAAAGCCGCCTGATGAAATACTCGATCAGCAGCGGCAGATCGTCCCGTCGATCGCGCAGCGGCGGAATGTGGATCGGAAAGACATTGATTCGGTAGAACAGGTCTTCGCGAAAGCGCCCCTCCTTCACCGCCTGCGGCAGGTCCTCGTTGGTAGCCGCGACGACGCGCACGTCCAGCTTGATCGTGCGCGTGGAGCCCAACCGCTCGAACTCGCCGCTTTGCAGCACGCGCAGCAGCTTGCCCTGCGCGCTAAAGCTGAGGATGCCGATTTCGTCGAGAAAAAGGGTGCTGCCGTTGGCAGACTCGAAGCGGCCGGCGCGCGACTCGGTGGCGCCCGAATAGGCGCCGCGTTCGACGCCGAACAGTTCGGATTCGATCAGTTGCTCGGGAATTGCCGCGCAGTTGATCTCGACAAACGGCTTGTCGGCCCGTGTACTCCAACGATGCACTTCGCGCGCGACGGCGCTTTTGCCAACGCCGCTTTCGCCGGACAACAGCACGGTCGCGCGCGTGCTGGCCACGCGCCGTACCTTGTGCAGCACCGACGTGAAACTGACCGACGAGCCGATGAGGCTCGCCATCGAGGGCTCCGGATGTGTGCTGCCGGGGTGCGACACCTGCGCCGCCGACGCGACAGCGCCTGCTACGATCGATACGCGCGTTGACTGTGTGGGCGCAAGGTCAAGATAGTGCAGATCCTCTTCGGGATTGTCCCAGCTCTCAACCGGCTGTGCGATCACGCGGCACTTGGCTTGTCCCATCGCGCGGCACTCGACTTCGCGCGCAATAATGCGCTTGCCCATGATCTTGCTGAGAAAGCCGGACGTATAGCCGATGCCCATCCAGCAAGCAGGCTCGTGGCCGACGCCGTGACTGGCGATCTGCATTTCGTCTTCGCAGCCGTGATTCCAGAAGAATTCGGAATAGCAATAGCCGAGCGTGCTGTCGATTTCGATGTGAACCGGCTCTGCCTGCACAAAGCCTTCGAGCGCATGCAGCTGGGCGCCCGCCGCGATGATGTCCATTTGCGACCGATGCTTGCGCACCTTCCACGCCAGCTCGGCATCGCTTGAACCCGCCGCGTAGCCGAGTCGCGTGAACATCCGCCGCGCTGCCTCCAGGCCGAGCGAATCGACAAGCTCGCGCCGCAGCATGCCCAGAACGTCGATCGACAGTAGCGCCATGCGGCGGTCCTGCAGCCAGATCCGTCCCTCGACCGGGTTGAAATGCAACTGCTCAGCGATATCGCTGAAGTCCATCGCGTCGAGCAGGACGAATTCTGGTGGCAGCGTGCAACCCGTTCCATTCCGGTCAATCGTCGCGTCCATGTTTTCCCTTTGCTTGTGACTACATGTTGGTTGCCGCCGCAACCTTAAGGGCTCGTCTCCCTGTGCGTAAATTCATGAAATCCCGCAGTCGTCACGCTGCAGCGCTGCTCGCATTCATGAATTTCTGAACCGGGTGTGTCGGTCGCACATTGACGCAATCGTGCGGCGTGACGGGCTATTTCGCTGCGCAGCCTTGCTAGGCGTGCCGCGCGGGCGGTTACCACGTGCCGCGCCGCGAAACTGGCACACCGCTTGCATAGTGTGGTCAGCGATTCACGAAAGTCGTAGCGCTTTCGAGAACTTGCCAGTCCTTAATAAACATAAGCGGGATGGAGGGGATATGGCCAACATGGCTGCTGCAATTTCGAACCTGGGTTATGTGGTACTGGGGGTCAAGGATCTGGGCGTATGGGCGGACTTCGCTCATAACCTGATGGGCTTTCAGGTAGGAACGGCCGATGCCGGCAACGCGCTCGTACTCCGCATGGACGAGCACATGCAGCGCATCGTGCTGGAAAAGAACGACGCCGACGATATTCAGGAGGCCGGATGGGAGTTCGAGACCGAGGAAGAACTGGACTGCTACGCAGAGCAGCTCCGCGCAAACGGTGTGACCGTGACCCAAGGCGAACGCGACTACTGTACTCGACGGCGCGTCGAAAAGCTGTACCACTGCCAGGACCCGAACGGCTACCGGCACGCATTCTACTTCGGCCCGGCCATAGCGCCGATGACGGATCAGTTCCGCTCCGGAGTCCTGCGCGGCGCCGGGTTCGAGACCGGGCCGCTCGGTATCGGCCACATTCTTACGCGCTCGGATAACTATCCGGATTCCGTTGCGTTCTACCGCTCCGTGCTCGGGTTCCGTGTCAGCGACTATATCCGCGAGGAGCGCGAACCGGGCATCGTCGTCGACGCGACTTTCATGCATACGAAGACCGGCCGCCATCATTCCCTCGCGACGGCGGCAGTTCCCGGGCCGAAGCGGCTCAATCACCTGATGGTGCAGGTCAAGGAAATGGACGATGTCGGCCTCGCGTACGACCGCTGCATCGCGGCTGGCGTGCCGATGATCCTGCACCTCGGCCACCATCCGAATGACCGCACGTTCTCTTTCTACGTGCAGACCCCGTCAGGCTTCGCGCTCGAATACGGCCACGGCGGCATCGTGATAGACGACGCCACGTGGAACGTCGTCAGCTATTCGAAGCTGAGCGACTGGGGTCATAAACGCACGCCGCCCGTGCCGGTCTGAAGCAGGACGCTGTCCACCGCCTTTTAGTTCCTCCTGCGGTTGCTGTGAACCGGCACGCGCTGTCGGCGGGGAGAGTGTCGCCTTTTTCTGGAGATGGAAAGTGAGTATCTGGATCGATTTTCTCGGAGCAGAAGTCCGTTATGTCTGTACGCCGAGCTTCGTGTTCCTTTCGACGGGGCACGCGTAATGGCGACTCCGGTGACTATTTCACGTGCCGCCGTGGCCCGCGACGCGACGACAGACGCTTGTGTCGACGCGTCGCTTTTCCGCGCCGGAATGCGACGTCTTGCCGGCGGCTGCTCGGTGATCGCGTCGCGTAGCGGCGACACCCGTGCGGGCCTGACCGCGACGGCGGTTTGCTCGGTCAGCGCGGAACCGGCGCGGTTGCTTGTGTGCGTGAACCGCTCGGTGCGCGCGCATGCAATTATCAGTGAATCTGGACTGCTAAGCATAAACGTGCTCGCCGAGCATCAGGAAGACGTCGCGAAGCAGTTCGCCGGGATGGTGATCAACGTGACCGGAGAGGACCGATTTCTCGGCGCGGGGACGTGGCGCGACGGCAAGCTCGGCATTCCGCTACTCGAACGCACTCTCGTGTCGTTCGGCTGCCAGGTAGTCGAGGAGTTGGAAGGAGGTTCCCACACGGTCTTTCTGTGCGACGTGATTGAGGTGTGTTGTGAAAAAGAGGAGACACCGCCGCTCGTGTATTTCGGTGGCAAGTTCGCCCGCCTAATCCAGGCGGAGCCAGGCAATTCCAAAGGAGGAGCAGCATGAGCACGGTTTTGAGAGAAGCAGTCGACTACAGCATTCCCACTGAAGAGGTGCTGGTCGAGCGCGCGAGGGCAATGATTCCGATGCTCCGCGCACGGGCGGCGGAAGTCGAGCAGGCACGCTCGGTACCCGCCGACATCGTCGAGCAGTTCAAGGAGGCGGGCTTCTTCCGCATCCTGCAGCCGCGCCGCTGGGGCGGCTACGAGATGAATCCTTCGGTGTTCTTCAAGGTACTGATGGAGCTGGGCCGTGGCTGTTGCAGCAGTGCCTGGAACATGATGATTCTCGGCATCCATACGTGGGAGTTCGGGCACGTTGATCCGCGCGCCGGCGATGACGTCTGGGGCAAGGACGATTCGGTGATCGTCGCGTCGTCGTACGCGCCGTTCGGGACCTATCGCAAGGTGGAGGGTGGCTATGTCATCAATGGTCGCTGGCCGACTTCCAGTGGCACGGACCATGGCCAGTGGGCGTTCCTGGGCCAGATTCTGTTCGACGAGAACAAGCAGCCGATTGATCGCCTGTCAGTGCTCGTGCCGCGCACCGACTATATGATTATCGACGACTGGCATGTGTTCGGCCTTGCCGGTACCGGCAGCAAGAGCGTGCTCGTCAAGGATGCATTCGTCCCGGAGTACCGGACGCACAGCCTCGCGGACTACAGCATGAGCGATCGCGGCGACACGTACTTGTATCCGTTCTCGCAGATTTTCTACGCGGCGGTGTCGTCGGTGATAAACGGCATGGCGCAGGGCGCGGTCGATGTTTTCATCGAGCAGATGCAAACGCGCCGCGACACGACAGGCGGCGGCAAGACGAGCCTGAGTCCGTACGTAAAGGACCGGCTTGGCAACGCGGTGGCGCGGGTGCGCTCGTCGCGCGCGCGGATCCTGCACATGATGCATGAGACCACCCGCTATACCGAACGGCGCGAACTGGTACCGCTCGACGAGCGCGTGCCGGGCATGCTCGACATCGCGCGCGTGGGCCGTGAATGTGAGGAGGCGGTGATGTTGCTGTTCAAAGCGCTCTCCGCACGTGGCATCTATCTCGACAATCCGTTGCAGCGCATCCTGCGTGACGTGATCGCGGCCGCCAATCACATCACGCAGAACGCGGACGATACGGCCGGCACGCTCGGCGGTTATCTGCTCGGTCAGCCTTTGCCGCCGCTGTTCTATTCGCGCGACCCTCTGCCGGGACAGGCTGCATAACGCGACGTGGCGCGACAGAGGACATAACCGGCGAGGCTCGCCGAGTTCGGCCGCGCCATTTCTGGACATTCACGCAGGAAACAGGAAACCCACAATGGACTCCTCACTGATCTCGGATCTTGGCGACGAGCTTTGGCGCGCGCAGCGCACCGCCAAGCCGATCGACTCGCTCTCGACCCGGTACCCGGGCATGAGCATCGAAGACGCTTATCGGATCCAGCAGCATCTGATCACGCGGCAAGTCGACGTGGGCGCGCGGGTGATCGGCAAGAAAATTGGCGTGACCAGCGAGGCGGTGATGAGCCTGCTCGACGTCCATCAGCCGGACTTCGGCTATCTGCTGGACACAATGCTATGTGCGCAAGGCGACGCTATCGATACGTCCAGGCTGATCCAGCCAAAGGCCGAGGGGGAGATCGCGTTCGTGCTGAAACACGATCTGAGCGGTCCCGGCGTATCGGTGGCGGATGTGCTGCGCGCGACCGAAGGTGTACTTGTGTGCTTTGAGATTGTTGATTCGCGGATTCGCGACTGGAAGATCCGCATTCAGGACACTGTGGCCGACAACGCGTCGTGCGGCGTGTTTGTGCTCGGCAGCCAGATGGTGAATCCGCGCTCGCTGGACCTTCGCACCTGCGGAATGGTGCTCGAGCGCAATGGGGCGGTCGTGGCGACCGGTGCGGGCGCGGCGGCGCTGAACTCGCCCTTGAACGCGGTGGCGTGGCTCGCCAATACGCTCGGTAGGCTCGGCGTGCCACTGAAGGCGGGCGAGGTGATCCTGTCGGGCTCACTCGGGACCATGGTGCCGGTGAAGGCGGGTGACAGCCTGCATGTTTCGATCGGCGGCATCGGCCAATGCTCGGCGCGCTTCGTTTAACAGACAGGACAACGAAAACCATGACACAACGCAAGAGCAAAGTGGCGATCATCGGCTCTGGCAACATCGGCACGGACCTGATGATCAAGATCATGCGCAACAGCAAGTTTCTGGAGATGGCCGCGATGGTCGGCATCGATCCTCTTTCCGATGGTCTTGCGCGCGCCGCACGCCTTGGCGTCGCGACCACTCACGAAGGGGTCGAAGGACTTTCCCGGTTGCCGGCATTCGACGATATCGAGTTCGTATTCGATGCGACCTCTGCCGGCGCGCATGTGAAAAACGACGCGTTTCTGCGAGCGCTTAAGCCCGGCATCCGCGTGGTCGACCTGACGCCCGCCGCGATCGGCCCGTACTGTGTGCCGGTCGTGAACCTCGACGCGCATATCGATGCGCCGAACGTGAACATGGTCACGTGCGGCGGCCAAGCGACGATTCCGATGGTGGCGGCGGTGTCGCGCGTGGCAAAGGTGCATTACGCGGAAATCATCGCGTCGATCAGCAGCAAGTCGGCCGGTCCCGGCACGCGAGCGAACATCGATGAGTTTACCGAAACGACGTCGAAGGCGATCGAGGTGGTGGGTGGCGCGCGCAAGGGCAAGGCGATCATCGTGCTGAACCCGGCCGAGCCGCCAATGATGATGCGCGACACCGTCTACACACTGTCGGCCCTCGCTGATCACAAGAGGATTGAGGCGTCGATCGAGGAAATGGCGCGTGCGGTACATGCGTATGTGCCGGGCTATCGGCTGAAGCAGAAGGTGCAGTTCGACGAAATCCCGCCAGGCGCGCCACTGAACATTCCGGGCCTCGGCCGCGTCAGCGGCCTGAAGACTTCGATCTTCATCGAGGTCGAGGGCGCGGCGCACTATCTGCCTGCATACGCGGGCAACCTGGACATCATGACCTCCGCCGCACTCGCCACTGCCGAACGCATGGCGCAATCGCTGCTGAGCGTGTAAGGAGCCCATGAGCATGAGCAAGAAACTCTATATTTCCGATGTCACGCTGCGCGACGGCAGCCACGCGATCCGCCATCAGTACTCGATCCAGAACGTGCAAGACATCGCACGCGCGCTCGATAGCGCGAGGGTGGACAGCATCGAGGTCGCGCACGGCGACGGCCTGCAAGGGTCGAGCTTCAACTACGGCTTCGGCGCGCACAGCGATCTGGAGTGGATCGAGGCGGTCGCCGACGTGGTCGAGCATGCGCAGATCGCGACGCTGCTGTTGCCCGGCATCGGCACGATTCACGATCTGACGGCCGCGTACCAGGCCGGCGCGCGCATCGTGCGGGTCGCAACGCACTGCACTGAGGCGGACATCTCGAAGCAGCACATCGAATACGCACGCGAACTCGGCATGGACACGGTCGGCTTCCTGATGATGAGCCACATGACCACGCCGGAGAACCTCGCGGTCGAAGCGAAGAAGATGGAGAGCTTCGGCGCGACCTGCATCTACGTGGTCGACTCCGGGGGCGCAATGGTGATGGACGACATTCGCGCACGATTCCGTGCGCTCAAGGATGTGCTGAATCCGGACACGCAGACGGGCATGCACGCCCACCACAACCTGTCGCTTGGCGTCGCGAACTCTATCGCGGCGGTCGAGGAGGGGTGCGATCGCATTGACGCATCGCTCGCAGGCATGGGGGCGGGTGCGGGCAACGCGCCGCTCGAAGTGTTTATCGCGGCGGCGCAACGACTCGGCTGGAACCACGGTACCGATTTGTTCACGCTGATGGACGCAGCCGACGACATCGTGCGTCCGCTGCAGGACCGCCCGGTGCGCGTGGATCGCGAGACACTCGCGCTCGGCTATGCGGGCGTGTATTCGAGCTTCCTGCGCCATTCGGAGGTGGCGGCGCAAAAGTACGGCCTGAAGACCGTCGACATTCTCGTCGAACTAGGAAGGCGCCGCATGGTTGGCGGCCAGGAGGACATGATCGTCGACGTCGCGCTCGATCTTCAGCGCGCGCAGCGTCGGGGAGATCACCGCTAAACGCCGTCGTTCAATATTTGCGAAAGCGCTGTTCGGATTTTCTGCCTGTTCTACAAAGTTTTGGAGCGAAATACTTTTCGTAGTGCGAATTTCATGAACTGGAAATCGGTTCATTTAGATCGTGAGTTCATTTATTGTCGGGCGCGATCCCGATCAAGGAGAGAAGCAATGGCTGCACTGACAGAAGCAGGAACAAGCAAGTTTGCGCGGATCAACGAGGGAGGCGTCGATCTGCAAGTTCACTACAACGACGCGGGAAACGGGGAAGCCGTCGTAATGATGCATGGCTCCGGTCCCGGCGCATCGGGTTGGAGCAACTTTCATCGCAATGTCGACACGCTTGTCGACGAAGGTTATCGCGTGATCCTGCTCGATTCGCCGGGCTGGAACAAGAGCGATCCGATCGTCTGCACGAGTGGCTCGCGGGCCGACGTCAACGCAAAGGCGCTCAAGGGATTGCTCGATGCGCTGGACATCCCGCGCGCGCACGTCATTGGCAACTCGATGGGCGGCGTGAACGCGCTGTCGTTCGCACTGAACTATCCGAAGCGACTGGGGAAGATAGTGATCATGGGCGGCGGCGGAGTTGGCCCGAGCCTGTTTCAGCCGATGCCGCTCGAAGGCATCAAGCTTCTGTTCGGCGTCTACAAGGCGCCGACGATGGAGAGCCTGCGCAAGATGCTCGACGTGTTCGTGTTCGATCCGTCCACGATCACGGAAGAGCTGATTTCGGGACGCTTTGCAAACATGATGGCGCACCGCGATCACCTTGAGAATTTCGTCAAGAGTCTGGAGGCTAATCCGACCCAGTTCCCCGATATGAGCAGCCGCCTTGCCGAAATCGGTGCGCCGACGCTGGTGACCTGGGGGCGCGACGATCGCTTCGTTCCGCTCGACAACGGCCTGCGCATGATATGGGGTCTGCGCGACGCGCAGATGCATATCTTCAATCGCTGCGGACACTGGGCCCAGTGGGAGCATGCGGACCGCTTCAACCGCCTGGTCATTGATTTTCTCAAGCACTGAATGGTGGTGCGACGGCTCCAGAACAGGTCGCTTGCACCGTCGCTATCGGAGGCGATCTCACCGAAATCGTCGCGTCCTGGACACCCATCCGGGCTGCGACGCAAACAGCATCGCACAATAAGATTTGGAGACACGGTGAAAGCAAAAATAATCACATGCACAGTGGTGACGCTTGTCGCGAGTTCGGCGAACGCGCAATCGAGCGTCACGCTGTTCGGCGCTATCGATGCCGGGCTGACGTGGGTTTCGAACGCGGACGGTCATTCGAACACCTTCATGCAAGGGGGCATCTCGAACAACACCGGGTTTGGCATTTCCGCGATCGAGGATCTTGGCGGCGGGACCAGAGCCATCGCGAAGCTCCTCAATACGTTCGATATCGCTTCTGGGTCGTTATATGCCCCGAGTATGATGTACCGTTACTCATACGTAGGACTCGATAATGATTCGCTAGGCCGCGTGACGATGGGGTTGCAAACTGACTTCATGTTCAACTATATGACCATCGATCGTTGGGGCCCGATGCTTGCCTCGCTGGAGCCGACGTTTACGCAGGGCGGCCCTTACCCGGGATTGGGTGCGCCGGCGTTTGGTTCAATGGACTTTCTGCGAACCGCCGATCTGTATTCGACGCCCAATGCCGTCACCTACGAGAGCCCGAGGGTTGCGGGTTTCAAGTTCGGCGCGCTGTACGGATTTGGCGGTCAGGCGGGGGCGTTTAGCCAGAACAGCACGCAGAGCCTGGGTGCCAGTTACAACGCTGGGCCGTTTGCATTCGACACTGCCTATACCTACACGAAGTTTCCAACGATCAATTCCGGCAATAGCGGGCTCAGGGATTGGGGCGTCGGCGGACGGGTGCCGATAGGCCAGGGTTTTGTGGCGTTGATGGTCGCAAAGGCCACGAACACGTTCAACAATGCGCAGGTGATGGTGTATGACTTCGCCGCGACTTATCCGGTGAGCCCGGCCGCGATTCTTGGTTTCGAGTATCAGTTCAATGATGGTAAT
>Ga0302314_10008758_pt1 | contig 17970 bp, 13 predicted proteins | sample III_Palsa_N2_3_FD_200533 | JGI IMG/M metagenome (GOLD analysis project Ga0302314, IMG submission 200533) | Peat permafrost microbial communities from Stordalen Mire near Abisko, Sweden - III_Palsa_N2_3 | ecosystem: Environmental > Terrestrial > Soil > Palsa > Peat permafrost | place: Sweden...
CGGCGCGTCCAACGTGCTGCGCAGAAGGTGGGCCAGCTTTCCGATCATCTCTGTGGCGGCATGTAGCTGGTCATTCAGCACAAGCGCGGAGATGGCATTCATGGTGTTGAAAAGGAAGTGTGACTGCAATTGAGCACGGTCTGCTTGATAAGTACTGCATCAGGAACTAGCCCTAGGCTTTCTTGTGGAGAGCCATGAGTACGAATGGCCATACCTAACTCAAATTCGATGTCTGCACATTGGTTCGACCGTTCATGAGAACAAATCACCTGCTTCGCTCTTCTAAGTAACGGCTCGGCGTTCTCTCCGTCGCCGAGTTTCACGTAGGATGTGCCCAACGCTTGAAACATATCAGCTTGAAGAACAGGATCTGCGGACATCTGTAATGCTTCTGACCTGCCTCGATCGAGCATCTCGGTGATTTTAATTCCAGGCGGAGGCACGCCAAAGTTCGTACCTCCGGTGAAAAGTGACTGAGTGAACTCTAAGACGCAGCCGATTGGATTACCAATAGCCCAGCCCAACTTCGGCCGAAAGCCATTTAGGGTCTGCCAGTAAGGCCTAGCGAGAGCAGTGGCACCGTGGGAGCGGCAGCGCCGATGATCTGAACGACGTTCCCGGTGGCAGGTGCCGGTATCCAGAGGGAGCCGGTGCTGTCTATGGAAATGTCGAAGGGCTTGCCGGTCACGAAGATCGACGCACAAGCTCCGCTAGTGACCAGGCAGGGCTCGTACCGGTAGGCGGTGGAAGCGCCGGGGACGAAGTAAATGATGGAGTGGCTACCGGTGTCGGCGGCCCAGATGTTGCCGTCGCCGCCGGCCTCGTCGAAGAAGCTACCTGAAATTTTGCTGCCCCCCGTTTGGAGAGTGCCGGGAGTGACGCCTGTAACTTCACCGTTGGCGCTCAGTGCGGGCACAAAGGGCTGGACACCGGGGGTAGTGGTGTAGGACGAGACGTAGGCAGTATAGGGGGTAGTTGTGCCGGAAAAGGTGATGCCGACTGCGGGACTTCCACTGGTGGTGCCCGTAAGCAGATCCGCCACAGCATAGATCGGGGCAGACACAGTTCCGGTATTTTGGACAACGCTGTAGCCGGTGCCAGCCACGGTCCAGACGTTCTGGTTCGGATCTATGGCGATATCGACGTAGTTTCCATTCAGAGTAATTGTGGGAGAAGCAATGGAGGCGAAGGAAGCACCGCCTGCGGCCGACTCGATAACCGTGCCCGACGAGCCGCTCCCCAAAGCCCACACATTGTTTTTTCGGTCGACAGCGGTGGAGTAGACATTGTTGCTGCCGGCGGAGATGCTGGTGTACTGTGCGGGCACACCGCCTACGGTCTTGAAGTAACCGATGGCGTTGGAGGAATTGCCGAAGTAGCCATTGCCCAGCGCATCGACGCTGAGCCCGTACGCATGGGTGAGCGTACTTCCGTTAGGAGAAGCGCCCAGCACGGTGCCATTGCTACTGAGAGCGACGATATTCTCTCCTACCCCACCGCTGGAACCGATTTGATTGCCGATGAAGTAGACGTCGTTCATGTCGAGCGCGCCGGAGTTGGGATAAGTGATGCCCTGTGCGCCGGTTACTGCGCCGGTGCCGGAAGGATAGTCGATGGCGAGGCTGAGATCATTAACGCCAGTGGTGGTGGAAAGGTTGGGCGTGTAAACGCTGGTGAAGGCGTTGGCGAGAGCGAGGAAGTTTTTGGCACTTGTGGCTGAGCCTGCAAGGGTGGGGTTGGCGGCGAGATTGACCATCGCACCGAAGCTGTCAACGGGGACGGAGGTGCCGATGGTGGTGGCCTTGAAGATGGAGCCGCAGGCCGATCCGTCATTGGAGACGCCGCCCGCGGAGTTGACGCAGGCCACCAGGACGTTGCCCAGCGAATTGACCACAGCCTGCGGCGCAATCGCCGAGGGGTTGCTGGGGAGAGCAAGGTTGGCGCCGGCCGTAGCGCCATTTGTCGGCGAAACATTGACTAAGTTGGCCGCATTGAGGAACGCGTGCGCGAGACCGGCGGAGGCGGTTGCGGCACAGGTTTTGGAGCTGTCACCTTCGACGCCGGCTCCAAGGACACAGCCGGTGGAAACGCCGGAGACTTCGGAGGCGTTGTTGGTAGCGGGGGCACCGACGCTGACGACCGTGGAGGCACCAGAACTACTCTCGGAGGAGAAGTGTCCCAACGCGTAAGCGGCCGAGATGGTGGTCAACTCATTCATCGAAACGAAGCCGCCCGTATACTTGCCCGCGCTATAGAGGGTGTCGCAACTGCCCAGCGCGGCCACCAGCACGGCGTTATTGTTGGCGCTGTTGGTGGTTGTGGGGGCGGAAATCGTGACGATGGGAGCCGTATCATAGCCCGATCCAGCGGCAGTAACAGTGATCTTGGTAATCGCGCCGTTGGATACCTGGGCGGTCGCCATGGCTCCCGAGCCGGGACCGTCGGCGGAGGTAATAGTGACTGTGGCGGAGAGATAGCCGGAGCCACCAGCAGTGACGGCGATGCTGCTGACGGCACCGCTGGTCTCCGTGGCCGTGGCGGTGGCGCCGGTGGCCGTATGCGAAGCGCCGGTGTTGCCGCCCGCGGACACCAAATAGAGGAACTGGCCGGATGGGCAGGCGAAGCCACCCGCGAAGTTGAAGCTGCCGCCCAGGTCTGTGTCCCCGCTAGGATAGCCGGGCGGGTTGGTAACGGCAGTGGCCTCCTGGCGGAAGGTGGCGACACCGTAACCGCCGTTGCTGCCATCGGCGTTACCAGTGGTGTAGGCCTTCACGGTTGCGCCGATGATGGGATTGGGACCGCCGAAGTTCTTGCCGCTGAAACTCGCGGTCGAAAGGGTGGAGACAGCCGGAGCGTCCAGCGTAGGCGTTCCCAGGCCGCATCCGGTCAGCGACAGCAAACCAAGATTGAGAACGGAAACAACCGCAATCGGCGTGGTGGTCGCAAGCCTGAATGAGGAATTGCGTATAGAGGAGAAGCGAAGCAAGTTGACAGACATGATCTGCACCTTTTCTTGAAGTGAAATGAAAGCTTTAGGCAATACTGATAAGCACGGCACTCAACGCGGGAACATAACCGGAGACCTGGTACTGTTCCATTTATGACAAGCTCTTCTTTTGCCTTGCTGCTTCGTCGTTTTATTTGGTGCCGTCCAGTTCACTCCACTAAGGCTCAATAGCGTTCGTTTCTTACGAGTTGCCTCAGAATCCGTGTCGAAGATTGGAACTGCCACGAATGCGCACAACTATGCCTACACCTCCAAACGCAATGCAATGTATTTCACAGTGTCTAACTTGTGCGGCAATTTCGCGGGGATTTCGAAGAGGTGATTCACAGTGAAACTGCTCGCATTACGTTCCTGTTTTGTCTTCTCTCTGAATGGAGGAGATCGGCCTCGTTATTTCTGAACCAATTCGAGTGTTAGTCTTCGACCAAAACCTGATCTAGAAAGGAAGAGGTATTGCCGAGTTCACACATCGGTGCGGCCAATTTGGATAAGGTTTGACGTGGCTGGTGGCCATTATGCAGCTCGCCACTTAGGAACACGTTGTTGAGTTACCTAGTGGCTCGGAGCAACCATCTGGTAAGTAGCATCAGGGCCGCCGATTTTCACATCCGTTACATAAACGACCGTTGGATCTTCTGAGGTCTTCGACTCTTTGCGCGTAGGCCGATAAATCCCCGTTTTCATATACGGCGTGCGTTCAACAGCTAGACCTGAGTAGCAGTTTGGACCTTTGACGTCCCAAACGAGTGTGCCGTTCTGCCAGATCTGAATCTCACCGTCGTCACCTTTTGACCATTTTGCGTGGACAACCCAGTCCGTCCACTTACCCTCTTGCACCACTCCGGGAAGCAACTTCGTGTCACGCTTTGTTTCTCCGGTGATGGGCGAACCGAATGCCCGACGAATCATCCATTTATTACCATTGACTGAGATTTCGAGGGGCGGAAACCCGCGACTGGTTTTTGCGGCATCACCCATCACGGCGTGCCATTGCAGCACCAGGTAACCGGGTGAGGGCGCCGGCACCTTCGCAATCTTGATTCGTTCCCCATACCAGCGTTCCTGGAGTCCATCGTCTGACGGCAACGCTATCTCCGACCGGAAGGTACCGGGTAAGCCGGGCACCTCGAAGCGAACCGCAGTTTCCCCCGGTGTATCGTCAGCAGGAACAATCTTGACCAGAGGCGTGGATAGGGGTCGCTGCTCTGGGAGATACAACGCGTCAATAGAAAGTTCCCACTTGTGCAGGTCGCCCCTAAAATCGACGATCAGGCACTCGGTCAAATCTACGAAGCCCTCTATCAGGAAAAGCCTGACGCCGTCCGCATCGCAGCCGTGAAGGAGAACTTCGCTCAGTTACTGGCTCGCAAAGACGACCCACAAAAAGACCTATGGTGGTGGTGCGACGCCCTCTACATGGCGCCACCGTCTCTCGGGAAAATAACCCAAATCACTGGTGACCGCCGCTACATCGACTTCATGGATCACGAGATCGACCTGACCACCGCTCACCTCTACGCCACCAAAGAAGACCTCTACTTCCGAGACCCAACCTTCCTGCATAGGACCGAGCAAAACGGCGAGCCTCTCTTCTGGAGCCGCGGAAACGGCTGGGTCCTCGCTGGCACCGCGCACCTGCTGAGTACCATGAGCAAGAACGACCCACTCCGCCCGAAATACGAGAAGCGCTTCCGTGCGATGGCGCAGCGCATTGCCTCCTTGCAACCCGCAGACGGCCTATGGCGCGTTGGTCTACTGGATCCCGACGCCTACCCCCAGGGCGAAGTCTCCGGCACAGGTCTCTTCACCTACGCGATGGCATGGGGCGTCAACCAAAAGCTTCTGGACCGTAGCACTTTCGAGCCGGTCATCAAAAAGGCCTGGGCGGGAATGCTTCGGCATGTTTATCAGGACGGTCGTCTCGGCAATATCCAACCCATCGGCGCCGCGCCAGGAGTCTTTCAGCCCGGATCAAGCTACGTCTACGGCGTGGGTTCATTCCTCCTGGCCGGTTCAGAAATAGAAAAGCTTGTGGGCCGCCCGTAGCAAGTGCCATCAGGACACAAAGGAGTACCGCATGAGTTCCCCGAACAGACGCGAGTTCATCAAGAAAGCAAGCGCTGCAGCCTTAGCTCTGCACGCTGGCAGCTCTCTCGCCGCTCCCCCAAAGCGGCCGAACATCCTTATCATTTTTGCAGACCAGCTCTCTCTGGACGCCCTGACCTCTCCTGCACGTCGCGGCTTCATCCACACACCAAACCTCGACGCCCTCGGTGCCGCAAGCATGAGCTTCACACGTGCCTACGCCTCAAACCCGCTCTGCGTACCATCGCGAACATCGATGTTCACAGGACGCTACCCGGTAGAAACCGGCATCGAGTCCAACGAATCGGCGAAACGTCTCGACCCAGCAACCTTTCCCTGCATGGGCACCATCTTCCGCCAAGCCGGCTATCAGACCACTTACTTCGGCAAGTGGCACCTTCCCTATCCACCCACTGAACTCGCGAGCCACGGCTTTGAACAAGTCGAAGCGAAAGTGATCGACACCGAAACTGCCGATCAAGTGGTCGACTTCCTCGGCAAGCCCCACCCCTCTCCCTTTCTCGCCGTCGCGTCCTTTCTCAATCCTCACAACATTTGCGAATGGGCTCGTGGCAACGCCTTGGACCAGGGCAACATTGGAACCCCACCGCCCGCGCAGGATTGCCCTCCCCTGCGCCCCAATCACTCAGGCCAGCAAGACGAGCCGGACATCATGACTCTCATGCGGCGCTCCTATCAAGCCGCCCCGATGTTCCCCGTGGCTGCATGGAGCGACGACAAGTGGAGACAGTATGAGTGGGCCTATTACCGGTTCATCGAGCGCGTTGACGCCCAGGTCGGCAAAGTCATAAAGAGCCTGCACAACGCGAAGCTCACGGAAGAAACGGTAGTGCTCTTTCTCGCAGACCACGGCGATTGCCAAGGCGCGCATCACTGGAACCAGAAAACCGTCTTTTACGAAGAATCCGTGAAGGTCCCGCTCCTGATCTCATACCCCGGAACTATCAAACCCGGATCATCGGGCCAGTTGGTCAACACAGGCGTCGACCTCATCCCAACACTCTGCGATTTCGCAGGAATCTCAAAGCCTTCCGTAAGTCCGGGCATGAGCTTAAAACGCGTTGCCAACAATTCAACCGCAAAGCTCGACCGCACGTTCATCGTCGCGAGCAATCATCTGGCCCAGGGTGCTCCCGTCGATGGAGTGCTTCACTCTCCCCAGGGCCGGATGCTCCGCTCTGAGCGCTACAAGTACTGCGTTTACAGCGAGGGACAACATTGCGAGTCGCTGGTTGATTTGGACCTGGATCCTGGAGAGATGCAGAACCTCGCGGGCAAGGATAAGTACCAATCTGTCCTGCGAGCCCACCGCTCCATGCTCAGGAATTGGGGATCAGAGTTCGATGATCGCTTCCCCTACCTAGCGAACGCCTGAGCCAACCCGCTCAACCCCGCTTTCGCAGCGGAATAAGAACTGGGAGACCAGAGGCAACTCAAGAAAGACGCAAGTCCTTTTAGGCACTAGATGCTGCGTGAGCTCTATGAGCAGCCTCAGGTACCGCCATATTGAAGCGTTGAGCTGCACGGACGTATTTTGTCTTGCATTGTGGTCACTCAGGCACGGCCATTGCTGGCTTATGTATATGAACTGCTTGATTGTCTACTTCAGCGCAGCGGCCACAGATTGGGTCGTCATCGCCCTCAAGGAACGTACTGCCGCTTACCCGTACCAGGTTGCCTTTGAATCGAAGCAGTTCCCTCAGAGCCTTATTCTCGTCTTCCAGTTTCTCAACTTTGGCCTTTAGCTCTTCAGTCTCTTCAACGAACTTTGCCATCCTGGAGTACAACCCGCGTTAGCGCCGATGTTCACCAACTTCATCAACTCAAGGCCGTCGCTGATTATTCCCATGACTCGATTATCAATCACCCGTCAAGCGGTTTTGGACGAGCTAGGGCCGTTACAAAGCTGACGCATACAGCCACATGCCCAAGCCGCAACATTTTGATTTTGAGAAGTTTTTGAACACTACGTTGGCAGCCCACCAGCTAATCAGCGTAAGTGATTGATTTTATTGGCGTCCCCGACGGGATTCGAACCCGTGTTACCGCCGTGAAAGGGCGGTGTCCTAACCGCTGGACGACGGGGACGCGCACATCGCGAGAACCGCAATGCTCAAGTGTTAAGGTTACCAACACAGGCCAACAAAGGCAAATGCCGCTGTGGATTCTGATGCATCCAGTCGCACCCGAAATCAGCGGTGCGGACGTAACGGAGCAAGCCCAGAGCGGACTTTACGCCGAATATCCGCGTATTGCAGCAGAATGAAGTTATCTGTCATGCCTGCAATATAGTCAGCAACGACACGGGCCAGGCCTTCGCTTTCGATCTCGGCGAAGTAGGCTTCCGGTAGTTCCTCCGGCTCGTTCACCCAATACTCGAACAGCTCCGTCACCACTTCTTCCGCCTTGGAGTGCTCCAGCTCCAGCGCCGGGCACGTGTACAGCGTGTCGTAGAGGTAGCGCTTCTCTTCCAGTCGCTCAGCCTCTGCCTGAGGCGAGAAAACTGCCAGCCGATGGCCACAACTGCGGATGTCGGCAAGAGACTGTGCTCCGATGGCCGCAACATTCTCGCGCGTGGTGCGAATGAGATCGAGCACGAGCGTCTTCTGCATTCCCTGCAACGCGTCGTGAAAGATGTACTTCTCTTCCGCGTCAGGATGAACATGCTGCACCGTGGCGTAGCTGCGACGCAGAATGCCGACGTGGTCGCGAATGTGACGTACGTCGAGCAGGCCGGACTCTACACCGTCATCGAGATCAGCGGTGAGGTAAGCGATCTCGTCGGCGAGGTCGATGATCTGGGCTTCGAGCGGCGGCGGCTCAGAAAGAAAGTACGGGGCCAGGTCGGGCTGATCCTGCTCGGTGTAATCGCGAGAGTGCTTGATGATGCCTTCGCGAGCGCCAAGGGTAAGATTGAGGCCGCGGTGTCCGGCGTAGCGCTGCTCGAAGCGCTCAACGATGCGGAGCGCGTGTAGATTGTGATCGAAGCGCAGGCCGTGGCGCTTGAGGCACTCGTCCAGTGCCCTTTCGCCGGCGTGGCCGAAGGGTGGATGGCCGATATCGTGGACCAGCGCGAGCGTTTCGGCGAGATCGACGTTGAGGCCCAGCGAGCCGGCGACCTGCCGCGCGACCTGTGCAACTTCGATGGTGTGCGTGAGGCGGCTGCGAAAGTGGTCGGAGGCGCGGCTGGTGAAAACCTGCGTCTTGCCCGCGAGGCGGCGAAACGCACGCGACTGCACCACGCGATCGCGGTCACGTTCGAACGGTTTGCGGTCGTCACTGGAGGGTGCCGGGAAGGCGCGATCCGATAACAGAGCTTCGGCTTCGCCAAAGACTCCACAGGCGTGCAGGTTCTGACTCATCGTTACAAGTGTAGCCCGACCGGAGCCGACACTGCGGCGAGCTTACTTGCCAGGCTCCGTATTGAGGTGTGCAAGCTTGGTACGCGCACCTTCCAGCTTGTGCTGAACCTTGGCGACATCGGCGGAATCCGCCTCTGGCGGCAACGATGTTGCGTACTGGGCAAGTGCCTTCTGCCATTCCACAACAGCCTGCTGCAGCTTGCCGGTCTTCGCATAGATCTCGCCGAGATGATCGAGCACGGCGGGATCGGTACCAAGGCGGGCAACGGCTTTGCGCGCGTAGTTTTCCGCCATCTCATATTGCCCCTGCTTGTAGTACACCCAAGCGAGAGAGTCGAGATAGGCGCCGTTCTGCGGGTCAAAGTCGACGGCCTTCTTAATCATCGTTGCGGCATCATCAAGACGAATGCCACGATCCGCGAGCATGTAGCCGTAGTCATTGGAGATTGCAGCGCTGTTGGGGTCAATCGCGAGTCCCTTGTGGAACTCTTCTTCCGCCTGATCAAAAAGCTTCTGCCGCTCCGCAACACTGCCGCGGTAGTAGTAGATGAAGACTTTGTCTTCAGGCTTGGTGGAAAGCGCTTCCACCTTATCGAGAGCCAACGAAGCATCACGGTAGCGCTTGGCGCGCACGTTGATGTCGGCGATAGTGAAATACACATCGCGATCGTCAGGGGTCTGCTTCAGCAACGTCTCAGCGAGTTTGATGCCCTCATCTACCTTGCCGGAGTCGGCGAGCTGACGCGCATAGTTCAACTGCACATCGTGATTCTGCGGCATCGCCTTGGCAGCGTCTGCGGCGGCTTTGGTGGCGGCTGTCCAGTTATGCGCGTCGCGGTAGGTGTCGATGATGCCATCAGAGCCGCGAGCCTGCGAGTCGCCGCCCATATCCATCATCTGCTGATAGGCGTCAACGGCTTCCGCCGTGTTGCCTGCCTCACGTTCGACGATGCCCAGGCGATCAAGAAACAGCACACGATTGCCGCGGTCCTGATCAGAGTACTTGCCGTCCGGCTGTGCCGTGGACGCAAGCATCGCCTTGAGCGTCTTGACAGCCTCATCGTAGCGGCCGAGCGCGTCGTAACAAAGCGCAAGGTTGTAATCCAGTTCGAGGTTGTCGGAGACCAGCGCACTGGCCTTCTTCAACGTCGAAAGAGCTTGCTCATAGTGCCCTTGCTGGCGCTGAATGTCGGCTTCGCGGATCAGCGATTGCGCGTCCTGCGGGTCGGTGCTGAGAATTTCAGCGAAGACCTTGGCGGCGGCATCGGTTTGTCCGTCGGCGATGAGTGCGTTGGCGAGGCCACGCTTGGCGTCGGTGTTGTCGGGGTCTTCGTCAAGCGCAGCCCGGTAGGCGATGGCGGCCTGCTTTGGCTGCTTCAACTGGTCGTAGATGCCGGCCAGCGCAAAGTCCATGCGTCCGCTGCGATCATCCACCGGCACATCCGCAATCACCTTTGCGGCGTGGGTCAGATCTCCCTGCTCGGTGTAGAGACGAGCCATGCTGAGCACAACTTCCTCTGAGCCAGAGTCGATGCGCTGCGCGATCTTGAACTGCGCTTCAGCCTTGGCGGAGTCATGGTTCAGGCCGTAAAGCTGACCGAGCAGGAGATGCGTTTCCAGGTCGTCCGGTTTGAGCTCGGCGATCTTTTCATACTCCTTGATAGCCGCCTGCAACATGTCGTTGGACTGTGGCCCCTGGCCATCGCCGAGCGAGCGCAGATAGACACGCCCGAGCAACATGTGCGCATCGGCATCCTCAGGGTGCTTGGCGACCTGGTCCTGCGCGGCGGAGACCGCTTCACGAATCCGGCCCAGCTTGAAGTAGAGATTGGCGAGCCCATCCTGCAACATCCGCGAGGTGGGGTCGGCATCCAACGCGAGCTTGTACTGCTCGATGGCCTGCGTCGCGAGATCCTGGCGTCCGTTGGAGGAGGCTTCGTTCTCGTAGATCTTGGCCAGCCCGTAGTGGTAGTACGAAGCAGAACGATCCGCAGTCGTGGGAGACGCGACTGACGCACCGGACGAAGCTACGACGCCACTCTGCGCCTTCAGTTTGCCGGAACCAACGAGCGCGACAAGAGCCAAAACACAGCAACCGCGAAAAAGAACGGTGCGGGCCTGCAGGAGAGAAACGCGTGAAACAGGGCTCATGGGCAAAAAATCCTATCGAAGACCGTTAAGCAAATTACCTGTGAGTGTATAGGGAGGCTTGGGTATCAACGCCGTTTTCTCTCAAGGAAAACGACTCTGCACCATTTCCCCACTCCACAACAACAGGTACTTTGCCTTTAGCTACTTGGTAAATAGCCGTTCTACACCTTTAGACGGGACTGTATCGCGTTTGGATGCCGTTTGCTACTGTCAACTCCTCCCGGCGGCCTTTATCCGTGCCGAAAGTGCCGGATACCGGTGAAAACCATAGCCAAACCAAGGCGATCGGCCGCTGCGACGACGTCAGCATCGCGCATGGAGCCTCCCGGTTGGATGATGGCCGTGGCGCCGGCTTCCGCGATGGTTTCGAGACCGTCCGGAAACGGGAAAAAAGCGTCGGAAGCGGCGACAGTTCCCTGTAGCGGTAGCGCAGCCTTCATCGCGCCAAAGCGCGCAGCGTCCACGCGGCTCATCTGTCCGGCCCCGACACCGACCGTTTGGCCAAATCCAGCATCCAGGCGAGCGTAGACGATGGCGTTTGACTTGACGTGCTTGCACACGCGCCAGGCAAAGAGCATGGCTTCGGTCTCTTCGGGCGTAGGCTTGCGGGCGGTTGCGACCTTCAACGTGTCGGCGGTCACCGAAGCGCTGTCGTCGTCCTGAACCAGATAGCCGCCGGAGATCTGCTTGATGACGCGGGGCGCTTTGGCCGGGCGCAAACGCAGAACACGGAGATTCTTCTTGGTGGCAAGCGCGGCGAGCGCTTCCGAGGTGAAATCGGGAGCGACAATGGCCTCAACGAAGAGCTTGGCAATCTCCTGCGCTGCTGCGCCGTCCACCGTGCGATTGATGCCAATAACGCCGCCAAACGCGGAGACAGGATCAGCCGCAAGCGCACGCTGGTAGGCCTCCACAACGGTGGCTCCTATGCCGACGCCGCAGGGATTGGTGTGCTTGATGATAGCCACGGCGCAGGCGTCAAACTCGCTTACCAGTGACCAGCAGGCGTCGAGATCGACAAGGTTGTTGTAGCTGAGCTCCTTGCCCTGCAACTGCTCGGCGTTGGCGATGCCCAACCCGGAGCCGTCCGTATACAGCGCGGCGCTCTGGTGGGGGTTCTCGCCGTAGCGCAGCGAAGCCTGCTGCTTGGCGATAACGCGCAGCGTCTGCGGCATGGTGCCGGCATCGGCTGGCTGGCCTTCCGGCAGAGCCTCAAGCGTGGTCGCAATGGCAGCGTCGTAAGCCGCGGTGGTGGCGAAAGCCTTCTTGGAAAGCCGCCAGCGGGTCGCATGGCTCAGCTTGCCGCCGTTTGCCTGCAGTTCTTCAATCAGCGCGGGATACTCGTCCACGCCAGAAACTACGGCAACATCTTCAAAGTTCTTTGCCGCGGAACGCAGCATCGAGGGGCCACCAATATCAATGTTTTCGACGATCTCCTCAAAGGCGACGCCCGGCCGAGCAGCGGTCTTCTCAAACGCGTAGAGATTCACGATCACCATGTCGATGGGACCAATGCCGTGTGCCTCGACCGCACGAACATGCTCAGGGTCTTCGCGGCGATGCAGAATGCCGCCATGAACCACCGGATGCAGTGTTTTTACACGGCCATCCAACATCTCAGGAAAGCCGGTCAGATCCGAGATATCGCGAACAGTTAGACCGGCATCGCGCAGCGCCTTGGCTGTGCCTCCGGTTGAAACCAGCTCAACCCTAAACCCTGCTAGCGTGCGCGCGAACTCCACCAACCCTGTTTTATCCGTTACCGACAGCAGGGCACGTTGAACTGACTTCAGATCACTCATATCAGGAACAATTCTAATCGCCCTTGGCATTCAAGGGTACACACCTCAAAAGCGAGACAGAATTGACAGCTTATGGGTTGAGCGTCCGACTTTTACCGCAGCCCTACATCTTTCAGCATCTGTTCTCGCAACATCTGATTGGCTCGCGTCTGATACCCCTCGCCGTCTTTCTTCAGCCACGCGATGACATCTGCATCCAGCCGCAAGCTAACTGCCTGCTTCACAGGACGATAGAACCGTCCCCGCACCGCATCTTTCCACACCGCGTCCGGCAAGCTCGGAGCATCTGAAGTGTCGATCTCGCTGTCCGGCATCTTCGCCAGCTCCTTCAACTGCCGCTTTTGCTCCGCCGTCGCCGGAGCGCCCGGCTCCCGTCTATGGACCGTTTTCATATCGTCTCCTCTCGTGTGCGTCCGCTTTACGCGCTGAAATAATCCTTATGACCTCTGCTTCGTCCTCATCCTCGAACGTATGCACAACGAGCAGCAGCAGAACTCCGTCCGCCATACCAACCGTTTGCCAACGGACTTCCCCATCCACCTCCCGATCCTTTACCGGCAGGTGCAGCGGATCGTCAAAGACCAGTGACGCCGTATTGAAGTCAACTCCGTGCTTCCGTAAGTTAATCGCGTTCTTCGTCTCATCCCAATCAAACCGCACACGATCTCCTCACGTATTGTATATACAAACTTGTATCTACATGCAAGACAGGCTCGCGGAATAGGCATATACACAGTCTTCGATCTAAGACCTTTGCGACCAGCTAGAATGTCTAGGTATGCTCGATTTAGGTTTTGTGCGGGCCAATCTCCCGCTTGTAGAAGAAAAACTGCGTTCCCGCGGCGCGGATGCGTCCGTTCTTGCTGATTTTGCACGACTTGACGCCGAACGCCGCACCGCCATTACCGAGGCGGAAACGCTCAAAGCGCAGCGCAATGCCCTGTCCGAAGAGTTCGCCCAGACCAAGCGCGCTGGTGGCGACGTTGCAGACGTTTCTCGCCGCTCCGGTGAGTTGAAGGAACGCACCGCCTCCCTGGAAGCCACCGCGACCGCAGCAGACGACAAGCTGCGCGACCTCCTACAGGGTTTGCCAAACCTGCCGCATGAGTCTGTCCCAGCCGGCAAATCCGAGCACGACAACGTCCTCGTCAAAAGCTGGGGCGAAATCCCCACTCTGGACTTTCCTGCCAAACCGCACTGGGAGTTGGGCGAAGAGCTCGGCATCCTCGACTTTGGCCGTGCGGCAAAGATCTCCGGCTCGCGGTTTGTGGTGCATTTTGGCTCAGGCGCGCGGCTGGAGCGCGCGCTGGCGAACTTCATGCTCGATCTCCACACCCGCGAGCACGGCTACGCCGAAGTTCTGCCGCCAACCATGGTGAACTCCAAATCGCTCTTCGGAACCGGGCAATTGCCCAAGTTCGCGGAAGACCTCTTCCACTGCGACGACAAGGGGCCGTACGTCCCCGGGCAGTTGCAGGATAGCGACCATTGGCTGATTCCTACGGCTGAAGTCCCCGTAACCAACCTGTTTCGCGACGAGACCATCGACCTGAGCTCTGGTGCGATCTCCTTTGCGGCGTTTACGTCCTGCTTCCGGTCTGAGGCTGGCTCCTATGGCAAGGACGTTCGCGGCATGATTCGCCAACATCAGTTCCAGAAGGTCGAGCTGGTGAAGTTTACCCGGCCAGAGGACTCCTTCGCGCAGCACGAGCAGCTCACCCGCGATGCTGAGACCGTACTTGAAAAGCTCGGTCTTCCCTACCGGCGGATGCTGCTCTGCACCGGCGACATGGGTTTCAGCTCCGCCAAGACGTATGACCTAGAGGTCTGGCTTCCCGGACAAGCGACGTACCGCGAAATCTCGTCCTGCTCGAACTTTGAGAGCTTCCAGGCGCGTCGGGCAAACATCCGCTACAAGCCAGCGGGCGAGAAAAAGAGCGAATTTGTGCACACATTAAACGGCAGCGGTTTGGCCGTTGGCCGGACGTATCTTGCGATTCTCGAAAACTACCAGCAGGCGGACGGTTCGGTGCGAGTTCCTGAAGTGCTGCAGCCCTATATGGGCGGAGAGACTGTGATTACCAAGCAGTCGTTGGGGCGTGCGCTGTGAAGCTGTTGAGAAACTACTTTTTCTGGTCCTACGAACGCGGCAGCTTTCACTATGACGTGATGGTTACGCTGATTCTGCTGTTCATCTTCGTTTCGCCGCACTACATCGACTTCAAGGACAAGCCAATCACGACCGTTCCGCTGAAGGCCAGCGAGGTGCTGGTAAAGGCGGTTGGCGGCAGCGGTGATGCGGCAAGGTTCATCTACGAAATTCGCGTCGAAGACCTGCACGGAGCCACCGGCGACGCAGAAATTCGCGCGGCCATCCTGCGGGTTGTCGAGCCAATGTCCGGCGATGTGACCCTGGAGCAGTACAAGCCGGTACTCGACGCCAAGGGCAAGATCGTGGCCTACGACGCAAGCATTGAGCGATAGCACACCAACGGAATTCTGCTAACTCAATAATGCCGAACGCCATCTAAGAATCAATGTCCGCGAACCAGTCCGTCCGGCTTACAGGTCTCGCCGAGAAGTTTGAAAAGACCAGGAGTTTCAGCATGAAGGTTCGTTCCAGCTTTACCGCGCTCGTAACGCCAGCGATTCTTGCCGCTTCCCTCCTTTGTCCCGCATTGCAGGCGCAGGCCAAGCCTGCGAGCGATCTGAACAACGTCCTGGCGCAGCTCGACACAGCCAGCACGCACTTCAAGAGCGCGACAGCGAACTTCCGCTGGGACAACTACGAACGCGTCGTAAGAGATACGACTACCCAGAACGGTACCATCTACTTCGAGCGCTCGGGTGGCTCGACCGAGATGGGCGCCCTCGTCACCGAACCCGGTGTGCCAAAGCCGAAAGTGATCCAGTTCAAGGATGGCGTGGCCCAGATCTTCGATCCCGGCGTCGACCAGATTACGGTCATCAAAGCCGGCTCCAACCAAGCAGAGTGGGAGAGCTTTCTGACGCTAGGCTTCGGCGGAAGCGGCAAAGATCTGGCGCGTGCTTGGAATATCACCGATATGGGGCAGGAACCCATGCAGGATGGCAGCCAATCCGTGAAGACGGAAAAGCTCGACCTCGTCAGCAAAGACGCGGCAGTGAAGAATACCTTCACCCACGTAACGATCTGGGTCGATCCGGTTCGGGGAGTTTCGTTAAAGCAGATTTTCTATGCGCCTTCCGGCGACACCCGAACCAGCTACTTTTCCAACGTGAAGCTCAACGGAAAGATCGACAAGGGCTCTTTCGCCATCAAGAAAGACGCCCACACCACCACCGTCAATCACTAGAGGCTGCTGAGTCCTTTACCGGTCTCACAAATGCGAACGCCGCCAGCAAAATGACGACCGGGAAACACTCCAGCGTGTAGCGCGGCTCGGAGTTGTCGATCGTCCAGAGCAGGGCGCAGCGTAAAAACACGAACGCGACCATGGTGTACGCCAGCAACCGTGCGCCAACCCAATTTTGTCCACGCCACCTCCACAAACCCACCACGGCGAGCGCAAGATAAATGGCGTCCAGCAGGGCGTACGCGAGGCTCACCATCGACTGCCACCGATGGGCTTTGAAGTTCCACCAATCCAGCGGAAGCCGCATAAATTCAGTACGTGGACGCAGCCACATATCCGCCAGCTTCAGCGCCGGAAGCACGAGGTAGTAGCGAACCGGATGGGCCGCAATATGCTGGTCCGCCAGCCGCGCAAAAGCGTCGTCGAACTGTTTCGTGGCAGAGCCAAAATCGTTGTATTTGGCGTAAATTTGAGCAGTTTCGACGCGTTCTGCGTCGTTATCAAAAGCACGCGCAGGTAGATCGCTCAACACCAGCGGCGAGCCATCGTAGTTCCAATAAACGTCGACCGTAGCTTTGAAATCAATCGCCCACGTTCTATACCAACGCTGAAAGCCATAGGGGTTGGTCTCGCCGGGATCGATAGCGAAACGCGGAGCAAGCGGCTGCACTACATGAAAAACCCGCCAGTTCCGCACGCCCCAAAGCATGAGCGGAAGCACAATCGCCGCAGTAACCGCTGCCACCGGGCCAATCTGCGTCAGCGACCGGGTTGAAGGCCGTAGAACAATCCAAGCCATCGCAGGGACTACAGCCACAGCCAGCAAGGCTTGATCCGGACGGAGCAGGATGCCAAAGGACAAGCCGAACCCGATGCCGAGCAGCCAGGGGTTCCACACGTTTCCCTTGCGCTGTGCGGCGATCCATCGTTCGAGGGAGAAGAGTGTGAGCGAGACGCAGAAAAGATTGCAGCTTTCGGCCAACGGGACAGCGCTATAGTTCGCGGTAAACGGGCACAGAACGGCCAGACCAAGGGCGATGAGACCGGCTCGCCTGCCCATGAGCCGAGCAGCAAGGGACGCCAGCAGGCAGCACTCCACGAGACTGAGCAGCGCCTGCACCCAAAGTACGGCGATGAAGTTTCCGATGCCGAATACCGCGAAACAGGCTGCCAGTAAAAGTGGATAGCCGGGAAGGCGGATCAGGGTAGGCCTTATGCCGTGGGCCTCGGTAAAGCCGAAGATATGGTGTTGCAACATATTGCGGGCGAGATCGGCGTAAAGTAGCGAATCACCTGCAATAAAGGGGTGGTAGTGGACAAAGCCAATACGCAGTGAGGCGCCCGCCAGCAAGAGCAGCGCCGCGACCACCCAACTTCGCACACCCTGAATCATTTCTATGCATCATACTGGCGAAAGAGCCCTTTCTGTTTGCAGACCAACCGGCTCGCAAACAGCAAAGGACACACAAGCGACTGTTATACGATTGAGTAGAATCCGGAAGATTGATGAGTAAACAAGTTTTTTACGACCCGCTACGCAAACGCTGGAAGCGGCTGCGGCGAATTATGGACTTGACGGCCCTTGCCGGGGCAATCGTCGGGATCATTTTTCTGGTCGGATTGCTTCACATGAAGCCGATGCACGGCCTTGATCTGCAATCGGCGACGAAGCGATATCGCGCCTTGTCGAACCCTCCGGCGAATGAACTCAAGTCGAAAGAAAAGCTGAACCGATCGGCCCATCGCAAAACCGATCTGAAGCCATCCGACGTCGTTCTGAACCAGGGCGAAGGTTTGCGCGCGGCGTTTTATACCGATGCCGATGCGGGAAGCTACGCTTCGTTCAAGCAGCACGTCAAGCAGATCGATTTACTCTTTCCCGAGTGGCTCCATATGGTGACGCCCGATGGAACGATTACGGCACTGAACTCTGACAACGTCTCTTTCAACGTGGTCGAGGGTTCCGTGGTGCATGGCGTAGATCGCGAGAACAAGATCGCGCGCACCATTTCAGCCGCTCGCGAAGACACAGAAATTTTTCCGCTGGTCGATAACTACAGTGCCAGCGACGGCGTGTTTGAGGACAACGTTGGTCAGTTCCTGATGAATGGAGCTGCACGGACCGCGTTCGTCCGTCAGATTGATGCGTTCCTTGCCGCAAATACGCTGTACCGCGGCCTGACGCTGGACTTTCAAAATATCCCTGC
>Ga0302314_10008761_pt1 | contig 17967 bp, 15 predicted proteins | sample III_Palsa_N2_3_FD_200533 | JGI IMG/M metagenome (GOLD analysis project Ga0302314, IMG submission 200533) | Peat permafrost microbial communities from Stordalen Mire near Abisko, Sweden - III_Palsa_N2_3 | ecosystem: Environmental > Terrestrial > Soil > Palsa > Peat permafrost | place: Sweden...
CAGGAGACCAAGCTCGTCGACGAGAAATTCCCGCAGGCCGAACTGAAGGCGGCCGGCTGGCACGTCGAGTTCTTCGGCCAGAAGACCTACAACGGCGTCGCGCTGGTGTCGCGCCTGCCGGCCACCGACATCGTGCGCAACATCCCGGGCCACGGCGACGAACAGGCCCGCGTGATCGCCGGCACGATAGCCGACGTCCGCATCGTCGGCGGCTACTTTCCCAACGGCCAGGCGCCGGGCAGCGAGAAATTCGCCTACAAGATGGCGTGGCTCGCCGCACTCAAGGACTGGCTCGCCACCGAGATCGCGGCACATCCGAAGCTGGTGCTGATGGGCGACTTCAACATCGCGCCGGAAGACCGCGACGTGCACGACCCGGTGCTGTGGGCCGGCCAGATCCATTGCACCGACGAGGAGCGCGCGCATTTCCAGGCGCTGATCGGGCTGGGCCTGCACGACGCGTTCCGCCTGCTGGAGCAGCCGCCCAAGCTGTGGAGCTGGTGGGACTACCGCAACCTGGCGTTCCGCAAGAACCAGGGCCTGCGCATCGACCACATCCTCGTGAGCGAGCCCCTGCGCGCGGGCGTGCGCGCATGCACGATCGACAAGGCCCAGCGCAAGCTGGAGCGGCCCAGCGACCACGCGCCGGTGATGGTCGAGATCGACCTGGGCGACGCGACCTAACCCGCTTCCAGCGCCGCGACGGGCGCCGCCCTGCCCGCCGGCCACATCGCCACGACGTTGCCCAGGATGGCCAGCGCGATGCCGCCCACGGTGAGGCCCGTCCAGACGAAACCCTCGAACGCGGACGACACCACCAGCGCGACAACCGGCGTCAGCACGCCGATGTAGCCCGCCCGGGCGGGGCCGACCCGGTGCACGAGGGCGTAGTACGCGCCGAACGCGAAGATCGAGCCGAACAGCGACAGGTAGACGAGCGAGAACACGAAGCCCGGCCGCCAGGACCAGTTCCACGGCGCGCCGTCGAGCAGCGCATAGGCCAGCGCGCCGCACGCCCCATACGCCATGGCCCACGCGAGCGGCCCCCAGCCGTGGACGCCGCGCCGGTGATAGCCGGAGGCAGCGATCGTGGACAGGCTCGCCAGCAGCACCGACACCATCGTCAGCTCGGCGCCCCACACCACCTGCTGCGACGCGACCACCCGCACGAACTCGTGCCAGAAGATCAGCACGACGCCGGCGATGCCGACAACCCCGCCGAGCGCGACGCGCCCGGACATGCGCGTGCCCAGGAAGACGCGTGCCAGTACCAGTGCGAACAGCGGCGACGCGGCGTAGCCGACCGCCACGACGCCGCTGGCGACGAAGCGCTCGGCCTCGTACACGCAGACATAGCTGGCGCAGAAGCCGGCCATCCCCTGCGCGAACAGCAGCGCGTGCACGCGCGCGTCGAAGCGCAGCCGCATGCCACGCGCGAAGCACGTGGCCATCAAGGCGACCGCGGCAAGGCCGAAGCGGATCGCGACGCCCACTTCCGGCGCGAGGACGTCGATCTGGGCGGTGATGGCGAACCAGGTGGTTCCCCAGATGAGGACGCAGATGGCGTAGAGGGCGGTCGTCGGCATGGGAGGCGCAGTGTGCCACGCGTCATTGCCAGAACGCGTCATGATTCACGCCGCCGCGGCCGGCGCGACGCCTGGCGTCAACCGCCGCGCGACTCGACCACCTTCAATGCGGCGCGCGCCTGGTCGATGGACACCCGGTTGAGCTCGCGCGACGACGGCGTGCCCACGCGGGCGTTGTGCAGCACGCCTTCGAGCAGCGGTCGCGCCTGCGCGTCGCGCCCGAGGCTGGCCAGGAAGATGCCATAGGCGGCCTGGGTTTCGGTGGTGTTGTGCACCTGGCTCGCATGCTCGAAGGCAGCCAGCGCACGCGTCTCGTCCACCTGCGTCAGCGCCTGTGCCAGCCAGAGCAAGGCATCGCTGCCGGCATCGCGCGGCGAGTCGGCGATCAACGATTCCAGCGTCGCGGCCGCGGCCGCATGGCGACCGGCGGCGAGCTGTGCGCGCGCCAGCCCGCGGCGGAACTTGACGTCCTGCGCGTAGGGCCCGCTGGCGCAGGCCTGGAACTGCTCGATCGCTTCCTCGTTGTCGCCGCGCGCGAGCAGCGCCTCGGCCAGGCGCGAGCGGTTGTCGACGGTGGGCGTGCGTTCGAAGGCCAGGCGCGCCTCGCGCAGTTCGCGGTTCGGGTCGACGAGGGACTTGACGACTCGCGTCGACTTGCGCGCCACCGTCGAATGGCGGATCTCGGGCAGGTACTCGGCGAAGAAGTAGACCACGCTGCCGAGGAAGGGGAACAGGATCAGGATCAGGATCCAGTACATCTGGCGCCCGCTGCGCACGGCGTGCACGGCAAAGAAGATCGCGATGGCGATGTCCAGGATTCCAAGGATCGACACTGTTTCCTCCCGTTGTATTTGGACGCGGATTGTAGGCGCCAACGGGTCGGCCCCGCGCGCGCGAGACGCGCGCGCCAGGACTGGGATTCAGTCTTCGAGGCCGAGTTCCTGGATCTTGCGCGTGATCGTGTTGCGCCCGATGCCCAGCTTCTGCGCGGCCTCGATGCGGCGGCCGCGGGTGAGCGCCAGCGCCGTGCGGATCAGCTGGCCTTCGAACTGGCGGCTGAGCTGCTCCCAGACGTCGGGCGAGCCGGCGTCCAGCAGCATGCGGGCCGCGACCTCGAGATCGCCCAGCCAGGTACTGCCGCCGGGCACGCCGGCGAGGTGGGCCGCGGGCAGCACCGATCCGGGCGAGCTGCCGTCCATCGTCGCGCCAGGCGGGACGTACGACGAGCCCAGGCCTTCGCCCGGCAACGCCGATGCCGTGTCGCTGGACGACGGGCGCAGGAACGCGCTGCGCGGCGCCATGAGCTCCGGCGGCAGATCCTTGCTCTCGATCACCTGCGCCGGCGCCATCACGGTGAGCCAGTGGCAGATGTTCTCGAGCTGGCGCACGTTGCCGGGGAAGTCGAAGCCCTTGATGGCCTCGAGCGCTTCGTCGGTGATGCGCTTGGGCTCCACGCCCAGCTCCTTGGCGCTCTTCTGCAGGAAGAAGCGCGCCAGCGCGGGGATGTCCTCGTTGCGCTCGCGCAGCGGCGGCAGGCGCAGCCGGATCACGTTGAGGCGGTGGAACAGATCCTCGCGGAACGCGCCCTGCCGTACCCGCTCTTCCAGGTTCTGGTGGGTGGCCGCGATCACGCGCACGTTGCTCTTGATCGGCTGGTGGCCGCCGACGCGGTAGAACTGGCCGTCGCTGAGCACGCGCAGCAAGCGCGTCTGCAGGTCGAACGGCATGTCGCCGATCTCGTCGAGGAACAGCGTGCCGCCGTCCGCCTGCTCGAAGCGGCCGCGCCGCATCGTCTGCGCGCCCGTGAACGCACCGCGCTCATGCCCGAACAGCTCGCTCTCGAGCAGATCCTTCGGGATCGCCGCGGTGTTGATCGCGACGAACGCGCCGTTGCTGCCCTGGTCGCCGCGCGGGCTGTGGCGGTGCAGTGCGCGCGCCACCAGTTCCTTGCCGGAGCCGGACTCGCCGGTGATCAGCACCGTGACATTGCTTTGCGAGAGACGGCCGATGGCGCGGAACACGTCCTGCATCGCCGGCGCCTGGCCCAGGATCTCGGGCGCGGGCGTGCTGCGTTCGTCGAGCACCTCTTCGCGCAGGCTCTCTTCCAGCGCGCGCCGGATCAGCTCGACGGCCTTGGAGATGTCGAATGGCTTGGGCAGGTATTCGAACGCGCCGCCCTGGAACGAGGAGACGGCGCTGTCCAGGTCGGAGTAGGCCGTCATGATGATGACGGGCAGCCCCGGCAGGCGCTCCTTCACCTTCGCCAGCAGGTCCAGGCCCGAGCCGCCGGGCATCCGGATATCGCTGACGAGCACCTGCGGTTCGTCCGTCTCGAGCGCGGTGAGCACGTCGCGGGTGGTTGCAAAGCTCCGCACGGGCAGCTGTTCACGGGCCAACGCTTTTTCGAGCACGAAGCGGATGGATGGGTCGTCGTCAACGATCCAGATGGGTTTCATGCGGTGCGCGCTGCAGGTCAGTGCAGAGGAATCAGGATCTTGAAAACCGTGCATCCTGGAACGCTGTCGCATTCGATCGTGCCCAGATGCTGCTGCACGAACGTCTGCGCCAGCGTCAAGCCCAGCCCCGACCCGCCTTCCCGCCCCGACACCAGGGGATAGAAGATCTGATCGCGAATGGACTCGGGGACGCCCGGGCCGTTGTCCTGGATATGCAATTCCAATGCCAGTCGGTAGCGTTGCTTGCCGATCGTCTCCTGGCGCGCGATGCGCGTGCGCAAGGCGATGCGCGCAACGCCTCTTTCGATCTGCTCGGCCAGCGCCTGCGTGGCGTTGTGGACGATGTTGAGCACCGCCTGGATCATCTGCTCGCGATCGCCGCGGAACTCGGGAATGGAGGTGTCGTAGTCGCGCTCGATGACCAACCCACGGGGGTATTCGGCCAGAACCAGCGAGCGGATGCGCTCGAGCACCTCGTGGATGTTGAGCTCGGCCACCACCTGCGCCTTGCGGTGGGGAGCCAGCAGCCGGTCGACCAGTACCTGCAGCCGGTCGGCCTCGTGGATGATCACCTGCGTGTATTCGCCCAGCTCGGCCTGGTTGATTTCCAGCTCCAGCAGCTGCGCGGCGCCACGGATGCCGCCCAGCGGATTCTTGATCTCGTGGGCCAGGTTGCGGATCAGCTCCTTGGTGACCTGGGCCTGGCCCAGTGCCCGCTCCTCGCGATCCTGGCGCGTCTGCTGCTCGATCTCGATCATCTCGACGAACACGCGCCCGCCGTGCAGGTCGTGCTGGCTGACGATGACGTGCACCGGCAGTGTGGCACCGGACGTCACGGCCGAGCGCTTGAGCGAGCCGTCGAAGCGGCGGGCGGAGAATTCGTTGCGCGACACCGCGGCGATCGCCTCCGACAGCGCCCCCGTCTCGCGGAACCAGTCGTAGATGCTGCCGCGCGTGAGCTTGCGGCGCGCGACGCCCACGACGGCCTCCAGCACGGAATTGGCGAACATGCACCTGCCGTCGGGCTCGACCACCGCCACCAGCGTGGCGAGGTGGTCGAACGCGGTGTAGTCGATGCCGCCCACGCGCAGGGTGTCCGGTTCGGCGGCGTCGCGGGCGGCTTCCGGCAAGAGGGCCGGCGGGGCGCGGCGCGTGCCCATTACTGGGTTTTCGCGAGTTCGCGGGTGATGGCGCTGATGTCGGATTCCGTCCGCTCGATCGAGGCCTTCAGGTCGGCGGTGCGGTCGAGGTACTTCTGGTAGTTCTTCTCGTTGCCCTGGCGATCCGGCTGGCCGTTGTTGTATTCCTTCTGCAGCGCGTCGAGCTGGGCCTGCGCCTTGATCAGCTCGTCCTGGAGGATCTTGCGGGCATCGGTATCGCGCGCCTTCTGCTCCTGCGCATCGACGCGGCTGGCCGCCGAACCCGGGTTGGTCGCCGTCGTCGGGCGCGCCTTGGGCGCCGGGATGGTGGTGGGCTGCTGCGCCTCCTTGGCCTTGCAGCCCTTGGCATCCGCCTCCTTGGCCGTGATCGTGTTCGTGAACACGTTGCCCGGGCATTGGTAGTACACGTCCTGGGCCGCCTGCGCGCCGGTGGCGGCGAGCGCCAGCAGCACGGCTGCGACCAGGGACGACGACTGTCCGCCACGAGTGGGCGAGATGCGGGAAGCTGTTGCGGTTGCCACGTTCATCATTTCATTGTGGCGCAAAACGAGGCGCCTCATATGTAGCCAACGTGTCGCGATGCGTCACGGAGGACAGCGGGTGCGAAAAGTCAAAAAAAAGCGGCCCGTCGCCGGGCCGCCTTCGTTGCCGGGCCCCTCGCGGAGGCCGGCGCTCGCATCAGAGCGAGTAGTACATGTCGAATTCCACCGGGTGGGTGGTCATGCGAATGCGCTGGACGTCCTGCATCTTCAGCTCGATGTAGGCGTCGATGTACGCATCGGTGAACACGCCGCCCTTGGACAGGAACGCACGGTCCTTGTCCAGCGCTTCCAGCGCCATCTCGAGGCTGGAGCAGACGGTCGGGATCTTCGCGTCTTCTTCCGGCGGCAGGTGGTACAGGTCCTTCGTGGCGGCTTCGCCCGGATGGATCTTGTTCTCCACGCCATCGAGACCGGCCATCAGCAGCGCCGAGAAGCCCAGGTACGGGTTCATCATGGGATCCGGGAACCGCGCCTCGACGCGACGACCCTTCGGGTTGGCGACGAACGGGATGCGGATCGAAGCCGAGCGGTTGCGCGAGCTGTAGGCCAGCTTGACCGGGGCTTCGTAGCCCGGGACCAGGCGCTTGTAGCTGTTGGTGGTCGGGTTCGTGATCGCGTTCAGGGCACGGGCGTGCTTGATGATGCCGCCGATGTAGAACAGCGCGAATTCCGACAGGCCGGCGTAGCCGTCACCGGCGAACAGGTTCTTGCCGTCCTTCCACACCGACTGGTGGACGTGCATGCCCGAGCCGTTGTCGCCGACGATCGGCTTCGGCATGAACGTGGCCGTCTTGCCGTAGGCGAACGCGACGTTGTGGATGACGTACTTCTGCAGCTGGACCCAGTCCGCACGCTGGAGCAGCGTCGAGAACCGCGTGCCGATCTCCATCTGGCCGGCGTTCGCCACTTCGTGGTGGTGAACTTCGACCGGGATGCCCATCTGCTCGAGGATCAGCGACATCTCCGAACGCATGTCCTGGCCGGCATCGACCGGCGGCACCGGGAAATAGCCGCCCTTGACGGACGGACGGTAGCCCTTGTTGCCGTGCTCGTACTGCTTGCCCGTGTTCCAGGCGGCTTCCTCGGCGTCGATCTCGACGAAGGAGCCCTTCATGCTCACGTCCCAGCGCACCGAGTCGAAGATGAAGAATTCGGGTTCCGGGCCGAAGTAGGCGGTGTCGCCCATGCCGGCGGACTTCATGTAGGCCTCGGCGCGCTTGGCCAGCGAGCGCGGATCGCGCTCGTAGGGCTTGCCGTCGCTGGGCTCGACCACGTCGCAGCTCAGGATCAGCGTGGGTTCTTCGAAGAACGGGTCGATGTTGGCCGTGTTCGGGTCCGGCATCAACTGCATGTCCGACGCTTCGATGCCCTTCCAGCCGGCGATCGACGAACCGTCGAACGCATGGCCGGAGACGAACTTGTCTTCGTCGAAGTGAGAGATAGGCACGGAAACGTGTTGTTCCTTGCCACGGGTATCGGTGAAACGGAAGTCAACGAACTTGACTTCGTTTTCCTGCACCAACTTCATCACGTCGGCGACGGTCTTGGACATCAACGGGCTCCTAATTTGTTTGGCAATTTACCGGGTCGGCACCGGGCCGACCAATCAGACGGTATGCATGGGGAATAAAGCAGGTTCTGTGCCGCGCAAGGCAGCGCAAAACTCGGGGGATTTGGGCTGCTCGGCCGTACGGATCGCGCACCGCCATTGTGCATGCCAATTTGCGCACCTCGATGGGGCGTTTTGCGCACCAACTCAGCACGGATCGATTTCAGTCGCACCGGTGGCCGCCGCACCTTCGCGCAAGGCGGCCATGGCCAGGTCGACCTGGAGCGGATCGGCGCCTTTGACGCCGATCTCGATGTGGGGGCCCAAGGTCGGATGATCGACGCTGGGCAGGCTGAACGAGCGCACGCCCGGGAACGCGGCCTCGATGCGCTCGAACACGGGAATCAGCGCCGACTCGTTGGTGCCGCGCACCCGGACGGCATGCAGCGCACGGGCGCCGGCCTGGTCCGCGTAAAGGGTGTCCAGCAGCCAGTCGAGCATCGGATGCGCCATCACCGGGAAGCCGGGCATGAAGTGCAGGTGCCCCACGCTGAAGCCCGGAATGCGGTTGTACGGGTTCGGGATGATCGTGGCGCCGGTCGGGAACACGCCCATGTTGAGGCGGCGCGCATGGTCGGGACCTGTCCTGTCGTAGACAGTGCCCTTCTCCGCCGCGATCTCCTCGCCGCGCTGCTCGATCAACGCCCTGGCCTGCGGATGCAGCACGAGGTCGACGCCCAGCGCCTGTGCGGCGCACTGGCGCGTGTGGTCGTCGGGCGTGGCGCCGATGCCGCCGAACGAGAACACGGTGTCGCCGGACGCTGCAGCGGCACGGATCTCGGCGACGATACGCGCCGGCTCGTCGCCGATGTAATGCGCCCACGACAGCGCGAGGCCGCGCGATTCGAGCGCGGCGATGGTGCGGGCGAGGTGCTTGTCCTCGCGCCGGCCGGACAGGATCTCGTCGCCGATGATCAGTGCGCCGAAGTTCATGGACTCTTTCAGGGGGTTTCAGCGGCGCCGTCGTAGCCGAAGCGCTCGTGCGGCGGCACTTCTTCCACCAGTTGCAGGTCGGGCGACGGCGCCACCGCGGGCTGGACGGCGCGCATCGCCGTCTCGGCGGCGCGCAGGCTCGCCAGCACGGCCAGCCCGTAGTGCGTGAACCAGAGCGCGGAGAACGTGAAGATCATGGTGTAGAGCCAGATGACGCCCACCATGATGAATGGCGCCAGGATGATGAACTGCATGCTGAGCGTCCAGATCATCGACGGCACGCCGCACAGGAAGCCGCAGATGATGCCCATGATCAGCAGCGGCCAGCGGTGCGCGCGCAGGATCGCCTCGCGCTCGGGCGCGGTCGCATGTTCCGCGAGCGCGTCGAAGCCCATCACGCGCGCCGTCAGCCAGCCCCAGATCACCGGCGGAAGCACCAGCGCCAGGCCCGGCACGAGCCAGAACGGCAGCGTGATCATGACCATCAGCAAGGCGCCCACCGTGTAGGCCAGCGATGCGAACAACCCCAGCCACCACGACCCGCCGTGGCGCCGTTCCAGAAGCGGAAAGCGCCGTCGCGAGACCAGCGTGACGATGGCCGGCGTGATCCACAACGCCACCAGCACCAGCGTGAACGCGACGACGACGGGGATGGTCAGCGCAATCACGATCAACGCCGCGATGCCGGTGCGAAACCCCGGGCCGAGCATCGACGACATCCACTCCAGCATCGAGTTGACCAGCGACCAGTGCTCCAGCGTGGCACGCACGGAGGCGATGGCCGATTCCCAGAACAGGAAGCCGGCACCCAGCGTCGCCGCGCCCGCCACCAGCAGCGGCAGCAACGACAACGCAATGACTTTCGGGTGCAGGCAATAGGCGACCGCGCGCCAGAAGGAGCCGAGCAACAATTTCATCGTGCGTGAGGATACGCGAATAAACCCATGCGGCGATCGCATTTGGGGGGCGGTGCCAAGCTCCGCTATCCTGATGCCACCGCCAACCACGAGCGGCCCGGCCACAAGCCTCATGCCGCCACTCCGAGACATGACCACACCCGTCCACGCTCCCGCCGCCAAGCCGGCGCGCCCCGCCGTGCTCGACCTCATCGGCAACACGCCGATGGTCGAGCTCACGCAGTTCGACACCGGCTGCTGCCAGCTGTTCATGAAGCTCGAGTCGCAGAATCCCGGCGGATCGATCAAGGATCGCATCGGCCTGGCGATGATCGAGACCGCCGAACGCGACGGCCGGTTGAAGCCCGGCGGCACGGTGCTCGAGGCCACCGCCGGCAACACGGGCCTCGGCCTGGCGCTGGTCGCGCGCGCCAAGGGCTACCGCGTGGTGCTGGTCGTGCCCGACAAGATGTCGTCCGAGAAGGTGCTGCACCTTAAGGCGCTCGGCGCCGAGGTGCACACCACCCGCTCCGACGTGGCCAAGGGCCATCCCGAGTACTACCAGGACATGGCCGCGCGGCTCGCGCAGGAAGCCGGCGACAACGCGTACTACATCGACCAGTTCAACAACCCCGCCAACCCGCTGGCGCACGAGACCACCACCGCACCGGAGATCTGGCAGCAGATGGGCCACCGCGTGGACGCCATCGTCTGCGGCGTCGGCTCCGGCGGCACGCTCACGGGCCTGAAGCGCTACTTCGAGCGCGTGTCGCCCGACACCGAGTTCGTGCTCGCCGACCCCAAGGGATCGGTGCTGGTCGACTACATCGCCACCGGCCACGTCGGCACGGCGGGTTCGTGGGCCGTCGAAGGCATCGGCGAGGACTTCATCCCGTCCATCGCGGACCTGAGCAACGTGCGCACCGGCTACACGATCGACGACCAGGAGAGCTTCAGCACCGCACGCGAGCTGCTCAAGCGCGAAGGCATCCTCGCCGGCTCGTCCACCGGCACGCTGCTGGCCGCGGCGCTGCGCCATTGCCGCGCGCAGACGAGCCCGAAGCGGGTGGTGACCTTCGTCTGCGACACCGGCACGCGCTACCTGTCCAAGGTCTACAACGACAGCTGGATGTTCGACCAGGGCCTGCTGCACCGCTCCATCGTCGGCGACCTGCGCGACCTGATCTCGCGCCGCGTGATCGACGAGGCCGTCATCAGCGTCACGCCGGACGACACGCTGCTCACCGCGTTCCAGCGCATGCGCGCGGCCGACATCTCGCAGCTGCCGGTGTTGCAGGACGGCAAGCTGGCCGGCCTGCTCGACGAATCCGACCTGCTGCTGCATGTCAGCGGCGACTCCGAGCGCTTCCGCCAGCCGGTGCGCCAGGCGATGAACCGCCAGCTGCGCACGCTGCGGCCGGACGCCGGCCTGCCGGCGCTGATCACGACGCTCGGCGAAGGCTGGGTGGCGGTGGTCGCCGATGCGGACGGCTTCTACGGCCTCATCACGCGCTTCGACCTGTTGAACTACCTCCGCAAGACGCTTGCTTGAACAAGGCTCTCCATGACCACTGACAACACGAAACGCGCCGGCTTCGAGACGCGCGTCATCCACGCGGGCCAGTTCCCCGATCCGTCGACCGGCGCGATCATGCCGCCGATCTTCCAGACCTCCACCTACGTGCAATCCAGCCCCGGCGTGCACAAGGGCTACGAGTACTCGCGCAGCCAGAATCCGACGCGGGAAGCGCTCGAACGCTGCGTGGCCGACCTCGAGGGCGGCAAGCGCGGCTACGCGTTCGCGTCCGGCCTGGCCGGCATGTCCACGGTGCTCGAGCTGCTGGACGCCGGCGCCCACATCATCGCCAGCGACGACCTCTACGGCGGCTCGTTCCGCCTGTTCGAGCGCGTGCGCAAGCGCAGCATGGGCCTGCAGGTGAGCTTCATCGACATGTCCGACGCGCAGGCGGTGCGCGCGGCGCTGCGTCCGAACACGAAGATGGTGTGGGTGGAGACGCCGTCGAACCCGCTGCTCAAGCTGATCGACCTGGCGGCGGTGGCCACGATCGCGCGCGAAGCCAACCTGATCGCCGTGGCCGACAACACCTTTGCCAGCCCGTGGGGCCAGAACCCGCTGGCACTCGGCTTCGACATCGTCGTGCACTCCACCACCAAGTACCTCAACGGCCACTCCGACGTCGTCGGCGGGATCGCGGTGGTCGGCAACGAGCCGCGCCAGGCCGAGTGGGCCGAGCAGCTCGCCTTCCTGCACAACGCCGTCGGCGCGATCGCCGGTCCGTTCGACTCGTTCCTCGCGTTGCGCGGCGTGAAGACGCTGGCGCTGCGCATGGAGCGCCACAACCAGAGCGCGCTGCAACTCGCGCAGTGGCTGGAGGCGCATCCGAAGGTGGCGCGCGTGCACTACCCCGGCCTGGAGAGCCATCCGCAGCACGCGCTCGCGAAGCGCCAGATGCGCGGCGGCGGCGGCATGATCTCGATCGACCTGAAGAGCGACCTCGCCGGCTCGCGCCGCTTCCTCGAGCACGTGCACCTGTTCGCGCTGGCCGAGAGCCTGGGTGGCGTCGAGAGCCTGATCGAGCACCCGGCCATCATGACCCACGCCTCGATTCCGGCGGAGCAGCGCGCGAAGCTGGGCATCAACGACACGTTGATCCGGCTGTCGGTGGGCATCGAGGCGCTGGACGACCTGAAGGCCGATCTCGAGGCCGGCTTCGCGCAGGTCTGAGCCTGCGGTACTCACCAAAAGACGCGCCCAAGGGCGCGTTTTCTTCGTCGGCCCTTGATTCATACTCGCTGCCTCGATCAAGGACGACGATGCTCAACTTCTCCCGCTCCACGCGGCCATTCGCCCTGTGCGGCATCCTGGCCTTGCTGGCCTCCGCCAACGCGCAGGCCGCGCCCGATCCGGCCGCCACCGTTCGCTTCGAGCACGTGGTGCACGATTTCTACGAACGCTACCTCGCCACCCACCCGGAAGAGGCCACGCAACTCGGCGACCATCGTTTCGACCGCCGCAGCGGCGACTCGTCGGCGGCCGGCGTCGCCGCCGACCGCGCGCTGTATCACAAGACGCTGGACGCGCTGCAGGCGATTGCCGCCAAGGACCTGCCGCCCGACCACGCCGTCGATCGCGCGATCCTCGAGAACGACCTGCATGCCCGCCTGTACGACATCGAGGTGCTGAAGACCTACACCTGGGAAGTCACCGACTACTCCGCAACCGAAGGCGTCTACGTGCTGCTCGCGCGCGACTTCGCCCCGCTGAAGCAGCGCCTGGCCGCCGCCAACCTGCGCCTGCAGGCGATCCCGAAGCAACTCGCGGCCGCACGCCAGAACCTGCAGCATCCGCCGCGCGTGTTCACGGAGACGGCGATCACCCAGAACAAGGGCGCCATCTCGTTCGTGCAGAGCGACCTGGACGACTACGTCAGGCAGGAACCGGCCATGAAGGCCGTTCTCGCGCCGGCGCGCGCCCGCGCGGTGGCGGCGCTGCGGGACTACGGCACCTGGCTGGAAAAGGAGCTGCTGCCGCGCTCCGACGGCGACTTCCGCTTCGGCCGCGAGCACTTCGATCAGCGCCTGAAGTTCGCGCTCGACTCCGACCTGAGCGCCGACGAGATCCTCGCGCGCGCCGAGGCCGACCTCAAGCGCACGCAGAAGACGATGGAGGAGACGGCGCTGCCGCTGTACCAGCGCTGGTTCCCCGGCAAGCCCACCGACGGCGTCGATGGCCGCGTGATCGTGCGCGCGGTGCTCGACAAGATCGCCGACACGCATCCGGACAACGACACCATCGTCGCCGAGGCGCGCGACGACCTGGACAAGGCCACCGCCTTCGTGCGCGAACACAGGCTCGTGACCGTGCCGAACAAGCCGATCCGCGTCATCGTGATGCCGGAGTTCCAGCGCGGTGCGGCCACGGCGTTCTGCGACTGGGCCGGCCCGCTCGAGAAGAACGGCGTGACGTTCTACGCGATCTCGCCGACGCCGGCCGACTGGTCGCCCGCGCGCGTGGAGTCGCAATACCGCGAGGACAACAGCGCCGAGTTGCGCGACATCACCGCGCACGAGGCGATGCCCGGCCACTACCTGCAGGGCGCCACGGCCGGCACGCTTCATTTCCCAACGCTGGTACGCGCGATGACCAACAGCGGCACCTACGTTGAAGGCTGGGCCGTCTACGCCGAGCAGTTCATGGCCGAAGCCGGATACGGCGGCGACGAGACGCGCATGGAGCAGCTCAAGATCCGACTGCGCGTGGCCATCAACGCCATCCTCGATCAGAAGATCCACGCCGGCACCATGACCGAGGACGAGGCCGAGCGCCTGATGATGGACACCGGCTACCAGGAGGAAGGCGAGGCCGCGGGCAAATGGCGCCGCGCCGAGATGTCCGCTGGCCAGCTGTCGACCTACTTCGTCGGCGTTCAGGAGATGAACGCGCTGGCGCGGGACCTGCAGGCGAAGACGGGCAGCGACATGCTGGCGGTGCGCGACAAGATGCTGTCGCACGGCGCGATCGCGACGAAGTACGTGCGGCAACTGGAGGGCCTGGCACCGGCGGGCGCGAACTGAGTCCGGCGCATCCGGACCGCCAGCGCGACGCGGCTTCGGGCACCGAGGCGCAGCGCGCCGGTGATCCGGGTCAGTAGTTCGCGACGGCGCGAACCGCGCTGGCCGGCTTGTCGAGATCGGCCAGCAGTTCCGGGCCGACGATGGCGAACGGCGTCGTGCCATACGACAGCAGCCGGTCGTGGAAATCGTGCAGCGAGCCGCGCTCGCCCATGCGGTGCTGGTACTGCGCGAGCAATTCCTCGAGCTGCAGGCGGCCCACCGTGTAGGCGATCACGTAGCCCGGTCGCAGCGCATAGCCGGCCACCGCGGCTTCGGACGCCGACCTGGTGAAGCCCGACTGCTCCTCGAAGAACTTCGCGGCCTGGGCGATCGTCCATTCGCCGCTGGCCAGCTTGCCGTCGACGATCGCGCGCGCGCCGCGCACGCGCTCCCAACGCGCGGTGAACAGGCGCGCGTCGAGGTCGTCGCCGTACAGGCCCAGGCGCACGAACATCTCCTCGCCGTAGAAGGCCCAGCCTTCGGCGAACACGCCCGAGTACTGGATCTTGCGCACGTAGTCGGAGTGGCGGCGCGCGATCGACAGCTGCAGGAAGTGCCCCGGCATCGCTTCGTGGGCGGCGGTCGACAGGATGCGGTCGCGGTCGAAATCCTCGTTCATGTCGAGGCGATCGGCGGCATCCTTCAGGGACTCCGGCGGCGTGATGAAGTAGTAGCCATTGGCCGACTTCGCGAACAGCCGCGGCGACTCCATCGACGCGCCGGGCGACACCGGCTGCTGGAACTTGGGCGTCTCGACCACGTCCATGGCGCCCAGCCAGGCCGGCACGGTGATGAGATCGTGCTCGTCGACGAAGCTGCGCAGCTGCGCGATGCGCTCGCGGTAGTAGCCGATCAGCGCCGGGCCGGCGGGCGCCATGCCGCCGCCGCTTTCGGCGCCGAAGGCCATCTTGCGGTTGGTGGACAGCGACTTCAGCCAGGCCTCCTCGGCCCAGCCGTGGGCCAGTTCGTCGCGCGCCATGCCTTCGATGTCCTTCGCCGTGAACGGCAGCAATTGCTCGCGCTGCAGCATCTGGTCGTAGGCCGCCTGGCCCATCGCGAAGTTCTCGGGCCACGCATCGACATGTGCCTTCATGTAGGCGCTGGTGGTCGCGAGCGTGGCCAGCAGCGCGTCGCGCGCGGTGATGAAGCGTTGCAGCAGCGCCGGGTCTGCCGCGAGCTGCTCGGTGGCGGCCACCGTCAACGCGCCGTTGAAGAATTCGGGCGCGCCCGCGAGCTCCTTCTGGCCGACCAGGCCATACAGCTTGCCGGGATGCGTCACCAGCTTCTGGCCGGCTTCGATGAACGCCGGGCCCTTGGCCAGGCGCGAAGTGATGTCGGCCCAGGCCTTGTCGACGTCCGCCGTTGTCGCGTCATCGCGGCCGGGGATGGGCAGGTGCAGGAACTGCGTGTAGATGACGTCGACCATGGACAGCGCCGGCGACGAATAGTCCTTGCGGTCGGTCTGGCGCACCAGCAGGCTGTCCAGGCGCTCGTCGACCTGTGCGCGCAACAACTTGGCATCGTCGGCGTCGACCAGCGCGATCGATGGCCCCGCCGCGCCCTTGATCGCATCGAGTTGGGTGATCCAGCCCTTCAGCGCGGCGATGTTGCCGGCACGGTTGGCCTCGGACGGGATGACCAGCTCGCCGTCCATGCCGGCGATGCCCAGGTAGGTCGCCCGCATCGGGTTCACGCGCGTGCTGGCCTGCACCATTTCCTGCGCCAGGCTGGTGAGCTTGTCGTGGGTCGTCGGCGCCGCGAAGGCGTTGGTGGACAGCAGCCCGGCGAGGCAGAGTGCGAGCGTGGTCTTGTGCATGAAATGGATTCCGTTCATCGAAAGGCGGGGCGTCGGAGTCGACGTGGCCGAAACGGGACAGCGGCCCGAGGCGAGGCATGTTACTGCCGAGTCAAGCCAGGCCTTTGTCGAGGACCTTCGCCACGAGCGCGAGCGCGTCGATCGCCACGTCGGGCGACTCGTGGAACTGCGCCTGCACGATCGCGCCATCGATGGCCAGCGCCAGCGCTCGCGCGGTACGCGCGCGCCCGGGTGCGGGCTTCATGAGCCGCACCACCGCGTTGGTCATGTCCTGCTTGTGGCGCCGCGTGACCGCCAGCACCTCGGGCAACGCCGGGCCCAGTTCGCCCACGCTGTTGAGGAACGCGCAACCGCGGAACCCGGCGCTGCGCAACCACTCCGCCAGCGCCGGCGCGATGGCCGCCGGCGTGCCGCCGTGGCGCGCGAGCGCGGCTACGAACCACGTCATCCAGCGCTCGTGGCGGTAGTCCAGGAAGGCCAGGATCAGGTCGTCCTTGCTGGCGAACTGGCGATAGAACGTGACCTTGGCGACGCCAGCCTCGGCGATGACGCGATCGATGCCGGTGGCACGGATGCCGTCGCGGTAGAACAGGTCGTGTGCGGTGTGCAGGATGCGCTCGCGCGGTGGCACGGCGGAGGACGTCGATGACATGGACTCATTGTAGACAGGTCTGTCCACTTGGCATAGACTTCCCCTCGAAGTAGACAATCCTGTCTACTTCGTCGCTGTCACGGAGATCTCATGGACACCAAGCCGCCGCTGCCGCCGTTCACCCGCGAATCCGCCCTGCTGAAAGTGCGCCTGGCGGAGGACGCCTGGAATTCGCGCGATCCGGCACGCGTCTCGCTGGTCTACACGGAGGACACGCGCTGGCGCAACCGCGTGGAGTTCCCGGTCGGGCGCGAGCAGGTGCGCGAATTGTTGCAACGCAAATGGGCGCGCGAGCTCGACTACCGTCTGATCAAGGAACTGTGGGCACACGACGGCCCCCGCATCGCGGTGCGCTTCGCCTATGAATGGCACGACGACTCGGGCCACTGGTTCCGCTCGTACGGCAACGAGAACTGGGAGTTCGACGAGCACGGCTTCATGCGCCATCGCTTCGCGAGCATCAACGACATGCCGATGGCGCAAAGCGATCGCCAGTTCCACTGGCCGCTGGGCCGGCGCCCGGATGAACACCCCGGGTTGAGCGATCTGGGGCTCTGACGCGCAAACCCATGGTGCGGCGCCGCATAGACCCTCCCCGCGTATCGCGCAGCGCGGCAGTCCACCATCTGCATCCCTGACATCTCCGAAGGATCCATGCCATGGCTACTTTCCGCCTGAGTTCGGTCGTATCGTCACTCGCTCTCGCCGCCTTGCTGGCCGCCGCGTCAGGCATGGCGCTGGCCCAGGGCATGGGCCCGGAGCTCAAGCTGACCGGTGACCAGGAAGTGCCCGCGAACACCAGCGCCGCGGTCGGCACCGGCCACATCATGGTCGCCGCCGACGGCGCCGTCAGCGGCAGCGTGTCGGCACCGACGCTGCAAGGCATCGCCGCCCACATCCACATCGGCGCGGCGGGCGTGAACGGCCCGGTGATCGTGCCGCTGACGGCCGGCCCGGACGGCGTCTGGTCGGTGCCCGCGGGCGCGAAGCTCACTGCCGCGCAGCTCGAGGCCTACAAGGCGGGCGGCCTGTATGTCAACGTCCACACCGCCGAGCACAAGGGCGGCGAGATCAGGACGCAGCTCACGCCGTAGCGCTTGCCAGCCGCTGCAGCAGGTCCATTGCGGCGGCCGGCGCGCGCTCCTTGGCGCCGTTGATCATGAACATGAACACGTCGCGCGCCGCGGCCGCGGGCGCGCCCGTGTCGTCCGCGACCAGCGGCACCCCGGCCGGCTGTCCGCCGCCGGCCCACGCCTGCGCGCACGCGGCGAACGCCGCCAGCGCGTCCGGCGCGTAGCCCGTGGGTAGATGCGACTGGGCCTGCATCAGCCGCAGGTAGACGAAGTCGCTCGTGAGGTTGGCGAACGACGGGAATTTCGGCGAATCGGTGAACACCACCGCCGCACGGTACTTGCGCGCCAGCGCCAGGAACCCGGGCACCATGAACGAGTCGTTGCGCACATCGAGCACGTGGCGCAGCGCGCGCCCTTCGACGTCGGCCGGCAGCAGCTTCAGGAACGCCTCGAAGTCGTCGGCGTCGAACTTCTTGGTCGGCGCGAACTGCCACAGCACCGGCCCCAGCTTGTGCTCCAGCCGCGCGAGGCCGCTGCCGATGAAGCGGGCGATCGATTCGCCGGCCTCGGCCAGCACGCGCCGGTTCGTGGCGAAGCGATTGGCCTTCA
>Ga0302314_10008763_pt1 | contig 17967 bp, 15 predicted proteins | sample III_Palsa_N2_3_FD_200533 | JGI IMG/M metagenome (GOLD analysis project Ga0302314, IMG submission 200533) | Peat permafrost microbial communities from Stordalen Mire near Abisko, Sweden - III_Palsa_N2_3 | ecosystem: Environmental > Terrestrial > Soil > Palsa > Peat permafrost | place: Sweden...
GGTTGCGACCGCGGCGCGTCTTTCGAGAGCTTGCCTCGCATCCCATCGGCCTCGTCGATCACTTGCTCGGCGCGGCGCAGGGCATCGTCGGCATGCTCGGGTACTGCCGCGCGACGAATTTCGGTGCGAAATTCGGGCTGGGCGAGATTTTCTTCACCGCCGGTCTGACCGGCGCGGTGTTTGGCATCGCGAGCTTGCACATCATGGCGGCAATCTATGCGCGGCTCGGCAGCCGGGTCGGACGGTTGACGACGCGCCGCCAGGCCGTACATGTGCTCGCCTATGGCAGCGTGCCGATGGCGGCGTCGCTCGGTATCTGGCTGTTGACCGCGCTCATCGCCGGTGAGGTCACGTTCGTCCAGGCTCCGAAGGACGTCGATGATTTCGTCGATGTGCTGCTCGGTATGCAGTTCCTGAGCTATGTATTGCTGCTGCTGTGGAGCGTGGTGCTGCAGGTCATGGGCTTCAGCGAGATCTTTGCGGTCTCGAACGTCAAAGCCTTCGTGACCTGGGTGCTCGGTCAGGTCATCGCCATGCTCGCGATTCTGTTCGTCTACGTCTTGGCGGCGACCGTGATCGGAACGTGAGGCCGCCCCGCCCCGGCGGTCAGGGGGCGGCGGTCGGCACGGCGTCGGTGTTCGAGTCAGGCGGTGAGAGGCTGGGCTGCGCGGCCACGGCCTCGCGAGGTGCAGCGGGCGCGGTTGCGCGAATCGGCTGACCCGATTTGTCCTTCTGCATTCTCCGGATCACGGAGCGGGCCACCTCGGCCGGCCGTCGCCGCGCCGACGCCTTGGGCGTCGCGCGCTTGCGGCGGGACTTCGGCGCGGAAGCGCGGACGGAGGCCGCCGTCGCAGTGCGTGCCGCCGCAGAGCGAGCCGGTACCGCGCGCGCGGGTGCGGCGGGCTTCGCAGCTTGCGCCTTGGCCTTCTTCAGCGCGTCCTTCGCGGCCTTCTTGGCCACTTTCGCGAGCTTGCGCAGCGACTTGAGCTCGGCCTTCGCGTCGCGCACGCGCTTTTTGGCCTCTGCGGCACGCTCGACGGCCTGTTGCGCGGTCGCGGCGAGACGCCGGCTCGCCGCAGTGCTCTTGCCTCGTCCGACAGCTGATTGTTTGCTCGCCATGATGCGCTCCACTTCGATGCTGACACCAAGCTTAGCGCCGGCGCCGACATACCGCCATGGTCCCGGCTGTCGCGGGAAGTCGGACCGCGCCGCTCAGGGCAAAACACGAAACAGGAAATGCCGCAGATCGGCGATTTCGGCCTCGCTCACCGAGTGCGGCATGCGGTATTGATGCCATTCGACGTCGAATCCCTGCGATTTGAGAAAATCGCGCGACTGTAGTCCCATGGACATCGGCAGGACGGGGTCATCGATGCCATGCGCCATGAAAATCGGCACTCCGTCATTGGCCGGCGCGCGGTCGCCCGGGAGCGTCTGAGGCATGGGCAGATAGCTCGACAGCACTACCAGTCCCGCGAGCCGCTGCGGATAGCGCAGTCCGGTGTACAAGGTCACGGCGCCGCCCTGGGAAAAGCCGGCGAGCACCACCCGCTCGGCCGCGATGCCGCGCTCGATTTGCCGACCGATCAGCCCGCTTACCTCCTTGTCGGTGGCGCGAAATCCCGCCGTGTCCTCGGCAGTCCCACGCTCGAATCCCAGGATGTCGTACCAGGCGCGCATGCTCATGCCGTTGTTGATGCTGACCGGCCGAACCGGCGCGTGCGGGAACACGAAGCGCCACGCGCGCTCGCGGGGGCGGACGATCTGCGGCACCACGGGCTCGAAGTCGTGGCCGTCGGCTCCGAGGCCGTGCATCCAGATGACCGCGGCGTCCGGATCGGGCGCCGTCTCGATTTCGATGGTTTCCAGCATTGGACGCATAGCCTACCGAATCCGCGCTCGCATCGGCGGCCGATTGACGCTCTTGCCGGCGGTTGACTGGCCTTGCATTTTTATGCAGAATGCGCGCAACTTTATGCACGCCCACTTCGACAATTCCGGAGCCCCCGCCCGCCGCTTGGCGCTCGCGAAGATTATTCGCGAACAAGCCGTGGGGCGGCAGTCGGAGCTGGTCGTCATGCTGCGCAAGCACGGCCACACCGCGACGCAATCGAGCGTCAGCCGCGACCTGCGCGAGCTCGGGGTTGCGAAACTCGGCGATCGCTACGTGCTTCCGGAGCATGCGGCGATCAAGGAAGACTTTTCGACCCTCAAGCAGTTCGTGCGGTCGCTGCAGACCGCCGGTACGAATCTCACGGTCTTGAAAACTACCGTCGGCGCCGCGCAAAGCGTCGCCGTGGCCATCGACACGGCTCGCTGGAGCGAGGTCATCGGCACCATTTCGGGCGACGACACGATATTCATTGCCACCGCCGGGGCGCGCGAGCAGCAAAAGCTCGGCGAGCGGCTGGGCGCTCTTTTCGGACTTTAAACCCCTATGACATCCACCTTCGATCCGGGCGCTGCGCCCATTTTGCTGGCATTTTCCGGCGGCTTGGACACGTCGTTCTGTGTACCCTGGCTGAAGGAGACCTACGGACGGCCCGTCATCACGGTCACCGTCGATACGGGCGGACTCGACGCCGACTCGCGGAGCGCACTCGCCGCGCGCTCGGCCGAGCTCGGCGCGCTCGAGCACCACCTCATCGACGCCCGCGCCGCGTATTTCGATCAAGTGCTCAAATATTTGATCATGGGCAACGTACGCCGCGGCGGCACGTACCCCTTGTGCGTGGGCGCCGAGCGCGTGCTGCAGGCGCAGACCATCGCGCAGATGGCCTTGTCGCTCAAGACGCCGATGGTGGCGCACGGCTGCACGGCGGCGGGCAACGATCAAGTGCGCTTCGAGGTCGCGCTGCGCACCCTCGCTCCGGAGCTCACCATCCTCGCGCCGGTGCGCGACCGGGCCTTCAAGCGTCCCGAGCAGCTGCAGTACCTGAAGGATCACCGCTTGCCGATTCCTGCTTTCGGCGCCGCCTACTCGGTCAATCGCGGCTTGTGGGGGGTCACCATCGGTGGGCAAGAGACGCTCACCTCCGCAGGCAGCCTGCCCGAAAGCGCCTGGGTGCTGTCCAAGGACGCCTTCACTCATCCCCGCGCGCCCGAGCGCCACGTCCTGGGCTTCGTCGCCGGCGTCCCGGCGAGCTTGGATGGGGAGCGTCTGCCGGCGGTCGCCCTCATCGAGACGCTGGAGCAGCTCGCGGGCCCCTACGGCATCGGCCGTGGTATCCATCTGGGCGACACCGTCATCGGCACCAAGGGACGCGTGGCCTTCGAGGCGCCGGCGGCCGAGGTGCTGCTCACGGCTCACCGCGAGCTCGAGAAGCTGGTGCTCACCGGCAAGCAGGCGCGCATCAAGGAGTCCGTCGCCCAGCCCTACGGCGATCTGGTGCACGAGGGACAGCATCTCGATCCGGTGTGCCGCGACATCGAGGCCCTGCTCGCGTCCTCGCAGGCGCGGGTGAGCGGCGAAGTGACTGTCCTGCTGCGTCCCGGCGCGGCGTTCATCGAGGGCGTCAACTCCGCGCATTCCCTGATGGCAGCCTCCAAAGGGGTCTACGGCGAGGCCGCCGGTGAATGGACCCCGGCGGATGCGCTCGGCTACTCCAAGATGCTGGCGCTCACGGGTATCTTCTACCAGCGTGCCGGCGCTGCGGCGACCTCACCCGCTGCACCAGCAGCCCAGCCATGATGAACGCCATGCGCACCGTGGTCGTCGACAAGATCGCGTCGGTCACGCAAGCCTTGAGTCTCACGCACGAGATCCGTATCGCCCCGGAGATTCCCTGCGAGGAGGGCGTGGTGATCGTGGTCGAGATCCTGAACAACAAGTCCACCTACAACACGCTCGAGCTCACCAGCGGGCGGATGGCCAAGGTCGCGCGCGGCGACATCGTGGTGGGCGCACTCGGTCATCGCAAGGCGCTGTTCGGATATTCCGGCCACATTCCCGACGCTTTGAAGCCCGGCGATGTGATCCAGATGCTGAACATCGGCGGCGTGCTCGGCATCTGCGACTCCGCGACGCCGGACAAAGGCAAGCCGTTCGACTGCAAAGTGCTCGGTTCGGTGCTCACCTTCCCCTATCTCGGCGAGCGCATCGGCGTCACCGCGAAGACCGGCTACAAGCCGCTCGACTATGACGCCGTGCTGGATGCGCGCGGCGTGCCGGTGGTTGCGCTTGCGGGGACCTGCATGGAGGCCGGCAAGACCGCAGCCGCGTGCGCCATCATCGCGCGCATGCGCCATCGCGGCCTCGTCGTCGATGCGTTCAAGGCGACCGGGGTGTCATTGCGGCGCGACATCCTGGCGTTCGAGGATTCGGGCGCGCGCCGGACCATGATCTTCACCGACCTCGGCATCGTCACGACCACCGAGCGCTGCGGTCCGGCGTTGACCCGCAGCATGCTCAGCGAAATGGCGGCCGGCACGCCGGACGTCATCGTGTTCGAGCTCGGCGACGGGCTGCTCGGCACTTACGGCGTCGAGTCGATCCTGCGCGAGCCCGACATCAAGGCGGCGCTGACCGCCGTGGTCCTGTCCGCGAACGATCCGGTCGCCGCCTGGGGCGGTGTGCGCCTGCTGCGCGAGCGTTTCGGCATCGAGCCCGCCGTGGTGACCGGGCCCGCCACCGACAATCTCGTGGGCGTCGAGATCATCCGCGAGCAGCTCGGCGTCGAGGCGTTCAATGCCGTCAGCTCGCCGGCCGATCTCGGCGACTATCTGATATCGCGGCTGTCGCTCCGCAACGTGGGCGAATCGAAGGTGGTGGGCGCGTGAGCGAGCGCACCCCGGCGTTCGTGCTCGGCGGCACCGGTTACGTCGCCGGCGAGTTGCTGCGGCTCATCGCGCAACATCCGCAGCTCGAGCTGGCCGCCGTGATGTCTGACGGTCAGCCCGGCACGCCGGTGGCGGCGGCCTTTCCGCACCTCGCGAGCGCCTATCCCGCCCTGAAGTTCGCCGACCTGGGTGAGATCGAATCGCGCATCCGCCGTACGCGCCGCTCGGCGCTTTTTTGCGCCGCGCCGCACGGCGCCGCCGCTGCGCTGATCGACCGGCTGCTCGCCGCGGCCGAGGCGGGCGGCACGGAGACCCACTGCGTGGACATCTCGGCGGACTATCGCTACGCAACCGCGGACGCCTATCAGGCGGTCTACAAGCATGCGCACGGGGCGCCGGCGCGCATCCGCGAGTTCACCTGCGCGGTCCCCGAGCATCTCGATCTCGCGCCTACCCCGCATGTGGCACACCCGGGCTGTTTCGCGACCGCCGCGCTGCTCGCAGCGGTACCGCTCCTGGCGCTCGGACTCGCCGAGCCGCGGCTGTTCATCGCCGGCGTCACCGGCAGCACCGGCTCGGGGCGCAAGCCCGTCGAGGGCACCCACCATCCGCTGCGGCACAGCGACCTGTACGCGTACGCCGCCCTCGCGCACCGGCACGCCCCGGAAATCGCAGCCTGCGCCGAGCGGGCGAGCGGGGTCGCGGCGGAGATTCATTTCGTGCCCCACTCGGGTCCTTTCGCCCGCGGCATGCATATCACGCTGCAAGCGCCGATGCGCAAGCCGCGCTCGAGTGCCGAGGTCCAAGCGGCGCTCGCCGAATACTATCGCGACCGCCCGTTCGTCCGCGTGGTCGCCGCGCCGCCGCGGGTGAAGGACGTCGCCACGAGCAATTACGCGCATCTACACGCCGTCGCCGACGGCACGTCGCTCGCCGTCATGTGCGTGCTCGACAATCTCAACAAAGGGGCTGCAGGCGGTGGCGTGCAATGGATGAATCGCTTGCTCGGATTCGACGAGACCTGCGGCCTCACTGCCGCCGCGCCGGGCTGGACCTGACGCTCTGTGGAATGAACCCATGAATACACGCATTCGACCCGACCTCGCCGCGAACCATCTTGCGCAGGTCTTCGCGCAATTCCCGATCGAGGTCGCGCATGGCGAGGGGGTGTGGCTGCATACGCGCGACGGCCGCAAGATTCTCGATTTTTACGGCGGCCACGCCGTCGCCGGCTTGGGGTACGGTCACCCGCGCTGGGTGGCGGCGCTCGAGCGCCAGGCCCGGCAGATGAGCTTTCAGACCAATGCGCTGCCGCTCGCGGTGCGCGCAAGAGCCGCTGCGCGGCTGGTGAAGTTCGCGAATCTCGGCCTCGATACGGTGTTCTTCATCAATTCGGGCGCGGAAGCCAACGAGAACGCGCTGAAGCTCGCGTTCAAGATCACCGGACGCAGCAACGCCGTCGCCCTCGAGCACGGCTGGCACGGCAGAACCGCGGCAGCGGCCGCCGTGACCTGGGGCGCGCTCGAGAAGTGGTATGGATTTCCGCGCCGGCCGTTCGACGTGACCTTCGCACCCCGCAACGATCCTGCGGCACTCGAGCAGCATATCGACCGGCACACCGCCGTGGTGATCGTCGAGCCCGTGCAGGGTCTCGGCGGCGCCTACGATGTCGGCAAGCCGATGCTCCAGGCGCTGCGCGAGCGCTGCGACAAGGTGGGCGCGCTGTTGGTGTTCGACGAGGTCCAGTGCGGCGTGGGACGCACGGGGGCACCGTTCGCGGCAAATTATCACGGCGTGACACCCGACATGCTCACCTGCGCCAAGGCGCTCGGTAACGGCTTCCCGGTGTCCGCACTGATGCTGTCGCCCAAGGTCGCGGCGCAGATCAAGTACGACGACATGGGGACGACATTCGGCGGCGGCCCGATGGCATGCGCGGCGGTCGAGGCGGTGATCGAGGCCCTGGAGGCGGAGTCGCTGCTCGCGAACGTACGCCAGGTGTCGACGTACATTCGCGCGCATTGCCTGATCGGACCCGTGACCGGCGTGCAAGGCGCAGGCTTCCTGCTGGGGCTCAAGACCTCGCGGCCGGCCAAAGAGGTGCAAGCCGCTTTACTCGAGCGCGGCATACTCGCGGGCACGAGCGCCGACCCGCACGTCCTGCGGTTGCTCCCCGCTTACATTTTGAACGAGGGGCACGTCGATATCCTGCGCGACGCCCTGGCGAAGATCCCGGCGTGAAGCGCTTCCTGGACCTCGCCGATTTCGATCGGGCCGAGATTCTCGATCTGCTGGCGCTCGCGCAGTCCCTCGCGGATCACCCGCCGGGGCCGGTGCTCGCGGGGAAGGTACTCGGGCTCGTGTTCTTGAATCCGTCGCTGCGCACGCTCGCCTCGTTTCAGACGGCGATGGGCCGGCTCGGCGGCAACTCGTTCGTGATCACACCAGGCCAGGGAACTTGGCAGCTCGAGACGCGGCCGAATGCCCTCATGGACGGTGCAGCGGCCGAGCACATCCGCGAGGGCATTCCGGTGCTTGCCTCGTATTGCGACGCACTCGGCGTGCGCGCCTTCGCCGAAGGCAAGCAATTGCGCGAGGATCTCGACGAGCGCGTATTCCGCGCCGTCGATGCGCTCTGCGAGGCACCGCTGATCAACCTCGAATCCGCGATGAACCACCCGTGCCAGGCGCTCGCCGATTGGCGCACGCTCGATCAGCTTCAGGTGCCGCAGGGCGGAAAATTCGTCCTTTCCTGGAGCTATCATCCACGCGCGCTGCCCCTCGCGGTTCCTTCGGCCATCGTGCACATGGCTGCGCTCCGCGGCATGGAAGTCGTGGTCGCTCGTCCCGAAGGATTCGCATTGCCGAGCGCGGTCATGGACAAAGCGCGCGCCGCCGCGCGGGCCGCCGGTGGCTCGGTCACGGAGACCGCCGAGCGCCGCGCCGCTCTCGAGGGAGCGCACGTCGTGTATGCCAAGGAGTGGGGCAGCACGGTGCACTACGGCGATGCCGAAGCCGACGCGCGTGCGCGCGCGGGCCTGAAGGACTGGTGCGTGCGCGAGGACTGGTTCGCAGCGGCGGCGCCGCACGCCAAGCTGATGCATTGCTTACCCGTGAGGCGTAACGTCGCGGTCGCGGACGAAGTGCTCGACGGGCCGCGCAGCGCCGTGCTGCGCGAGGCGCAGAATCGATTGACGGTGCAGACAGCGGTGCTCTACCGCATGCTTGCGGCTTCCCTTTGAGCAAATAAAGCGGAGTACCTCGATGATGATGAACCGTCCCGATCCTTCGATCGCCGTGCGCGCATTGAAAAGCGCGGCGCCCTACATCCGCATGTACAAGAACAAGGTGTTCGTCATCAAGGCAGGCGGCGCGGTGTTTGCGGACGATGCCTCGACGCGCGCGCTCATCGAGCAAGTCGCGATCCTGCACCAGGTCGGCATCAAGACCGTGCTCGTGCACGGCGGCGGCCCGCAGCTCGATCACGTGCAAGCGATGCTCGGGCTCGAGACCCGCATGGTGAACGGGCGCCGGATCACCGATCAGAAGTCCATCGACGTCACGGCGATGGTGCTGAACGGACTCATCAACACCCGCATCCTCGCAATTTGCCGTGCGCTCGATATCGAGGCCATCGGACTGTCGGGCGTCGATTCCGGCCTCATCCGCGCGCACCGGCGCGGGCCCGTGCCGATCGCGGCCGGCTCGCGCGAAACCGTCGACTACGGCTTCGTCGGCGACATCGACTCGGTGAACGCCGCGGTGATCGAGAAGCTGCTGCAGGACGGCCTGATGCCGGTGGTGAGCCCGTTGAGCGCCGACTCGAGCGGTACGTTGCTCAATATCAATGCCGATACCGTGGCCGCGGCAATCGGCGGCGCCCTGTCCGCCGAGAAGCTGGTGCTGTGCACCGGCGCGCCGGGCATTCTGGAGCGATCCACGGATACGAGCTCGCTCATTTCCTACACCGACATCAAGGGCCTGGGCCGCCTGCGCGATGCGGGCAGCCTCACGGACGGCATGCTGCCGAAAGCGGCTGCGATCGAGGCCGCGATTCGCGGCGGCGTGCGCCGCGTGCACGTGATCACCTACAAATCGCCCGACAGCCTGCTCGCCGAGATCTTCACCAACGAAGGCACCGGAACGCTGGTGGTGCCGGACCTGACTGCGCTGAGTCCCGCCGAGCAACAGAGCCCGACCTCTGCATGAGCCGGCTGTGGGACAAGGGAGCGCCGCTCGATGAGCGCGTGCTCGCGTACACCGCCGGCGAAGATCATCTGCTCGACGAGCGCCTCGTGCGCTACGACATCGAGGCCTCGATCGCGCACGCCGACATGCTTGCCGGATCGGGCCTGTTGTCTGCGAACGATCACGCGGCGATCCGCGATGCCCTGCGGGCCATCGGCGAGGAACACGCGCGCGGCGGCTGGCGTCTCTCCCTGGCGGAAGAAGATTGCCAGACCGCCATCGAAAACCGGCTGACGGAGCGGCTCGGCGCGGCGGGCGGGCGGTTGCACGCGGGCCGCTCGCGCAACGATCAAGTGCTCGCAGCGCTACGGTTGTATGCGCGCGATGTGTCGCAGGAGCTGCATGCCGCGGCGCTCGCCGTGGCCGAGGCGCTCGAGGCGCTCGCCGCTCGCGACGGCGCCGTTGCGCTGCCGGGTTACACCCACATGCAGCAGGCCATGCCGAGCACGGTGGCACTCTGGGCGCTCGGCTTCGCCGCCGAGATTCGCGACGATGCGGAAGGCCTGCGGCTCGCGGCGCGGCGCTCCGGCAAAAACCCGTTGGGCTCGGCGGCCGGCTATGGGACACCCAACCTCGATATCGACCGGGAAGCGACGCGCTCGAGCCTTGGCTTCGCGGTGACGCACGAGCCGGTGACCGCCGTGCAACTTTCCCGCGGCAAGGCCGAAGCGCATCTCCTATTCGAGATCACGCTGCTCACGCAAGACATCGGCCGGCTCGCCGCGGATCTCTTGCTCTTCTATACGCAGGAATTCGGTTTCGTCGCGCTGAGCGATGAGTTCACCACGGGCTCCTCCATCATGCCGCAGAAGCGCAATCCCGACGTGTTCGAGCTGATGCGCGGACGCAGCGCCGTCGCGCTCGCGGCGCTGGTCGAGGTGCTCGGCATCACGCAGAAGCTCTCCTCCGGCTATCACCGCGATCTGCAGCTCATCAAAGCGCCCCTCTTCCGCGGCATCGACTCGTGCCGGCAGACGCTCGCCATCTTGCCCGCTGCCCTCGCCGGTGTGCGCTTCCGCCCCGAACGTATCCACATGGATCCAAGCGTGCATGCAGCGGGTGCCGCGAATGCGTTGGTCGCCGAACAGGACATCCCTTTTCGCGACGCGTATCGGCAGGTCGCGGCCAACCTCAAGGAACCGAAATGAGCATTTGGCTGCACACGCCATCGCTCGAGCACCTCAATGCCGCCACCGTGGGCACGATGATGCGGCCACTCGGCATCGTGTTCACCGAGCTGGGCCCGGATTTCCTCCGCGCGGCGATGCCCGTGGACGAGCGCACCCGCCAGCCGTTCGGGCTGCTGCACGGCGGCGCCTCGGTCACCCTCGCCGAGACCCTCGGCAGCACCGGCGCCAATCTGTGCGTCGATGCCGAGCGGTTCCTCTGCGTCGGCCAAGAGATCAACGCCAATCACCTGCGATCGGCGAAGAGCGGGCGGGTCATCGGAACGGCCCGGCCCGTGCACATCGGCGGCCGCAGCCACGTCTGGGGCATCGAGATCGTCAACGAGGCGGGTGCGCTTATCTGCATTTCCCGCCTGACCATGGCGGTCATCGAGCGGCCACACCCGCCGGGGACGCCGCCGCCCTGAAAGGCTGTGTAAGGGAAAAGTCACTGGCAATTGCAGATCCGAGTGAGTATCGTGCGGGGCCATGAAAAACACCACCCATCGCATGATTCGCCGCGCCTGTGCGGGCGCCGTCCTGGTCTCGTTCGCGCCGCTCCTGCTCGCGCAGAACACCTCTTCGCCGCCGGCCTCGGCAGCGCCGGCGCAGGGCGCGCAGTCGCCCCAGGGTGCCCCGACACCACCCCCCGCCCCGCCTCTCAGTAACGATCAAGCGAGTTATCTGTTCGGCCTCACCCTGGGCGAGCAGCTGCACGGCATCGGCATCCCGGACGTGCAGCTCGATGCGGTGTCGAAGGGCGTCAAAGACGCCATGGCCGGCAAGAAATCCACGCCGGCGGAGCGGCAACAGCTGAACGAGTTCGCCCGCAACGCAGTGCAAGCCTCTGCCGCCCACAACAAGACGGCGGCGCAGGAGTTCCTTGCCAAGAACGGCAAGGAAAAAGGCGTGCAGACCACCGCCTCGGGACTGCAATACAAGATCATCAAGGCGGGTGACAGCAAGACCCCCCTCGTCAGCGCGACCGACGAAGTGACCGTCAATTACCGTGGCAAGCTGATCGACGGCACCGAGTTCGACAGCTCCTACTCGCGCGGGCAGCCGGCCAGCTTTCCGGCCAACGGCGTCATCAAGGGCTGGCAGGAAGCGCTGGTCATGATGCGGCCGGGCGCCCACTGGGTGCTGTTCGTTCCGCCGGAGCTCGCTTATGGACCCGCCCCTCGGCCCGGCATTCCGGCGAATTCGGCTTTGATCTTCGACGTCGAAGTGCTGAGCACGAAGCCCAAGCCCGCCGCGGCACCCGCCCCGGGCGCTCCCGGGAACGCAGCGCCGCAGTAACCCCGCCCTCAGCGCGAAAGGTCGAGCGCGTTGGTGAGATCGCCGAGTGGCGGCTCGCCATGCTCGGCGATCGCGTGATCGCGGCGGAGTATGCCGGGCAGGCTCTCCAAGTCGAAGCGTCGAATGATCAGGCGCAACACCGAGGCCGTGTCGTAGGGCGTGTGATCCACGGTCGCGTGTTTGGCATGGGGCGAAATCACGATCGCGGGGATGCGCGCCCCGGGTCCCAGCAAATCGCCGCGCGGCGGGGCGACCTGATCCCAGGCGCCGCCGAACTCATCGTAGGTGATCACGATCACCATGCCGCTCCATTGCGGACTCGCGCGGAGCCTCGCGACGAGATCCGCGATATGGGCATCGCCGTCGGCAATCGAAGCGTAGCCGGCGTGCTGATTGAGGTTTCCCTGCGGCTTGTAAAAGACTACCGGCGGCAAGCGGCCCGCGGCGGCATCCGCGATCAGATCGTCGTAGTCCTTGAGATGAGCCGCGCGCGCCGCGGTACCGTCCGTGGGATCGAATTTTGTGTAGTAGTTGAACGGCTGATGATGTGGCTGAAAATCCGGGCTGCCGCCCGGAGTTTCCGGTGCGTAGATCGCATGCCGCACTTTGTCCGGCGGCTGGCGGCCGTCGGCCACCGCCGCATTCCAGGCGCCCGCATACCACACCCATGGCACGTGCTTGGCGTCGAGCCGATCGCCGATGGTGGCGGCGCTTTGCGGCGGCAAGGTGGTGGCAGTCGAGGGATCGGCATATAGGTCGTTCGCATCCGCGGCCGCGGGCGGATTGCCGCTCGGCTGAAAGGGCGGCTGCATGGTGTTGACGGCATAGAATCTGCCGTCACCGAAGTAATTCGCCGGCGTGATGCTCCCGCTGAGGACGAATACGGGCCTCCCGTCGAGAGCGGAGCGCGGCGACTTCGGAGCGGTCTTGAGCCGCGGTAGATCATGACCCGACGCATCCTTCTCGAGGATCGCGATCGAGGGATGCGCCGGCGCCGTGTCCGCGGACGGATACTCCGGAGCGCACGCGCAGATCAGATACTGATGATTGAGGAAAGATCCCCCGAACGCACCCTGAAAGAAGTGATCGGCGAGGACATACTCGCGGGCGAGCGCATAGAGCGCCGAGCCGCTCGTATCCCAGTAGCCCATCGCGAGACCGCCCGCATCGCTCCAGGCGGCATAGCCGTCGTTCTTGCCGCCGTCGATCTGCATCTGATGCTCGAAGAATTTGTGCACCAGATCGCGCGTGATCGTCGAGCTGCTGAGAGTGACCCCGGACTGCGCGGTGAAGGCGTGCTCGATGGAGAACGGCGCGTTCGGCAGTCCCATGCTCTGCGTTTGTGTAACCACGGGCTGGTAGCCCGTGGCCGTCACGCCGCGCCAGGTCGGCGGCAGCACAGGAAGCATCGTCCCATCGCGGTCGCGCTGGGGAACATAGGCGGGACGCGGATGTCCGTCCCGGTCGAGCACTTCGCCCAAGCCCACGGCTCCGGGAAAGTTGCCATAGAGGTTATCGAAGGCGCGGTTCTCGGCATAGATCACGACGATGGTCGAGACCTTGGCGCGCAAGGCGCGCGTCGTCGCATCGCCCTGCGGGGCGGTCGCGACTTGCGCCGTGGGGGCGGTGCCATGGGTCGAGCATGCACACGCAAGCGCGCCGGCGCAGAGCGCGCTCGCGCGCGACAGGCGGTGCAAGCGGCGAGAAGTGGATGCGATCACCGCGCCAGTATAGTCCCGGCGCGGTCATCGGCTCGACGTTCGTTTCTTGGGTTAGAACTGCCAGGTGGCGTTCACCGTGAACGCCGAGGGGTTGCCGTACTGGGATTGGATGCGCTCGTACTCCGCACGAAAGCCGAAATCCTGCCAGTGCGTTCCCACTCCCGCACCCCAGGTAAATTTCGTGTTCCACTGATCGATGCGATAAGCCACCGGAGCGCTGCAGCTCGAATAGGGCGGCGGGCAATAGCCGCCGCTCGTGTACTGGTATGTCGTCAGGTCGGTCTGCAGCCGGGCGACGCCCGCCTTGCCGTAGACGTCGAGGAAGGGGAAGGGCATTGGCAGATAACCGACGCCGTACAGCGCTGCAGCCTTCGGATGCGAGGTCGAGTTCGCGTAGTAATCGCCGTAACCGTAGTAGCCGTTGTCGCCGTGACCGCTGCCAAAATCGATCCACTCGGCCTCCGCTCCGACGAAAGGGATCGGACGAATGCCGACAATCGCTTTCCAGGCCACATCGTCGTCGCGGTATCCGCCGTAGTAGCCGTAGTCATAGCCGCTGCCGACGTTCGAGCCGCCGACACCGGCGCCGACGTACACGCCCAATGGGTTGTCGGCGAGGGCTGCGCTCGAGGCGCTGACCGCGCCGACGGCAAACAAGGCACACCAAGATGACGAACGATTCATCAATGTCTCCGTTCTGATTCCTGCACTCTGGGACAGGCAGGCCGTCCGAGAAGTTCCGAGACGGGCCGCCGGGCGCGGCGGAGTATAATAATTGGCGCTATGACAATCTTGCGCGTTTTGGTCCTGCTTGCCCTCGCTGCCGCCGCTGCGGCGTGCGGCCAGAAGGGCCCGCTGGTGCTGCCCGATGCGCAACATCCTCGCAAGAAGGTGAAGTTCCCCACCGCGCCGAAGCCGCCGTCGACGAACCCGACGACGCCTGATGCGCCCGCAACGCCCTCCGCCCCGACATCCGCGCCCGAAACGAACTCGACGCCGAATCCTGGGCCGCAGGCCTGAGTTCCGCGCCATGACGACTGCGCGCAAATTGCTCCTGGTGGACGGCTCGTCGTACTTGTACCGCGCCTTCCATGCGCTGCCGCCGTTGTCGAGCTCGCGCGGTGAGCCGACCGGCGCGGTGCTTGGCGTGCTCAACATGCTGAATAAGCTGATCAAGGAGGAGTCGCCGGACCGCGTCGCGGTGGTGTTCGATGCCCCCGGCCGCACATTTCGCGACGATTTGTTCGATCAGTACAAGGCGCATCGAGTGCCCATGCCCGACGATCTGCGCTCGCAGCTCGCGCCTCTTCTCGACGCGGTAAGCGCCTCGGGGCTGCCACTGCTGCGCATCGCGGGCGTGGAGGCGGACGATGTCATCGGCACGCTCGCGCTGCGCGGCGCTGAAGGCGACTTCGACGTGCTCATCTCCACGGGCGACAAGGACATGGCACAGCTGGTTGGTCCGCGCATCACGCTGGTCAATACGATGAGCAACACCCGGCTCGATCGCGCCGGCGTAAAGACCAAGTTCGACGTCTATCCCGAGCAGATCGTCGACTATCTTGCGCTGGTGGGCGACAGCTCCGACAACATTCCGGGAATCACCGGCGTGGGACCCAAGACCGCGGCGAAATGGCTCGCACAGTACCTGACGCTCGATACGCTCATCGCGCATGCCGGGGACATCACCGGCAAGGTCGGCGAGAATCTGCGCAACGAGCTGCCCGCGCTCGAGCTGTCGCGGAAACTCGCCACGCTCGATACGCGCCTCGCGCTCGACATGACTCCGGACGACCTCGTACCCGGCGTTCCCGATCACGCGCGCTTGCGCGAGCTTTACACACGCCTCGAGCTGCGGGCGCTGCTGAAGTCGCTGGAGTCGACGCTGCCCTCCGCCGAGGCCGCACGAGTCGCCGTCGTGGAAACCGAGGTCTCGTCCGCTGCTGTCGACGTCACGGGCGCCGGCGCCACGGCATTCTCCTCGCTCGAGCCGCCGCAGCCGCGCAATTACGCCACAGTCCTGACGCGCGACGCGCTCGACTCTTGGATCGAGAGGCTCGCCGCGGCACCTCTCGTCTGCTTCGGTACGGAGACCGACCGGCCCGAGGGTATTCGCGGCCGCCTGGTCGGCCTCGCGTTTGCGATTGCGCCGGGCGAGGCGGCCTACGTGCCGCTCGGGCACGACTACCCCGGGGCGCCTCAGCAGCTCGATCGGGACCGCACCCTGCAGGCATTGAAGCCCTTGCTCGAGAACGAAGCGCTACCCAAGCTCGGGCATCAGCTGAAGCTCGACGCGCACATTCTTGCGGGCCACGGCATCGCATTGCGCGGGCAGCGCTACGATTCCATGCTGGAGTCCTACGTGCTCGACAGCGTCGCGACGGGCCATGACATGGACTCGATCGCGGAGAAATATTTGCGTCTGCAGACCGTGCGTCGCGAGGACATTGCCGGCAAGGGCGCGAAGCAGCTGCCCTTGAGCCAGATCGACGTCGACCGCGCTGCCGAATACGGCGCGCAGCGTGCGGACGTGACGCTGCGACTGCATCAGGCCATCTGGCCGCAGCTCGAGGCGGTGCCGACGCTCAAGAACCTGTACGAGACCATCGAGCAGCCGCTCGCCCCGGTGCTTTATCGCATGGAGCACACCGGCGTGCTCGTCGATCGGGCCCTGCTCAAGGCACAGAGCACCGAGCTCGCAGCGCGCATGCTCGAGCTGCAGGCACAAGCGCACTCGGCCGCGGGCGGGGTTTTCAATCTCGACTCGCCCAAGCAGCTGCAGGAGGTGCTGTTCGGCAAGCTGGGGCTGCCGGTGGTTCGCAAGACCCCAACCGGGCAGCCGTCGACCGCCGAAGACGTGCTCGAGGAGCTCGCCATTTCTTATGAGCTGCCCCGAATGATTCTCGAGTATCGGGGCGTCACCAAGCTCAAATCGACCTACACCGACAAACTCCCGGGACAGGTCGATCAGGTTACCGGTCGCATTCATACGACGTATCAGCAAGGGGTCGCCGCCACCGGACGTCTGTCCTCATCGGATCCAAATCTGCAGAACATCCCGATCCGCACGCGGGAAGGGCGGCGCATACGCCAAGCGTTCGTGGCGGCGCCAGGATTCCGGTTGGTCGCGGCCGATTATTCGCAAATCGAATTACGCATCATGGCGCACCTCTCCGGCGATACCAGCCTCGTCTCGGCCTTCACGGAAGATCGCGACGTGCACCAGGCCACGGCCGCAGAGGTGCTCGGTGTGCCGCTCGCGGAGGTGAGCGCGGATCAGCGACGCTCGGCGAAAGCGGTCAACTTTGGATTGATCTACGGCATGTCCGCGTTCGGCCTCGCGCGCCAGCTCGGCATCGGTCGCGGCGAAGCGCAGCGCTACGTCGACCGATATTTCGAGCGCTACCCGGGTGTGCGCCGCTATATGGACGAGACGCGCAATCAGGCGCGCGAGCTCGGCTACGTCGAGACGGTGTACGGGCGGCGGCTCTATCTGCCGGACATTCGCTCACGCAACGCCGCCTTGCGTCAGTACGCAGAGCGCAGCGCCATCAACGCACCCATGCAGGGGACCGCCGCCGACATCATCAAGCGCGCAATGATCGCGGTCGACTCCTGGCTCGAGCGTACGCAGACCGCGGCGCGGCTCATCATGCAAGTGCACGACGAGCTCGTGCTCGAAGTGGCCGAGGATGCGGTCGAGACCACCGTCGGCGAGCTGCGCCAACATATGATGCAGGCTGCCGAACTGTCCGTGCCGTTGAAGGTCGATGTAGGCATAGGCCTTAACTGGGATGAGGCACATTGATGCCCTGAGTGCGCTGCCCTAACACGGCGCGCAAGCCGAACGCGCTGCATTGGCCGAAGGGCGTATTGCAAAGAATTGACGAGCAGTGTGTAGTAAGTATCGATTTCTAAAGATCTTTACGCTCGTGGGGCCGTGCACGGCCGATGTGGAGTGCGATGCCATTTCAACTGAAATATTTCGGCACGGAGAGGCTGGAACTTTCATGGGGCGTCCCCATCTAATCCTGCGAGCGTTAACGCGCTCCCCGCTCTTCTCCCTGAGCGGGCAGACCCGGTTTGTCATCCCCATGCCGGGTTGGTCTGCCTCGGTGGCTGCGAAAGCACCACCGGGGCCTTTTTTTTCCAGCCCTTAGTTTTCGACCCCCAGTCCGCTGCGCGTGGATACGCGACCGGCGGGTCCCCCATCAGGCATTCGCATCCTCGCCGAGCCAGCGCTGCATGACCGCGCGCGCGACGTCGAGACCCGTGCGCGCATGTGCCGAAAATAATTGCGCAGTGACTTCCGTGTCACTGCATGCCGCCTGCGTCTCGGTGAGGACCCGCTGGGCGTCGCGCCGATTCAGCTTGTCGGATTTCGTGAGCAGGACGTGCGCGTGCCGTCCGCGCGCGAGCATCCATTCGAGCATGGTGCTGTCCTGTGGTCCGAGCCCGCGGCGGCTGTCGACGATGAGCACGAGCCCGACGAGTGACTCGCGCACGTTGAAGTAATGCTCCATGAGCTCGAGCCAGCGCGCGCGCACTTGCTCCGGCACTTTCGCGAAACCGTATCCGGGCAAGTCGACCAGACGGCGCTCGTTGCCGAGCTCGAAAAAATTGATCAGCTGAGTCCTGCCCGGCGTTCGACTCACGCGCGCGAGCGCCGTGCGTTCCGTGATGGCGTTGATGGCGCTCGACTTGCCCGCGTTCGAGCGTCCCGCGAAAGCAATCTCGCGGCCGATGTCGGGCGC
>Ga0302314_10008764_pt1 | contig 17961 bp, 19 predicted proteins | sample III_Palsa_N2_3_FD_200533 | JGI IMG/M metagenome (GOLD analysis project Ga0302314, IMG submission 200533) | Peat permafrost microbial communities from Stordalen Mire near Abisko, Sweden - III_Palsa_N2_3 | ecosystem: Environmental > Terrestrial > Soil > Palsa > Peat permafrost | place: Sweden...
TGAGCCCGAGGGCACCGGCAGCGCCTCGGCATTGCCGCAGACCCAGTCGATGCCGCCCAGGATGCCCCGGTCGATCGCCCGGTTGCGGCCGACGCCCAGCATGTTCCAGTTGATATCGCAAACCGTGACCCGTGCCGGCACCGGCGGCATGTCCGAAGTGGGCATGCGGGGCCGCGTGCGATCCAGAAAGCGGAACGCGATATCGCCGGTACCGCCGGCGACGTCGAGCAGATGCTGTCCCGGCCGCGGGTTGAGCCAATCCATCAGCGCCGATTTCCACAGGCGATGGACGCCGGCGCTCATCAGATCGTTCATCAAATCGTAGCGGCCGGCCACGCTGTCGAACACGCCACGGACCAGGCCGACCTTCTCGTCCTCCGCCACCGTGCGGAAGCCGAAATGAGTAGAACCGGGGGTCTCTTGAGCGGCGCCAGGGATATCGTCAGTCATCATGGGCCGGACCATAGCGCGCGGGCGCAGAGGCCGCTAGCCTCGGGCGGCGCGCAGTCTCCCGGTTACGGATAGAAATATATTATGGCCGAGCATGGGGATGGTCCACCCCGCGGCGCGCTATCATGACGGAGTAACCTCCGCATCGCATCGCCTGCCGGCGCCCCGTCCGCTGAGATCAAAACTCTCGTAATCTTCGATATACTGCGCTCTATTACACTAATAAAATGCAGTCCTGTCGAAATCCCTAAACAAATATGAATAGTGTCGCTAAATATCTAGATAATTTCTTTGAATATAAGAATATTTATTTGTTGACCCTGAAAAAAAGAAGATCGATTCATCGGCTCAGCCCCCAACTCGGACCAGCTTCGGTCTGGCGGGGCCGGAGTAATCGACCATGGGCATTGTCCGTCGCGAGTTTTTACGCAATGCGGCACTGGGGTCCTTGTTGGCCGGGCTGCCGGCCGGCGCGCGCATTGCGCTGGGCGCCACCAGCACCACCCAGGACGCGCTGCTGTTCGTCATTCTGCGCGGCGGCATGGATGGGCTCAATCTGTTGGCCCCGGTCGACGATACCAACCTCAACGCCGCCCGCCCGAAAACGCTCATTCCCGCCACCGGCTTCCAGCTCGCGGGCGGACTGACCGCCCAGGATTGGCGCCTGCATCCCTCGGCACCCGAACTCCAGGCGCTCTATCAGGCCGGCCATCTGGCGCTGATCCCGGCATCGGGCACGGAAGCGGCCTCGCGCTCGCATTTCGAGATGCAGCAGCTGGCCGAATGCGGCGTGACCGACCTCAGCACCACGAGCCAGTTCGGCGGCTGGCTCGGACGCTATGCCAACGCGACGACGGTGCAAGGCACCTTCGCGGCCATGGCCTGCGGCGTGCCAACCCTGCCGCTGTCGATCAGCGACGATCTTTCGGCGCTCTGCATCGCCAACGGCCCGAGCTTTGCCGTCAGCAGCCCGCAGAAATTGGCGTTCCTGCAGCAGGAATATGGCGTGGGCCCGACCGGCAGCTCGCCGGCCGCGACCCTTGCGGCGCAGGCGATGCTCGGCGTCAATGCCGTCCAGCGCTTCGCCACGATCAACAGCGGCTTCGTCAAGCCCGCGGCCTATGGCACGGACAGCCTGTCGACCGGCCTGTCGATCGCCGCCGAATTGATGAAGCAGGGCGCCGGCCTTCAAGTGGGCGCGTTCGAATATGACAATTGGGACACCCACGTAAACCAGGCCGACCGGTTTGCGCCGGCGGTGGCGACCCTGTCGAAAGCGCTCGGCGCGTTCTGGAACGATGTGAACGCCCAGACGACGGCCGGCGTCACGGTCATCGTCATGAGCGAGTTCGGCCGACGCATCATCTCCAACGCCAGCGGCGGGACCGATCATGGGCACGGCAACGTCATGCTGGTGCTGAGCAACGCGGTCGCCGGCGGAAGAATGTACGGCACCTGGCCGGGGCTCGCTGCGGCCCAGACCGATCTGGGCGATGTCGCCATCACCACCGACGCGCGCCAGGTCATCCTGGAAGCGATCACGGCCCGACGGCACGACGCGCCCAGCGGATTGTTTCCAGGCCTGGTCGTCAAGACGCCGCTCAACCTGTTCGCAGCGCACTAGGGGATCCGGCCATGACCATGCCATCGGCGACCCTCGCCTATAATCGGCTGACCTTCGGCGCGAAATACAACGACGCCGGCGCCCCGACCGCCGTCACGCTCAACAGCTGGCTCGGCACCCAACTGACGGCCTCGGCGGTCGACAGCCCGGCCGTCGCGCAGGCCCTGGCGGCCGTCCGGTTGAAATTCACCGGCGAAGATCCGACCACCGGTGCGGCCCTGGCGGCGACCATGCTGCCGCTCAGCTGGCTGCATGCGAGCAATGCCGCGCTCTGGACCAATTTCAAATCCGCCGGCATGGACTTCCCGCAGATCATGCGACCGGGTGAGGAGACCCAGGCCGCCTCCTACATCCGCGCCGCCCAATCGCCCGATCAGCTCGCCGAGCAGATGGTCGAGTTCTGGCATTCGCATTTCAATGTTCAGGTCGACTCGCACGAGCAGACCGGCACCACCTACCCGGCCTACGACACGGTGCTGCGCGCCAACGCGCTCGGCAATTTCCGCAGCCTGCTGGGGTCGGTCGCGAAATCCGTCGCAATGATGTTCTACCTCAATCAGGACCAGTCGACCGGCAAGGCACCGAACGAGAATTACGCCCGCGAGGTGATGGAGCTGCATACGCTGGGCGTCCAGCGCTATCTGGGCCTGACCACGCCCGCCAACGCCATCGGCACCGGCTATTCGGACCAGGATGTGGCCCAGGGCGCCTTGATCCTGTCGGGCTGGACCATCGACGATACGACCGGCGCCTTCATCTTCAAAAGCGCCAACCACGCCGCCGGCACCAAGACCTATCTCGGCCATAGCATCCCGTCCGGCGGCCAGACGGAAGGCGAGACGCTGTTCAATATTCTGGCCGTCCATCCGGGCACGGCCAACACGATCGCGACGAAGCTCTATCGGCGCTTCATCGGCGACAATCCGCCGGCGAGCAGTGCGGTCATCACCGCCATGTCGCAGACCTTTCTGCGCACGACCACGTCGCCCAATCAGATCGCCCTCGTGCTGCAGACCCTGGTCCTGTCGCCGGAGTTCGCCGCATCGACCGGAGCCAAGTTCAAGACGCCGTTCGAATTCGTCGTGTCGCTGCTGCGGGCCGCCAACCTGCCGATCAACCCGACGGCGACGCTGAACAGCGTGCTCGGCGACATGGGCGATCCGCGCTTCGCCTGGGTTCCGCCCAACGGCCGGCCGGATGTGGCACCGCCCTGGATGAGCAATGGCTCATTGCTGGAGCGCTGGCGAACGGCCGAGACGATCATGGCAACGGGCTCTGCAATCCTGCCGGCCGGTCTCGGTGGCATCTTCGATACGCTGCAGCGCGACGCGCCCGGCGGCGCGCTCAATCTCACCAGCGCGGCCCAGGCGGTCGACCGGGTCGTGGCGGCGATGATACCGACCGCCGGTCAGACGACCCGCAATGCGCTGCTGGCCTATGCCAGCACGACGCAGGTGCTGGGATCGAAGACGGTGTTTACCGACACGACGAAGCTGCGCACCGCCTTGGGAGCCCTGGTCGCGACCGCGGCGGCCACCTCGGAATTCCAATTCCGCGGATAGGGCTGTCCGGTTCGCGACAGATATTGGCAGGACATCGCGAAACCACCGGCATTATGATCTGGTCGAACTCAACGACCATGATGGCGGCCCCATGAGCACGACCCTGGACGATAGCCTCGCGACCAAACCCGTGGTCAAGGACGGACCGGTCTATGGCATTCTGGGGTCGATCAGCTTCGCCCATATGCTGAACGACATGATCCAGTCGCTGCTGCTGGCGATCTATCCGATGCTGAAATCCAGCTTCGATCTGTCGTTCGGCCAGATCGGCCTGATCACGCTCACCTATCAGATCACGGCCTCGCTGCTGCAGCCGGTCATCGGGCTTTATACCGACAAGCGGCCGAAGCCCTATTCGCTGCCGATCGGCATGGGCTTCACGCTTATGGGCCTGTTGCTGCTGTCGGTGGCGCCCAGCTATCCGATCCTGCTGATCGCGGCGGCCTTCGTCGGCACCGGCTCGTCGGTGTTCCACCCGGAATCCTCCCGCGTCGCCCGCATGGCGTCGGGCGGCCGGCACGGCTTCGCCCAGTCGCTGTTCCAGGTCGGCGGCAATCTGGGTTCCGCACTCGGGCCCTTGCTGGCGGCACTGATCGTCATCCCGCGCGGGCAATACGCCATCTCCTGGTTCTCGGTCGCGGCCCTGGTCGCCATGGGCGTGCTGTTCGCGGTCGGCCGCTGGTACAAGGCGAACGCCGCGCTGTTGAAGCCCAAGGCGAAGAAGGGTGCCGGCCATGTCGAGCTGAGCCCGGCCAAGGTCACCGGCGCGCTGGTCGTGCTCGGCCTGCTGGTGTTCTCGAAATTCTTCTATCTCGCCAGCCTGTCCAGCTATTTCACCTTCTACCTGATCAGCAAGTTCGGGCTCACGGTCCAATCGGCACAGATGCACCTGTTCGTGCTGCTGGTCGCAGTCGCGTCGGGCACGATCATCGGCGGGCCGCTCGGCGACAAGATCGGGCGCAAGATCGTCATCTGGGTCTCAATCCTGGGCGTCGCCCCCTTCACGCTGCTGCTGCCCTATGCCGACCTGTTCTGGACCGGCGTGCTGTCGGTCGTGATCGGGTTGGTGCTGTCCTCCGCCTTCTCCGCCATCGTCGTGTTCGGCCAGGAGCTGGTGCCGGGCAAGGTCGGCCTGATCGCCGGCCTGTTCTTCGGGCTCAGCTTCGGCATGGGCGGCATCGGTGCCGCCGTGCTGGGCCAGGTCGCCGACGTGGAAGGCATCGATTTCGTCTACCGGATCTGCTCGTTCCTGCCGCTGATCGGCATCCTGACCGTGTTCCTGCCGAACCTGGAGCGACCGCGGAAGCTCGCGACGGCGTAAACCGCCCATGGCGGGAGCGACGAGACCAGTCTATACCGGCCTCCTCATCCCCCCTGTCTGCCGGTCCCCATGCCCGAACTGCCCGAAGTCGAAACCGTCTGCCGGGGCCTGGCCTCGCGTCTCGAAGGCCGTCGGCTGGTGCGGCTGGAATTGCGCCGGCCGAACATGCGGTTTCCATTTCCGGTGGGCTTGACCGGCCTGGTCGAGGGCCGTGTGGTCACCACGATCAAGCGGCGGGCGAAGTATATTCTGATGATGCTCGACGACGGTGGCGTGCTGATCGCGCACCTGGGCATGTCGGGCCGGATGACCATCGGCCCTGCCGCAACCCTGGAGCTGGAGCCGCACGACCATGTCGTGTTCGAGACCGAGGACGGCACCGCCGTGCGTTTCAACGACGCCCGCCGCTTCGGCTTCCTCGACTATTGTCGCGCGTCGGATCTCGCCACCCACAAGCTGTTCGTCGATATCGGGCCGGAACCGCTCGGCAATGAATTCTCCGGCCCCGTGCTGGCGGCCAAGCTCAAGGGCAAGATGAGCCCGATCAAGGCGGCACTGCTCGACCAGAAGACTGTCGCGGGCCTGGGCAATATCTATGTCTCGGAAGCGCTCTATTGGGCCGGCATCGCGCCGACGCGCATGGCCGGTACCGTGCAGGGCGAGAGCGCCGACACGCTGGTGGCATCCATCCGCCAGGTCCTGCTGAACGCCATCGCCGCCGGGGGATCCTCCTTGCGCGACTATGTCCAGGCGACCGGCGAGCTCGGTTATTTCCAGCATCAATGGGCGGTCTATGGCAAGGAAGGCGAGCCCTGCCCCGACTGCACCTGCAAGATCGGCATCGAACGGATCGTCCAATCGAACCGGTCGACATTCTATTGTGCCCGTCGGCAACAGTGATGGTGTAGAGTTCGCCCCGATGGTTCGACGCCTCGCCCTTCCGGCGGCCCTCGCCGCCCTGATGATCGCCAGTCCCGGCCTCGCCGGCCCCGGACTGGTCCAGGCCTCGCTCGTCCAATCCGTCTATGTGCCGGGCACCGAGGACGTGCCGCTGATGCCGGGCCTGGCCGCGGATGAGGCCGCCTCGCTGATCTTCGACAAGCCCCAGGGCCGCATCGTCGAGGCCGAGGCCCGCGGCGCCGTCACCCGCCATGCGGTCATGGCCTTCTACGAGGAAAGCCTGCCGCAGCTCGGTTGGCGCCGGACGGCGGCAAAATCGACCACCACCAAATCCTACGAGCGCGACGGCGAACGCCTCAGCCTCGATTTCGACGGACGCGACGGCAATCTGCAGGTCGCCTTCACCCTGGCCCCGCGCTGACGCCCGGCCAACCGGACCGGCCGCCAGGCCAATCCTTATCCGATTGAGGAAAATCCCATGAGCTACGAAAACATCCTCGTGGAGAAGCGCGGTGCCGTCGGCATCGTGACGCTCCATCGTCCCCAGGCGCTGAACGCGCTGTGCGCGGCACTCATCCAGGATCTGGGTCAGGCGCTCGACGATATGGAAGCGGACGAGGCGATCCGCTGCGTCGTGCTGACCGGCAGCGAGAAGGCGTTCGCCGCCGGCGCCGACATCAAGGAGATGGGCACCAAGACCTACATGGACGTCTATCTCAGCGACTTCATCACCAAGGGCTGGCAGCGGGTCACGACCTGCCGCAAGCCGATCATCGCGGCGGTCGCCGGCTATGCGCTGGGCGGCGGCTGCGAGATGGCCATGATGTGCGATTTCATCATCGCCGCCGACACGGCCAAGTTCGGCCAGCCGGAGATCACCATCGGCACCATCCCGGGCTCCGGCGGCACCCAGCGCCTGACCCGCTTCGTCGGCAAGTCCAAGGCGATGGACATGTGCCTGACCGGCCGGATGATGGACGCGGCCGAGGCCGAGCGTTCGGGTCTGGTCACCCGCGTCGTGCCCGCCGCCGACCTGCTGGCCGACGCGGTCAAGACCGCGGAGAAGATCGCCTCCATGTCGATGCCGGTCGTGATGATGGCCAAGGAATCGGTCAATCGCGCCTATGAGACCTCGCTGGCCGAGGGCATTCTGTTCGAGCGCCGGGTGTTCCACTCGACCTTCGCGCTCGATGATCAGAAGGAAGGCATGGCCGCCTTCGCCGAGAAGCGCAAACCTGCGTTCAAGCACAAGTGAGCGCTGTCGTTTCTGGAGCCGACGGCTGGGTCGTTCCCGTCGTCGGCGGCATCGAAGAGATCGCCGACCGCTACGACGGCTTCATCCTGGACGTCTGGGGCGTGCTGCATAACGGCGTCGAGCCCTATCCGCGCGTCGTCGACACGCTCCATCGCCTGAAGGCCGCCGGCAAGCGGCTGTGCATCCTGTCGAACGCGCCGGTCCAGGCCGAGACGGTCGCCGGCCGGATCGAGACGATCGGCATTCCGCGCGACGCTTACCACCACATCATGACGTCGGGCGAAGAGGTTTGGCAGCACCTCAGGCACCGGCCCGACGCCTTCTACAAGGGCCTCGGCCGCAAGGTCCTGCACATCGGGCCGGAGCGCGACAAGGGCATGCTGGATGGGCTGGACCTGGTCCCGACCGCCGATCCGGACGAGGCCGAATTCGTGCTCAACACCGGCCCGGGCGAGCCGGCCGATACGGTCGCCACCTACAAGCCGCTGCTGGATGCCGCCGTGGCGCGCAAGCTGCCGATGGTCTGCGCCAACCCGGACCTGACCGTGATGCGCGGGCCCGAAGTGCTGATCTGTGCGGGCTCGCTGGCCCAGGCCTATGAGGCCCAGGGCGGCACGGTGCGCTGGCACGGCAAGCCGTTCCCGGGCGTCTATCGCACCTGCATGGCGCTGCTGGGAATTGCCGATAAGAGCCGCATCGTCGGCGTCGGCGACAGCCCACGCACGGACGTCGCGGGGGCGAATGCGGCCGGGATCGACAGTCTATTGGTTGCCGGCGGACTGCATGCGAACGAGTACAAGTTCGTGCCGGGCAATCGCCTGGATGCCCAGCACCTGACCCGGGTGCTGACCGACGGTCCGCGCCCAAAAGCCGTGGTCGGCCGCCTCAACTGGTGAGATAATTTTTTTCCGTCATTCCCGCGAAGGCGGGAATCCAGGGTGGCAGAGATCCGTCGCTCGCCCTGGATCCCCGCCTCCGCGGGGATGACGACAACGCGGTTCAGTGATGCGAGCGATGCAGGATCTTGTCGGCGAGGCCGGTTTCGTAGGCCATGCCTTCGGCCGTGATCAGCGCACCGTGGGGAAAGTCCGGCTGGATCAAGCCCTTGCGCTCTAGCGCCTTCCACACGGCTTCGTTGCCGAGGCCGCTGGCGTCGGCGGTCATGGCAACCGCATGGCCGACATGGAAATGATCGCCGTGAGGATGCGGCATGTTGCCGATCTCGACGGCACCGCCATCGCGCGGGCTCGCGTGATTGGGCGAGCGCGCCAATTCCTGCATCAGGGTCAGCGTCTTCAGCTGCAGCGGATTGAGGCCGAGCGGATTCTTTTTGGCGGGCATGGGGAAAGCTCGTTCGAGGGCTGGAGGATGCCTCAGGCGTAGCCCTTTCCAACCGGAGGGGCAAGCAGAGCGGCGATCTCCGCCCGCGAGCCGAGCCTAATCCGGTGCCCGCCGAACGCCTCAAACAGCCTCGCGTGACCGGCGAAGGAACTGGAGCTCTCGCGGATCCCGTAATCGCCGGCCCAGGCCAGCAGCGCCGCAAACGCCGTCGCGTCGCCACCCCGCCGCAGCCCGCGGGCACGGAGATTGGCGAGGCACTCCTCGATCGGCAGATCGAGCCAGACCAGCGCCGTGGCCCGCGGCATCACCTCGACGGCGAGCCAGCCGAACACGCCCTCGATCACCCACGCGTCCCGCGCGGCCTCGCGCCGGACCAATTCGATCGCAACGGCCGCGTCGCGGGCGAGATTATAGCCGCCCGGCGCCCAATGGATCAGATCCAGATCGATCGGCTCGGCCGCCAGCCTGGCCGCGAGCCAGCTTTTGCCCGACCCGCAATTGCCGATGACCAGCGTCCGGCTGAAATCGACTTTCTCGTCCATCTTCGATCCCATAGGTTCAACCGGCGGCCTGCGCGTTCCTGGGTGAGATCTTAGAATGAAAACCTTCCTCGGCCATCTCTCGCTCGGCGTCGCCGATCTCGAACGCGGCATTGCCTTCTACGACGCCGTGTTCGCGGTGCTGGGCGGGGTGCGCTGTTTCACCGGGCCGGTTTCGGTGGGATATGGCCCGAATATGGACAAGGAAGATCTGGCGCTGAAGCTCTATCCGGGGCCGGACGTGACACCCCGGCCCGGTTTTCATCTGGCGCTCGACGCCGCGAGCCCGGCCATGGTCGATCAATTCTACGCGGCAGCGCTCGCCCATGGCGGCCGGGACGACGGGCCGCCGGGCTTGCGGCCGCATTACGGCCCGACCTACTACGCCGCCTTCGTCATCGACCCGGACGGTCACCGGATCGAGGTCGTCCACCAATAGGTCAGACCGGCGCCAGCGGGCGGTGCGGCGCGGGCGGCAGAAACACCAGGATCGGGTCGCCCGGCTGAATCGCGCCGGACAGCAGCACGATCGCCATGACGCCCGCCTTGCGGATCAGCGCGCCTTCGGCATCACGGTCCAGCACCGCGGCCATCAAGCCGGGCTGGAACTGGTCGATCTGGCGGCAGGGGTTGCGCAGGCCGGTGACCTCGATCAGCGCCTCGGGCCCGATCGCCAGGCGCGTGCCGGTCGGCAGCGCCAACAGATCGATCCCGCGCGTCGTCACGTTCTCGCCCAGATCGCCCGGCGCCACGCTGAAGCCGGATGTCCGCAACCCGTCGAACAGTTCGGCATGGATGAGATGCACCTGACGCAGGTTGGGCTGGGTCGGATCCTTGGCGACGCGGGAGCGATGCCGCACGGTCTGGCCCCGATGCGCGTCGCCGGCCACGCCCTCGCCGACCAGCAGGCGGATAGAGGATTGATTTTCCTTGCTGAATTCGTGCGCCCCGTGAGCGCTCACCGCCACTACCGCCGAAGCCATCGAGCCTGCTTTCCGGTTGCAACCCATACCGGGAGCGTCATGCCGTGCCGCTCCCTTTGCAAGGGTCTCTTAAGCGCCGTCGTATATGGTCGCCTCATGTCTTCGTACCTCTCTCAAACGCCCCTGTCGGGAACAGAGCCTATGAGCGCCGATATCATTTCCTTTCCGCTCAAGGCATCCAGTTGCCTCGACCAGCAGCGCTGGATTCCGGCGCCGCGCGAACGCCGGACATCGGCCCCGCCCATGATCGGCTGGTTGCGCCTGACGGGAATCATGCTCGCGGTGCTGTCGAGCTGGGCACTGGTCATCGGCACCGCGCGCCTGGTCGCGATCGTCCTCTAAGACCCGGGTAGCGCAGCGCTTTTTGCGACGATCCGTCTTCCCAAGGCGACCGCATGCGGTCGGCACTATCCTCTTTACGGCGGTGTGACCTATATCATAGGTTGTTTAGATAAGTCTGATATAATCAGACTATCGTCGCCTCCGAACCGGATTTCATGGACCCGTCAGAACTTCCCACGATCACGCTGGTGACCGGCTGCCTGCGCCTCGCCGGCATCATCACGGCCCTGATCGTCAGCTGGCTGCTGGTCCTGGGCTTGAGCCGCCTCGGCGCCATTCTCTTTTAGGCGATCGTCGACGCCGGCGCCGGGCGGCCGAACAGATAGCCCTGCCCCAACGTACAGCCTTCCCGTCGGACGAGCGCCAATTGCGCCTCGGTCTCGATGCCTTCGGCCACGGTCGCGACCGCGAGGCGGGTGCCGAGATCGGCCAGCGCGCGCACGATCGCGGCGCAGTCCGAGCGCTCGGTCGCGTCGCGCACGAAACTGCCGTCGATCTTGATCTTGTCGAACGGGAACGCCCGGAGATGAACCAGCGATGAGAATCCGGTGCCGAAATCGTCGAGCGCCACGCTGACCCCGGCGGTCGCCAGCAGATGCAATTGCGAGAGCGTGCGCGGATCGTCGCGCAGCAGGGCCGATTCCGTGATCTCGATTTCGAAGCGGCTGGCCGGCAGGCCCGATGCCACGAGCGCCGCCTGGACGATCTGCGGCAGGTTACGGTCGGCGCCCAGCTGCGCCGGCGAGATATTGACCGCGACCGGCACCGGATCGGCCCAGCGCACGGCGTCGCGGCAGGCCTGTTCGACCACCCATTGGCCGAGCGGCACGATCAGCCCGGTATCCTCGGCCAGTGGAATGAACCGCACCGGCGGCAGCGGGCCGAGTGCCGGGTGGTCCCAGCGGATCAACGCCTCGCGCGCCACGACCCGGCCGGTCGAAAGATCGACGATCGGCTGATAATGCAGATGCAGGCCGGTGCCGTCGGCCAAGAGCGCGTCGCGCAGATCCTGCTCCAGCGCGCGCCGGGCGATCGCCTGGGCGTCCATCTCCGGCTCGAACAGGCGATAGCGGCCCTTGCCCGCGGCCTTGGCGGCATAGAGCGCCATGTCGGCCCGGGCCAGCAGCGCGTCGGCATCCATGCCATGCTCCGGCGCCCGCGCGATACCGATGCTGACGCCGCTCAGCGCGTCGCGTTCCAGCCCCAGATCCTGCGGCCCGCCCAAGGCCGCCACCAGCCGCTGCGCCAGATCGGCGGCGCCTTCGAGCGTGCCGTCGGGCTGGACCACCGCGAACTCGTCACCGCCCAGGCGCGCCACGATATCGCCGGCGCCCGCCGCTTCCATCAGGCGATGGGCCATCAGTTTCAGCAAGGCATCGCCGGCCGCGTGGCCCAGCGAATCATTGACGCCCTTGAACCCGTCCAGATCCAGATAGAGCACCGTCACCCCGGCACCGGCGGGCCGGTCGGGCAGCGCCGCGAGGCTGGCAGCGAGCCCGGTCATCAGGCGGGAGCGGTTCGACAGGCCCGTCAACGGATCGTGGCGCGCCATATAGAGCACGCGCGCCTCGGCCCGGCGCCGCTCGCTTACATCCTCGATGATCGCGATCGAGCCGCCGTCGTCCATCGGGTGGTGGGTCATCTCCAGCGTCCGGCCGTCCGGCAGTGCCATCTCCGCCGTCCCGGCCTCGCGGCAGGTCAAGAGCGCCTCATGCGCGGCGTCGGGCAGAACATTTTGCGCGAAATCGCGGGCGGACAGGCCCGGTCGTACCGTGTCCGGCGCCACGGCGCACAGATCCGCCACCCGCCCGTTCACCACCGCCAGCCGTCCGTCCGCGTCGAACATGCACAGGCCGAGCGGCATATTGGTCAGCGCCGCGTCGAACCGCGCGGCCAACGCCGCATTGGCCCGTTCGGCCAGCATCAGCCCTTCGAGCTGCCGGTGATTGCGGCTGACGATCGAGGTTAGCGCCCAGATGTAGAAGATGATCTCGGCCGACAGAAACAGATAGAACCGGTCGCCGCCCAGGGCGGCCCCGACCGCGACCGGCAGCAGCATCAGCGCGATCTGCGCCGTGGCGAAGCGCGGCAGCGCGGCGTTGCGCGACGACAGGCCACCGGCGGTGCCGGTCACCACGGTCAGCGACAACAGCGAGATGGTCTGGTCCTGCAGCAGCAGGCAGCAGAAGCAGCCGACGCCCAGCATGGTCGACGAGATGATGCCGCCGATCATATAGGCGCGCGCCCAGCGTCCGACATCGGCGCGGATCGCGCTCTCGCCCACCCGCTGGAATTTACGGATCAACACCAGCCGCGCCGCCAGCACGATCAGGTCGGCGATCGCCCAGGCGACGGCCCAGGGGCTGCCGGTACGCACATAGACGGCGAGACTGACGACCAGGCCGGCCAACCCGCTCAGCACCAGCGAGGCGGTCCGCGTGAACAGCGTCGCCAGCAGCGCTGCGTTGACCGTATCGGACACGGCGGTTCGGGCCGGGCGCTGTCGCCGGAAAATCGACCGGAAGGAACGTTCAGACATGAAGGGGTTCGCCACTGGCGGCAGGGGGTCGATCGCCCTGAGCGTGCCTAAGTTTCGTTAGACAATCCTTTACGGGGGATGTTCTCCCCTGCCCCGCCGGGCGTGAGGGGCGGCGTTGCGGCGCCACCCCCATGACGCGGCGCAGCATCCCCTATATACTGACCCGATGCGACGAGACGCGGGGGCCACCCGCGCGTGCGCTTGTGCGGTTTGGAGAGGAGCAGCCCTATGGTCGATTTCCCAAAGCGGAGCTTTGCCGAATGGCAGACGCTCGCCGCCAAGGAATTGAAGGGGGCCGCGGCCGAGACGCTGGTCACGACTACGCCCGAGGGGCTGGCGGTAAAGCCGCTCTATACCGCCGCCGATCTCGACGGACTGGACCTCGACGGCACCATGCCGGGCTTTGCACCATTCCTGCGCGGCCCGCGCGCCACCATGTATGCCAACCGGCCCTGGACGATCCGGCAATATGCCGGCTTCTCGACCGCCGAGGAATCCAACGCCTTCTATCGCAAGAACCTGGCCGCGGGCCAGATGGGCCTGTCGGTCGCCTTCGACCTCGCCACCCATCGCGGCTATGACAGCGACCATCCGCGCGTCGTCGGCGACGTCTGCAAGGCCGGCGTGGCGATCGACAGCGTCGAGGACATGAAGATCCTGTTCGACGGCATTCCGCTCGACCAGATGAGCGTGTCGATGACCATGAACGGCGCGGTGCTGCCCGTGCTGGCCGGCTATATCGTCGCAGGATTGGAGCAGGGTGCCAGGCTCGACCAGCTGTCCGGGACCATTCAGAACGACATTCTGAAGGAGTTCATGGTCCGCAACACCTACATCTATCCGCCGGAACCCTCGATGCGCGCGGTCGCAGACATCATCGAGTACACGGCGCAGAACATGCCGAAATTCAACTCGATCTCCATCTCCGGCTATCACATGCAGGAGGCGGGGGCGACCGCGGTGCAGGAGCTGGCCTTCACGCTGGCCGACGGGCTGGAATATGTCCGCGCCGCGCTGTCGAAGGGCCTGGCGGTCGACGCCTTCGCGCCGCGCCTGTCGTTCTTCTTCGCCATCGGCATGGATTTCTTCATGGAGGTGGCGAAGCTGCGCGCCGCCCGCCTGCTCTGGGCCGAGCTGATGGCGCAGTTCGATCCGAAGAAACCCGAGAGCCTGGCGCTCAGGACCCATTGCCAGACCTCGGGCGTGTCGCTGACCGAGCAGGACCCGTACAACAACGTGGTGCGCACCACGATCGAGGCGATGGCCGCCGTGTTGGGCGGGACCCAGTCGCTGCACACCAATTCCTTTGACGAGGCGCTGGCGCTGCCGACCCCGACCTCGGCGCGGATCGCGCGCAACACGCAGCTGATCATCGCCGAGGAGACCGGCATCCCGCGCGTCATCGACCCGCTGGGCGGCTCCTATTACGTCGAGCATTTGACCGCGAGCCTGGCCGAGGCTGCGCGGGGCCTGATCCGGGAAGTCGAAGACCTGGGCGGCATGACCAAGGCGGTGGCGTCGGGCATGCCCAAGCTGCGCATCGAAGAGGCCGCCGCCCGCCGGCAGGCCCGCATCGACCGCGGCGAGGAGGTCATCGTCGGCGTCAATAAATACAAGACCAACGACAGCGCCCAGGTCGACACGCTCGACATCGACAATGCCAAGGTGCGCGACAGCCAGGTCGCTCGCCTGAAGACGATCCGCGCCAAGCGCGATGCCGGCGCGGTCGAGGCGGCCTTGACCGCCCTCACCCATGCGGCCGCAAGCGGCACCGGCAATCTGCTGGCACTCACGGTCGAGGCGATGAAGGTGCGCGCCACGGTCGGCGAAGTGTCGGACGCGCTGGAGAAGGTGTTCACCCGGCACAAGGCCGAGATCCGCTCGATCTCCGGCGTCTATGCCTCGGTCTATGAAGGCGATCAGGGCTTCGACAAGATCCGCGCCGATGTCGATGCCTTTGCCGAGGAAGAGGGCCGCCGGCCGCGCATGATGGTGGTCAAGCTGGGCCAGGACGGCCACGACCGCGGCGCCAAGGTGATTGCGACCGCCTTTGCCGATATCGGCTTCGACGTCGATGTCGGGCCCTTGTTCCAGACGCCCGAGGAAGCCGCGCGCCAGGCGATCGAGAACGACGTCCATGTCGTCGGCATCTCCAGCCAGGCCGCCGGCCATAAGACTCTGGTGCCGGCGCTGATCAAGGCGCTCAAGGACCAGGGCTCGAACGACATTATGGTCGTGTGCGGCGGCGTCATCCCGCCGCAGGACTATCCGCAACTCCGGGCCGACGGCGTCGTCGCGATCTACGGCCCCGGCACCAATATCCCCGTGGCCGCAGCCGAGATTCTGGGCCTGATCCGCAAACAACGTATGGCCGCCTGAAGCATGCCGCTCTCCACCCCTGCCGACCGCGAACACATACACACCCGTCACGTCGAATGCCGCGGCTATCGCCGCGCCGATGGGTTGTGGGACATCGAAGGCCATATGACCGACGTCAAGACCTATGGCTTTACCAACGACTGGCGCGGCGAGATCACGCCGGGCGTGCCGCTGCACGAGATGTGGATCCGCATCACCGTCGACGAGGATCTGATGATCCACGAGATCGAGGCGGTGACCGACAATTCGCCCTTCCAGATGTGTCCCGACATCGTCGGTAATTTTCAGCGCATCAAGGGCCTGCGCATGGTCGGCGGTTTCACCAACAAGATGAAGGCCGCGGTCGGCGGTGCGGCGGGCTGCACCCATCTGGTCGAGCTGATGGGCCCGATCGCGACCACGGCGTTCCAGACCATCATCCCGCTGAGGAAGCGGCGCGAGAAGACGCCGGAGGAGATCGCGGCCGCGGCCGACGCCCCGCCGAAGCGTCCGCCGCTGCTGGATAGCTGCCACGCCTTCGCGTCCGACAGCCCGATCACCCAGAAAAGCTGGCCGGCGTTCTATACCGGACCCAAGGACGCGGTTTAGCCGTCCATCGTTCGTCGCAGCCGGAGCCGGAAGCCCTTGAGACGACCCTGCCTATGGTCCGGCCTCGCGATGTTGCTGCTGTCGGCTTGCGCGGCAGCACCCCCGCCACCGCCCGCCGACCCGACCCGGACCATCGCCGTCGTCTCGGCGATCGGGCCCGACCTGATCCTGGGCGAGACCGGCCCGGTCCTCGCCGACGACGAGAGCCAGAGCATCGCCGTGCCGCAATGGGACCTGGACAGCGTGGCACTCACGGCCGCCCGCACCGCGCTTGAGCGGCGTTTCACAGTCGTTGCCACCACCCGCATCGACCCGAACGAAACGCCGCTCGATTCGACCGCCGCCATCTTGGCGGCCGCCCGCAAGGGCAGGTTGGCGCCGACGCCGGCCGACCTGATCCTGGTCATCTCCCTCAGCAACAGCGCCCAGAATCGCCAAGGCCATCTGAGCGTGGACTATGGCGTGGGCGTCAGCCGCTGGCGGGGGACGCCGCTGTTTGGCCGGCCGCCCTATGTCCATGCCTTCCTGGCCGTGACGCTGATCGACGGCAACAGCCTGGCGGTCGTCACCCAGGCCGCCATGAAGATCAAGGCGCGCGAGCAGTCCCTGTTCGGCGCGGATGAGACCCTGCCGTTCGTGCCGCTGGAGCAATTCGACTGGCGCGACCATTGGTCCGATATGACTGCCAAGCAGCATCAGCAGATCCATCAGCTGATCGCGACACTCTTGAAGCAGTCGGTGGCGTTCACTCTGGATAAGCTGCCGTCGCCGTAAGGAGCAAAGCCCGATGCCGATCGACGAGAGCAAGGTCGCCTATCAGCTGCCCCAGCCGATGGGCATGGTCGCCGACACGTTCCTGGGTGCCGCCCTCGATCTGGACGGCGACGAGCGGGACTGGGTGCCGCAATCGGCGACCGTGGCCTTCAAGCCGCTGATCCTGAATGTCAGCCAGGGCTATTACATCAATATCCTGCGCGTGCGCTCGTCAGGCGTGCTGTCGCGCCATCGCCATAGCGGCCCGGTCCATGCTTTCACGCTCCGCGGCAAATGGCACTATCTGGAACATGACTGGGTCGCCTCCGCCGGCGACTACGCGTTCGAGCCGCCGGGCGAGACCCACACGCTGGTGGTACCCGACGACGTCACCGAGATGGCGACCCTGTTCCATGTCACCGGCGGCTATACCTATGTCGATCCGATGGGCGTGGCTCTGGGCTACGAGGATGTGTTCACCAAGCTCGCCAATGCCGCCAAGCATTACGAGGCGATCGGCCTTGGCGCCGATTACGTCAAGCGGCTGGTGCGATAGGCGCTTACAGCCCGGCCTCCTCCGGCGTCGCCGTCTTCAGCGACAGGGCATGGACCGGACCGGCCAGCTCGTCCGCCAGGATCTGATAGACGATGCGCTGGCGGGCGACACGGCTCTGGCCGGCGAAGGCGGCCGAGACGATATCCAGATTGAAGTGGCTTTCACCGCCCTTATGGCCGGCGCCCGGATGACCGGCATGGCCGGCGTGGCGCGCGGAATCATCCTCGATCACCAGGCGGACGGGCTTCAGCGCTTCGGTGAGCTTGGTTTCCATGGATTGGGCGACGGACATCGGGGCGGACTTTCTTCTGGAAGGGGTCGCCCCTGAAATGGGGTGGGGGCGGCGCGCGTGTCAACCGGTCGGCACACAGGCGGTACGCGCGCCGCGCGCTTGTCTTCGGCCCCCGCGCCCTCTCATACTCCGGATATCATGGCCCGACCTCGCGCCGCCTACATCGACCCGAACGATCCCGCAAGGCCGCACCTGCGCTATTGCGACCATGAGGGCTGCGTGGCCGAAGGCGAGTTCCGGGCGCCGCGCTCGCGCGACAAACTCAATTCCTATTGGTGGTTCTGCCTGGAGCATGTCCGCGCCTACAACGCCGCCTGGAACTATTACGAGGGCATGAGCGAGAGCGAGATCGAGGCCGATCTCAGGAAGGACACCGTCTGGCAGCGCCCGACCTGGCCCTTGGGCTGGCGCCTGAAGATGCGCGACCCGCTGGGCATCATCGACGGCGACGATCCGGACGGCCATGGCGGCCATCCGCGCCAGCGCGAACTGACGATCGAGGAAAAAGCGCTGTCGGTGTTCGAGCTCGACCCGCCT
>Ga0302314_10008766_pt1 | contig 17959 bp, 15 predicted proteins | sample III_Palsa_N2_3_FD_200533 | JGI IMG/M metagenome (GOLD analysis project Ga0302314, IMG submission 200533) | Peat permafrost microbial communities from Stordalen Mire near Abisko, Sweden - III_Palsa_N2_3 | ecosystem: Environmental > Terrestrial > Soil > Palsa > Peat permafrost | place: Sweden...
GCGCACCAGTACGCGTCACCGTCTCGACGATCTTCTTCGCCGAGGAGTCGATGACCTCGTGGTCGTAGGCCTTGAGCCGGATGCGGATCTTCTGTCCCGCCATGGCTTCTCAGTAGTCCTTCTGTGTCGTCTTGCTGCTTCTGCGGCCGGGTCCCCCGGGTGGAGGCCCCAGTGGCGTTCCTTCGACCCACGCGGTCGGGCGTGTCGCGCTGCCCGCCATAAAAAATCCTTGGTCGAACTCTCGGCCCACACTGGTGCGACTGTGAGGTCGACACCGGGGCGAAACGCCGGATCGAGCGCCTGCTTGCCCTTCCCGGAAGATTCCCGTACGTCCGCGCCGCAGCTGCCGCGCTTCGTCAACATCAACTAGGCAACGGCCGTACACGGGCACGACGAGTACTGTGGGACTTGCTTCCGGTCCCCCGCCGACCTGAAGGCGGAGACGCGCAGCATCGGCACTCAACCGAGCAACTTGAACAGTGTGCCATACCGGACAGAGGCGACGCCAATCCGGGCCGATGAGGCTACCCATCGGGGCGCTGTTGTCAAACCTGCGCGGCCGCCGGCACGGGAGCCTCGGCGACGACGCCGGGACGGTTCGGCATCCGCCTGATCATCGCCAGCAGCAGCACGAAGCCGGCCCGGCCCAGGTAGACCATGGCCTTCACCGGGGAGGCGCTGGGGGTTCCGGTGGTGCGCTCGCGCATCGCGACCGGCACCTGGCGCACGGTGAAGCCGCAGCGGATCGCGCCGACCATGCTCTCCACGGTGTCACCCAGGTACTCCACCGGGTACCAGCGCGCGAAGAAGGCGATCAGGTGCTTGTTGCAGGCCCGGAAGCCGGAGGTGGTGTCGGTCAGCTTGGTACGCGCTATCCGGGAGAGCACCCCGGACAGCAGCCGCATCGCCCACTTCCGCGGACCGCGGACGCTGTAGTCGCCGGCCCCGGCGAAGCGCGCGCCGATCGCCAGGTCGCAGTGGTCCAGCGCCTTCAGCAACTCGGGTACGTAGGACGGGTCGTGCTGACCGTCCGCGTCGACCTGGATCGCCACGTCGTAGTCGTGCTCGTGGGCGTAGCGGTAGCCGAGGCGCATGGCCCCGCCCACGCCGAGGTTGTACGGCAGCCGCACCACCGTGGCGCCCGCCGCCGCCGCGACCCGGGCGGTGTCGTCGAGCGAGCCGTCGTCCACGACCAGGGCGTCGACGCCCGGGAGCTTGGTCTGGATCTCCTTGAGGACCATCGGCAGGCCCTCGGACTCGTTCCAGGCGGGCAGGATGATCAGGACGCGCTGTTCCGGGTTCATACCTGGACCTCGTGCTCTTCCCGGCCCTCGGCGGACTGCTCGGTCGGCTGCAGGGACTCGATGAGGAGGGAGTGCTGATTGACCTTGCTGCGCACCAGGGCGACTTCCTCGGACAGTATCCGGGTCTCGGCCTCCAGTCGGCTCGCCTCCCAGCTGAGGTGCAGACAGACCATCAGCAGCAGGACGAACCCGGCGAAGAGCACCAGGCTCGCGCCGTTCGCCACGCCCAGCCGCCGCGCCACCCCGTTGAGCAGGGTCGGGAAGAAGCCGAGCGGAACCGTGACGACACCGATCGTCAGCCAGATGACCGCGTACTTCTCCCGAAGCTGCTGACGGCGCAGCAGCTCCAGGATGCATGCCATCACCACCACGCTGGTGATGGAGGTGAGCACGGAAAGTTGCACGGAAGTCGCGCCTTTCACCTGGAAGTCGACTAGAGGGATTCGGTGGCCCGGGGCCTTGCCGCCCGGCCGGGTGCCGGCGTGTCGGCGGCCCCGTGGGGACGCGCGGTGCGCCTGGACTCGCGCCAGATGAGACCCAGCAGCAGCACGGCCGTACTGAGCGAACCCAGGAAGTATGACACCTCCACCCTCAGCGCGACCGATCCGGGCACACAGGTGACACCCAGCAGCACTGCCGTGCCGAAGGCCCAGCCGGCCAACTGCAGCACATGCCGTCCCATGGCCACCAGTGCCTGTCCGAGGACCATGGCGAGCATGTAGAACATCGTCCCGGCCGAGAACCAGAAGAGGTCCATCGGGCCGAGCACCGGCGGGGCGCCCATGAAGGTGCGCAGCAGCCAGGGTCCGATCAGCACCGCCGGCACCGCGCCGAGCACCCCGAGGCCGCCGACCACGCCGCAGGTCTGCACCAGCATCTTCCGGAACCCGGGCCCGTCCCCCGAGGTCGCGGCCGTGGAGAGGCCGGTCATCAGGGTCGGCTGGAGCGAGCCGAAGACGAACAGCGGCACCCGGCACAGCACCCCGGCGTTGAGGATCGCCACCTGGAGGTTGGTGTCCAGCGGGGCCAGCACCCCGGTGGCGAGCACCGCGGCGTTCACCACCACCTGGGCCAGCAGCGAGGAGGTGATCAGCAGTCCGGTGTTCTGGAACAGCTCCGACCAGCGCATCTGGGGTCCGGCCGAGCAGCCCCTGAGCATGGCCGGCAGGGTGCACAGCACCGCTCCCAGCGGCGCGACCGCCAGCACCAGCGCGAAGTCCAGCGCCGAGTGCGAGCCGCCCAGCAGCAGCGCCAGCGCCAGCACGATCCGCAGTCCGCCGTCGATGCCGAGCGAGACCCCGTAGGCGTTGAAGCGCCCCAGTCCGGCCAGCACGCCGCGGGTGGCGAAGGCCAGCCCCATGCCGGCCATGGCCGCGGCGAAGGCCCAGAGCAGCTCGGTCTGGCCGTGCAGGAAGACCCTGGCGACCGGCCCGGCGAACAGGGCGATGGCCAGGGCGAAGACCGCGATGATGCCCAGGGTGACCACGGTCGCCCGGCGCACCACCGGCATGATCCCGTCGCCGCGCACCGCCCGGGCCGCGACCACCCGGGTGAGCTCCTGCTCGACCGGGAAGAAGAGGCCCAGGGTGAGCGTCATGATCAGCGACCAGAGCGCGGACACCGCGGCCCTCGGGTCGCCGGTCAGGGCGTGGTTCGCGGCGGCGATCTGGATGTACGAGGCCGCCCCGAGGACCAGGGTCCCGCCGATGATCAGGTGGGTACCCGGCGGGACGACGCTCAGCACACGAGCGATCTTCTTGTTCATTGCGGTTCGATTCTTTATCGCTGCTCGGCCGGCTGGAGGCGTCCCGGCTGCAGGGCCTGGAAGGCCGGGCGCCGGAGCGCCTCCTCCACGCCGGAGCGCCAGTCGGGGAGCGGCGCCAGGCCGGCCCTGGCCCAGCTGTCGTGGCCCAGCACGCTGTAGCGGGGCCGCCGGGCGGCCCGGACGTACGCGGTGGAGGTGGTCGGCCGGATCCGCTCGGGATCGAGGCCGGACAGCCCGAGCACCGCGCGGGCCAGGCCGAACCAGGTGGTGGCCCCGGAGGCGGTGCCGTGGTAGATCCCGGCCGGGGCGTCGCCCCGGAGGGCGGCCCGGCCGAGCTCCGCCAGCTTCCCCGCCAGCTGGAGCGACCAGGTGGGCTGGCCCCGCTGGTCCTGGACGACGTCGATGGTGGGCCGTTCGGCGGCCAGCCGGAGCATGGTCGCCGGGAAGTTCTTGCCGTGCTCACCGTAGAGCCAGGCGGTGCGGACCACATAGCCCCGGCTCGGCAGCAGCCCGGTGACGGCCCGCTCCCCCAGCAGCTTGGTCCGGCCGTAGGCGTTCAGCGGGCCGGTCCTGGCGTGCTCCGGGTACGGCATGGTGGCCGATCCGTCGAACACGTAGTCGCTGGAGACATGGAGCAGCAGTGCACTGCGGGCGGCACAGGCCGCGGCGAGGTTGTGCACCCCGGCGGCGTTGACGGCCGCCGCGGCGGCCTCCCCCTCCGGGGTCTCCGCGCCGTCCACGTCGGTCCAGCCCGCGGCGTTGACGACGATGTCGTAGTCACCGACGGCGGCGGCGACCGCCTCGGGACGGGTGATGTCGAGGTCGGCCCGGGTCGCCCCGGTGACCTGGACCCCTGGTACCGCAGCGAGAACGGCCAGCAGGTCCTGGCCGAGCATCCCCCCCGCGCCGGTGACCAACCAGCTGCTGTGCTCGGACCGGCTCACGACTCCAGGGCTGCCTTCCGCTTGAGCGGCTCCCACCAGGCGCGGTTGTCGCGGTACCAGGCGATGGTGGCTGGCAGACCGTCCTCGAACCGGACCTGCGGCGAGTAGCCGAGTTCTTCGCTGATCTTGCTGATGTCGAGCGAGTAGCGCAGGTCGTGGCCCTTGCGGTCCTCGACCGGGACGACCATGTCCCATCCGGCGCCGGCCGCGTCCAGCAGCAGGCCGGTGAGCTCCTTGTTGGTGATCTCGGTGCCGCCGCCGATGTTGTAGACCTGGCCGGCCCGGCCCTTGTCCAGCGCCAGGGCGATCCCCCGGCAGTGGTCGGAGACGTGCAGCCAGTCGCGGATGTTGCCGCCGTTGCCGTACAGCGGGACCTGCTTGCCGTCGAGCAGGTTGGTGGTGAACAGCGGGATGAGCTTCTCCGGGAACTGGTAGTGCCCGTAGTTGTTGGAGCACCGGGTCACCACCACGTCCATGCCGTGGGTGCGGTGGTAGGCCAGCGCCAGCAGGTCCGAGGCGGCCTTGGAGGCGGAGTAGGGCGAGTTGGGCTGCAGCGGCCACTCCTCGGTCCACGAGCCCTCGCTGATCGAGCCGTAGACCTCGTCGGTGGAGACGTGGACGAAGCGGCCGACCTGGTGCTTGCGGGCCGAGTCCAGCAGGACCTGGGTGCCGAGCACGTTGGTGGTGACGAAGGGGCCCGCCCCGGCGATGGAGCGGTCGACATGGGACTCGGCGGCGAAGTGGACCACCGCGTCATGGCCCGGCATGACCTGGTCGACGACGTCCGGGTCGCAGATGTCGCCGCGGACGAAGCTGTAGCCGGGGTGGTGGGCGACCGGCGCGAGGTTCTCCTCGACGCCGGAGTAGGTGAGCTTGTCCAGGACGGTGATCCGGAGCGAGTCGTCAGCGCCGAGCAACTGCCGTACGAACTCCGAACCGATGAAGCCGGCGCCGCCGGTCACGAGGATACGCATAGTACGGGCATCATACGGGGCCGGAAGGATCCCCGGCGGGGGACCGTCGACCCCGGAGCACATAGGCTTCGCCCATGCGTGGAATCCTCTTGGCCGGCGGTACCGGCTCTCGGCTCTGGCCCCTCACCCGGGCCGTGTCGAAGCAGCTCATGCCCGTCTTCGACAAACCGATGGTCTACTACCCGCTGACCACCCTGATGATGGCGGGGATCAGGGAGATCCTGATCATCACCACTCCGCAGGACCAGGACCAGTTCCGGCGCCTGCTCGGGGACGGCTCGCAGTGGGGCCTGCGGTTGGAGTACGCGGTCCAGGAGCGCCCGGAGGGCATCGCCCAGGCGTTCGTGCTGGGAGCCGACTTCATCGGCGACGAGGAGGTGGCGCTGGTCCTCGGCGACAACATCTTCCACGGCAGCGGCCTCGGCACCCGGCTCTCGCTGCAGGGTCCGCTGGTCGGCGGGCGGATCTTCGCCTACCCGGTGGCCGACCCAGCCGCCCTGGGCGTCGTCGAGTTCGACCGCGAGGGCCGGGTGATCTCCATCGAGGAGAAGCCCGAGAAGCCCAAGTCCCGCTACGCCGTCCCCGGCCTGTACTTCTACGACAACAGCGTGGTGGAGGTCGCCCGGACGCTGCAGCCCAGCGCCCGCGGCGAGTTGGAGATCACCGCGGTCAACGAGGTCTACCTGCGGCGCGGGCAGCTCCAGGTCACCGTGCTGGACCGGGGCACCGCCTGGCTGGACACCGGGACCTTCGACTCGCTGGTCCAGGCGTCCGAGTACGTCCGGGTGATGGAGCAGCGCCAGGGGCTGAAGGTCGGCTGCGTGGAGGAGGTCGCCTGGCGGATGGGCTTCCTGGACGACGACCAGCTCCGCGCACTGGCGCAGCCGCTGCTGAAGAGCGGCTACGGCTCCTACCTGATCGAACTGCTGACTGAAGGGCGCACCGCATGAAGATCCGGCCGTTGAGCATCGAGGGCGCCTGGGAGGTCACCTCCCCGCAGCACGGCGACCCGCGCGGCATGTTCATGGAGTACTACCGCTTCGACCACCTCGCCGAGGCGGTCGGCCACCCGCTGCGGCTGGCGCAGGCGAACCTGTCGGTGTCCGCCCGCGGCGTGGTCCGCGGCGTCCACTTCGCCGATGTGCCGCCCGGCCAGGCGAAGTACGTGAGCTGCGTCAGCGGTGCGGTGCTCGACGTGATCGTCGACCTGCGGGTCGGCTCGCCGACCTTCGGCCGGTGGGAGGGCGTGCGGCTGGACGATGTGGACCGCCGCGCGGTCTACCTCTCGGAGGGCCTGGGCCACGGCTTCTGCGCGCTCAGCGAGAGCGCGACGCTGTCCTACTTCTGCTCCGCGACCTACAACCCCACCGGCGAGCACACGGTCCACCCGCTCGACCCGGACCTCGGCATCGAGTGGCCCGCCGACGCGCCCCAGCTGTCCGTGCGCGACGCGGCGGCGCCCTCACTGGCGGAGGCCGTCGCCGGCGGCCTGCTGCCGTCCTACGACGCCGTGCGGGAGTTCACCGCCTCGCTGGACAACGGCTGAGCGGCGTCAGCTCTCGCCCTCGTCGCTGCCGACGGGGGCGGCCGCTGCGGGTGTGGGCTTGAACACCCACGCCCGCAGCAGCAGAAAGCGCAGCAGCGTGGCCAGGACGTTGGCCACGATCAGCGCCCCCAGCTCGACCATCCGGCTCGGCCTGGCATCCCAGTGGTGCAGCAGCGCCAGGGCGCCGCTGCTCAGCCCGAGGCCGATCAGGAAGGCCACGCCGCCCTGCAGCTGGTGCCGCAGCGCGCTCTCCCGGCCGGTGACGCCGAAGGTGAACCGGCGGTTGGCCGCGGTGTTGGCGACCGCGCTCAGCGCCAACGCGATGAGATTGCCGGTCTGCTCCCCCACCACCAGCCTGGCCAGGACGTACAGCCCCAGGTAGAGCAGGGTGCTCAGGACGCCGATGACCGCGAAGACGGGCAGCTGGCTGCGCAGCTTTCCGCCGGAGCCGGAGCCGCCCGGTGCGGCCGCCCCCGCAGCGGTCTGCTGGGCTGTGGAATTCATGGGGTCTCTCCTGGGAGCAGCTGGTAGACGCCGATGCGCCCGTTGTCGTAGACCTTGTGCGCCAGTCCCCCGAGGGCCGGCGACTCCTTGCCGTCAACGCGGTCGACCACGATGAAGCGGACGTGGTACCGCTGGTACAGCTCCGTCAGCAGCCCGGCCGTGGGCCGGTAGATCGCGTCCTGGTTCAGGGCCAGCAGCGACTGGTCCCAGAACGGTGCGCCACCGTTGCCGCCGGCCACGAACTGCGGGTCGTAGCCCCAGCCCTCGACCAGGACCGAGCGCTCCGAGTAGGCGCTCAGCCAGAAGCCCAGAGCGTAGCTGCAGGCCCCGTTGCTCGGGGCGACCGGACCGTTCTGGGTCAGGCAGTGGTCGTTGGTGACCAGCACGTCGCTGCCGCTGCTGTGGTCCCGCACCCAGCGGGCGGCGTCGGCCTGGGAGCCGGACAGCGGCCATTCGCTGGCCCAGCCGTTCCGCGCGGTGTTGACCACGTCCAGCGGCAGCGTCGGCGCACCAGCCACCAGGGCGGCGGTGAGCAGCACCACCAGCCCTCGGCCGCGCAGCCCCGGCAGCACCCGGTGGCCCAGCCGCCACAGCAGGCCGATCACCAGGGCCAGCGCCGCCAGCGCCAGGGCGGCCGCGACCAGGGGCAGCAGCACGGTGTACGGGCGGTTGCCGGAGCGGTCGTGGAACAGCCGGAGCGCGAAGCTCGACCAGCGGGACGCGTAGGCGTGGATGCCGAGGGTGAGCAGCACCACGAAAGCCGCGGTGCCGACACCGAGCAGGGCCTTGGCCCTGCGTGACAGGGCGGCGCGGTCGAAGGCCTCGCAGTAGCCCCAGGCCGAGAGGAAGGCCCCGAAGGCCAGCCCGGCATGGGTGAAGTAGCTCGCGTTCCAGCCGTTGAGGGCGAGGTAGGCGCCGGGTCCGGCGACCGCCCCGCCGAGCAGCATCCACTGGCTGTCGCTGAGGCGCAGCCGTGAGCGCCACAGCAGCGGCAGCATGCCGACCAGCCGTAGCTGGGTGTTGAGCAGCAGCGCCGCGAAGGTCATGGCGACCAGGGCCGCCTGCAGCGCCGCGCCCCGGGAGTGGTCCGGATCGGCCCAGTACTGGCTGATGTTGCTGAGCGGCTGCACCTCCAGCCCGTAGCTCTGGAAGTGGAAGACGACCGCGGTGGCGAACAGCTGCCCGGCGCCGACGATCGCCCCCAGCGCCACGATCCGCCAGGGGATGCGCCGGGTGCGCACCAGGGCTGCCAGCCCGGCCACCGCCAGGGCCGCCAGGGTGACCGGCAGCGAGCTGGCCTTGGCGGCGCTGGAGGCGAAGGCGAACACCGCCACCAGGCCGTACACCCCGGGACCCATGGCCGGGACCCGGCGCAGCCGCTCCGACTGCGGGTCCCGCAGCGCCTCCGCCGCCACCCCGACCAGGGCGAACAGCAGCGGCTGGCTGTAGGTGAGGGAGAGGCTGGCCCAGGCCATGAGCACGACCTGGGGCGAGCCGAAGGGCATGCCGGCCACGGTGAGCGGATAGACCGGGTTGAACTCGCCGATGGTGAAGAGCAGCAGCGCCGCGACCGGTCCCACCCAGGCCCGGCCGGTGATCCGCCAGCCGACCACGGAGGCCACCAGCATCCCCAGCGCGGCCAGGGCGGGCAGCATCAGCCGCATCTCGACGACCGGCAGGTCGAGGTGGCCCACCATGCTGGTCATCGCCATGTGGACGGCGAAGAACCAGTGGTAGCCCAGGGACTCGCCGGAGACCTCCGGCAGGGTCACCGGGAAGCTGTGGGTGGCGTTCCCGGCCAGCGACAGCTGGTAGGGCAGGTCGATGTACTGCCGGGCGGTGGCGCTGCCGGGCAGGATCGGGTTCTCGATGAAGAAGGCGCCGTAGAAGTAGCCGCTGGTGCTGGCCACCACACTGGCCACCGACCAGGACCAGCCCAGCGAGGGCCTGGTGTAGCCGGTGGGCCGCCAGTGCCGGCGCAGCCGGGGCACCAGGGCGTACGGCAGCACCACCACCAGCGGCCAGAGCGTCGCCCAGTGCTGGAGGTGCAGCGGCATCAGCACGGCCCAGGCGGCGAGCTCCAGTGCCAGGCCGGTGCCGGCCCCGAGGGTGAGGTCCTCCACCAGGGTGTGCGGGGTCCGCCGGAGGGTCCGGAAGACCAGGGTTCCGGGCAGCACGACGCCCCAGGCCACGTAACCGGCGTAGCGCAGGATGTCCAGGGCCGGCGTGTGCGCCAGCAGCAGCAGGACGACCAGCAGGCAGATCGCCGCGGCGGCCGGCAGCAGCCGCAGGACCAGGGCCGGGCTGCCGCCGTCCCGGCCCGTGCCCGACGCCCCGGGGCCGTCGGGCACCGGGGCGGTCGTCTCACCGATGCTGTGCTGTGCGCCCATGACCCTGCATTCTGTTCGGGAGGCTACTTGCCGGCACCGGCGGGTGCCTCGGTCGCCGTGTCGGCGGAGTCGTAGCCGATGAAGTAGGAGGGCCGGGACTGCACCGCCGAGTAGATCCGGCCGACGTACTCGCCCAGCAGCCCGAGGCAGATCAGCTGCACGCCGCCGAGGAACAGCATGCCGATGAAGAGCGAGGACCAGCCGGGCACGGTGTCGTTCAGGCAGTACCTGAACGTGGTGTAGACCGCGAGCACCAGGCACACCACGAAGCTCGCCATGCCGAGCCAGGTGGCCAGACGCAGCGGGCTGGCCGAGAAGTTGGTGACGCTGTCGAGCCCGAGCCGGATCATCTTGGACAGCGGGTACTTGGTGGTGCCCGCGACGCGTTCCTCGCGCTCGTAGTAGACCGTGGCGCTGGTGAAGCCGAGCCAGGGCACCAGCAGCCGGTAGACCGGCTGGTTCTCCGGGAGCGACTTCAGCGCGTCCACGGCGGCGCGGCTGAGCAGCCGGAAGTCGCCGGCGTGCGAGGGCATCTTCTTGCCGACCAGCCGCCGCATCAGCCAGTAGTAGGCGGCCGCGGTGGAGCGCTTGAAGAAGGCGTCGGTGCTGCGGTCGGAGCGGACCCCGTAGACGATGTCGCAGCCGCCGTCGCGGGCGAGCTTCAACATCTCCGGGATCTTCTCCGGCGGGTCCTGCAGGTCGGCGTCGATGCTGACGACGTACTCGCCGAAGGCGTTGTGCAGGCCGGCCGTGAGCGCGGCCTGGTGGCCCGAGTTGCGGCGGAAGCGGATGATCCGCAGCTGCGGCCACTCGCGCCGGAGCGCCACCATGAGCTGCGGAGTGGCGTCGGTGCTGCCGTCGTCGACGCCGACGACCTCGTACTCCACGTCCAGTCCGTCGAGGATCGGCCGCAGCCGCTGCACTGTCAGCGGCAGCGCCTCCTCCTCGTTGAAGATGGGGACGACGACGGAGAGCAGCGGCGCCGGCCGGTCATCGCCGACGTGCTCCTGGGTGGACGTACGGTACATCGCTCGCTCCGAACAACGCAGAATCATGGGAGGACCCGCTTCTCGGGCCGTCCTGGAACGGCCGTCCCCGGCCCCGGACCGATCGGCGGGGCGCGGAGGGTACGCGGGGGAACGCTACCAAGTGCTCGAAGCACCCTCAGCCCCGGTATTCCGCCTTCCAGAGGCTGTCGACGGCGCCGGCCAGCGACTGGTGGGGCTCCCAGCCGAGTGCCCGGGCTGCCAGGGCCACGTCCAGGCACTGCCATTCGGTCTCCGCCCCCGGGCCCTCCGGCGCAGTGTTCTCCAGCACCTCGGTGGGCACCCCGCTGACCTCGATCAGCAGCTCCACCATGTGCCGGGCCGAGACGCCCTCGCCGCGGCCGACGTTGACCACCGGCGGCAGTGTCCGCGCCCGGACGGCCGCCAGCACGGCGGCGACGGTGTCGCCCAGCCCGACGAAGTCGCGCTTGGCCGCCAGCGGCGCCAGCGTCAGCTCGGCGGTGCGGGACTCCTCCGCCGCCTCGGCGAGCTTGCGGGCGATGACCCCGAGCAGGCTGTGGCCGGGCTGTCCGGCGCCGACCACGTTGCCGACCCGCAGCACCACGCCGTCCAGGCCGCCGGCCTCGACCGCGTCCAGCACCAGCCGGGTGGCCCTGACCTTGAGCTCCCCGTAGACCATCTGCGGGTGGGTCTCGTCGGACTCGGCCTGCACCGTGCCCACCGGGGTGAGGCCGTACTCGTGCACCGAGCCGAGCTGCACCAGCCGGACCCGCTCCGGCAGCAGGGCCAGGGCCTCGATGACCCGCTGGACCATGCCGACGTTGGCGTCGACCATCTGCTCGTCGTCGAGGCCCCACATTCCGCCGGCGGCGTTGACGACGGTGCCCACGCCCTCCGCAGCGAACAGCGCGGCCAGCTCGGCGGGCGAGCCGCCGACCAGGTCGAAGGCGCGGAAGGAACCGGCCACCGGGACCGTCGGTTCCCTGCGGGCGATCGCCAGCACCGGAAGCCCGCCCTCTGCCAGGGCCTCGCAGAGGGCCCGGCCGATGAACCCGGTGCCGCCGAGCACGGCGACCCGCCGCGGTCCTTCGGCGGACGGGACGGTCGGGACAGCGGTTTCAGTCATTACTCAACTCCGGTCGTGCGGGGCGTCAGCCGTGCAGATTCTGGCGGCGGCGGGCCGGGCCCGCCGCGTAGGTGAGCAGGGTACGGGCCCCGGCGCGCTGGCCGGCCCTGAGGGCGCCCGGCACCAGGGTCAGCGCGTGGATCCGCGAGGACATGTGCAGTCGCGACGCCTTGGCCGCCCTGGTCCAGCCCACCGCGTCCAGCCGCTCGGCCTCGTCCAGGAAGTAGCGCCTCGACTCGGTGAACCGGCTGCCGGAGAAGGCGCTCGCCGAGGAGATGCTGATCGCGTGGCGCCGGTACTGGAAGCAGAGGGTGTCGTCCACGATCATCTGCTCCCCGTCCCGCAGCAGGTCGATGACCAGGGCGAGGTCCTGGATGATCTCCAGGCCGGGACGGAAGCCCATGGCGCGCACCGCGTCGGTGCGCCAGCAGAGGGAGGGGAAGTAGAGCCAGTTGCCGCGCAGCAGGCTGAGCGCCAGGTCCTCGCCGCCAAGCAGCTTCCGGCCGGTGAAGCGGGGCGCGTAGAGCCGGCGCTTGGACTCGTCGGCCAGGGTGGTGCTCGGCCGGCCCGCGCCGTCGATGACCTGGACCCCGGGCTGCACGATCGCCGCTCCCGGGAACTGCGCCAGCGCCGCCCGGACCGTCGCCAGGTAGTTGGGCAGCATGATGTCGTCGGTGCCCATCATGACGAAGTGCTCCGCCCCGACCAGGCCCAGGCACTTGTCGTAGTTCCCGGTGACGCCGAGGTTCTTCTCGTTGCGCTGGTAGCTCACCCGGTCGTCGCCGAGGTTCGCGAACCACTCCGGGACCCCGGGCTCCTTGCCGTCGTCGACGACCAGCAGCCGCCAGTCCGGGTCGCTCTGCGCGATCACGCTGTGCACGGCGGCCTGCATCAGCGCGACATCGCCGTAGTAGGGCAGCATGATGTCGATCGTCGTCATAGGGCAGCACCAAGTCGGAGAGGTTGCGCGGACTCTCGGGAAGGGCCTTCAGCGAGCACGGCTGGCTTCCCGCAGGGACACCATCGAACGGTCCAGACCCTTTTTCAACGGCTTGGACAGCGGACGCTCGATGAGACGGTGGATCAGGTAGGCGACGACCACCACGACGGCGAAGGCCGTACCGAGCGAGCCGACCACGCCGAGGCCGTGGCCGAGGCCGAAGTGGATCAGCGTCCAGCCCGCCTCCTGGTGGATCAGGTACAGCGGGTAGGTCAGGGCGCCGGCCACGGTGAGCCACTTCCAGTTGGCCCAGTCGAACAGGCCCAGGGCCGCGGCCAGCACCAGTCCCATGGCCACGGTGAAGCCGGCCGCGACCACGTACCAGTTGAGTCCGTGGTTCAGCACGTTCACGTACATCGCCTCGATCGGCCGGACCTGGGCCAGGGCGATCAGCCAGCTGAATCCGACGATGCCCCAGAGCAGCAGGTTCGGGCCGTACTTGTACATCAGGAAGATCGCCATGCCCGCTATGAAGAAGGGGGCGTACTGCGGCATCGCAATGGTGGTCAGCAGCTCCGACTTGGCCTGGATGCTGAGGATCGCGACGAACATCCAGACCCCGCAGAAGGCGACGACCTTGCGGTAGGTCAGCCCGAACGCGGCCAGTACCCCGAACAGGACGTAGAACCGCAGCTCGGCCCAGAGCGTCCAGTAGACACCGTCGACCTGGCGGATGCCGAGCGGGGTCTCCAGCATGGTCAGGTTGGCCAGGATGGCCTGGGCGTCGAGCCCGTTGGCCGCGCCGTGCCTGATCCAGGCGCCCATGGTGAGCAGCACGGTCGAGGTCAGCAGCACCGCCGCCCAGTACGCCGGGTAGAGCCGGACCACGCGCGAGACGAAGAACTGCCCGACGCTCTTCCCCCAGCAGCTCATGCAGATCACGAAGCCGCTGATGACGAAGAAGAGGTTGACGCCGAGCCAGCCGTAGGCCGCGACGTGGTTGACCGCCGGCATGACCTGGGCGGGGCTGTGGCCGCGCGGCCAGATGCCGCCGATGTCGACGTAGGCCGTCCAGTGGAAGCTGAGCACTCCGAGGGCCGCCATCAGCCGCATGCCGTCGAGGGCGTAGAGGCGCTTCCGCCCCGAGGCGGCGGGGCCGCCCTGCTGCTGCTGGTCCGAGTTCTCGGGACGACCGCGGCGGTCGTCGTGCTTCGCCAGTAGTTCAGCAGAGGACATGGAGTTCGCACTTCCAAGCGGGAGCCGGGGGAACGAGAACGGGACGCCCGGTGTGCGCGTCCGGAGGTACTGGCGGGTTCGGCTTCCGAGATGTCGACCCCGGAGCACAGGACACCGAGGGTACCGGTACTTACACCTGCCCGACAGCAAGCTAACACACCGGCGAACAGCCGCCCTCCGGCCCGGTGCCGAGGAGCCTCTCAGTGCAGCGGGGCATAGAGGACGGTGGCGTTGCGCACCCCGTCCGTATCGAGATCGTCCTGGAGCCGGCTCGCCAGCGCCTGGTTCCCGACGAACAGGGTGGCTCCGTCGGGGCAGATCTGGATCACCGCCCGCAGCTGCGCCAGTGCGGCCTGGTAGGTGGCCTCGGTCCCGGCCGTGGCTCCGATGCCGACCTGCTCCAGCCCCTCGGACAGCGCCCCGAACCGGCCGTTGCGGGCCATGGCGCTGGCGAAGTAGGTGGCCTGCCAGTTCCGGGCGCCGTTGTTCGTGTACAGGATGATCGCGGTACCGGTGGTGCGGGCCAGGTCGCGGCGGAGGAAGGTGTGCACCAGCGGCGCGATGTCCGCGGGCGACTTCCCCTTCGCCCAGGCCCACAGCGAGGTCTGCTTCCACTGCGACGGAGCGTTGTCCACCGACGGCACGCCCCACTGCACCCCGGCGAACAGGCTCAGTGCGACGACCGAGGCCCCGACCGAGAGCAGCGGTTCCCGCAGCCGGACCGGCCACGGGGCGGCCGCAGCGGCCCGGCGGACCGGCCGCAGCAGCCAGCCGGCCGAGCCCAGTCCGACCAGCGAGATGATGAGTCCGGCGGTCGCCATCTTCTCGAAGTAGTAGGAGAGGTGCCCCAGGGTGTGCAGCTGCCAGGCGCCGAAGACGGCGATGACGAACGCACCGCCGACCACGGTGATCCCCAGGATGCTCGCGGTCGCGCCCAGCCTGCGGCCCGCCGACACCACCCCGACCAGCACCACCGCGGTCAGTGCGATCAGCAGCGCGCGGCTCAGCGAGACCTCGTGGCCCGCGGCCTGCGCCTGCTGGCCGACGTCGAAGGAGGAGAGCACGCTGATCAGGCTGGGGGTGATCGCCAGCAGGCCGCCGACGCCGAGCGCGGTGTACAGCGCCACCCGGTGGCCGCGGTGCCGGCGCCAGTACACCAGCAGCCCGCCGAGCAGGGCGATGCCCACGAAGGCGTCGAAGATGTTGTACGCGTAGCCGACCGTGACCAGCGCGGCGCCGGCCACCAGCGCGTACTCGACCAGCCCCATGGCCGGTCGGACCAGCAGCGCGATCGACACCGCCAGGAACGCCAGGCCGACGATCTCCGAGTCGAAGCCGTAGCTCAGCAGCATGCTGAACGGACTGCCGAGGACGATCGCCGCCACCACGGAGCAGACCGCCGCCGCCCGCCAGCCCCGGAGCCGGGGGCCGCCGATCCAGCGCGCACCCCAGATCAGCGACATGCAGAAGACCACGAAACCGGCCAGGGTGTAGGCGCAGTAGCGGTCGTAGGCCTGCGGGGCGGCGGTCAGCGAGGTGCTGGAGCGGACGAAGACGTCGATCCAGGCGAGCAGGAAGTGCGAGCCCTGCGGATACACCTCGGCGGTGTTCCCGCTGACCGAGGCGTTGGCCGCGGTCTGGTTCAGGAAGAGGTAGCCGCCGACCCGCTCCACGGTGTCGAAGATGGCGAAGTGGGTGACCCGGTCGCCGATCGTCATCTCGGCGTAGCGCCCGGCCGAGGAGACCGCCGTCACCCCGTGCCGGACCAGGTACCCGACGACGGCACCGGTGCCCAGGATGATCGCGTCCGTGCCGCGCACCCGCCACACCAGCCGGAACCGTCGCCGGTCCAGCCAGGCGGCCACGCTGATCGCGGTCAGCAGGACGCCCGAGGCCGGCAGCGGGTTCAGGCCCCACGGCCAGATCGAGGCCAGCAGGCCCAGCGTCATCAGCGCGCCGGCGAGCAGGAAGGCGGCGATCACGATCCGGTCGAGCAGCCCGCCGCCGACCCGGATCAGCCCGGCGATCAGCACCACCAGCAGCGGCAGCACCAGCACGTCGAGGTGGACCAGCCACAGCAGCACCGGGATCAGCCAGGACAGGCCGACCGACCGGGCCAGGGCCAGCGGCCTGCGGGAGTCGTGCTTCGCCGGAACCGAGCCCCCGGGGTCGACCGAGCGGCCGAGCACACGCGGAATTGTCATCTGTCGAGCCATGCCGTTCATGTTCCGGTGAAGGTGGTCCCGATCGAATGGGCTCCCGATCAGTCGGTCGAGCATACTTGCTCGGTTGCCGGGGAAGGGGGCCGAGTCCTCGAACTCCCCCGCCGGATACCGGGCGGCACCGGCCGGGACCAGTCCCCCGGAGGGGTGAAGGCGGCGTCGGTCCGTGCCCCGGACGTTACCGGCCACAGCCGGGCCATCGGCTAATCTCACGTGGTGCTTACCACCACTCCGCCCCCGCCCAAGAGCGGCCAGGTCACCACCGGGCCGCCAGTGTCCCCCGCCAAGGCCCGTCTGGGCTGGCTGGACGCGCTGCGCGGGATCGCAGCACTGACCGTGATGGTGTCCCACTACATCGAGTTCATGCTGCCCCAGGCCTGGACCGTGCTCGGCCGCTACTTCGTCCCCGGCACCTTCGGGGTGCTGCTCTTCTTCATGGTGAGCGGCTACATCATCCCGGCCTCACTGGAGCGCCGGGGCAGCGTTCGCGGCTTCTGGCTGAGCCGGCTGTTCCGGCTGTACCCGTTGACCCTGGTGTCCATCGGGCTCGGGCTGCTGTTCGTCGGACTGGGCTGGCAGACCAGGTCCCTGGCGGCCATCACCCCGGCGCTGGCGCAGCACCCCACGACCACGGTCCTGGCCAATGCGACCATGCTCCAGGACCTCCTCGGCGGGGCCAACATGGTCCCGGTGATGTGGACGCTCTCCTACGAGATGGTCTTCTACTGCCTGGTCAGCGCGCTCTTCGCGGCCGGGCTGCACCGCCGCAGCGGACAGATCTCGCTCGGCTTCGCCGGACTGGCCCTGCTCTCCCTGGCCGTGGTGCCGCCGCTGTGCTTCTCGACCAGCTACCCGGGCTCGCGGGTGGCGATCCTGGTGTCGTTCGGGGTCTTCGTGGTGGGCATCGGCTGCATGGTCAGCCGCCGGGTGCCCCGGGCGGTCGGCGCGGTCCTGGTCGGCGGACTGGTCCTCACCCTGGTCGTGCTGAACGGCCGGCTGGCGCCCTGGTACAGCATGGTCATCCTGGCCACGATGTTCAGCGGGACCGCCCTCTACCGGGCCGAGCAGGGGCAGGTGTCACGGCGGGTGACCGCGGCCCTGTGCATTCCGGTCGTGCTGATCTCGGTGGCGATCGGCACCAGGTACGGCGGAGACCGGTCCGGGGCGGTCTCGGCCACCGTCAGCTGGCCGTGGGTCTTCGGCATCCTCGCGGTCTGGGGGCTCTTCACCGCCGGGATGCTGCTGCGCAACCGCGCCATGCCGGGGCCGCTGTCCTGGTTGGGCCGGATCAGCTTCTCCGTCTACATGCTGCACGTGGTGATGCTGAGCGCCGTCCTGTGGCTGATGCGGCGGCTGCACGTGGTCCCGCTCCACCTGCAGCTGTGGGAGCAGCTGCTGTGGCTGCTGGGGCCCTGCGCGGTCGTCCTGGCGGTCAGTCAACTGACCTACCAGTACGTCGAGATGCCGATGCAGCGGCTGGGCCGCCGGGTCAGCGAGCGGGCCGACCGGCGCTGGGGCAGCGACGTCCGGCCGTAACCCCCGCCCGGTTGGAGGCGGCCGGGGGACGGCCGCCGGGGAAGCGCGAAAGGGCCCCTGCGACATCCTCGGATGTCGCAGGGGCCCTTTCGGTGCGCTGCAGGAGCAGGCAGGTCAGACCGTCAATTACTTGATGATCTTGGTGACCTGGCCGGCGCCGACGGTCCGGCCACCCTCACGGATGGCGAACTTGAGGCCCTCCTCCATGGCGATCGGCTGGATCAGCGCGACCGTCATGGCGGTGTTGTCGCCGGGCATGACCATCTCGGTGCCCTCGGGGAGGGTCACGACGCCGGTCACGTCCGTGGTGCGGAAGTAGAACTGCGGGCGGTAGTTGTTGAAGAACGGGGTGTGACGGCCACCCTCGTCCTTCGACAGGATGTAGGCCTGGGCCTCGAAGTCGGTGTGCGGCGTGACCGAACCCGGCTTGATGATGACCTGGCCGCGCTCGACGTCCTCGCGCTT
>Ga0302314_10008769_pt1 | contig 17957 bp, 20 predicted proteins | sample III_Palsa_N2_3_FD_200533 | JGI IMG/M metagenome (GOLD analysis project Ga0302314, IMG submission 200533) | Peat permafrost microbial communities from Stordalen Mire near Abisko, Sweden - III_Palsa_N2_3 | ecosystem: Environmental > Terrestrial > Soil > Palsa > Peat permafrost | place: Sweden...
CAGAACCGGGCGACATCATCCCGGAATCATGGGCGAGGATTAATCGGAATGCTGGGCGGCAATTGATCGGAACAGGGGGGCGCCATCATCTCGGAATGGATGGGCGGCTTGCCCCGGAATCAGCACTCGTGACGCTGTTCCTCCGTCAGGAAGCTGATGCGCATCTGCTCGGCAGTGAGCGCCTCAAGACCGTACTCGACGCCGATGTCGAGCCAGCGCTCGATCGTTACGATATGCAGCTTCGCTCGCTCCGCGACTGCGGCTACAGCCATCCCGTCGCGCAGATCGGCGAGCGCCCTCAATCTCTGACTCACGCCTTGGCGGAACTCGTGCCGGCTCCGCTGTCGCAGCATCTCGCCCGTTTCCGGCAGACTCTCCAGCCAGCGACGCCACTCTTCCACGATCGGGGGGCGGTCTGGAACGACGTTGGCGAGCATCGCATCCAGCCGCCTGTCCGGCGCTCCCCCCGCTTGGGTCGCCAGAGCAATCAGATCATCGAGCCCGGGAGCGCGCAGCAGATCCATGGCGACGGTCATTCGCCGAGGCCAATCGGCGAACAGCCATGCGAGCACGAGCATCGCGCCGTGATTGGACGGCCAGTCGATATGCAGACGCGATTCCGGATCGAGCCCGGTATCGCACACGACGCGGGCGAACAATCGCTCGCGGGCGTGACGAGCGCGTGGTCGCCAGAGGGCGCTCAGGACGAGGTCAACCAGACTGACGAACGTTCCCCATTCGATCGGCCCAATGCCCGGCAGATCGCCGGCCCCGTCGCGCTTCAAGGCCAGCAGCCGCTCTTGAACCTCGCAGACCGCGTCCTGCGCAGGCTTCATACCCGATCGATCGAGCCGATGGTCGCATCGACCGCACCGACCGATCGTCACAATGCGACGTATATCGAGCCCCGGAAGCGACAGCGACGCGCCGCATGCGGGACAATGGGCGGTGAGAATCGTTCTGTGCGCCGTGCAGACCGCCGTCCAACCGATCATCCAATCGGTTCGGATGAACGGTTCACCGTCGGCCGCGAGACACTGGCCGCACATCGCCAGGGGCCGAACCGCGGCCGCCCGCGAACGCTGACGCCAGAATCCCGGTGCGCCGAACCGCTCATGGCGTTCGTCAGCACGGGCTTCTTCCCAACCCAGCAGCGTCATGGCCCGGACGCGAGCGGGGGCAATGCCGCTCCTGCCGGCGATCACCGCGAGTTCGGCGGCGGTGGGGCGCCGCCACCATTCGGGGCGGCCATGGCCGTCGATGCCGAAGGCGCATCTTGCCGCGTCGAGCGGTGTCACCGCGAGGCGCGCACCAAGGCGGATCAGCCACGAGCAGAGCGCCTCGCCTTCGCGCGGCTCGACATGGATCGGCAGCCGCATCGCCGAGCGCGCAGGGCCGCAGGCCTCGACGGCGTAGAGGTCAGATCGCCACACGACGACGATCGGAGGGCCGGGTGAACCCCGCCTCGTCGATGAGCCTGGGCGTGATCGCCTCCGCGCCCGAGGTCACCGCCCTGGCTGCGGCGCGGGTGACGACCGCGACGATCTCGCCGAGCACGCCCTCGGAGAGCGAGAAGATCTTGCCGGCGAGCGCAGGCCGGATCAGACCCGATGCGCGCCGCAGCGGCAGAACCGCCTCGAGCGTGTTGAGCAGACGGAGATACGCGTCATCCTCGGTCCAGAGCGGCAGCGCGATCGGCTCGAACCGATTGACGAGTTGGTCGTCGCTCCTGATTGCGCGCAGCGCCTCGGCCGTGCCGACGCCGACCAGCGGGATCTGCAGCTCGTTGCCGAGCCAGCGCAGCAGGTTGAGCAGCCGTCGCTGCTGCGTTGCCGATCCCGACAGCACATTGTGGAGTTCGTCGATGACGAGGAGGCGTACGCCGGTCTTGCGCATCAGACGAACCGCCAGGTCTTGGCGGGCCGCGACTGTGTCGCCGCGCCATGCCTCCAGGCCCATCGCGTCCAAGATGGTGCCGAAGAACCTGCGCTCGTCGGGCCCGCTCGGCATCTGCACCCGGATCACCGGCATGTCCGCCACCCCGTCGGCGCCCACCGCCGCCTCGGTCGGCGGGTGCGCGCGCCGGAACTTCTCGACGATCATCGTCTTGCCGTTGTTGGTCGGCCCGACCAGAAGGAGGTTCGGCATGCGTGTCCGCTTGGGGAACGACAGCACGTCCTCGATCGCCGCCAAGGCGGCTTCGGCCCGTGCATAGGCGATCCAGCGATCAGTGCGTATGCGCCGCACGCGCGACGCATCGTCTTCATCCGCCCACACCCGGGCGGAGGGTTGAAGATGCTGGTAGTCCCCGCTCAAGACCATTCCTCGACCGGGAACATCCGCTCGTGAGGCTGCAACTCACCGGAGGGATTGGCCGCAGGCTCGCCCTCTGCGGTCCGGGCTTCGACGGGCAGGAGGTCGGGCCGCCCGCCCTCGATGACGTGGAAGCGCCGCTCACGCTGTCGGCGCGCTCTCTTGCTGGTGCGGACCGCGTCGTCGGCGATCGCGCGCATCACCTCGATCGCGCCGAAGATCGCCGCCTCATCGACCAGCGCACGGCCCTCCTCACGCAGACGCTTCAGTGCGAGGCGATGCTCCCAAAGGCTGATCGGAGGACGCCGCAGGTCGCGATAGGCGAGGTCGTAATAGGTCCCGTCCGGTCCCAGCAGGTAGATGCGCGACAGGTCGCGCGGGTCATAGCGCACAATCATGGGAGCGGGCTCGCCGATCCAGGTCGTGAGCACATCCGACCAGTAGGCGACCGAGAACAGCCGTATGCCATCGCGGCGAATGAGCCGGCGCTCGATCGGCAGGAAGTCAATGAGGAAGCGGCGCGGATCGGTCACCGCGGTCGGCTCGCCGCGCCCGAGCCTCTCGCCATGGCCTGCGATGCCGCGACGCCAGGCTTCGAGCGGCGTGATACCGAGCCCTCGATGCAGCTCGCGATGGTAAACGCCGGCGATTGCGTGGCCGAGCCAGCGCTCGACCTCTTCGACCGTCATCGCCGCACTTTTCTCGGGATTGAGATCACCCTTTTCGGTGATGTTCGAGAAGGTGGTGCCGGGCAGAAGATGCACCTTGCCCATCATCGTTCCGATCAGCCGCTCTATATGACCGCCATAATGCGGCGTGCGGACCGGCCGGTGGTCGATGGCGATCCCATATTGTTCGCAGCCCCGCTTCAGGGCCTCGGACCGGAACTCCTTCGCATTGTCGAGGTGCAGGCGCTCGGGGATGCCGCGCACCGGCCACTCGGCGACGACGCTGCGGCCCGCGAGCCAGCTTTCCTTCGGCAACGCAGCCTGAGCAAGGCAGAGCGCGACGCTGGTCGCCGACGGCGGTTCGAGCGAGAGATGCAAGCCCGCGACGCAACGGCTGTGGACATCGATCGCCAGCGTCAGCCACGGCCGTTGGATCGGCGTGCGGGTCTCGGAATCGACGACGATCACATCGACCAGCGTGTGGTCGATCTGGACGAGCGACAGCGGGTAGTCTGCCGCGAGCGAGCCGGTGACTGGCGCATAGCGGTCGCGCGCCGCCTTGCGTCCCTGGCGCTTCGCGACGACCTCTCCACCCTTACGGTCGTTTACCCTGGCGGTGATTGCTTTGCGGCTCGGAAGAACGAGCCCGCTCACGGCACAACGGCGATGCACCTCTGCCGCGAGGTGCACGAGGCGTGGCTTTTGCCGCGTCAAGTAGAACTCGTCGATTGCCGCCTCGATCACGGCTTCAACAGCTGGGTCGAGCAGCGTCTGACCGGCTTTTCGACCACGCATGCGCGGCAGCAGGCTGGTCAGCCGCGGATCATGGTTGTAGCGGCGCAGCAACGCGTAGACGTGAGTTGGTCCGCAGCCGAGTTCCCGTGCCGCCGCGAGGATCTTGGCGCGGGTTCGGGCATGATCATCGGCCAGGCAGCGAATAACCGGAAGGCAGCGGCGTGCGTCCTCCCACGCTGCGCTATCAACGATCGAGAGGTCGGGAGCGCTCATGTCGCGACCGCCATGCGCGTATCGCCGGTGATCGGTGCGGTCAGATCGACAAGGATCTGTCCGCGCGCGATCAACCGCCAGACGACGGCCAGAGCCGCCCCGCGACTGCCCGGCAATGCATCGACCAGCATGCTGAAGGTTGGATTGTCGAGATGCGCCACGCGGTCGAGCGTCATCGCCGCGAGCGCGGTATCCACCGGCGCAGCTCTTAACGGGAGAAGCCGCTTCGCGGCGTCAAGGCGCGGCCCGCGGATCGCGCTCTCGGTGATGATCCGGAAGGACGCGCCGTTCGCCGCCGCCCAGCCGCGCGCCGCCGCGAACGCGGGGCGGAGCCGCGCCCACTGTATCCGCAGGTCCCGGCGATACTTGATCTCGACCAGGGTTGACCGACCGTCGCGCGACTTGACGAGGAAGTCAGGTGTGTACCGCCTCGCTTTGCCTTCATGCTCGAAACGGATCGTCACCGGCTGCGCCCTCACCACGGCGCCGACGTCGAAGAAGGCAGTCAGCGTGACGAAGTCGCGCTCAAGCGCGCTTTCGTGCTCCGTAGCGCCCGTCGGGAGCGCTTGGAAACCGGTGATGTGTGATCGTCTGCTGAGCGGTATGCGGCGCATATCGCCCTCCACTCGGAGCGTAACTCAGTCCACATTTATGGCACATTTTGTGGCTGATTCACAATATGGGAACAACATCTATGCAGCCAACTCACGGAAATGACTCGTGATCGCTCATCAGCCGATTCGCGATTTAACGCGCAACGACAGGATGATCATGTCGCTTGTCTGCCTGGGCGACCAACGTGATGCCTTGCGCGCATCAGTAGAATGCATCGAATTGGCACATCACCCGCGTAGTGTTGTGATCATTCTGTGGTAAAATTCTATTGATTGGACCTTGGGGGAGGCCCGATATGGCCACGCCACCCTTCGACGACTACCCGCCTCTCACAGAGCGCGTGAACGCCTATGACGAGCGGCATTTCGTGACCTACATCCGGCTGCTCGACGCCGACGAAGAAGGCGCCGACTGGCGCGAAGCCGTCCTGATCATCTTCGGCCTCGACCCGGCAAAGGAGCCCGACCGAGCGAAGATCGTTCATGACAGCCATCTGGCGCGGGCGCGCTGGATGACCGAGACCGGCTATCGCCACCTGCTGGAGCCGCGCCTCCAATAGCCGGCGCCGGACCGAAGCGCCGCCCGCAACTCAGAGGCGTTGCCCCACGCGCCGTTCCGCGCGATGCAACCTTAAGATCTAGCCGCAACCGTAGATTTCGAGATCGTGGGCGTTTCCCCTCGCCCAATGAGGGGCCAGTCAGGGAGGCACCCATGCCGATATCCTTCTGGCGATCGTCCGACACGGTCGAACAACTGAACCGTCTCGACCGCCCCGGTTTCGCCATCGAGTTCCTGCGCCGCAATGTCGGCTATCGCAGCGACTACACCCGCACACTCCGCCAGATCGCGCGCGGCGGGACCAATCCGGGCACCGCCCGTTCCGGTCTCGCCCGCCGCTGGGGGTTGCGATTTTGTCCACGACCCTGACGTTCCAGCGGGACGGGAGCCGGCGTTCTGGCGTCCGGAGCTATCGCCCGGGACGCTGATTCTGGCGCCGGCCCCGTCCGGTTTCGATACGGGCGCCGCGTTCGATCCGACCATCCTCGGACCAGTCCTCGCCGATCGCGCGGACGCCGATGGCCGAGCGCTGGTGGTGAGCGACCCCTCGGGCAATCTCCACATCTGGCTTCAGGATGCCGATGCCGCCCGCCGCCCTGCCCTGATCCTGCCGCTCGACGGCATGTTCGAGCTGCGCCTCGACATCGCCTTGCGCCTCTATCGCCGACTTCGGGGTCGGCGAACCGGCCTGCTGCCGCGCGCCTTACAGCTCACGCCGATGCAACGAGCGCGGTTAATTCTGCTGCTGCATGCCTTCGATTTTCATGACGCAGGCGGCGGACCGCGCGACATCGCTGCCGCATTGATCGACGCCAAGGAGGCGTCACTTCCCGCTATCGAATGGAAAAGCTCGGCAGTACGCCGCAAGGCCAACCGCCTCATCCGCGATTCCGTCGCGCTCGTGAATGGTGGCTACCTCAAGCTGCTGCGCGGTGGCTGACACGACTTCGCCTCCTCCGGTCCGCGCAATTCTTCTACGCCCGCTACTCTCAGCATAGCCCGAGGCCGCCCAGCGCCACCCCGACAGTGATCAAGGGGGACACGGATGCGCATCGAATCTTCGTCCTCCTCCAGCGCTTGCCTTGTTCGCCACCGTGATCCCGACACGCCGCGCCTTGGCTGCGGCGTCCTCGATAGACACGGAGGTTACCCATGCGCGCAGAGATCTCGACTCGCTACGTCAGGACCCATGAGGCGGCGCGCCTCCTCGGCCTCTCGGCCCGCACGTTGGAGAAATACCGCTGCCACGGCAGCGGACCGACCTTCCGCAAGCTCGGTGGGCGCGTGGTCTACGCCATCGACGATCTCGAAGCCTGGGCCGACCAGGCGGCCTGCCGCTCGACCTCCGACCCACACTACGAGGAGGCGCGCGCCGCGGGACGCATGGATGCAAGTCGCCGTCTCCCCACGGGCTCATCCTCATCGATGAGGCGGTAGCAGTCTATGTCGCGCCATCGCCTCATCACGCCCAGCGAGCGGAGCAAGCTCGATCCCTTCATCGTAGCGACCGGCGACGCATCGCCGCGCGACCAGCGCGATCTCATGGAACGACCCTTTTTCTCGCTGGCCAAGGCCAAGCGCACCACGCCGATCCTTTACGAGGTCGGTGGGGTCCGCGTGGAAGTCTTCGCCGTGCCCGAGCACGGCATGGCGACCATCTGGGATGCCGACGTGCTGATCTGGGCCGCGAGCCAGATCGTCGAGGCCGAGAATCTCGGCCTCAAGACCTCCCGCTTCCTGCGCTTCACGCCATACCAGCTCCTCATGGCGATCGGGCGGCAAACCGGCGCGCGCGACTACAAGCTCCTGAAGGGAGCGCTCGCCCGCCTGCAATCGACCGTCATCCGCACCACCATTCGGCAGAACGAGCATTGGCGGCGCCACCAGTTTTCTTGGATCAATGAATGGGAGGAATGCACGACACGCGACGGCCGCGTTGAGGGCATGGAGTTCGTGCTGCCCGACTGGTTCTACCGCAGCGTCATTGACCGCTCGCTGGTTCTGACCATCGACCCGGCCTACTTCCGGCTGACGGGCGGGATCGAGCGCTGGCTCTACCGCGTCGCCCGCAAGCACGCCGGCCGCCAGAGGCACGGCTGGCTCTTCGACGTCCCCCATCTCCACGAGAAATCCGGCAGTCAGGCGAAGGTCGCGGATTTCGCGTTCGACATCCGCCGCATCGTCCTGCGCCAGCCGCTGCCCGGCTACCGACTTCGGATCGAGCGCGATGGCCGGCGCGAGTTGCTGCGCATCCTGCCCGCCCGGTTATCCACAGGGGCTGTGGATGGCACTGTGGAAACGCTCGGGACTTCGGGCGTGACCGGTATCGGGACTTCGGGAGTGGCCCTTCGGCAGATCGGGCGCAAATCGCCGGCAGATCAAGCGTGGAGAGGGCGAAATTTCCCTTCGGCGCCAATGTATTCGGAGCCGCGCCTAGACTCTTTGACTCTTAAGAATCAGCCAAGACTCTTTGTTGTTGTTGAGAATCTTCACTTGCCGCGCGCGTGTCAGTTCTCCCAAAAGCGTGGACTGGGGCCGATAAATGAGTGACCGGCTCCTTAAATCGTGGACTCGCGCTCCTTTAATCGTAGACCGGTGCCACGGTGAGCTTCCGCTTGAGGACCTTCCGCCGGCGCCAAGGGCCATGCCGCAGCAGGAGGCGGCCGGCGACGGAGACGCTGATTTCCACGCCGAAGCGGCGCGAGGCTTCGCCTTGGACACGTGTGGCACGCCACCGCGGCCCATCGGGCGTCGCGGCGGCGATCCATTCGGCAAGCTCGATGACCTGCGGCTCGGTGAGGTACTGCCACCGGGTCCGTTCGAGGGCGGCATCGAGGCCGTCCGCGGCGCCACGCCTCAGCCAGATGTAGAGGGTTCGCGGCAATACTTCCGCGACCTCCGCGGCCACTTCCACCGGCAGACCGTCGCGCACATCGGCGATCGCCTGCAGCCGGGAGCGCCGATGCGGCAACCGTTCGCGGGCCGCCCGCGCACGCAGGTCGCCCCCTGTCTCCGGCAGGGCGTCGATCCAGGCTCGCCACCACGCCCGCTCGGCTCCGTGGCATTCGTCTGGCCACGCGGCAAGCAGCAACGCTTCGATTTGGGCATGGGTCTCCGCGTCGAGATTGGGCCAACGCCGCATCTGGCGTCGCGGCCGCGCTGCGCGCAGAATCGCGAGCCCTGCTTGCGCCCGTGCCGGCCACGCCTCGAACATCCAGGCGAGGATCGCCAGCCCCTGGTAGGCGTCGGCGATCTCTCCGAATGGTTCGGCGCCCAGATCGCGAGCGATCCGCGCGAAGAGCTGATCACGGGCCGCCGGCTTGGTGTCGATCCAGACGGTGCCGAGCAGCACGTCGAACAGCGCGACGGCGACGGGCCACGCGAGCACACCAACCCCCGGCAGATCGACAATCCCGTTCGGCCGACCGCCGAGCACACGCTGCTGGAAGCGCACCACCGGCGCCGGTGCGGCCCTGGCCGAGGCGCGCGCCAGCCGGAACGCGCAGTGCGGACATCGATCCGGCGCGAAGTGATCGCGAGACGACAAGAAGGGCAACCGCAGCTTCTTTCCGCACTCGGGACAGGTGCGCAACAGCACCGTCCCGTGGATGGGGCAGGCGGCCAACCAGCCGAGCGTCCATGGGCGCCTGATGTAGGGGATGTCATCTTCGGCGAGGCAGTCGGGGCAGACGCCAATGCGGCGAGCCTGGCGCGCCGGCCGCTCGATCGTGAAGCGCTGTCGGCTGAACCGCTCCGGCAATGCGTCGTCACGTCCATCGTCCGGCCAATCGGCAAAGGTCAGCGCGCGAACATTATCGCCCGCCACGCCAGTGCCGCGCGCGATCGCCGCGGCGAGGAGTGGATCGGGTTTGCGCCACCATTCCGGATGCGTTGCGCGGTCCGATTCACCGTCGCCGAGCAACAGGGCTTCTGGCGAGACGCCGAACGGATCGGCGAACCGCAGCAGCCACGATGCCAGCGCCTCATCCGGCAGCGGCGTCACGCGCGCCATCAGGCGCGGCGCCTCGACTGTCTCCGCGTCGAGGAACTCGACCTCGTATGTCTCAGCCGGCGACACGTCGGCGCTCCGTGGGAGGGATGAAGCCGATGTCGTCGATCCTGTCGATGCGGATGCGCTCTTCTCCGGCGGCGACCGCAGACACCGCCGCGGTCGTCACCAGGTTGACGACCTCACCAAGGATGCCCTCGGCCGCATTCAAGAGCTTCTGCGCGAATGCCGGCTCCTCCAGGCCGGATCGTTCGCGCAGCGGAAGCATCGCCTCCAGCGTGTTGAGCAGCCGCAGATACTCGGCGTCGAACCGCCACGGCGGCAGGCTGAACGGCGTGAATCGGTTGGCGAGCTGGTCGTCACTCTGGATGGCGCGCAGCGCTTCCGACGTGCCGACCGCGACGAGCGGGATCTGCAACTCGTTGCCGAGCCAGCGCAGCAGGTTGAGGAAGCGCCGCTGCTGGTCGCGCGAGCCTGACAGGATGTTGTGGACCTCGTCGATGACGAGCAGCCGCGCATTGGTCGCGCGCAGCATCCGCATCGCCATGTCCTGCTTGGCGGCCAGCCGATCGTTGCTGCGATCGGGCGCACCGAGCGCTTCCAGGACGCCTGAGAAGAAGCGGCGTTCGTCCGGCGCCGGCGGCATCTGCACCTTCAAGACCGGGACAGCGATCGTGCCTTCCCGGAAGTCGGCTTCGGCGCCGCGCAAGTGCTCGCGCCTGAACTTCTCGACGATCATCGTCTTGCCGTTGTTGCTGGGGCCGACCAGCAGCAGGTTCGGCATCCGCGTCCGCTTTGGGAACGTCAGCAGATCCTCCATCGCCGACAGGGCGGCTTCCGCCCGTGCATAGCCGATCCACCGATCTGTACGGATGCGTCGGATACGCATCTCCGCCGGTGCATCGGCCAGGGCCCGTATCTGCGGGAGCAGATGCGGATAGGACGAATCCGTCATGTCCACTCCTCCACGTTTTTGAACAGCCGCTGATCCGCGGGCAATGGTTCGATCCGTGGGGCTGGTTCGGGCAATGCCGCGACAGGGCACCGTTCAGCCGCGATGCCGTCGAGGCGCAGATGCCGCTCCCGTTGGCGCCGTGCCACCTTGCTCGCCACGCTCGCGCGTTCGGCAATGCCGCGCATGGCGCCGATCGCCGCAAAGATCGCCTCCTCGTCAATCTCGGCGCGCCCTTCCTCGCGCAGCCGCGTCAGCGCCAGCCGATGTTCCCACAAGCTGATCGGCGGTCGTCGCAGATCGCGATAGCTCAGGTCGTAATAGCGCCCGTCGGGTGCCTGCAGATGGATGCGGCTGAGGTCGCGCGGATCGTAGCGCACGATCATGCGCTCACGCTCGCCGATCCAGGTACGGACCACGTCGGACCAATAACCGATCGAGTGCAGGAACACGCCCTCGCGGCGGACGAGGCGGCGTTCCATCGGCAGGAAGTCGATCAGGAAGCGGCGCGGATCGGCGACGGCAGTCGGCGTGCCGCGTCCCGGCGTCTCGCCGTCGCCCAGGATTCCGCGCTCCCAGGCCGCGAGTGGCGTCGTGCCGATGCCGCGATGAAGGCCGCGATGATAGACGCCGACAACAGCATGGGCGAGCCAGCATTCGATCTCATCGAGCGTCATTGCCGCGGTCGTCTCGGGCTTCCAGTCACCCTTGGCGCGCACGTCGGAGAAAGTGGTGCCGGGCAGGAGATGGACCTTGCCCATCATCGTGCCGATCAGCCGCTCGATGTGGCCGCCATAGTGCGGCGTGCGCACCGGACGATAATCGACGCCGATCCCGTACTGCTCGCAGCCGCGCTTCAGCGCCTCGGAATGGAACTCCTTGGCGTTGTCGAGGTGCAGCCGCTCGGGCAAGCCCTGGACGGGCCAGTCGCCGGCGACGCCGCGCGCCATCAGCCAGCCGGCCTTCGGCAGCGTGGCGTGGGCGATGCACAACGCAACCGACGTCGCAGACGGCGGCTCGAGCGCCAGGTGGAAGCCCGCCACGCATCGCGAGTGGACGTCGATCGCGATGGTCAGCCACGGCCGCTGGATCGGTTGCCGCGTGATGCTGTCGACCGCGATCACGTCCACCAACGTGTGGTCGATCTGGATCAGCGCCAGCGGCCATGGCGCCGTCAGCGAGCCCGTCGCCGGTGCGAAGCGGTCCCGTGCTGCCTTGCGGCCGGCGCGCTTCGCCAGGACCTCGCCGGATGCCCGCTGACTGATGCGCAGTTCGATCGCCTTGCGGCTCGGCTTTGCCAGACCCAGCGTCCAGCAGCGTCGCTGCACTTCCGTCACGAGATCGCTGACGCGTGGTCGCTGCCGGTTGAGGAAGACCTCGTCGATCGTGGTCTGAACCACCTCGTCGATCTCGGCCGGCAGGAGGAGTTGACCGTGCCGCCGGCCGCGCCGACGCGGCAACAGGCTGGTGACGCGCGGATCGGCGAGGTAGCGCGCCAGCAATCGATAGACGAGCGTGACGCTATATCCGAGCGCCTCAGCCGCCGCTTCGGCGTCGCGGCGCGATCGTCCCGGCGACCCCGCCAAAACACGGATCACCTCGAAGCGACGGCGCGCCTCATGCCAGTCGGCGGCTGGCACGTCCGCGAGATCGGGTGCGCCAGCCGCGCCGGTCATGCTGCCCTCACCGGGGAATCGAGCTTTATCGGCGCTGCGAGATCGGTGTCGAGTGCGCCGCGCGCGATGAGCCGCCAAACCGCGCCGAGCGCCGAGGCTCTGTCGCACGACATCGCGTCAACGATCCGCCCGAACGTTGGATCGCTGAGCGATCGTGCCGCGCGCAGTGCATGTTCCGATGTGCCCGGATCGAGCGGCGCTCCACGCAACGGCAGCAATCGCCGCGCATTGTCCAGCAACGGGCCGCGGATGCCGCGTTCGGTCGCGATGCGGAAGCGGCCGCCGCTCGCGGTCGCCTTGGCACGCGCGGCGACAAAACCTGGCCGAAGCTGCGCCCATTGGTTCCGCAGGTCGGCGCGGTACTTGACCTCGACCAACTCCGAGTGGCCGTCGCTCCAGATCACGCGGAAGTCGGGTGTGTACCGGCGCAGCCGCGCACCGTCTCGGTACTCGATCGTCAGCGGCTGCGACGTGATCGCCGCGCCGGCGTCGAGAAAGCTCACCAGCAGCACGAAGTCCCGTTCGAGCGCGCTCTCGTGCTCGACCGCCTCTCCGTCGAGAGGCCGGAACCCTGTGACGTGCGACCGCCGACTGAGCGGGATGCGTCTCATCGCTCCCTCCGACTCATCATCGTGCGAGGCGAGCTTACACCCAGATGTTGGGGTCAGTCCACGATTCAAGGACCAGATCTATGATTCAAGGGAAATTCGGCGATGCCCAAGCCCGCGGAAAGACTCGAAAGCCACCAGCCGACCAGACTCCGATTCAAGGGAAAACGACACCGGCTTCAGCGCAAGCCGGACGCTGTGCCGGAAAACAATACTTCCGAGGCGCCGCATCTCTCCTTCGGCCCAAAGCCGGGAGGAGCGAAGTGATCGTGGCGCTCCTCAACCAGAAGGGCGGGGTCGGCAAGACGACGCTGGCGCTGCATCTCGCCGGCGAATGGGCTCGGCAGGGCCAGCGCGTCACCTTGATCGACGCGGATCCCCAAGGCTCGGCGCTCGACTGGTCGCAGCAGCGCGCCCGGGAGAGACTCCCAAGGCGCTTCGGCGTCATCGGCCTGGCGCGTGATACGCTGCACCGGGAAGCGCCCGAGATGGCGCGGGACGTCGATCACGTCGTCATCGATGGGCCGCCGCGCGTCGCCGGGCTGATGCGTTCGGCGCTTCTCGCCGCGGACCTAGTGCTGATCCCGGTGCTGCCGTCGCCATTCGATGGCTGGGCCTCGGCCGAGACGCTGATGCTGCTCGGCGAGGCGCGCATCTTCCGCCCCGGCCTCGCCGCCCGCTTCGTGCTGAACCGCTGCGCTGCGCGCACCATAATCGCCCGTGAGACCGCCGAAGCACTGGCCGATCACGATCCGCCATTGCTCGCCGCCACCATCGGACAGCGCATCGCCTTTGCCGGCGCCGCGCGGACCGGCCGGCTTGTCTCCGAGATCGACGATCAGGCGGCGGCGTCGTTCGACATCGCCGCGCTCGCCGACGAAGTCGGGAGGGTCCCGCGGTGAATGATCGCGCGCCAAATCGCGGCTTCGCCTCCCGTCCCGGCGATCAGGAGAGCTGGATAAAGGCGCCCGACGTGCCGCCTGCGCGCGTCGGCGATCCAGCGGCCTACAGTGCCCGGCTGACGATCGACGTCACGCCGGAGCTGCGCGGCCGCCTCAAGATCATCGCCTTCCAGCGCGGCGTCACCGTCGCCGGCATGCTGCGCGATCTGCTCGCGCGCGAATTCCCCGCCGATTCCGGAACCTCGTCATGAACGACAGCGAGCCGCTACCCGTGCCGCGCGTCGTGCCGCCGACACATCGGCACACCGCAGACCTGACCCATGTCGAGGTGACCTGGATCGAGAAGAAAATCGAGTTCTGGCTTCGCTTCGGCCGCCGTGCCGAGGAGAAGATCCTCGACCGCCGGCGCAGCGTCTCGAGCTTCAAGCCCGACAGCGTCTTTGCCTTCGTCCGCTGGGCGTCGAACGACTTCGGCACTGTGGTTTCGCGCATGGACATCGTGCGCGCCGTCGCACCCGGCGAGCGCTATCAGACGCTTCCCTTCGTGCGCCCCGGCGGCGAAATCCTGCTGCGCGTCGATGGCTGGCCCAAAGTCGAGCGGGTGCTGCAGTTCATCGACGCGGTCGAGGCGCTCGACGTCGATCCGGCCGACGCGGCTCCAGAATATTGGCGTCACCTCCACAACCGTCTCGCCGCCGGCCACGAGCCGCGCGCCTATAGCCGCGAGCAGCATGACGCCTGGCTCAAGCGCCGGAGCGTCACGGCATGACCCGCTTCGGCTACGTCATGACGACGTACTTCGCCATGCTCGCGATCGGCTGCCTGGCTTTCGTTCATCCCGCGCCACGACTGATCTGGAACGCCACCGCGAGCACACCGACCGGGCTCTATGCGCTGCGTCCTGTCGGACAGCTCCACGCCTTGGAATTGGTCGCCGTGCGGCCGCCTGAGCCGATCGCGACATTCCTCGCCGATGGCGGCTTCCTGCCCAAGGGCGTGTCGCTCCTGAAGCATGTCATGGCGCTGCCCGGACAAACGGTCTGCCGCACTGGCGACGCCATAACCGTTGACGGCATTGCCGCCGGCGATGCGCGCGAGCGCGATCATCTGGGCCGCCTGCTGCCGAAGTGGAGCGGCTGCCAGACCATCCACACGGGCGAAGTCTTCCTCATGAATCCGACCGTCCCGGACAGCCTGGACGGCCGCTATTTCGGCCCGCTTCCCACCACTTCGATCGTCGCTCGCGCGGTCCCGCTCTGGACCGACGAGGACGGCAACGGCCGCTTCGCCTGGCGCGCCGCCACCGACTGAACCCGTCATTCAACCCAACGCCGAGGAGGCAAATCATGGCACAGATCGGTCAGTTCACCCGCAGCAAGTCCGGCTATTCCGGCCGCATCCGCACGCTCTCGCTGGACGCCGAGCTGGTGCTCGTGCCCGCCGAGCACAGCGATGCCGAGAACGCGCCAGACTATCGCATTCATCTCGGTGACGACGACGGGCCGGAGGTCGGCGCTGGCTGGAAGCGTACCGGCGAGAAGGCCGGCGACTACGTCTCGCTGGTCCTCGATGATCCAGCCCTGACGCAGCCGGTCCGCGCCAACCTGTTCCAGTCGAGCGACGACAAATCCGCCTGGATCTTGAACTGGAACCGGCCGCCCAAGCGCGGCGAGCGGGGCTGACGGCATGCGATACGTGCTCCTGGTCGCGTGCGGGATGGTCCGCCGAAACCCCATCCCTTTGTTCGCGGAAAAGCCGTCTCATCCCTTCGTCCCGCTCGACGATCCGTCGGCCGGCGCGCGCAGGCGAGGTCAGGGGCGGCCATCGGCCTGCGCTTGCGCCTTGCCCTTGACGGAGGCGAGCACGATGGCCCGCTGGCGTCGGGGCGGTGACAGGGCGGGCTCCTGTTTCGCGCTCTATCTCCTTGTCGGCCTGATCGCGATCGGCGCACCTATGCTGTCCGCTTCCGCACAGGCGGCGCCAGCGGAATGGCCTGCGGTAAGCGATCCCTATGCCGAGCATGTGGAGGAAGCCTCGCAGCGCTTCGGCATTCCGGCCGCCTGGATGCACGCGATCATGCGTGTCGAAAGCCGGGGCGACCAGCGGGCGGTCTCGCCCAAAGGCGCGATGGGTCTGATGCAGATCATGCCCGCGACCTGGGCCGGCTTGCGCGCCCGCTATGGCCTCGGCCGCGATCCGTTCGACCCGCGCGACAACATCCTGGCGGGCGCCGCCTACCTACGCGAAATGCACGACCGCTACGGTTCTCCAGGCTTCCTCGCGGCCTACAACGCGGGGCCTGGCCGCTACGAGGATTATCGCGACCGACACAGGCCGCTGCCGCCCGAGACGGTCGCTTATGTCACGGCCCTCGTCCCTTTTGTCGAGGGCGGCGAGATCGCTGGGCCTGTCCTCTTGGCGGCCTCCGATCCGTCGTCCTGGACACAGGCACCGCTCTTCATGGTGCGCGCTGACGGTGCAAGAAACGCAGATCGAGCGTCGCCCGATCGTCCGTCACCTGGCGCTTCGGCTGCCGTCTCGGTGCGCGACGTCTCAGCCATCGCGCCGCAGTCGGACGGCCTGTTTGTGCAATTCCGTGTCTTGCCGGAGCGCGCGCGATGAGCCGACGACGCTTGCCGACGGCGGCGCTTCGACGCTTCGCCCGCACGCCGAGAGCGTGCTTGACGCTGCGCGCCGACCGAGGGGCTGTCGTCCCAGCGGGACGCCCCTCGGGCTCCCGGAGAAACCCCTCTCTCTCAGACTTTGCAGCGTACCAGACAGGCCGCCACGCGGGTCAAGGCGCCACGGTCCCCCCAAAATTCACCGGCGCACCGCAGACCGAGTTCCGCCCGATGCTGCCATGGGCGCCGGAGAATTTCGGTTCCCCCGTGGCCCGGCGGCGGTGCCGGCGCTGCGCGGCCTTGACCCGCTCCGTCCGTCTGATCCCGGCGGGGATGTCTTCGATCCAGGAGACGGTCAGCCGAGGAGAGTCTGAGCCATGGACACCTATCAACAGATCGCCGAACTCACCGCCGAATTGCGCGACGCCCGCCTCACCGCCGCCGAGCGTAAGGCCACCATCCGGCAGCTTCACGACCTCCAGCACGACATCGAACTCGACGAAGTCGTCGCGATCGACTACGGCGACGGCGCGGCAGCGGATACGCTCTACGCGCAGTGGACGCAGATTGAAATCGCCCTCGCGGCATAGCATCGACCCGCCGCCGGCTCTGGATCGTCCAGGGCCGGCCGCCGGGTTCCGTCGCGGTCTGGCGGGCTTTGGCGTGGGTTTGGCTATCGGGCAGGAGGGACGGGGGCACACGACCGACCGAGGGCGAGGGCGAGGGCAGGATAAAAGCCGGCAATGTGCGGCTCGGTCGGGGGCTTGTTTTTCTTGGGTTTTTTGGCCGTTTCGGCAATGTCCGCCCGATCCGCGCAATGTGTGTGCCTATATCAACTCATTGCTGAGACTGTCTTTTCCGCACATTGCCGAGGCCGGCGATGGCGCGTGACGACGATTTCCAGGTCCGCCCGGGCCGTATCCGATCATCCCGCGCTCAACGGACAAAGCCGTTCATCGCCCAAGCCCTCGCCGCCACCCAGAAGGCGGGCGGGCTGATCGGCCGAGATGGCTCGATCACAGGCCGTCGCGGCTCCCGTTTCGGCCGGGGCCGGGTCGCCGCCGTTCAGGCCAACCGGCTGCTCACCAGCCGCTCGCGTGGCGCCGTGGTCAAAGGGCGCTTCCTGCGTCATGCGACGCAGCGCGGCAAGCTCGCCGCTCACCTCGGCTATCTCCGCCGCGAGGGCGTCACCCGCGACGGGGAGAAGGCGAGGTTGTTCGGTCCCGAGAGCGACGACGTCGATCCCAAAGCCTTTGCCGAGCGCGGTGAGGATGATCGGCACCATTTCCGCTTCATCGTCTCGCCCGACGACGCGGTGGAGATGGCGGACCTCAAGGGCTTCACTCGCGACCTCATGGCCCAGGTCGAAAAGGACCTCGGCACCAAGCTTGATTGGGTCGCCGTCGACCACTGGAACACCGAGCACCCGCACGTCCACATTATAATCCGCGGCCGCACCGATGACGGCCAGGACCTCGTCATCGACCGGGACTACATCAAGCAAGGCATGCGCGACCGCGCCCAGGACCTGATCACCCAGGAGCTGGGGCCCCGCACCGATCAAGAGATTCGCCGCACGCTCGAACGGCAGATCGATAGCGAGTGCTGGACCAATCTCGACCGGCAACTTTCTCGTGACGCTTACCGTATTGGCGTCATCGACATGGCGCCGCGTGCCGATCGCCAGCCCGACGAATTCCATGCGCTGAAGGTCGGTCGGCTCCGGAAACTGGAATCGCTCGGCCTCGCCGATCAGGTCGGTCCGGGCCAATGGGTGCTGGCGGAAAATGCCGAGGCGACGTTGCGCAACCTCGGCGAGCGCGGCGACATCATCAAGCGCATCCACCGTAGTCTGACCGAACGCGGCATCGAGCGCGGCGCGGCGAGCTATGTGCTGGCCGGCGAGAGCCTCGACGTTCCTGTCATCGGCCGCCTGGTCGATCGCGGCCTCGACGACGAGCTGAAGGGCTCGGCCTATGCCGTGGTCGACGGCGTCGATGGCCGCACCCACCACATCAAGCTGCCCG
>Ga0302314_10008773_pt1 | contig 17951 bp, 14 predicted proteins | sample III_Palsa_N2_3_FD_200533 | JGI IMG/M metagenome (GOLD analysis project Ga0302314, IMG submission 200533) | Peat permafrost microbial communities from Stordalen Mire near Abisko, Sweden - III_Palsa_N2_3 | ecosystem: Environmental > Terrestrial > Soil > Palsa > Peat permafrost | place: Sweden...
GATGACGGTGACGGTGTACTGCTTGGCCAGCTTGAAGAACGTGTCCGGGTTGTTGGCGTAGTTCGTGGCGTTGCCGTAGCCGCCGCCGTAGTAGTAGTAGAGCGGCGTGCTCGCGGTGACCGCGCGCACGTCGGCGGTCAGCTGTCCGTAGGTCTGCTGGACGCTCCAGGCCCGGAATGCCTGGAACACGCCGAACAGCGACGCGCCGGAGGCCTCGGCCGGCACCTGGCTGAAGGAGGTGTACGAGGTTCCCTCGTCGCTGTTGAAGGTGGCGATGGTGCCGTAGGTGTCCGGCAGGTACACGTTCTGGAACTCGGCGATGTCATCGGTGGTGTAGCCGCCGCCGGAGCCGTTGATGTCCCACTGGGCGTCGAGGAAGCCGTAGTCCAGGATCGCGCCGCCGTAACCGCCGGGCTGGGCAACCGAGTTGGCGACGGTGTCCTCGACGTAGGTGAAGTACTCGGACTGCTCGGTGGAGTTCCACCAGTCCGGCGCCGTGCCGGCCGTGCCGCTGCTGGTCTTCTCCAGGTCGGTGATCCAGGGGGCGGGACTGCCGCTCCAGCCGGACTGCCAGAAGACCGGGATCAGCTGGATGCCCGCGGCCGCGGCGTTGGCCAACTCCTGATCCCAGATGGTGAAGCTGAACGTGCCGGCCGACGGCTCGATCGTGCCCCAGGGCATGTTCAACTCGGCGGTGGTCAACCCGTCGGCCTTCAGACCGGCGAAGTAGGACTCCGACCAGGCCGCACCTCCGCTGTCGAAGTCGAGCTGGGTTGACCAGATCGGCGTCGTGGGCGACGAGGCCGCCTGCGCGGGCGGCGCGGCCACGGTGGCCGCGCCGAGGAAGCCGGCCAGCAGGGCGCCGGTCGCGCCCAACGCCACAAACGGAGCCAGAACCCGCCGTGATCGCAGCGCACGGGCGAGCCCGGACCCCTTCAGCAGACCGGGCGTTCGCAAGCCGCGGCGTCGTTCGGACGCCGGGTGTCCCCTCATGGTCATACATTCCTCCGCGAGCTCTTATATGAACCTCTTGCGAATTGCTTCGTCCAGCCGGCTGTAGCGTGGACCATAACAGCGCGGATACTCGTGCGCAATATGCGGACTAATAACTTCCAATTGCCGTCGTGTCCGTCAATTATTTCCTTTGACAGCAAGGACCGTGCGGGCGTAAATTGCCTTTTCGGCACGGAATTACCTGGAATTGCCGACGCCCTTGCTCCCGGATCGGCTCGGGGCAGGATCACGGAGTTGACCTGAATTTCAGGATTGGTCTGGACCGCATCGGCACCGTGGTACAGACAACTCCAGTCCCGCGCCGCCGTCAAGACCAGCGACCGGGTGCCGAGCGGGGCTACAGGTCCGCGAGCCAGGCATGCCCTGGGTGCGCGTGGGCGAGCAGCTCGGCCAGGGTCTCGTGCTGAGCCGGCGTCAGGTGCGGGACGGTGGCGTCGAAGTCTGCCCGGTCCTTCGGGCGGGTGTGCTTGGCCTTGAACAGCAGGACCAGTTCGGGCACCAGGTACGGGATGCCGTCACGGTTGTGCCGGATGATGTCGCTGTAGGGAAGCCGGATCGTCTCATCGTGTCTGCAGATCCAGGTGTCGCCGTCGTGCGGTTCGCGGAACACGTCCAGCAGGTAGCTGCCGGTGGCCGGATCGCGCAGCCAGGTCCGGTGTACGGCGCCCAGCACCTCCGGTGTGGCGTTCTCCCAGATCCGGCCGCTGCCGGCCCCGTCGAAGATGCGTCCGGGGAAGCGGTCGCGCACCTCAGGGAAGCTCGCGGCGGGGATCGCGACCTCGATGTCCCCGTGCTCGCGCGTCCGCGTGCCACGGAACAGATCCAGCGCCCAGCCCGCGGCCACGCACCAGGGCGCGTCCAGGCCGTCCAGGCGGCGCGCGACGTCGCTCGGGGTCCAGCAGCATGACCACCTGGCGTCGAGGGCTTCGATCTCGGCGGACGACAGCTCGATGCCGCCGTCGGGTAGTTGCTCGTTCACCGAAGGAATCTACCAGCGGGCTCAGCCCTGTGCGGCGGCCAGGGGCAGAAGTACCTCGCTGATGATGGCGTCGACTTCGGCGCGGTCGACGGTGCCCTTTTCCATGGACTCGGCGATGATCATGCGAGGGCCGACGGACGCGACGCGGAGGGTGACCCGGTGGGGGTCGGCTTCGCCTCGGTCCGCGGCTCTTTGCAGGATGTCGAGCATGATGCGCTGGTGGGGCTGGACCACCAGGCGGTGGACCTGGTCGTAGAGCTCGGGGTGGCGGGGACGCTGCGTCATCAGCGGGCGCAGCGCCCGGCCGCGGGGTTCGGCCAGGACCCGGGCGAAGGCGCCGAGCAGGGCGGTGAGGTCGCCGCGCAGGGACCCGGTGTCGGGTGCGACGGGCTGGCCGAAGCCGACCGCGGGGTCGGCCAGGGCGGCGAGTACCAGGTCCTTCGTGGTGCTCCAGCGACGGTAGAGGGCTGACTTCCCGGTTCCGGCCCGTGGGGCGATCTTGTCGAAGGCGAGCTCCTCGAAGCTGGTGCGGGCCAGTTCCTCCAGGGTCGCCTGGTAGACCGCACGGGTGAGTTCCTCGCCGCGTCGCCGGGTGGCCTTGGGCGGGGCGGACGCCGGTGCTCCGGTCCGCGCGGGCGGGGATGCGACCACGCCGGGCTGCGGCGTGTCCGCCGCCGGGCCGGCAGCGCCTGGTGGATCGTCGGAGGATCGCGGGGAGGTGCTCACACGTGCCGTTATAACCCGGTGTCCCGGCTTGAGGCGAGCAGAGGGGCGGTGTAACGTGAGATTAGTGGACAACATTGTCCCCTATTTGGCGGAAACGAGAGAACCAGTGGCAGCTGATCAGTCATCCACCAGTGCCGGCCTGCCCCCGGGCCGCACCGTGCTCACCCAGGTGCGGGTCTTCGACGGCGAGAGGGTGTTGGAGCCGGGCACGGTCGTCATCGACGGCCCGGTCATCGGTACCGACGCCGACGCCGACACAGCTGGCGCCCGGGAGGTCGACGGGCGCGGCGGCGTGCTGCTGCCGGGCCTGATCGACGCCCATGTCCATCTCAAGGACCTGGCCACGCTCCGGACGTTCGCCGCGTACGGGATCACCACGGCCCTGGACATGGGCAGCTGGCCGTCCAGCCTGGTCGACTCGCTGCGCGACCGGGCCGGACTCACCGACATCCGCAGCAGCACGGTGGGCGCGACCTCGCCCGACAGCGCCCACGCGCAGCGGCTGCGACGCCCGACCGGCGGACTGGTGAGCGGTGCTGAGGACGCCGAGCGGTATGTCACGGAGCGGGTCGCCGAGGGGGCCGACTACATCAAGATCATCATTGATCTCCCCGGGTTCGCCCAGGCGACCGTGGACGCCCTGGTCACGGCGGCGCACCGGCAGGGGCTGCGCACGATCAGCCACGCCTCGTCCCTGGAGGCGGTGCGGATGGCCCAGCGGGCGGGGGTGGACGTCCTGACCCACGCGCCGCTGGACCGGGCGCTGGCCCAGGAGGACGCGGCGCGAGCGGTCGCCGACGGGCGCGTGATCGTCCCCACCCTGGCGATGATGGAGGGCATCGTGGCCAAGGTCGGCCGTCCCGGCGGACCGGGGCCCTCCTATGAGGCGGCCCGTGCGAGCGTCGCCGCGCTGCACCGGGCGGGCGTGCCGGTCCTGGCCGGCACCGACGCGAACGACACGCCCGGGGTGCCGGCTTCGCCGCCGTTCGGGGCGAGCCTGCACCACGAGTTGGAGCTGCTGACCGGTGCGGGCCTGTCCACCGTCGAGGCGCTGCGGGCCGCCACCGTGCTGCCGGCCCGGTACTTCGGCCTCACCGACCGGGGAGTGATCGCACCGGGCATGCGCGCCGACCTCGTCCTGCTCTCCGGCGACCCGGTCGCCGACATCCGCGCCACCCGGAGCATCGAACGGGTCTGGTGCGCGGGCACCGAGTACGTCCAGCCCTGACACAGCTCCCCGACACCGGACGACACAACGAATCACGGAGACAACCATCATGGACGCACGCCTTGAGGACCGGGCCGCCATCGCTGACCTGATGACCAGCTGGATGCACCGCGACCTGGGCGAGTGGGACCAGCTGCGCGAGCTGTTCCATCCCGACGCCACCGTCGAGATCACCTGGTTCGAAGGATCGGCCGGCGACTTCATCGACGGCTCCCAGCGCATGGGCGCCTCGGATCTGCGCACCAAGCACCTGATCACCAGCCCTGCCATCACCTTCAACGGCGACCGCGCGCTCGTGCAGACCAACGCGATGATCGTCGCCGAGAACACCGCCCTGGATCTGGGCTGCAACGCCCACAACCGGTTCTGGGACCGCGTCGAGAAGCGTGACGGCGTCTGGCGCATCGCCAGGCGGGAGAGCAGCTACGACATGAGCTGCTTCACCTTCCTGGGCCGGGTCCAGGAGGTGGACCAGGAGACGGTGCGCCGCTACCCGCGCGAGTACGCGGCCCTGGCCTATCTGCTGGAGCGGTCCGGCTTCCATATCAGCCGCGAATTCCCGACCCGGGGAAGCCAGTTGGAGGCCGATATGAAGGCCGCCGGGACCGCCTGGCTGAACGAGTACGACGACTGACCGGACCGCCCGGCAGCGACACCGACCACCGGAAGGTGCAACCCAGTGAAGATCATCGCTCTTGAGGAGCACTTCGTCGACCCGGCGCTCAGCAAGGCCGGCGCACCGGCCGCGGACGCACTGTGCCCCGACTTCCGTGCCGCCTACGACCCGGCCGGCGGCCTGCCCTACTCGCCGTCCGCCGAGGTGCTGATGGACATCGCCGAGGGGCGGATCGCCGACATGGACGCCGGCGGCATCACCATGCAGGTGCTGTCCTGCATCGGCGCCCAGCAGGTACCGGCGGACGTGGCCCCCGACCTCGTCCGCGCCGCCAACGACAAGTCCGCCGCCGCAGTGCGGGCCTTCCCCGACCGGTTCGCCGCCTTCGCCTCCCTGCCGACCACCGCCCCCCAGGCTGCCGCCGCCGAACTGGACCGCTGCGTCGGCGAGTTGGGATTCGTCGGCACCATGATCTTCGGCCGCACCGACGGCGAGTTCCTGGACGCGCCCCGCTTTGACCCGATCCTGGCCAAAGCGGCAGCCCTCGACGTCCCGATCTTCCTGCACCCGTCGGTGCCGCCGCGCGCGGTGACCGAGACCGACTACGCGGGCGGCCTGTCGCCGGTGGTCGCCACCCGCCTGCAGACCAGCGCCTGGGGCTGGCACCAGGAGACCGCGGTGCATTTCCTGCACCTGGTCCACTCCGGGGTCTTCGACCGCTACCCCGGCCTGCAGATCATCCTCGGCCACTGGGGCGAGATGATCCCCTTCTACCTGGACCGCATCGACGAGTCCCTGCCGCAGCGCGCCACCAAGCTGGAGCGCTCCTTCCGCCAGTACTTCCAGGAAAACGTCTACATCGCCCCCAGTGGCCTGTTCAGCCAGGCCCAACTGCGGTTCTGTCTGGAGACCGTCCCCCTGGAGCGCATCGTCTTCGCGGTGGACTACCCCTTCATCGGCAACCAGGGCGCGCTGCCCTTCTTCGAACAGGCCGACCTGTCCCAGGAGTCCAAGAACAAGATCGCCCACGAGAACGCCGAGCGCCTGCTCCGCCTCTGAGCGGGCCCGGCTCGCCCGGGGAGGTGAGTCACTTCCGCCCCGGGCGAGGCGGGGGAGGAGTACGGGCAGCTCAGAGCCCTCTCCCCGGCTGCCCCGCAGCGTTGTCGGTGCGGCGCTTGTCACGGGCGTAGATATTGGCCGACTTTCCATCGCCAGAGGTACGGCGGTCCATCTCGAACAGAGTGGTCGCCGCAAGGAGGTCGCTGAGCTTGATGTATCCGTAGGTGCGGGAGTCGAAGTCGGGGCGCTGCTTGGTGATGATGCTGCCGACGGCCGCCAGATGGGCCCAGCCGTCGTCGTCCGAGGCTGCCTCCACCGCCTGGTGGAGCAGGTTGGCCAGGGCCTTGTCGCTTTTCAGCTTGGCAGCCGCACTCTGCGGAGCAGGCGCCGTCTCAGCGGGGGTGACCGGGCTCTTCAGGTTCTCGATGTAGATGAACTTGTCGCATGCCGCGACGAACGGCTTGGGGGTCTTGCGTTCACCGAACCCGTAGACGGTCAGGCCGGACTCGCGGATGCGGGCCGCCAGGCGGGTGAAGTCGCTGTCGCTGGAGACGATGCAGAACCCGTCGAAGCGCTCGGAGTACAGCAGGTCCATCGCGTCGATGACCATGGCGGCGTCGGTGGCGTTCTTGCCGGTTGTGTAGGCGAACTGCTGGATCGGCTGGATCGACTGGGCCAGCAGCTGATCCTTCCACCCCTTCAACTGCGTGCCGGTCCAGTCCCCGTAGGCGCGCTTGACGTGGGCGGTCCCGTACTTGGCGACCTCCGCCAGCAACTCCTCCACCACGGCCGGCTTGGCGTTGTCGGCATCGATCAGTACCGCCAGCTTCACAGCGTTCTCTCCAGCTCGGTCCGCCGTCATGCGCCAAAGCTCCAGGTCATGGATCAAGTGTGGCCGAGAAGCAGAGAACCCGCCTCGGAACGCGCGGGTACGGCACCCTCCGCTTTCCCCGGCCCCGCCCGGGTTCAGGTCTTGCGGGCCAGGACCCCGATCTGCGGCAGTACCTGCTCCTGGGGCACGGCCTGGTAGCCGAGCAGCGGCCGCCAGTTCGAGCAGTACACCACCCCGGGCTCGACCAGCTCGAAGTCGCCTACCATGGAGGCGAGTTCCTCCGTGGACCGCAGCTTCATCGGCGCGATCGTCTGCGAGTACAGCTGGGCGGCCTGCCGCAGGCGCTGGGCCGATCCGGGCTTGGCTGTGCCGTGGGAGATCATGAGGTAGCTACCCTTCGGCATGGCCGCCCCGTAGGCGGCGATCACCTCGCGGACCTGATCGTCGTCGGGGATGAAGTGCAGCACGGAACTGAGCAGCACCGCGAACGGCTCCTGCGAGCCCAGTCGCAGCAACCGGGACACCCCGGGGTCGCCCAGGACGAGGGCGGAGTCGCGCAGGTCGGCCTCGATGCTCATGGCGTGATCGTTCTCCGCGACCAGCAGCCGACGCTCGCGCGCGGCCAGGGGATCGTTGTCGACGTACACGGTGCGCGCGGTGGGGTCGATGGTCTGCGAAATCTCGTGGACGTTGTCCAGGGTCGGAATGCCCGCCCCCAGGTCCAGGAAGCCGCGGATGCCCACATCCGAGAGGTGCCTCACACAGCGCTTCAGGAAGGCCAGGCTCACCCGCAGCAATGCCGGCAGCTCGGGCATCACCTCCAGCACCGGCTCCACCGCGCCGTCGTCGACCGGAAGCCCGTGTCCACCGCCCAGATACGAGTCGTAGATCCGGGCGATGCTCGCCCCCTGCCGCTCCGGGCCTTCGGCCGGCCGCTCCCGATCCCCCGACACGATGGCATCCCTCCCAGCGCTCCGAATATCCCACCTCACGGGACACCTTCTCCCCCGCAAGCAGGTCCAAGCATTTCACCTCCCACGATCGGCGGACGCTGGTTTGTGATAGTGACGATTGATCGCCGCAAAGATCAGCGGCATTGGCACTGTTGTTCTATTCTGAGCCACGGTCGTGGTCACCTGGCGTCGAGCAGTGTCGCTGTGGGTGAAACATTACTGAATGTCCGGTTTACGCCTCCTTCCTGAGTCCCGTGCGTGCCTAGGCTTTCCACACGGAACGCCTCCTCGGAGGCGACGGCATTGGGGGGATCCGAATGGCAGTCAAAAAGCGGAACGTCACGCTGTGGAACACGTCAACGATCAGCTACACGGTCGGGGGCCTGGGCCCGCTCGACCAGAACTGGCTGGCGACCGGCATCACGAGGTTCAACACCGCGGTCGGACGGGATGTCCTCGTTCCGGCGGCATCGGCTCAAGCCGCACAGGTGACGTTGCAGTACTCCTCGGCCGGCGAATCAGCCATCGGCTGCACGGGGCAGACTCCGCAACTGATCAGCTTCCACGACAACGGCAAGCTCGGCGTGGCGGACTACAAGACCCTGCACCACGAGATCTGCCACTGCCTGGGGCTGGGGCACGAGCAGTTCCACACCGGCTTCACACTGCGTGGCCAGCTGATCCAAGTCCTGACCGGGAGCAATGAGTTCAGCGATCAGCACACACTCGACCAGCTCCAGGGCCAGGAGTGGGAGGATCTCGGAGCCTACGACGAGACGTCGATCATGATGTACGACCTGCGGGCCATGGCGAACCCCGGACGATTCGAGGAGAACGCCGCAGTCGCGGCCGTGACGGTGCTCCCGGCCGGCCCGGCCCCGGCAACGCCTCCCGCCGCGGCCCCCGCGTCCAGGGCGCGGAGTTCCAGCGACCCGGTGGCCTCCAAGTCGGCGCCGGCCCCGGTCACGCCGCTGACGCCGCGCATCCAGTTCCCGCCCGGCTACAGGCTCCCCGGAAGCGACCGGCTCTCCGCCGCGGACGTGGCCGCCGTCAAGCTGCTGCTGCCGTAGCCCCGTGCACCGCCCGCGCGCGGGTTCTGGTACCGCGCCACAGCGGTGCCGGTGGGCCGGGACGGCGGGGTAGGTCCCCGCCCTTGACGGGCGTCACGACTTCACCGGCAACCGGCGCCCGGAAAAAATCGGTCAGCTGACGATCGCCGACATCCCCGGACGCAGCACACATGACAGCGCGCCTGGAAGCGGGCTAGGGTCGAAAAACTTGCGGTGCTAGTTTAAACGAGTACGGCACGCGCACCGAACACCCGCACGCCCCTTCCGGCGGAACTGGAGCTCGCAGCAATGACGCTTTCCCTTGCCTCCGTCCTGGCCGAGAACGCCCGCCGTCGGCCGAACAGCCTCGCCCTGGTCGAGGGCGACAGCCGGCTCACGTTCGGCGAGCTGTGGCAGCAGGCGCTGGCACAGGCCGCCGCGCTGGTGGAACTCGGCGTGCGCCCCGGTGACCGGGTCGCCCTGATGGCACCCAACGTCACCGAGTTCCCACGCGCCTACTACGCGATCCTCGCGGCCGGCGGGGTGGTCGTGCCGGTGCACCTGCTCCTGACCGCCGAGGAGGTGGGCTATGTCCTGCGGGACAGCGGGGCCTCGGTACTGATCAGCCATGCGACGACCGCGGCAGTGGCCGCCGCGGCCGCCGCCCTGGCCGAGGTGCCCCTGGTGACGGTGGGCTCCCCCGCGCCGGTGCCCGGGGCCGTCGGACGGCTGGAGGAGCTGACCGGGCAGGTGGCGCCGCTGACGCAGTTCACCGCCCGCGAGCCCCAGGACCCGGCCGTGATCTTCTACACCAGCGGTACCACCGGGCAGCCCAAGGGCGCGATCCTGAGCCACCTCAGCCTGGTGATGAACGCGACCGTCAACGCGTTCGACGCCAACCACGTCGAGCCGACGGATGTGGCGCTGGGCGCGCTGCCGCTGTTCCACACCTTCGGTCAGACCGTCAGCATGAACTCCACCTGGCGGGCCGGCGCCACGCTGGTGCTGCTGCCGCGTTTCGACGCCAAGGCCGCACTGGAGCTGATGGTGCGCGAGGGCGTCAACACCTTCCACGGTGTTCCCACCATGTACATCGCGCTCCTGGAGGCAGCGAAGAGCGCGCCCGAGCTGCCCGGGCTGCGGCTGTGCATATCCGGTGGCGCCTCGCTGCCGGTCCCGGTACTGGAGAAGTTCGACGCCGTGTTCGGGACGAGCGTCTGGGAGGGCTACGGCCTCTCCGAGACCTCGCCGACCGCGTCCGTGAACCAGCCCGACTTCGGCACCAGGGCCGGGACCGTCGGCCACCCGGTCTGGGGCGTCGACGTGGAGATCGCCCGCCCCGAGGTGGACGACCGGATCGAGCTGCTGCCGACCGGCGAGCTGGGCGAGATCGTGGTGCGCGGCCACAATGTCTTCCTCGGCTACCTGGGCCGCCCCGAAGCGACCGCCGAAGCCTTGATCGACGGATGGTTCCGAACCGGCGACCTGGGCACCAAGGACGCCGAGGGCTTCATCAGCATCGTGGACCGCAAGAAGGACATCGTGATCCGCGGTGGGTACAACGTCTACCCACGGGAGGTGGAGGAGGTCCTGCTGCGGCACCCGGCCGTCGCCGAGGCAGCGGTGATCGGCCTGCCCGACCCCCTGCACGGCGAGGAGGTCTGCGCGGTCCTCGTCCTGGCTCAGGACAGCGACCGGCAGCCGACGGCACAGGAGGTCATCGACTGGTCCAAGCAGCACCTGGCCAAGCACAAGTACCCGCGCCGGGTCGAGTTCGTGGACTCCTACCCACTGGGCCCCAGCCACAAGGTCCTCAAGCGCGAACTGCGGGCCCGCTACAGCGCCTGATGGGACCTTCTCGACGACGGAAGAGGCAGCTGCTCACCATGGAAGAAGAAGACCAGCTCAGCGAGCCGGCGTTGGGTCCGGCCGAGCGCATGTTCGCCGCCGACAAGGCCTCGCAGAGCCTCGGCATCGAGCTCCTGGACGCCGGGGACGGCTCGGCGCGGCTGCGGATGGCCGTCACACCCGCCATGGTGAACGGCCACGGCACTGCCCACGGGGGCTACCTCTTCCTGTTCGCGGACACGGCCTTCGCCTGCGCCTGCAACTCCTCGGGCCCGGTCACCGTGGCGGCCGGAGCGGACATCAGCTTCGTCGCCCCCGCGCACGAGGGCGACGTGCTCATCGCCACCGCCCACGAGCGCACCCGCTACGGCCGCAGCGGCATCTACGACGTGACCGTGCGGCGCGGCAGCGACGTCATCGCGGAGTTCCGCGGTCGCAGCCGCGTCATCGGAGCCGGCAAGGAGGGGCCATGAGCGTTGAGCCGCACCGCCGCAGGTTCGACGCGGTCGGCGTCAGGCCCGAGGAGTGCCGCGCCCCGGCTCGGTACGCAGTTCCCGGATGACCGACCAGGCCACCGAGACCACGGGAACGGCCACAACCGCGCCGGTGACTCCGGCCAGGGTGCCCCCGGCGAGCACCGAGACCGCCACGACGACCGGATGCAGCCGCACCGCCCAACTCATCACCAGCGGCTGCAGGACGTGGCCTTCGATCTGGCCGACGACCACGATCAGGATCAGTACGATCACCGCCGTCACCGGGCCGCGCGCGGCCAGGGCCACCACCGCGGCGACCGCCATGGCCACCGGGGAGCCGACCAGCGGAACGAAGGTCGCGAAGAACTCCAGCAGGGTCAGCGGCAGAGCGAGCGGCACCCGCAGCACGGACAGCGCGATACCGACCATGACGGCGTTGCTCGCGGCGACGATGACGATCCCCCGGGTGTAGCCGGCGAAGGTCGCCCAAGCCGCCCTCCCGATCCCTTCCAGGCGTGCGGCGAACGCGGTGGGCGCTTGCCGCGCGATCCAGTGCCACATGCGGTCACCGGAGTGGATGAAGAAGACCGAGCAGAACAAGGCCAGGGCTCCCCCGGTGACCACCTCCACCAATCGCCCGGCACCACTGACCGCGGTGCTGACCACGGCGGCGCGGTGGGTGGAGAGATAGGAGCCGGCGGTCTTCTGCACGTGCGAGAGGGTGTCCGCGCTGAGCCGGAACGGCGCTCGCTCCAGCCAGTGCTCCACTCGTGTCACCCCGCTGCTCAGCTCCCGTCCGAGCGCGGGCGCCCGGCTCGCCACCACCTCGCCCACCAGCGACAGCAGACCCGCCACCAGCACCAGCGCGCCGAGCAGGACCGTCAGCACGGCCAGCTTCCGGGGCGCCCTGCGGGCCAGCCGGTCCGCGGCGGGACGCAGGACCGATGTCACCACCAGGGCCACGAACACGGCGATCGCGATCAGCTGGAGCCGTCCCAGCAGGACGAAACCAGCATAGACGGCCCCCGCGACGACCAGCAGCCGCCAGGCGTAGCCGGCCGCCGACCAGAGCAGCGGATGGGCCGTCGAGAAACCACGGCCTCGGTAGTCCTGGCGGGCCGTCCGCGTCCGGATACGGATCCCAGCGGCACGTGGCGCTCCGCGTACGCTCGGGCGCCGGGTGCGGTGACGATTCGGCCGAGTCGCGTCCTCGTCGGGGCCGGTCCCGCCATCCACGAACTGGTTCCCTCTCTCTCCGCACCCACTGGCGGGCGCGTTCGCATCCTGTCCCGGTCGACCGATGCCGCCTTCGGCCGGGCAGCGGGGGGACGTCCGGCTCGGGCGAGCGAAGCACGCCGGTACTGGGGTAGGTGTGGATGCGATCCTGACGCCTCGGACGCGCCCGGGCCGCAACGCAGCGCCGTACGCCACCCATACTCACCCGAACGGCACTACCGAGGGTGCGCCAAGCCGTGAAGCACCGCGATTCGGTCGGCCCTCAGGCTGCCGGGACGAGCGCGTCGCGGTTCGGCGTGAGGAGCTGGCGGGCCCGCTCCACCGCGCCGGCGGGCTCGCGGATGCCGGTTGAGACGCAGAGGGTGTAGTGGAGGTCCTCACGGCGGCGCTCGATGTCCGCGCCACCGGGAGCGTCGTCCAGGGCGTCGAGTTCGGCGAGCAGCCGGCGAAGCACGGCGGGGTTGTAGAGAGGCATGGGGTACTCCGTCAGGTCGTTGCCGGCACGGTGGGAGACCGCTGCGGGCCGACACTGGACCACAGCACGGGAATCCCACAACACGCCTCGGCGCGTGAATAGTTGACCCGGCATCACCTCGTCGGGAACGAGGTGGACTGTCAACTCAATGATAAGCGGTCCATACTCGGAGAACTGCCGTTGGCGTGGGAGACGTGCACCACAGATCGAAAATAACTGACGGTCCGTCATTTCCTATTGTGTGAAGGCTGCGAACGTCGGCATGGCGGCGCGCGGCGCGGGTATGCGGCGGTCGCAGACGCCTGATCAATGACATGCCTGTAGTCCTGGGCGCCCCCGAACTGTTCCGGCTTCGACGCCGGCAGCACGGTCCAACCGGAGAGGCAGCAGCATGGTGGTCGCAGTCGGGGTGGAGGAGGAGTTCCATGTCGTCGATGTCGAGTCCAGGACGCTGGTGCCCCGGGCCCGGGCGGTCCTGGACCGGCTTCCCGAGCGGGGATTCACCACGGAACTCCAGCAGTCCATTGTGGAGGCCAACAGCCGGCCGCACCGCTCTCTCGCAGCGCTGCTCAAAGACCTGCAGAGCTCCCGCCGGGCGCTGGACGCCGCCGCCGAGCCGCTCGGCCTGGCCCTGGTCGCGGCCGGTACGGCGCCGCTGGCCCGGTTGGGCAGCATCGACGCCACCGACGACCCGCGCTACCGGCGGATGGCGGAGAACTACCGGGTGGTCGCCGAGGAGCAGCTGATCTGCGGGGCGCAGGTCCATGTGGACATCCCCGACCGGGACACCGGTGTGATCGCCATGGGCCTGCTGGCTCCCTGGCTGCCGGTGCTGCTGGCGCTGTCGGCCAGCTCGCCGTTCTGGCTGGGCTCGGACACCGGCTATGCCAGCTGGCGCACGCTGCTCTGGCAGCGCTGGCCCACGACCGGTCCGGCCGGTTCCTTCGGCAGCGCCGCCGAATACGACACCGCCATAGCGGACCTGGTGCGCTCGGGGGTGATCAGCGACACCGGGATGGTCTACTACGACGTCCGCCCCTCGGCCCACCTGCAGACCCTGGAGCTGCGAATCTGCGACGCCTGCCCGCGCGCCGAGACCGTGGTGATGATCGCCGGGCTGTTCCGCGCCCTGGTCATGGACGCCTGCGCCGAGGTCGCCGCTGGATCCGAGCCGTCTCGCAGGGGCCGGGAGTGGCTGCGCGCGGCGACCTGGCGGGCGGCCCGCTCGGGCCTTGAGGGCGATCTGGTGCACCCGGCGACCGGCCGTCCGGTGCCCGCTCCCCGGGTCGTGCGCTCGCTGCTGACCAGGCTGCGCCCAGCGCTCTCGGAGACCGGCGACTGGGACACCGTCGTCGAACTGGCCGAGGCTTCCCTGGCTCGTGGCAGCGCCGCGCACCGGCTGCGCCGGCTCGCCCTGCGTGACGGCCGCCGGGCCGCCGTCGACCTGCTCGTCGCCGAGACTCGCGGCGACCGCCCCGGACGGGAGCAGCCGGCCCACCGCGGCCTGCTGCGCGGTTACCGCGCCGAGCAGGACGAGGCCGTCACCGTCACCGGGGAGAGCCGTGAGCCCTACCGCGCGGTGCTGGAGCAGTTGGAGCGGCAGGAGTCCGCCGGACTGCGCGGCCGGATCCGCGAGCGGGACGCCCACCAGCGACGGGACGGTGTCACCTTCCGGGTGGACGGCGAGGACCGGACCAGGCTGTTCCCCTACGACGTGGTGCCGCGCCTGGTCGACGGCGGCGAGTGGCGCGATCTGAGCCTGGGGCTGTCCCAGCGGCTGCGCGCCCTGGAGGCCTACACCCACGATGCCTACGGCGAACGCACGGCGGTCCGCGACCGGGTGCTGCCCGCGCGGGTGCTGACGGGTTCCACCGGGCTGCGCGACGCGGGCCGGCTGCCGCCGCCGGGATCGGTTCGGATCCATGTGGCCGGCATTGACCTGGTCAGGGATGCCGCCCAGGGCTGGCTGGTGCTGGAGGACAACCTGAGGGTGCCCTCGGGGATCGCCTACGCCCTCGCCGCCCGCCGGCTCGCGGTCCTCGCCCCGGGGCCCGGGACACTCCCGCTGGACTCCGTACCCGATCTGCTGCGGCGCGCCCTGCTCGCCGCCGCGCCCGCCGCCGCCACGGACCCGGTCCTCGCCATCGTCAGCGACGGCCCGCAGAACTCCGCGTGGTACGAGCACCGGACCCTGGCCGACGCGATGGGCGTTGGCGTGTTCACCCCCGACCAGCTGACCATCGACCGGGACGGCCGGGTCAGGGCCGGTGGCCTACCCGTCGACGTCCTCTACCGCCGTATCGACGAGGACGACCTGGCCCGGGCGACGGGGCAGGACGGCGTCCCGCTGTGGCCGGGGCTGCTGGCGGCGGTGGAGTCGAACCGGCTGACGCTGGCCAACGCCCCCGGCAACGGGGTGGCCGACGACAAGGCGCTCTATGCCTTCGTCCCCCGGCTGATCCGCTACTACCTGGGCGAGGAGCCGCTGCTGGCGCAGGTCCCCACCCTGCTGCCGACCGAGGAGGGCCGGCTCGACGAGATCCTGGAGCGGCTGCCCGAACTCGTCGTCAAACCCGTGGACGGGCAGGGCGGAGCGGGCGTCGTCATCGGACCCTACGCCTCCCCGGAGGAGCTGGCCCGGCTGCGGGCCGCCCTGCTGGAGGCCCCCGACCGCTGGGTGGCCCAGGACGTGGTGTCGCTGACCAGCCATCCCACCTTCGACGGGGAGCGTCTGGAACCCCGGGTCGTCGACCTGCGGGCCTTCGTCTGCGCCGAACGCGACGGCAACGGTCCCGGCGCCGTCGGCCTGCGGCCCACCGTGCTGCCCGCCGCCCTGACCCGCGTCGCCGCCGGAGGCAGCCCCATCGTCAACTCCTCGCGCGGCGGCGGCGCCAAGGACACCTGGATAGGAGCGGCACCGGCATGTGCGGACTGAGTGGAGAGATCCGCTTCGACGGATCGCGGCCCGACCTGGCCGCCGTCGAGCGGATGACGGACCGTCTGGCGGCTCGCGGCCCCGACGGGCGGGGTCTGTGGTCGCAGGGCGCGGTCGCCCTGGGCCACCGGCGACTCAAGATCATCGACCTGTCCGAGCGCGGCGCCCAGCCGATGACGGACCCCGACGCGGGGCTGACCGTCGTCTTCAACGGCTGCATCTACAACCACCGCGAGCTGCGCGAGCAGTTGGAGGGCGCGGGGCACCGCTTCTGCTCGCACTCCGACACCGAGGTGCTGCTGAAGGCATACCGGGAGTGGGGGGTGCGCTGCGTCGACCGCTTCGCCGGGATGTTCGCGTTCGCCCTGGTGGAGCACGAGTCCGGCCGGGTCGTCCTCGGCCGCGACCGACTCGGTGTCAAACCGCTCTACCTCGCCGCGAAACCGGGTCGGCTGCGCTTCGCCTCCTCGCTGCCGGCCCTGCTCGCCGGCGGCGATGTCGACACCTCGATCGACCGGGTCGCACTGCACCACTACCTCAGCTTCCACTCCGTGGTGCCCGCGCCGCGCACCGTGCTGGCGGGCGTCGGCAAGCTCCCGCCGTCCACCGTCCGGGTGGTCGAGCCCGACGGCACCCACCACGACCGCCGGTACTGGAATCCCCCGCACACCCGGCTGCCCCGCTACGCCGGGATGGACGCCGCGGACTGGGCCGACGCGGTCCTGGACGGGCTGCGTACCGCCGTGCGCCGCCGCACCGTCTCCGACGTGCCCGTGGGCGTGCTGCTCTCCGGCGGCCTGGACTCCAGCCTGGTCGTCGCCCTGCTCGCCGAGTCCGGCGCCCACGACCTGGCGACCTTCAGCGTCGGCTTCGAGGCCGAAGGCGGCGAGCAGGGCGACGAGTTCGCCTACTCCGACCTGGTCGCCGAGCGCTACGCCACCGACCACCACCGCATCATGGTGGCCTCGGACCGGCTCCCGGCCGCGCTCGACCAGGCCATCGACGCCATGAGCGAGCCCATGGTCAGCCATGACGCGGTCGCTTTCCACCTGCTCTCGCAGGAGGTGTCCAAGGAGGTCAAGGTCGTCCAGAGCGGCCAGGGCGCCGACGAAATCTTCGCGGGATACGACTGGTACCCGCCGCTGGCCGGCGTTCCCCGGGCGGAGACCGCCGAGGCCTACTGCGGGGTCTTCGTGGACCGTCCGCACGGCGACCTCGCGTCCATGCTCCAGCCGGAGTTCCTCCTCGACCGTGACGTGTCGGGCGAGTTCGTCCGCGCCCACACCTCGGCCGCCGGCGCGGACACCGCCCTGGACGCGGCGCTGCGGCTGGACAGCCAGATCATGCTGGTGGACGATCCGGTCAAACGGGTGGACAACATGACCATGGCCTGGGGCCTGGAGGCCCGGGTCCCGTTCCTGGACCACGAACTGGTGGAGCTCGCCGCCGCCTGCCCACCCGAGCTGAAGCTCGCCCAGGGCGGCAAGGGCGTCCTCAAGGACGCCGGACGGAGGCTGCTGCCGACCGGGATCGTGGACCGGCCCAAGGGCTACTTCCCGGTGCCGGCGATCCGTCATATGGCGGGTCCGGTCCTGGACCGGGTCCGCGAGGCCCTCGCCGCCCCCGAGGCCCGCGCTCGCGGCCTGTTCCGCGACCAGTACCTCGCCAAACTGCTCAGCGCCCCCGACGCGCACCGCACCACGCTCGGCTCCAATGCGCTCTGGCAGGCCGCCCTGCTGGAAATCTGGCTACAGACACACGGAATCGCATGAAGGCGCGGCAGGTGACAGCACCGCACACCGGCACCCAGCAGTCCGCACCGCAGCACAGCTGTACGCAGGCGGCGACCGATCCGACCGGTACGGTGGCCGCCTACGTCTGCGACCGGGGCGGCGGGCCCCAGCTGTGGACCAGTCCGCTGGCGGGAGTAGCCGAACCCCGGCTCCTGGACCCCGCGCCGGACCCGGTCACCGCCGTCTCCTGGTCTCCGGACGCTCGCTGGATCGCCTACACCTCCGCCCCCGACGGCACCGAGCACGGCCGGGTCCTCTGCGTCCGCCCGGACGGCACCGACCGCCGGGTCCTGGCCGGCCCGGACCCCCACGCCACCGCCTACCTGGGCTGCTGGAGCCGGGACGGTTCCGCCCTCGCGGTGACCGAGGTCGTGCCGGTCGCCGGCGGGGACAGCTCCGGTCACAGCCACGGGCTGCTGGTGGCCTCCCTCGTCGACCCCGAGGGCGGACGCCCGCCCCGGCGCCTGGCCGGCGAGTCCGGCGCGGCCACCCTGCGGGTCTGCGACCTCAGCCCGGACGGCCGCCTCGCCCTGCTTCGCCGGGGCCCGCGCGGCCACCGCGAGGCCGTCCTGCTGCGGCTCGCCGATCTCAGCGAAGCCGGGACCTTCCCGGTCGCCGACGGCGACCCGTGGATCGGCCGCTTCGCCCCGGACAGCCGCACCGTCTGGCTGCGCAGCGACGCGGACCGCGAGTTCGCGGCGCTGCTGGCGGTCGCCCTGGACGACGACGGCA
>Ga0302314_10008774_pt1 | contig 17950 bp, 19 predicted proteins | sample III_Palsa_N2_3_FD_200533 | JGI IMG/M metagenome (GOLD analysis project Ga0302314, IMG submission 200533) | Peat permafrost microbial communities from Stordalen Mire near Abisko, Sweden - III_Palsa_N2_3 | ecosystem: Environmental > Terrestrial > Soil > Palsa > Peat permafrost | place: Sweden...
ACGTCGGACTCCATTACTTCTGCATTTTTTTATACATTATGAAATTTCGCGGCCAGTTGGATTTTCCTTATGAGGCGTCCCAAGTCGTATACCAAAAATAGGCAGAAACCAATGCAGAATAGAAACCCAATCCCATCGAGGAGTAATTCCCTGGCCGACGTGCCCACCCGCTCGGAAGAATGGTGTAACCTTTCCCATAATTGGGAAAGTGCATACGCCTCACACAAAGAAAATACGGCACACCCTACCTTCGCGCCGCAGATCAGCCACTTTATTCTCTTGATGCTGGCCTTTGTCAACGATGGTTGCATTCAAATGTGCTTGTAAGTTGGTTACGTGGGGATGGAGCCGACTATAGCGTTGCTCTAAACCGTCTGCAATCTCACTCCTACTCTCCCAACACCGATCCTCGCCTCACGAGCCGGTGGGCGATCGGATGCCGCTAAACTGCTGGAGCGCGCGGCTCCTGTTGGCGGAGTGTGGCCCAATAGCGCACCGATTGTGAATCGGGGTCCAATTCCGTCACCTAATCGGCGAAGCACGAACACTCGATAACTTTCCCTCTGCCAGGCGGGATTTCCGAAGAGGTTCGACGAAATAGTGCCCCTGGAAGAATGGCCCACGTATACCCACGGACCGCGGCCGCAGGCCGAAGTCGAGTCCATACTGGCTGGGATCGCGGCCATTGATCCACGGGTGGCGTTCTGAGACTACCCGGTCGCTCTTGCTCGGGTTCACGCGCGTCAGGGCAATTGTTGGTACGCCGCCAATACCTCTTCCGTCGAACCATCAAGAAGCACTTGCCCATCGTTGATCAACAACGCACGGTTGCAGAACTGCCGAAGAATCGATGCCTGATGCGAAGCCACTATCAAAATGCTAGTCGCACTGATCAGGTCATCCAGCCGCGCCCGGGCCTTGTCGATAAAATGGGCGTCGCCCGCGCCGATCATTTCGTCCAGTATCAAAATGTCGGGTCGGATAGTGGTGGAAACCGCGAATGCCAGACGCAGTTGCATGCCGGTCGAATAGGTGCGCACCGGGCGCGCCAAGGCGTCACCCAGTTCTGTCCACTCGGCGATCGCCGGGATGTGAGCTCGAGCCACGGTGTGCGACAGCCCCAAAAATACCCCGCGAAGCACGATGTTTTCGTAGCCCGTCGCCTCGAGGTCCATGCCCATCGACATATCGGTGATCGAAGCGATCGAGCCATCAATGTCGATCGCGCCCGTCACTGGCTCGTAGATCCCCGACATCACCCGCAGCAGCGTCGATTTCCCGGCGCCATTGCGTCCCACGAGGCCCAGCCGGTCACCATCGTGTAACGTGATGTTGATGTCGCGCAGCGATTGCACGGCGATGATCTGGTGATGCTCTTCTATTTTCTGTCGTACCTTCGAGCCCAACGAGGCCATCACTCGATTCTTCAGCGACCTTCCACGAGCGGTGTACAGCGGAAACTCGACGTGAACGTGATCAAGTATCAACTGCGGCATCGAGGCGAATTCCTACAGCCAGTACATAATGCGGCTGCGGAACCTTACGAAGAACAGCGCTGCAAACACGCTTATACCGGCATCGTAGGCCACTGCCGTGATCCAATCGCTGGTATGGATAGGCAAACCCAGCAAGGGGTCGCGGAAAATGGCAATAAACGATGAAATCGGGTTAAGGCCGCCAATCAGTCCGAGCGCCTTGGGTGCGGTTTGGGGGTTCCAGAAGATCGGGGTGATGAAGAACAACACCGAAATCAGGCTGGTAACCATCTGATTCAGATCACGAAAGCGCGTGCAAATCATTCCAAGCGGCAGCGCCAGTGCCACACCGAACCAAAGAATCAGCAGAATGGAGGGGATGGTCAGCAGAACATACGGGCCAGGTGGAATGCGCATTAGCACCAGGACCGAAACTATCACAACCGCATTGTGCAGAAATATAATGAAGTTACGCAGCACCATGCGCAGGACAACGCCAATTTTGGAAATATTGACTTGTCTCAGATAACCTTCAGATGATGGAAAACACTGGCCCGCTTCAATCAAAAAGCTGCTCACCAATCCCCAAACCACGTAGCCAGTGGCGACGAACGGCAGGTAGTTATGGATGGTTTGGTGCATTAGTCCGGCGTAGAGCCACCCAAGTGCCCCCACGAATATTGCGGTGCTCAACGTCAACCAGAACGGCCCGATGACTGAACGCCTATACCGCTGTGCGATGTCGTTCCAAGCCATAGTCGTCCATATTCGCCATCCCGTCGCAGCCATCGCCGCGTCGTGCCCTGCCGTAGTCAGATTGCGCATCGTTCGAGACGTTATCGGCATTGCCTATCATCCATCAGTTGGGCGTCCACGCCTTCCTTGCCAAACCGACGTTTAGGAATTGAGTCACGTTGGAAAGGCTAGGCTTTTTGACGCTTGAGCGCCGCCCTGTCAAGCTCGCGCCTCCCACTCGACACCGATTTGTGCGATAGTCGTGCCGCGACCACTTTAATATACTCCACTCGGATGCGAACCCGAAAACCGACCTGGATTTGGCCCAGAGGTTCGGCTCGTTCCGCCGAGTCTCATTTTTCGAGTTCTCATCCGAGTAGAGGATCCACGGCGTCTGTCGTGGGTCCTGGGTTGGAAGCACCCGTTGAGCCGCGGCATCGTGGCGCGACTTGCTGACGCTATGGAATCCCTCCGGTTGGAGGATCGGAACCACCGTCGCGAGGCTCCGCCGTTGTCGTGGGTCGCCCCAGCGCCACCAGACGAACCTCCGCTTTTTGATCCCGACGTCGCAGAGCGGACAGTGGCAAATCCACCCGTTGCGGATTTTCAAACTGACCCACTACCGGACCCGGTCCAAGCATGGATTATGCAACTCTTGCCACTTATTATTCGATCTCGATAAGTCGTAGTGAGGTTGGTTTGAGATGGACCCCCGCTTGAAACCCTATGCCCCCGGCGCGGGAACCGCTCCGCAGGAGATCCTCACGAGCTTCGCCGGCGCTCTCAAAGTCAAATACAAAGATCTGGAATTCGGCGCTGGTTCAACGAAACGCGAATGCTGCCTGAGAGGTCTTCGCCGGAAAGCCAGTGGTTCCGGATCACACACGCGGGGCTCTCGTGATATTGATCGCGCCGAACGCGATTTCTTGCTCCAGCTGCAACTCCCCGGAGCGGCACAGTTCCAGGGCGGCGACGAAGGTGGCGGCAACTGCGGTGCGGGCGATCTCGGGCCGCGCTCGGGCCTCCTTTCCGGGCGGCGGCAGAAATGCCTCGAGCAGACCAACCTTCTCCGGGTCTTCGTCCAGCAATCGCCGTAAGTGCAACAACACCTGCTCGACGCGAATCCGCTCGATGCCGGAGGGCCGGTAGACCGGCGCCACCTCCCCTCCCCGCCCCGCGGCTTCGTCGGCCTTAAGGACGAATAGACAGGCCTCCATCAGATCGAAGTAGGAGGCGGCGCGCGGAGCCACGGCTACACCCCGGGCAAAGACATCATGTCCGAGCTGCGGCCGTGCCTGCAACCAAGCCGCGGCGGCGCGCATGAGCGCAGTTCCTCGACCCGCGCGACTTCGCGGCGTACCTCATGTTCGGCCTCCTCCGCGGCCGCCGGTGAGCTTGGAAAGTGCAACCGTGACCGCAGCAAGACGAGGCGGGTTACCATGACCAGCCAGTCGGCGCGGCGCTCGAGCGGTACGTGCGCGGCAAGTTGCGCCGACGCCGCAATGAACTGGTCCACCAGCATGACGGCCGAGATCAGCCCGAGATCGAGACGCTGCTGCTCGGCCAGGTCGAGCAGCAGATCGAGCGGACCATCGAACCCATCGAGGTGCAGCAGCGGCGATTGCGGGACGCGGAGTGGGCTCTTCCAATCGTCCCACAGGGCATCTCCGGAGGGACCCCCGGCAGGAAGAGTTCCCCCCTCCCCTGCCCGCTCGTCAGCCATCGTCCGGCTCCAGGGCACTGTCGTAGCAGGGGCGGACGGAGAAGATCAGTTGCGGCCAATCGCGGCAGAGCCGCAGGATCGCCTGCGAGGGGGTCCAATCGGCCGCATAGAACTCGTAGACCACGCGGGCGGAGCGCCGCAGCCGGCGATCGGCATTCTCCTCGACGATCCGGACATGGCGAAGGGGTTGGATGGTGCCCCAGTTGGCCCAGAGCCAGGCCCGCGCCGCCGGCGCATCCTCGCCCAGCTCGAACATCCGCGGGGATGGGAACGAGACGATGCAGGTCAAGCGGACAGGTGCCGGCCTCATGCCAACGGTCGCAGACCCGGTCATGCCGGTCTGCGATAACCTCGCGCAGCTCGCGCGCGAGCGCCCGAGCCTCGGGGCCCAGCATCGCCATCGGCGCCAGCAGCCGGGCTTGCTCGTGATCGAGATCGAGATGCCAAGGAATGCCGGCGGTGCCGCGGGCGGCCTCCACGAAGCGCGAAAGTTCCTGCGCCGGACCGCTCACCGCCAGTTCGTTGCGCAGCCAGTCAGTGTCGGCGAGCGCGGGGGGCGCGCCGGCCGGCTACCTCGGCGAGTCATGTCCAGCCGGCTTCAGCCCCTCGCGGGTGGCCCCTCGGGTCACAAATTCAACAGCCGGGCCGGGTTGTCGCCGGTGATGCGCGCCCGGCGCCGGTAGCCGCGCGTGGTGCCAAGATCGCCATGCCTTGTGTGAGCGGCAACCTGCTCGTCGGGCGCGCCGGCGAGATAGGCCTCGGTGATCAGCCCCGCCCGCAATCCGTGCCGCGACAGCCGCTCGCTCTCATGAACGGTCAATTTGGCGAGGGTCGCGCCATGTTGCAGAATCGTGCAGACGCCCCGCGCGGTCAGGCGGTCCTCCATCCGGCCGTGCGCGCTGATCGCCCGAAACACCGCGCCACGCCGGATCTTCGCCTGCCGCAGCCAAGTCTCCAAGGCACGCACCGGGCAGGTCTCGCTCGGGGCACCGGTCTCGGCGTGGCGCATCCGCGGCAGCGTGACATCAGCCCCGTTGCCTTCCTGGTCTGCCTTGCTGCGCGGCAGGTGGATCACCACGCTACCCGCCTCGAACCGCGGGTGCCGGAAATCGATCCCGGCGAGTTCTGAGCGGCGGAAGGCGCCGGTGAAGCTACCAGCAACAGCGCACGATCCCGCAGGCCGAGCAAATCTGTCGCGCACGTCTCGATCAGGCGTTTAACCTCGACCGAGGTCATCGACCGCGATGTTGACCCGACAACGCTGCGGCGGCTCGCACTGCTCAGCGGCCAGTCGTTTGCCCATCTCGCAGGAGGAACTCTGTCGACCTCCATCACCGGGGTTGAAGACACGCCGGCCAGCATCGCTGAATCAGTCCTGCTGGAGGACGGCCGATTCCTCCTCGTAAGGAGGGGTCGTGATCGTCAAGGCCGGGAACTGCCGGTCCTGCAATACTGCCCGAAGTGCCTTGAAACCGACCCGCGCCCGTATTTCCGGCGGGCCTGGCGGTTCAGCCATATGGCGGTCTGTGTCAAACATGGTTGTCGCTTGTACGATCGGTGCTGGAAGTGCGCGGCATTGAGGGCGAGATCAAAGTTCGGGCCGTCAACGAGGTTAAGGCCGCCGAACCCCGCAGCTTCCAGTCGGTTCAACCGCCATGTCCCGCTATGCGTTACTGCATTGGTTGGTTTGACGGCGGTGGCAGGGTCGAAGGACGTATTCTGCCACGCGGCAATCAGCTCGACGAACAGGTCTTCCCTCGCGTCTGCAACCTTGGTTCGGTCGCAAGACAAGAGGTAATGCAGAAGCCGCCGTGCCCCCGGAGACGCTACCTCGACGCTCTCTGCCTCGTAATTCCCGAACTTCGCCCAAGAGAGCACATTCCCGGACAAAAGTGTCTGGACAGCCTCGGATAGTGAAACGAGCATCTCTCGTCCTCCCGCTCGTCAGAGTGGATTTTAGTAGCGCCCGTATGGAGCAGAATTACAAGGCGGGCGGCTCTACTAGGTCGAGTGAAATATCGCATTCTGGGCGATCTCTGACAGACGGGGGTAGGTTTGGAGGACATCACGGGTCGATTCAAGTCGAAATATCCCGCCCGAAGAGCTGACCATTTTATAGGGTCTGCCAGGAGGGAGCTACGTAACCAAACGCCCCGCCCGCTTCCTCCCCGCCAAGATCTCTACAGCAAGCCAAAGGCAGCAGGCCACGGGTGGGCACCAGTCACTATAGATCGTGCACCCTAACACTCGGACAAACGTGCTTTGCAATCTCGCAGAGATGCCGATGATGCGTCAGGTAGATCACTTGGCCGATTTGGGCCATGTCAGCGAAAAGTTGGAACGCTTCCTCAGCGCGGAAATCGTCGAAGGTCTCCATGATGTCGTCGGCGATGAATGGCACCGGCCGGCGCGTCAACGCGAATTCGTGATATCCCGCAACTCGCAATGACAGATAGAGCTGAAACCGAGCACCCTTAGACATATCCGACGCAATCTTCGAACCTCCATCCGCCTCGATACCGATCAGGATTTCGCTGTCCTTGTCGGGCTGAGTGGACAGGCGCGTATAAGCGCCGCGGCTGATGGTTTTGAACGCCTCCGAGGCACGCTGCATCATTGAGCTGCGATGGTGCTCACGATACAGGCGCAAAGCACGTTCAGCGGCCACGATGCCAAGCCGGAGCCGCAAATAGCGCATCGCCTTGTCTTCGATCTCGAGCAGGATCGTTCGACGTTCCTCGTCGATCCTTGCCACGGCACCGTCGCCGCCCACAGCGTCAAGCCGCTCCACCGCGCGGCGTTGGGCGGCGAATAATTCCTGCACCAGTTGATCCTGATCGATGAGGCGACCTTTCAGGTCGGTGAGTTCACCCTCTAATGTCAGGCGGTCTGCTTGGTCGAGCACAGCCTCGGCCTCTGCCACGCCCGCACACGCAAGTTCTTCGCAAATCTCGCGTTCGATCTCCGTCACCTGCTTTCGTAACGAAATTTGCTTTTCAAACTCTAGGAGCTTTTGTGCCACCTCCGCCAACGAGACGACTTCGAAAAATGTCTTCATTTCGGCAGTGCCCTTTTCATACAGCACTATTTTTTCTTCCAGGTCACGCCCTTCACGTTTCGTGTCCTCGAGCGTTTTGATCTTCGCGTTGCGCACTGATTGATCGCTGCGAAGCTTCGCTGCCCGCGTGTCGATCGCAGTGACGAGATCCGCCACGCTGTCGGCAACGCCGTCCATCCCCAACCCGACGGCAATCGCTACGACTTCCGCGGCGAAGTTCGCCTTGTCGTCTTCCATATCCTGAATGCGGTTAGCCAACGCGGCGCGCTTTTCTAGGGCCGGTGCCAACTTGGTGAGCTGCTGCAAAATCTCCCGAACAGTGCCGGTCAGCGGTGGAACACCGGCGGCACCAAGCCAGCAGGTGCCACAAACCTGGGTCCATCCGGTCCGCCAAGCTTGGTCAGCGGCGGTCTCCTGTTCCCATTCACGCCGCCGTCTTGCCGCAAGCTGCGCCAACTCTTTGAGGCGATTTTGCAGCAATGCCCGATCGGCCGCGCGCTTGATCGCCGCTTCCGCCGTGGCACGGAGGATGTCGAGCCCAGCGTCACCATCATGTGACACACCGGCGGCCACCAGGGCGCCCAGGATTCTGATCCGCGCAGACCGCGCGTCGGATTGCGCCTCCCGCAGGTCGCACTCGGCTTGCCGCAGCTCGCCGCGCGCTTCGAGCGCACGTTCTCGGGCGCCAAGCCAGGTTTCCAGTCGAGCCGATGAGGTATCCGGCGGCAGAAACGATCTAACGGCCGCGGCAATCCGATCATGAATGCTTTGCAAACGCGTTATCGAGTCCTGCCTACGCTCCACGGCATGACCTAGATTGGCCTCAGCGATCGCCAGCGCCTGGGTCGCTTGATGCAACTTCGCCAAATCTTGGGCGTGAAGTAAGTGCGCATTGGTCGTGATGTCGTCGCGCCGCAGCGTGGCTTCAAATGCATCAGCCGATGCACGATCGAGATTGGTCTTATGAGACGCCCAAGCTTCCTCACGTGCGGCGCGGATAGTGGCGGCGTGCTGGTCATCCACGATCCCCGCGCTGGCGCCGATCGCCAGCTTCTCGGCGTTTAACCGCCGAATTTCGCCATTGTAACGGGCGATTTCTTCGTCATGACGCTCGATCTGCTGCTGCGCGTCGACTTCTGTCTGCTTCCACGACATAACCTCCGCGAGGTGAGGCACCACTATTCCCACCAACAACTCTCCGTCGCCCTGCCATGGGGCGAGCAGGCGCAGCCGCTCAGTCAGAGTTTCCGTGTGTTTGGTGCGTGATTTTTCCGCCGCTCGCCGCCGCGCGGCGTGATCGTCGTTTTGCAGGAGCGCCAATACTTCCACCAAGCCCGTTGTTCCAGCCTGCGTCCCGGGGCTACCGCCCTCACCTCCATCCGAGGCAAACTCGGCCTGGGCATCCGCGAGCATTTGCTCGGCTTGGGTCAGTTCATTCTGTGCGCCGCCAAGTGCTGCCTGCACGCCGGAGCGCTGCTCGATCAAATCGCGCAGCTCGCCTGCGATTGAGGCGCCCAGCAGCAAGGATTGTGGATCGGTGTCCGGATCGCGCTCAAGTTGGTGTATGATACCCGCGATCTCACGGTCGATCTGTTGCAGCTCCTGGCGGCGCGCCGGTGCGTCCTTCTCGGCCGTCTCATACCGTCCGCGCGCGAGTTTCAACCGATCCAGCCGATCGACTACAAGAAGTGCCGCTTCGTCGATGGCGATGGAATCGATTTCGCTTATCAAACGAGCTATCTGCGTGCCGATACCATCCCGCCGAGTGGTAAGTTCCGTCTGTTGCCGCTGCAGATTCGGCACTTCTTGCGACCAGATCCCAGGGGGTACCGGAAGCTCCGTCGACAGCGCCTGCTCAACTCGGAGGAGACGCAGCCGAGCGCGCTTGGGCAGCGCACGCAATTGGCACTCAATCCCATGGACCCGGAGACTTGTCGCGCCACGGACTCTGATCGCTTCGTTATACTGGGACATGGCTCGGTCCCGAGCTTCCACCAGCTGATAATGGGCGGAGGCGATGACGTCGATTTTATCCCTTTCGTCTTTCAACGTGCCGAGCCTTGCCTTCAACGTCTGAAGTTCGTTGCCGCGAGCATGAAGCTTGAAGAATTCGGTTGCTTCGTCCTGAAGCTGGACGAGGCTCTGGCTGAGGTCGGCAAGCCCGGTGCTCGCCGAAAACAGCAATTGGCCGAGATCGCCCTTACTTGCAAGGATATCGTTGCCACCCGCTTCGAGTGTGTCGTCGTCGAGCGAGAACATCGCCCTGTAGGATTCACGATCGATCCGACCCAATTCACCTAGCACGCTCGCCTCGGCGACCGGCTGTCCTGCACTGTCGAGCAGGCTGTTTTGAGGCTTCTTGCGACGTACCAATTCGCGTATCACGCCGTCGAGCTCCAAGGCGGCCCCGATCTCCATGGCGGCGTACGGGTGACGAAAATTGTAACGGCTGCGCATCTCGATCCCGAACAAAAGATCGAGAAAACCCGCGAGAGCGGTCGATTTCCCGGATTCGTTCGGGCCATAAATGATGTGCAGATCTGGCCGGCCAGCCTCAGTCTGTACGAAATCGATGCTGTGATTAGTGAATTTTCCGTAGCGGGTGAGGTCGAGGCGGGACAGGCGCATCAATTCGCTTCCTCGCGGGTCGCGGCATGAAGCCGCGCCAGCACGTCTTCGGTGCCATCGTCGATCAGGGCAGATAACAAGACCCGGAACGACTCCTCGTTATCGCCCAGGATGCCGCGTAATTCGGGCGGCAACTGGCTGCACAATTCCCTGGCGATGTCCGCCGCCGCTGCGGTGTAGCCGGGGGATTTGCCTATGTCGTCACGCATCAAGCCGCGCAGATCCAGCAGCGGATCGGCGCCAACCGGAGACGTTACCCCCGGCGCGGTACAGGAGAACTCGATTTTCTCGATCCAGGATCTGCCGATGGGCAAAGCTTCCTCGACGGCCTGTTTGACCAGATCGAGGTCGCGGCGCATTTGCCAGGCCAGCGGCGTAGTGCCGTGGAGCGCGAGTCGCACAACCAGATGTTCCGATGCCGCGGCGCTGCGCGCCCGCTCCATCACTTTGACGATCGACGTCACCATGTCGGGCCAATCTTCGATCCGGTCCAGGCTGACCGGCACCCGCTCGAACTGGGCGACGCTGGTGATCCGCTCTTCGATCTGGACGGTCCGGTCATCCGCGATCGTGACCAAGGTCACGGATTTGGCGCCGGCTTCGTTGATATCGCGTCCTTGCGGGATGCCGGGCATTACCACGGTGGATTTCCCCAGCGTCACGCTGCGTAAGTGGATGTGGCCAAGCGCCCAATATTGGTAGCCGAACGCATCAAGGTCGCTCCCCAAACACGGCGCATAGGGATCGTGACCGGTAACCCCCGCCAGGCTCGTGTGCATCATGCCGATATTGACCGCGCCTTCCACCGGCGCTTTGTATTTCGGCAGTAGGCTCTCGGGAGCCTGCGGCTTAGCAAAGCTGATGCCGTGTATCATCACCGGCAGTTCGCCATCTCCCCGATCAACCCGAAATGCCTCCGCGCGACCGGTGAAAATCTTCACGCTCGGGGGAAACGACAATTCCGCGGTGATCATCGACCGAGCGTCATGGTTACCCCGAATGATGAAGACGGCAATTCCTGCCTGTACGAGGCGCCCGACTTGGGAGGCCAGAAATCGCGCAGTCTTCATCGAGGTTTGATCGCCATCGTACAAATCTCCTGCGATCAGCAAAGCATCGACCTGCTCGTCGAGGCAGAGCTTGACGATGGCTTCCAGCGCACGCCGAGATGCGTTGCCGATCAACTCCGCGAGTTCAGGATCACGCAGAGCAAGCGAGCGCAGGGGGGAGTCGAGATGGATATCGGCGGCATGGACGAACCGGTATGGCATAGACGCTTCCTCTTCTATGGCGCCCCGCTGTTTACGCGCCGACATCTGATAATCGGGGCGCCCGGGGGTAACTCAATCGTGACTCGAACTCGAAACCAATGTCGGTCCGGCAACGCCTGCAGCCTAAGGAGGCCATTAAGTCATCGGCCCTTCATAGCCCCGATGTGGCGTGCCGGGATCCGCTCCATCCGCCGGCTCTTGAGCTTGTGCCCATCGTCTGGTGGGGCCCACGAGACCGCGACGGCCTCCCGTCTTCCAGCATCTCGTCACCAAAGAGCAGAGAGTGGAACCGCAAACATCCGATCCCCAAAGGGAACGACTTGGTCGTGATCGTAGAGCACTATCCCCATGACAAACCGGTCACCGCACACTTCCGCTAGGCGACGCATGCCATGAAAATCCGATCGGGAAACGGTCGCCGCGGCTCTGACCTCGATGCCGATGATCTGCCCCCGCCGATTTTCAATAACCACATCGACCTCGTTCTGATTCTGGTCGCGGAAATACGAAAACTCCAGCCGCTCTCCAAACCAGCTCGCCATCTTCAACAGTTCCGTTAGGACGAACGTTTCCAGGATTGCCCCGAACGGGGACCGATCCTGCTCGATGTGCTGCGGCGACACATCACGCATGGCGGCCAACAACCCGGCGTCGAGAAAGTGTAACTTAGGAGTTTTGGTCAACCGTTTGAGCGTGTTGCTGTGCCAAGGTGGGATGGTCCTGGTCAGAAATAAGCTCTCGAATATCCCGACATATTTTTGGGTCGTGACATGATTCATCCCCAGGGGGGCGCCGACCGCCGAATAGTTGATGAGCTGTCCGCCGTATTGCGCAAGCACGCGCAAAAGCTGCGGCATTTGTCGGATTTTCTCAATTTGCGCAATGTCTTGGACATCTCGTTGCACGATAGCCTCAACATAATCGAGGTACCAGTCCTGCCGGCGACGCCATAGTCGCCGTGTGAGTGCCTCCGGGTAGCCACCCGCGAGGACGGCTTCGACAAGGTCAGGCCCAACTATGGGAACGCCGAGCGGGGGGACGCTGCCCTGAAACGCTTGAGCCAGAAATTTCGGCGGAACGCCCCTGATTTCACATTGAGCCAGGGGTAAGAGCCTGATCACTTCCATTCGGCCAGCCAGCGAGTCTGCCACCAGCGGCAATGTCATGAGATTGGCAGAGCCTGTGAGCAGGAAACGCCCGGCGGTCGGATCAGCGTCGACGCTCGCCTTGATGGCGAGCAGGAGGCTCGGTGCGCGCTGTACTTCATCGATCACCGCTCGCGCCTTACCACGGATAAAGCCGATCGGGTCTGACAGCGCACCCGCCCGTATCGTGGCGTCATCGAGGGTGATGAACGGCATGGCATCCCCGGCAACCTGCTGCGCCAGGGTAGTCTTTCCAGATTGTCGTGGCCCTGCGACCATCACGATCCGTGTGTCTGACAAAGCCTCCTGAACGCGACCTTCCACGAAACGCGGGTACATAAGATAGCATGACCTTCTAAGACGATTGAAAGTATCAATAAGGCCAGTTGAAATTTTATGCCAGGGTGATTGAAAGCTAACCGGAAAGCCGAACGCCCTCTGGCCAACACTACTGGGCAGTAGCGCCCCATATAAGCATTTGATTTCCGGGATATACCGCCAACAACAAAACTGGGCCGCTGTTACCCTTTGATCTCGTTCAGCACACGCCGGGTTTGCCGGATTGCCGCTTCGGCGTGCTCCATCCACTGGTCGAGGTCGCTGTAGTCGAACGTGCGGCGTTCCGCCGGCGAAAGCCCTGGCTCGGGAAGCGCCGGCACAGACTGCTCCATCCGGATCTTCGGCGGCCGTCCGCGGCCGCGGCCCGGTTCGGGCCGGCGCGGCGGTGCTACCTCGTGGCGCAGTGGCGCCAAGGCCGCCAACCCGAACAGCCGCCGCTTCGAGCGATGCGTCACCTCGATCGTGATCCCCTCAGCACAGAATCCATCGAGCAGGGACGCAGCGTTCTTGATCGCCATACCGAGACCGGCCGCCAGCCTTGTCGCCGAAACCGCCGGCGCCGCGGCGAGCACATCCACCGCCGCTGCGGCCCGCGAGTTGCTTCGCCGCCCAGCCACCTTGTCGTACTGCGTTCAGCGATGCATTCAGTTTTTCGGAAAACCAGCAGGTTATCCTTTAACCGGCGCACCAGGATTTTGCGTTCCGGAGTGCGCTATGCGTCACTTTTACCCTTCCCGAGTGCACTGTTCGCAACAGGAACGCCGCCAATCCGAATCTGATTCGCGACGCGCTCCGGAATCCCACCCCCACCACGTCGCCCGCGGTAGTCCTGCTACTGAGGTCGCCCCAGATCAAATTCCCCGATCGGGACAGCCCGATATCCAAGGCTCCGATACCCAGCCTCTCGTTTAACCGCCATCTTCGCCAGCATCGGTTCGTTCTCATCAACGTAATCGTAAATGACAACCTCGCGTTTCGCTGCGTGGAGGCGGTGCAGCCGACCGGCATATTGCGCGAGAATTCCGCGCCACGAGATCGGCATGGTCAAGAACAAGGTATCGAGCCGCGCATCATCGAAGCCTTCTCCGAGATACCGACCCGTAGCCACCAGTACCCGCTCCTCATGATCTGGCGTTGTCGCCAGCAATTCGGTTGCCGCCCGCGACTGCTCGGCGTTCATGCCGCCGCGAAGAACGATGACATTCCTCGCGAACTTTGATAGGCGTCCAGCAATGAGATCGAGATGATCCTTGCGTTCCGTGATGACCACCGGCGAGCGGCCCGCTTCAAGCGAAGTCAGGATGTCGTCGAATAAGAGGTCATTCCGTACCTGATCTTGAGCCAGCTTCGCATAAAGTTCCTGAATAGTCGGCTTTTCATCGGGAAGGTTCCGGGCAATCCGGAACTCGGTGCGCCGGAAAACAACTTTATGATCGAAGGGTCGCGCGGCTGCCTGCTTCTTTGCGTCGACACGATGACGAACCGGCCCACATTGCATGAAGATGATTGGGTGGTGACCATCCTTGCGCGTCACCGTCGCGGACAACCCCAGCACGTATCGGGCCTTTGCTGCCCGTGCGATGGCTTCGAACCCCACAGCGGAGAGATGGTGGCATTCGTCGACAATCACATGGCCGTAATCAGCAACCAGATCGGAAACCACGCCATTGCGCACCAAGCTCTGCATGACAGCAACGTCGATAATTCCGGTCGGCTTCTTTCTGGCGCCGTGAATAACGCCGACCTTATTCGCTGGAATATCCAGAAAAGCTTGAAGACGCGCGACCCATTGGTCAAGAAGCTGCCGTCGGTGAACAAGAATCAAGGTGTTTCGATCCCGCGCCGCGATCATTTTCGCGGCTACGACGGTCTTGCCGAATGCTGTGGTAGCGGCGAGAACGCCGGTCTCGTGGTGCAGAATAGCAACGGCGGCATCCTCCTGCGTCGAGGTCAATTCGCCGAGAAATTTTGTCCCAACAGATGCACCTTGCTGGCGTTCGTCGCGCAGTTCGATCGCGATGCCCAACTCGCCGAGAATATTCAACAGGTCGTCGAGACAACCCCTCGGAAGAGCGATATGTTTTGAAAATAGCTCGGCGCAGGAGACGATGCGCGGCTTACCGAACGTCGGCAGGCGCATGGCCTGTGCGGCGTAGAATTCAGGGTTCTGGAAGGCTGCCAGCCGCGCGATCCGGTTCACCAACGCAGGTGGGAGCTTCAACCGGTCGATGTAGAGCTGATTGCCCAACACGACTTCGACCGAGCCGGGGAGCGGTCCAATGATGGGGGGTTCCCTGACCCGGCGGGACGGCATTGCGGTCCACGGCTCGTCATCCTCTTGTGTCGATGGAAGCCGCAATCCGATAATCTGTCCAACTGCGGCGGCTTCGGCCACGATCGACATCAATTTGCGCGGCGACAAGCGCTCGATCGTTGAGAGATAGGCCCACTGATCATCGTAGGGACGAAAATCGTCATCAAGAAACACACTATTGCCATTCTCCCGAGGTTTGTTCTGAAGTGGCAACGCGATCAGATTGCCGAACCCACCCGCCGGCATCGTGTCCTGGCTCGGGAAGAACCGGTCATATGAATCGAAGCCGATGTCGGGACAACGATCCATCGTCGCTGTGATCAGGAACGTCCCAAGACGGCGTGCCTCGGCCGCCGCTACCGGTTCGGTGAAAAATATCCAAGTGTGCGCGCCATTGCCCGATCGCGATCGCTCGATTGATACGGGGACGCCTTTGGTCCGCGCGGTGTCGCGAAACGCAGCGACGTCTCGCATCCAGAATTTTTTGTCGAAATCGGCGGCAAGAAACCAGCACGTTTCGTCAGGCAGCATGGAATAGATGCCAGCGGTGAAGTCTGCCGAATTTCCGACCGCTCTCCCGGTAAGGTGGGACCGGAGAACGTCGTCACCCAACGGGACGAAAGCCTGATTTGGGCATTCTCCGCACTTGATGCCGGGCTTTCCACAGACTCCGCGAACCCACTCGTTCCGACAGACGGGTGAATAGCCCGCCTTCCCGGTTTTCGGATTTTCCCAACGGCGTGGGAAAACCTCTTCTCGCCCTCGGAAAAGGGCCCTGAAGAGCGCAATTTTGTCGACGGTCGGAGAGGCCATCGTGACGCGAATGACGACCTGAGATGAGGGTTGCTCAGCTTCATCAATTTCCTGGACACGTTCCAAGTTGCCCAATTGCGCGGCGATTTCCGACCGCTCTCGATCGAGCACGCTCAGTCTTCCCTTCAGGGTCGCGATCTGTTGAGTAACATCATTGGTGATGGCGATCTTATGTTACCTTTCAGTCGTGGAGGCGCTCCAAACGGCCATACCAGGAGCACCAATCTTCAATTCCTTCAAGCAGCTTCACCATGCTGCGTTGGTTGGATCAGCACATCAGCCGAATTGCCGAGCTTGTGGTGCAGTCGGCGGATCATCTCGATCGACAGGCTGCGCTTGTGGCTCAACACTTCTGCCACCCGCCCCCGCGTGCCGATGAGCGGCTCCAGAGCTTTACGGGTGATGCGTTGCTGCTCCATCCGGAACCGAACCGCCTCGATCGGATCGGGGGGGCCATCGGAAAGTGGTTCGCCTCATAGACGTCGATCAGCGTTGCCAGTACATCGAGCCGGTCACCGTTCGTCCCGGCGCAAGACAGTTTTCGCCGTCGCCCTCGTCATAGCCCCTATGGCGAAGCATACAGGCCAGCTAACTTGCGGCCGTCGATGAATACGCCACCTCTTCGCGAAGGATGACCCCATCAAATCGGCACGTTTACGAACAAGACCCATGTACTGGCAGACATCGAGGGTGGGGTCACGGTTCGGCGCGATTTTACACCGCCGATCTATCCAAACGGCGCTTCCTCGAGCGGATGACGCGATCACAATCAGCGATCGCGTCCTCGAGCGCCGCATAGTCGATCGGGGGCCGTTCGAAGCGACTGACCGGCAGCAGCGGGGCCGGCTCCTCCTGTGCCGGCTCCGCCTCGAGGTCCGGCGTCGGCCGCCCGCGGCGCCGACCAGGCAGCGGACGACGGGGCGCCGTCGTCGCGTCCCGGACCGGAGCCATCCCGTTTAACCCGAACAGTCGACGCGCCGACCGGTGTGTTACCTCGACGACAATGTCCTCAGCGACGAACGAGTCCAGTAATTCGTTCGCACCCTTGATCGACATCCCGATCGCGCGGGCCAGGGTTGTCGCCGATAGTAGGGGCGCGGCGGCGAGCAGATTGATCGCGAGAGCGGCGCGAGAGGTGCTGCGCCGCCCAGCGGCCTTGGCGCGGGCGGACAACCACGCCCGCTCCATTGCGAAAAGCAACTGGTGATAGTCACGCGCCTCGTCCGCCAGGGCGTCGAGAAACACACAGATCCATTCCGCCGGCGCCTCGGGTGCGTCCGCGGCGAGCGCGCGTGGCCCGGTCAATGGCACCGGCGCCCGCAACAGCCGCTGTCGCCGCCAAAACCGAATGAGCGCCGCCCGGATTGGCGGGCGGGCGCCGTTTGCCTGCAACCAGCTGAGAGTCTGGATCGCCGCAGTGAGCAGTGCGGTTGGCGAGGACGCTGCAGCGAGGTGCCGTTCGGCGGTTTTTATCTCACCTTCCTGATCATATTCGGGCGCGGTGATCCACTGATAAAGCTCGAAGGCGGTTCGGGCGGCATCGAAGATCGCGCCGCGATCGACGATGCCGAGCGCGTGCTCCATGCGCAGGCGCAGGCCCTCGATTGTCGCGGCAAGGTGCCATGGGTCGATGCCGTGGCCATCGACGGCGGCCTGGCGGCGCACTGCCTCCAGGCGCGTCCGATACAAAAAGGCCGGAAGGAGCGGATGATTGTCGAGCGCCTGGTCGAGGCGTGCGAAGGCGCCCGAGGCCCGTTCAAGCGCCGCAAAGAGCCCCAAGGAGGACAACAGGTTACCTGGTGAAGAGGGTCTGAGAACTGTGTCAAGCATCAGGGCTACCGGAGAAGAGGGTTGTAGTGCGCCCTTGGGGTAACCGCCGCAGCATCGGCCCCGTGCGGGCGGCAGCCCGTCGAAGCCCTCCACGCGGACACTGGCGACGGCCGCTCATTCATCACGCGCCTCCTCATGCGGCAGCATCCCCGGTTCGAGATCCTCGGGGGTAGGCAAGGCGTCGGCGAGCGTCGGCGGGAGTGCTTCGGCGAGCATCAAGAGGTAGCGGGCGACTCCGATCGGTGCGTCGACGTGGCGCAGCGCATATTCCACGACAATGCGGTTGTGCTCACGGCACAGGATCAGACCGATGCTCGGGTTGTCGCCGGGTTCGCGATCCCTGTCGTCCAGAGCGGCGAGATAAAAATTCATCTTGCCGGCGTGCTCCGGCCGGAATGGGCCCATCTTCAGGTCGACTGCGACGAGGCAACGCAGCCGCCGATGGTAGAACAGCAGATCGACGTAAAAATCCTCGTCGCCGACCTCGAGGTGATGCTGACTGCCGATGAAGGAAAACCCTTTGCCGAGTTCGAGCAGCAGGTCCTTCACGCGGGCGACCAGGGCGCGCTCGAGATCGCGCTCGTGCGTCGCCTGACGTAAGGTTAGAAAGTCAAACTGG
>Ga0302314_10008775_pt1 | contig 17949 bp, 20 predicted proteins | sample III_Palsa_N2_3_FD_200533 | JGI IMG/M metagenome (GOLD analysis project Ga0302314, IMG submission 200533) | Peat permafrost microbial communities from Stordalen Mire near Abisko, Sweden - III_Palsa_N2_3 | ecosystem: Environmental > Terrestrial > Soil > Palsa > Peat permafrost | place: Sweden...
AGGTATTGACCCACTGGTGCAGGTTCCACTGGTCCTTGCGCATGGTGATGCCGTTCGGCTGCTCCAGCAGGATGAACTTGCGCTCGATACCGGCGCCCGGATTCTGGGCGAAGATCGTGTCGCCGGTCAGGCCGGTTTCGGCCAGCGCATCGACCTGGTGGGTGATCAGCGCCTGGTAGCTGCTCGGATCATCGTCGAACCGGGACATCTTGACCGCATCGCCCAGCGTGGAACTGAGGATCACGTCCTGCACCGTGCCGCGCGGCACGCCGACGCGCAGCCCCTTCAGATCTTCCAGCGAGGTGATCTTCTTGTCCTTGGGCGCGAACACGACATTCTCGATGGCGCTGTAGGGGATCGAGAACAGCACGGTCTTGGCGCGCTCCGGCGTCACGCCGAAGGTGGCCACGATCAGATCGACCTTGTTGGTGATCAGGAACGGAATGCGGTTCGGGCTGGTCAGTTGGACCAGATTGACCTTCACGCCCATGTATTTGCCGAGCAGCTTGGCGACATCGATGTCGTAGCCGTCGGGCTCCTGCTTGTCGTTCAGGATGCCATAGGGCGGCAGATCGACCAGCACGCCGATATTGATCGACCCTTTGCTCAGGATCTCATCGACCGTCTGCGCCGCCGCCGGCCGTGCCAGGGTGGCCAAGCCCACGACCATCAGGGCCGCCGCCGCATATCTCAGAAACCTCATCGCCGTCTCTCCCCAGGTTTATCGTTGTATTCTTTCGCCTAGCGCCGATAGGCCTGCGCCAGCCGCGCCTCCAGCCGCCGGCTCGCCATGGTCAGCGGCCAGCAGATCACGAAATAGATCGCCGCGACCGTGCTGAAGATCAGGAACGGCCGGAAGGTCGCGTTGTTGAGCAATTGCCCGGCCCGGACCAGTTCGACGAAGCCCAGGATCGAAGCGAGCGCGGTGCTCTTCACCAGATTGACCAGGAAGCCCACGGTCGGCGCCACGGCCAGCCGCAACGCCTGGGGCAGCACGACCTTGCCCAGGGTCGGCACATAGCCGAGGCCGAGCGAACGGGCCGCCTCGCGCTGGCCGCGCGGCACGCCCTGGATGGCGCCGCGCCAGATCTCGCCCAGGAAGGCGCCGGCATTCAGACTCAGGCCCAGCATCGCCGACAGCCAGGGTCCGAGCGACAGCCCGATCAGGTCGCCGCCGAAGAACACCAGGAATAGCTGCAGCAGCAGCGGCGTGCCCTGGAACACCCGGATATAGGCGATGGCGATGTAGCGCGGCAGCATGCCCCGGGCGGTCCGCATCAGCGCGATGATCAGCCCGATGAATCCGCCGCCGACGAAGGCGAGCGCCGACAGCAGCAGGGTCCAGCGCACCGCGAAGACCAGAAACTCGATGTCGGAAAAGGTGAGCGTCCGCATCAGCGTTGCTCCGCCTTGGCGAAGGCCCAGCGGTCGATCAGCGCGAAGGCGGCCTGGAACAGCATCGACACGACGAAATAGATCACGAACACGATGATATAGGTCTCGAACGGGCGGAAGGTGCGCGACTGCACATCCTGGGCGGCCGCCATCAATTCGTCGGCCGACACGACCGAGACGATGCTGGAATTCAGCATCAGCAGGATGAACTGGCTGCCGAGCGGCGCCAGCATGACCTTCAATGCCTGGGGCAGCACGACCAGGCGGAAGCTCTGCAGCGGCCTGAGGCCGATCGCCTTGGCCGCGTCCATCTGGCCGGCCGAGATGCTTTCGATGCCGGCACGCACGATCTCGATCGTGTAGGCGCTGCCGTTCAGCACCATGGCGACCAGGGCCGCGCCATTGGCGTCCAGGCGAAAGCCAATGGTCGGCAGGCCGAAGAAGATCATGAAGATCTGCACCAGGAACGGCGTGTTCCGGATGATCTCGACATAGGCGCCGATCAGTGCCTGGACCCATTTCGGACCCGAGGTGCGCAGCATCGCGCCGACGATGGCGAAGGCCAGGCTGAGCACCATCGATTCGGCCGAGAGCCTGAGCGTGCTCAGCATGCCCCACAGCAGCTCGTCGAAATTGACGGGCTTCAGAATCTCGCCGAATTGAAAGATGTAGTTCATGCCGGGGATGAAACCCGGTCAGGCCGTCTCGGCACGCGCACACTCCCCCCGAATATCGATTTTTCGAGCCGGATCCTTGAAGGTTCGGCTTCGCCGTCGGCGCTCAGTCGCCAGAGCTTCTGGCGACCAGTCAACCAACTTGTACGATGAATGTCGAGCCCCCGCATGCGGCCAAGCGGCCTGGCCAGACATTTTTTCCTCCGACGATAGGCCGGAAGCGGCGATCAGCCATGTCCCATGGCTTTGCTGCATTGCAATGCATCGCGTTAAACGCGCGCCCATGCTAAGAGGGCGGCGCCATGCTTTCCATTTCAAACGTTACCTATCGTGTCGCCGGCCGCGTTCTGCTCGAGAACGCCACCGCGAGCATTTCCGCCGGTCACCGCGTCGGCCTCGTCGGCCGCAACGGGGCGGGCAAGTCGACTCTGTTCGGGTTGATCCTGAACGAGTTGCAGCCCGACCAGGGCGACATCGAGATCCAGCGCGGCGTGCGCATCGGCGTCGTGGCGCAGGAGGCGCCCGGCGGCCCGATGACACCGCAGGACGTGGTGCTGGATGCCGATCTGGAGCGCGCCGCCCTGCTGCGCGAAGCGGACACGTCCGACGACGGCGAGCGGCTGGCCGAGGTGCATATGCGCCTGGTCGATATCGACGCCCATACCGCGCCGATGCGCGCGGCCGAAATCCTGGCCGGCCTGGGTTTCACCGAAGAGATGCAGCAGCAGCCGATGTCCAGCTTCTCGGGCGGCTGGCGCATGCGCGTGGCGCTGGCCGCGGCCCTGTTCGCCCAGCCGGAACTGCTGCTGCTCGACGAGCCGACCAACCATCTGGATCTGGAAGCGACGGTCTGGCTCGAAGCCTACTTGCAGAAATATCCGCATACGCTGCTGGTGATCAGCCATGACCGGCAGATCCTGAACGCCTGCGTCGATCACATCCTGCATCTCGATGCCAAGCAGCTGACCTTCTACACCGGCAATTACGACTGGTTCGAGAAGATGCGCGCCGAGCGCATGGCGCAGTCCAAGGCCGAAGCCTCCAAGGTCGATGCCAAGCGCAAGCATCTGCAGAGCTTCGTCGACCGGTTCAAGGCCAAGGCGAGCAAGGCGCGCCAGGCGCAGAGCCGCATGAAGATGCTGGAGAAGCTCGGCTCCGTCTCGGTCATGCGCGACGATCCGACCGTCAGCTTCGACTTCCCGGAGCCGGCCGAACTATCCCCGCCGCTGATTTCGTTCGACAAGGTTTCGGTGGGATATACGCCGGGCAAGCCCGTGCTGCGCGACATCGACCTGCGCATCGACCCGGAAGACCGTATCGCGCTGCTGGGGTCGAACGGCAACGGCAAATCGACCTTCGCCAAGCTGGTCGCCGGCCGCCTGCAGCCGATGGAGGGCCACCATCATCGCTCGGGCAAGCTGTTTACCGGCTTCTTCGCCCAGCATCAGATCGAAGACATGGACGTCAACGCGACGCCCTTCACGCTGATGGCCGAGCTGATGCCCGGCGGGCGCGAGCCCCAGGTTCGGGCGCGCCTCGGCCGGTTCGGCTTCGGCCAGGAGAAGGCCAATACCCAGGTCAAGTCGCTGTCCGGCGGCGAGCGCGCACGGCTCAATTTCGCGCTGATCACGCACAACGCCCCGCCCATGCTGATCTTCGATGAGCCGACCAATCATCTGGACATCGAAAGCCGCGAGGCGCTTGCCGTCGCGATCAACGAGTACAAGGGCGCGGTCATCCTGATCAGCCATGACTGGCATCTGCTGGAGCTGACCGCGGACCAGCTCTGGCTGGTCGGCGACGGCAAGGTGAAGCCATTCGACGGCGATCTGGAGGATTACCGCAAACTGATGCTGGGCAAGTCCGGCAGCGGCAATACCAAGATCCCCAAGGACAAGAAGTCGAAGAACAAGCCGGTCGAGCTGCCGCAGCTCCAGCCGGACCGGCCGCGCGGCGGCGATCGGCGCAAGGAGCTGGAGACGCTGCGCAAGCAGTCGCGCGATGCCGAGGCCACGCTCGCCCGCCTGACCCAGGACAAGGCGTCCGTCGAAAAATCGCTGCTCGATCCCCAGCTCGACGGCGGTCGGCGCGGCCAGTTGATGCGGCGCCAGGCCGAGCTTTCGACCGCCGTGGCCCGGGCCGAGGAAGCCTGGCTCGAAGCGGCCGAGGCCGTCGAGGCCGCCGCCGCTTAACCCTGACATTTCGGCCGATTGTGCGGCTTGGATGCGCTTGCTTTCGCAGGCGCACACCCCATCTTTCGGTCAGCGGCCACGCCGAACGCCGGCCGCGCGAAATCCTAGATGAGAGGTTCCCATGCATCGCACCAAGATCGATCTGGCCGACAATGTGCGCGCCGCCATCATCGGCGAGCTGAGTGCCGCGCTGGCCGATTCCGTCGACCTGTCGGCCCAGGTCAAGCAGGCCCATTGGAACGTGAAGGGCCCGAGCTTCATTGCGCTGCATGAGCTGTTCGACCAGGTCGCGACCGACGCGCGCACCTTCACCGACGAGATCGCCGAACGCATCGTGACCCTGGGCGGCACCGCATTGGGCACCGTGCAGGAAGCGGTCGCCAAGACCCGCCTGCCGGCCTATCCGACCGACATCTCCGCCGGCGCCAACCATGTCGAGGCGCTGAGCACCGCGCTCGCGACCTACGGCAAGCACATCCGCGCCGGCATCGACACGACCGCCGAGCTGGGCGACGCCATCACCGCCGACCTCTTGACCGGCGTCGGCCGCGGCATCGACAAATGGCTCTGGATGGTCGAAGCCCATCGCCAGGCCGATTCGTAGGACATAAAAAAAACCCTCTACCGCCGTTTGCGGGAGAGGGTGCCGAGCGCGAGCGAGGCGGGTGAGGGTGTTAAAAGCCGAGTTCGGTTTGGCGATTTTCGCTTCGACCACCCTCACCCTCCCCGCCCTCTCCCGCAGTGCGGTAGAGGGCCGTTACGACGGTGTGCCCGCCCGTTCCGTCACGCCGATCTCCACCAGCGCCGCGTCGATCGCGATCACCGCCTCGGCCATGTCCTCGGGCGTGATCGCACCGATGCAGCCGATGCGGAAACTCGGCTCCGGCGTGTTGTAGAAATTGCTGATGAGGAAGCCGCGCGTCTTCAGCGCATCGACGAAGCGCTGCAGGTCCCAGGCCGGATCGTTGGGTGCGGCGACATTGACGATGATCGGGCCCTGCAGATGTTCCGGCAGGCACAGCGTCAGGCCGAGCGCCTTCACGCCCTCGTACAGCACCCGCATGTTGTCGGTATAGCGCGCAAGGCGGGCCGCCTGGCCCTCGGCGTCATAGCGGTCCAGCGCCACGGCCAGGGCCGCCACGACCTGGGCCGGCGGGGTGAAGCGCGCGGCACCGGGCGTGCTGCGCGCATTGCGGCGCGCGCCGGGCGTGCCGCCGCCGCTCTGATGATCATAAACATCGCACAGGTCGAACGACCAACTGCCGGCATTGCCATGGCAGGCATCGAGCCTGGCGATCGGCGACACCGTAAAGCTCATGCCCGGCAGCGCTTCCAGCACCTTGTTCGAGGTGAAACTGACCGAATCGACCGCATCCAGCGTGCCGATGTCGAACGGCAGCGCGCCGAACGCGCTGACCGCATCGACCAGCACGCGGCGACCGAGACGACCGGCCGCGGCGGCAAGCGTCGGCACGTCATGGATCAGGCCGGAGCCGGTCTCGCTATAGACCAGCGCCAGATGGCCGATCGACGGATCGGCTTCGAGCGCCTCGATCACCGCCTCGACAGAGGTGCGGGTATTGTGCGGCACGGTCAGCTTGACCACGGTGCGACCCGACTCCTCGGCCAGTCGCGCCAGCCGGTCGGCATAGGCCCCGGTCATCGGCAGCAGCAGCTTGGCGCCCTTGGGCACGAAGGTACGCACGGCCGCTTCCATGGCGAAATGGCCGCAGCCCGGCAGCGGCAACACCGCGTGCCGGTCGGGCGTGCCGCCGGCGAGCGGCAGCAGGCGCCGGAACACATCGGCATAGACCGCCCGGAAGTCGTTGTCCCACGGCGCGTAATCCTCGGCCATCGCCGCGCGAACGGAGGGATGGGTCATGACCGGGCCGGGTATCAACAGCTTCATGGCGAACCGTTCGAACGGGGTGAGGAGAGCCGGAGCATCCGGCAGACCGGTGGCAGCGCGAAGTGGCTTCTGTGCAGATCCGCCTGCTCAGAGCGCAGGGCTGCCGTTGCCGATCACATAGGGCGCGCCGGCATGCTCGGCGATCTCGCGCAATTCCTGGGCGAGGCGCGCCGACAGCGGGATGCCGTGCTCACGCCGTTCTGCCCGTGCGCGCACTTCCGGGTCGCCCGCGACCTGAACCGGCTCGGCCGGATCGACCGGTCGGGTCGCCCGCAAGGCGTCGATCATGTCGTCCAGATCATCCTCGAACCCGCCATCCTCGCGGAACGAGGCCGGATCGATCGCCAAGAAGAAATGCCCGACGTCATGGCGCGTCGCGTCCGGGGCGCGCCGCTCGCGCAACACACCATATTGCGCGCCGCCCAGCGTGGTGCACAGCACCTCGACCATCATGGCAAGGCCATAGCCCTTGTGGCCGCCCATCGGGCGCGAGGTGCCCAGCGGGGTCAGCCGACGATGCAGCAGCCCCTCGTCGGCATCGGTCACCGCCTTGCCGTCGGCATCGATCGCCCAGCCTTCCGGGATCGGCTTGCCGACCCGCGACGCGATCGTCAGCTTGCCGAACGCCGCCGTGCTGGTCGCCATATCGAGCAGGAACGGCGGATTGCGCTTGGCCGGGGCGGCGAAGGCGATCGGGTTCGTGCCGAACATGGCGTCGGCGCCGAACAAAGGCACCACGTTCGGGCGCGCCACCGCCGTCATCGAAATGCCGATCAGCCCGCGGTCGCTCGCCATCTCGGCATAGGCGCCGGCGGCGCCGTAGTGATGGGAATTGCGCACCGCCACGACCCCGACGCCGATTGCGGCCGCCTTGTCGCAGGCGAGCGTCATGGCCAGATGCGACGGCACATGGCCCAGGCCGCCGCCGCCATCGACCAGCGCCGTCGCCGGATTCTGGCGCACGATGCGGATCTCGGGCTGGAAGCTGAGCTTGCCCTGGTCGCGAAAGCGATTGTAGAGCTGCATCATGCCGGCGCCATGGCTGTCGATGCCGGACAGATCGGCCCACAGCATGATGTCGAGCGTGGTCGCGATATGCGCGTCACTCATGCCCCAGGCGGTGAAGATCGCGCCCAGTTGCCGCTTCAGCAGATCGGCGGAAACCAGAATATCGTCCGATGCCATGCCCCAGTCGCTCCCTTAGCCATCGATATGATTTTCGTTAGAAGGGAGCCCAGGGCGGTCCGGCCTGTCAATCCAGTGCGACGAAATAGTCGGCATCGCGCTCAGGCGACGCCCAGGATCGGCATCAGGTCCAGCGGCATGGTGACGTCGATCTGCGAGGGATCGCCCAGGGCGACCGCGACCAGGTCGCCTTCGACGAAATCCGGATGCTGCAGGGCGTCGTCGATGCCGCGCAGTACGGTCTGCACCGTGTTTGGGTCGTGCCGGCCGAGCAGGCGGGCATAGAGCGCGATTTCGGCAATGATCCGGTCTTCGATGCCGATCGACTCGCTGTGGAGCAGATCGATCAGTTGATGCAGGCCGCCGGACAGCAGATCGGCGCCCTCGGCGATATGGCCCAGCGTCGGAAACGCCCCGATCGATGGCGGCGGCGGCAGGATTTCCAACGCGATCGCCATGGCCGAAACACCGATCGCATCGAGATAGCCCGCGACACGGGTGCTGTGATAGGCGAGCGCACTGCCGGCGATAGAGGAGGCCAGCGCCGAAACACGCTCCTGATCGGTCAGCCGCATTTCCTCGAAGGATTCGATCGTGTCCAGCAGCACGCGACCGGGCCCGGCGCCGATATTGCGCAGGGTCTGATTGATCGTCTCGACGAGAGCACGCAAATGTTCCTCCTACCCGAACCTGTGCTCAGTTGTCACAAGGCCTGCTTAATTAAAATTTAATCTTGGAACAGCGTCAGGCAGGAACAGGTGTTTTCGCAGCGAAATCGGCGTTGGACGACGTCCGTTAGTCCATTCTTAAGGCGGGTTCCCGACAGTCATATGGACCTCGGCGGACCTGCCCCGAGGCTGTTGGAGGCGACGGTCATGCTCGATCACTCCCGGCCGCTCAGCGACCGGCACCTGGACATGGCGACCGCCATGTCGTGCCAGCGCGAACCGGCCTGCTTCGCCTTTCTCTGCGCCAATGCGGTCGTGGGGCCCCAGCCGATCGACCGGCTGAACTTCGACATCGCCTCGGCGGATTTCCATCGCGGCCGCGCCTCGGTCTGGGCGACGCTGGAGATGCGCGGCGAGCCACGCAGCGAAGGCGGCTCCGGCGAGATCCTGTCGCTGCTGGGTTTCGACGAAGGCTTTCTGCGTCCCTTCACCCGCGCCGTGCTGGAGGCCGCCGCGACCCGCGTGCCGCACCGCATGTCGATCCGCTCCGATCCCGATCGTCCAGAAGCGCCACGCGTGGTCGATTATGTCCGCGATGCCGGCGGCATGCCGATCACCGAGCTGGTCGTCATCCCCTATGAGCTGGTGCTGGCCGTGGTCGTGCCGGTCGACAGCGCCGAGATCGAAGAGACCCTGTTCCAGCTCCCGCGCACCGACACGTTCCTGCGCGCCTTTACCCGCATGTCCCATCTGGCGGACGCAGCACTGCGCGACACCCTTGGCGAGATGAGTCGCCTGGGCCGCGGGACGATCGAGAGTGCCGCGCCGAAGCCGGCCGATCAGCCGCGCAAAGTGACCTCGACCCGGCCGAAAGCGCCATAGGTCGCAACGCCGCTCGAACCCGGTCCGACCGGCGTCGCGCCATCGAGCGACCCGGTCGTGACCACGTCGCCGCGCTTCAGCCCGCCGGTGCGTGCCATCAGGTGATTGGCGGTCCAGACCACCAGCTTGACCGGATCGCCGGCCGGATGGGTGCCGACTGCGCTTTGCACGACTTTCCCATCGATCGTCAATTCGACCTTCTGGGTCGCGAAATCGAGCCCGCTCCAAAGGGTCAGCGGGCCGGTATAGACCAGCGCGCCATTGGCATTGCCGTCGGCCAGATTCTCAGCCGCGGCGAAACCGGTCCGGTCCTTGAACCGGCTGCCCAGCACCTCGATGCAGGGGCAGAAGCCCTCGATCGCCGCCAGCACCTCGTCATGGGAATAGGGCTGGGGCCGGGCCGGCAGATCCTGGGCCAGGCGAAAGGCGAATTCGATCTCCAGCGCCGGCTGATGCAGCGTGGCCGTGTCGAGCGTCACGCCCGAGGCATGGACCTTGTCGGCATAGATCGGCGCGAGGCTGACCGGCCCGGTCGGACCGCCCTGCCCGACCTTCCACGCCGTCACCCTGCCCAGCGCCGCCGACACGTGATCCTGGATCGCATAGGCATCCTCGATCGTCACCGGGCGTAAGGGCTCCGGCAGCCGGTCGATCGGCTGGCCCGAACGGTGGGCCGCGATCAGCAACTGGGCGGCTTCAAGGGCATGGTCGGTCATCTTGCGTCAACTCCGGCGGTTCAAGGCGGGCGCAGTCTGGCCGAAACCGCCGGCGTTGGAAACCTCGGGCCGAGGCTCAATCGAAAACGGCCCGGCGAGATCGCTCTCGCCGGGCCGTTCGAAGCGATACCGCCTTATTGCTTGGCGGGCAGCAGGATGATCGGCTCGAAATAACCGGTCTTGTTGAAGGCGCGATGCTCGACCTGCGCATAGGTATGGCTCGGCGCGTCGTCGGAGTCCGTGGCATTGGCGGTAGCGCTCTTGCCGTTCACCGACAGGCCACCACCCCATTTGCTGGATACGTCGTCATCGGCAAACTTGGCGCCGCCGTCCGGCGCGCGGTTGGTGACATTGTCCTGGGTGAAAGCCTGGGCACTGCCGATCGTGGCGGCAAAACCGACGGCGAGAAGAGCGATCACGGGCAAACGCATGGAACGGGACCCCGGTTGAACCAATTATGGATATTAGTCTACGCCGTCCGAGCCCACCCGACCAGGGGGTGCGAAAATTTCTCGCACTCAAAGTTGCGAAAAGGACAAACGAGGAACATTGTTGCCGGCGGTCAGCGAGCGATCGGGAGCAGCGATGTACCGGACGGTAACCACGTTCGGACTTTTGGAAAAGCCGGGAAGCTTCGGCCTCGACTGCGGCCCGGACGGATTGACCCTGGCCGGCGTGCCGCTGCTGAAGCGCGATGAGCATGGCTTCTCGCCCCGTTCCCCGCAGGAACTCCATGACCCCGAGCGTCAGGCGCGGACAACCTGCGAGAAATACGCATCGACCGAGCCGACGATGCCGGTCGCCAGCTTGTGGCGATAGCTGGCGGTGCGCAGCAGCACGTCTTCGTCGCGGTTCGACAGGCAGCCGAGTTCGACCAGGGCCGACGGGATGTCGGGCGCCTTGAGCACGGCGAATCCCGCCGAGCGGTGGCTGTGGTCGAGCATGCGCACTTCGGTGCCGAGCTTGGTCACCAGTTCGCGTGCCAGGCCGATCGACAGGTTATTGGTCTGGCGCCGCGCCAGATCCATCAGGATGTTGCTGACCTCCTGCGTCTGACCGGCCATGTTGACGCCGCCCACCACGTCGGAATGGTTTTCCTTGGCGGCCAGCGCCGCGGACTGCGCATCCGACGCCTTTTCCGAGAGCGTGAAGACCGAGGCGCCGCGCAGGGAATGGTCGGGGATCGAATCCGCGTGGATCGACAGGAACAGGTCGGCATTGGCGGCCCGGGCGCGGACCACGCGGTCGTGCAGCGGGATGAATTCGTCGCGGGTGCGGGTCATCACCGGATGGAAGCGGCCGGTCGCTTCCAGCAGCCGGCCGATTTCCTGGGCCGTATCGAAGGCGATATGTTTCTCGTAGGTGCCGCTATAGCCGATGCAGCCGGGGTCGATGCCGCCATGACCGGGATCGATCACGATGGTGCGGCGCTGGACCGGCGACTTGGTCACCCGGGCCTGGGCCTGCGCCAAGGCTTCGGGCGTCAGCGCCAGGCTGAAGGCGCCGAGGCCCATGAGACCGGCGACGCGCAGAAGCTCGCGGCGGCCGATGGCGTCGTTCGACATTCCTCTAAATCCCCCGACCCGCGAGCCTTCGAAACCCCTTCGAAGCATCTCGGGAACGCTGGGCGCGACTCGATGGCGCCCATTCCGAGTCGCGACTATAGACTCGACTCGAACGGAACGCCACATCCAATTGTGATAGAACGGAAAACGCCGATTGCGACGTTACGACGCGTCCGCCGTTGAGTCCAGCACCAGCTGCACGCGATCGCTGGCAAAGCGGGTGATCGACACCGAGATCGGCCGGCCGTCGCCATCGACATCGACCGCTTCGGTCTGGATGATCGGCCGCGTGACCGGCTGCTTCAGCCGTCGCGCCTCTTCCGCCGTCGGCATCCGCGCGGTCACGCGGGTCGTCGCACGGGCATAGTCGGCCAGACCACAGCGTTGCAATGCCCGGGTAATCGAGCCGGTCTCCTCGACATGCGCGGCCAGATCAGGAAACCGACCGGCCGGGAAATAGCCGGTCGAGAGCGAGACCGGCATGCCGCCCGCGCTCGACAGGGTCTCCAGCATGGCGACCGGCTGGCGCGTCGGCACCTTCAGCAGCCGCGCGATCGGCGGCGGCGGCAGGACCTCGCCGGCGGTCAACAGCACGCGCACGGCTTCGCGCCGGTTGCGGGCGATATTCTCGGTAAAGCGCGTGCGGCGGCCGATCATGTAATCGATGACGCCTTCCTGCACGAAGGTGCCGCGCCCCTGCTCGACCCGCAACAGCCCGCGCTGAACCATTGCCTGGATCGCGCGGCGGATCGTGTGGCGATTGACCTGAAACCTGAGCGCCAGCGCCTGTTCCGTCGGCAGCCGCTCGCCCGGTGCCCAGGTCCCTCGCGAGATGTCGGCGCTCAGACTGCGGTCGATCTGGCGCCACAGCGCCACGCCATGGCCGCGCTCGATCGCCCCTTCGCCGCCACCATCGATCATGTCCAGCCCTCTCGCGATCATCCGGCAACTGTCAAAAACACGTCACATGTTGCCGCTTTACTTTCGACTGGCCGGGACGGATCTTGTCGCCAGAGAGGTGCGGATGTCTAGACAAATATCTGACTTGTCGGAAGCGACCGTTGCCGAGCGTCAAGCCTGGATGGCGACGCTCGCCAAGGCGTCGCTGGCCGACCTGGAGACCGCCTGGTCCGGCCTGGCGTCGCCACCCGGCTTCACCCGCCTGCGCCCGGCCGAAACCGGGCTGGTCATGGTGCGCGGCCGCATCTCGGGCAGCGGTCAGCCGTTCAATCTGGGTGAAATGACCATGACGCGGGCCGCGGTGCGGATCGAGCACGGCCCGACCGGCTTCGGCCATGTCGCCGGCCGCAGCACGCGCCATGCCGAGCTGGCGGCTTTGTTCGACGCGCTGCTGCAGGATCCGGCGCGGCACGACGCGCTGATCGAAACAATCATCCAGCCCCTCGCCGCCCGGGCCGAGGCCGAACAGACCCGCAAGGCGTCTGAAGTGGCCGCGACCAGGGTCGATTTCTTCACGCTCGTCCGGGGCGAAAACTGATGCGCCCGACCCAGGCGATCGAGGCCGGCTTCACCGATCCGGTCGATGACGCCAACGCCGTGTTCCGCCAGGTGCTGGACGCGCTGGCCCATCCCGGCCGAATCGTCCGGATCGCCCAGCCGGCGCGGGTGCCGCGCGGCAGCCTGGGCCGCGCCGCGATCGGCGTGGCGATGGCCCTCGCCGATTTCGAAACGCCGGTCTGGCTCGACGAAGCGGCGGCGCCGGCCGGTTCGCATCTGCGCTTTCATTGCAATTGCGCAATCGTCTCGGAGCCGGATCAAGCGAGTTTCCTGCTCGTCGCCGAGGCCGCGGGCGTCCCGGATCTGGCGACGCTACCGCTCGGCAGCGACACCTATCCCGATCAGGGCGCCACGCTGGTGATCGAGGTCGCCGCCCTCGATCCATTCGGCGCGCTGACGCTGATGGGCCCAGGCATCGACGGCCAAACGCAACTCGGCGTCGGCGGGCTGCGCGCGGGTTTCTGGGAAGCCCGCGCCGCGCTGGCGCCGCTGTTTCCGCGCGGCATCGACCTGCTGCTGGCCCAGGGTGACCGCCTGGTCGCCATCCCGCGCACCACCATTATCCGGCGGAGCTGACACCATGTATGTCGCGGTCAAAGGCGGCGAAAAGGCGATCGACGCGGCCCATGCCCTGTTGGCGCGCGAACGGCGCGGCGACCCGGCCGTGCCCGAGCTGGATCTGGCCCAGATCGCTCAGCAATTGGGCCGGGCGGTCGACCGGGTGATGACCGAGGGCTCGATTTACGACCCGGAACTGGCGGCGCTGGCGATCAAGCAGGCGATGGGCGATCTGGTCGAGGCGATCTTCCTGCTGCGCGCCTATCGCACCACCCTGCCCCGCCTGGCCGCCTCGTTGCCGGTCGAGACCGACAGGGGGCTGGTGCGCCGGCGCATCTCGGCCGTGTTCAAGGATGTGCCCGGCGGCCAGGTGCTGGGCTCGACCTTCGACTATACCCATCGGCTGCTCGATTTCGCGCTCGCTGCCGGCACGCCGCTGCCGGAGCAGGTCGCCATGGCCGAGCCGATCGGCGCCGCGCCGCGCGTCGCCGACATCATGGGCCGCGACGGGCTGATCGAACCGCCGCCACCGGGCGATGCCGTGCCCGGCGATCTCACGCGTCAGCCGATCGATTTCCCGGCCGACCGCGACTTGCGCCTGCAGAATCTGGCGCGCGGCGACGAGGGCTGGCTGCTGGCGCTCGGCTATTCGACCCAGCGCGGCTATGCCCGCAACCACCCGTTCGCCGGCGAGATCCGCATCGTCGACGTCGCGGTCGAGATCGTGCCGGAGGAGTTGGGCTTCCCGGTCGAGATCGGCTGCATCACCTTGAGCGAATGCGACATGGTCAACCAGTTCGCCGGCTCCGCCACCGCCGCCCCGGCCTTCACCCGCGGCTACGGCCTGGTGTTCGGCCAGGCGGAACGCAAGGCGATGGCCATGGCCCTGGTCGATCGCGCGCTGCGCGCCCGCGAGCTGGGCGAGCCGATCACGGCGCCGGCCCAGGACGAGGAATTCGTGCTGTCCCATTCCGACAATGTCGAGGCCTCGGGCTTCGTGCAGCATCTGAAGCTGCCGCACCAGGTCGATTTCCAATCCGAACTGGATCTGTTGCGGCGCCTGCGCGCCGAACATGATCAGCGCAAGGCCGCCGCGGAATGACCGAGATGCTCGCCGGCTATAATTTCGCCTATCTGGACGAACAGACCAAGCGGATGATCCGCCGCGCGATCCTGAAGGCGGTCGCGATCCCGGGCTATCAGGTGCCTTTTGGAAGCCGCGAGATGCCGCTGCCCTATGGCTGGGGCACCGGCGGCATCCAGGTCACCGCCAGCATCATCGGCCGCGCCGACGTGCTGAAGGTGATCGACCAGGGCGCCGACGACACGACGAACGCGATTTCGATCCGCCGCTTCTTCGCCCGCACCGCCGGGGTCGCCACGACCGAGCGCACGGTCGATGCCACCATCATCCAGACCCGCCACCGCGTCCCGGAAACGCCCCTCAAAGCTGGCCAGATCATGGTCTATCAGGTGCCGATCCCCGAGCCGCTGCGCTGGCTGGAGCCGCGCGAGACCGAGACCCGGACCATGCATGCCCTGAGCGAGTACGGCGCGATGCATGTGCGGTTTTACGAGGATATCGCGCACTATGGCCGGATCGCCACGACCTACGACTATCCGGTCATCGTCAACGACCGCTATCTGATGCGGCCCTCGCCGATCCCGAAATTCGACAATCCGAAACTCGACATGAGCCCGGCCCTGCAACTGTTCGGCGCCGGGCGCGAGAAGCGGATCTATGCCGTGCCGCCCTTCACCAAGGTCAAGAGCCTGGATTTCCACGACCATCCCTTCGCGGTCGAGAGCTGGGACGAGGCCTGCAGCCTGTGCGGCTCGACGACAAGCTATCTGGACGAGGTGCTGACCGACGACCAGGGCGGCCGGATGTTCGTCTGTTCCGACACGGACTATTGCCGGAGCCGCACGGCATGAGCGCGCTGCCGCTGCTGGACGACGAGCCGCCGCTGCTGGTGGTCGATGGCCTGACCGTCGCCTATGGCACGCGGGTCGGCTGCCGCGACGTGAGTTTCGAGCTTTGGCCGGGCGAGGTGCTGGGCATCGTCGGCGAATCCGGCTCGGGCAAGACCAGCCTGCTGAACGCGCTGTCGGCCAAGATCGAGCCCACCGCCGGCCGGATCCACTACCGCCTGCGCGACGGCACGATGGCCGATCTGTTCGGGCTCAGCGAAGCCGCCCGGCGGCAGCTTTTGCGCACCGACTGGGGCGTGGTGCATCAGAACCCGCGCGACGGGCTACGCCTGACCGTCAGCGCCGGCGCCAATGTCGGCGAGCGGCTGATGGCGATCGGCGCGCGGCATTACGGCGAGATCCGGGGCGCGGCACTCGACTGGCTCGGCAAGGTCGAGATCGACCGGGACCGGATCGACGACCGGCCGTCGAGCTTTTCCGGCGGCATGCAGCAGCGCCTGCAGATCGCGCGCAATCTGGTGACCAACCCGCGCCTGGTGTTCATGGACGAGCCGACCGGAGGTCTCGACGTCTCGGTCCAGGCCCGCCTGCTCGACCTCATTCGCGGGCTGGTCGCCGACCTGGGCCTGTCAGCGATCATCGTCACCCATGATCTGGCGGTGGCGCGCCTGCTGGCCCATCGCCTGATGGTGATGCGCGGCGGCGAGGTGGTCGAGAGCGGCCTGACCGACCAGGTGCTCGACGATCCGCAGCATCCCTATACCCAGCTTCTCGTCTCCTCGATCCTGCAGGTATGAGCGCCATGGCACCGGTTCTGGACATCCGCGGGCTCGCCAAATCCTTCACGCTGCATAATCAGGGCGGCGTCACGCTGCCCGTGCTGGCCGCGGTCGATCTCACGGTCGGCGCCGGCGAGTGCGTGGCGCTGCACGGCCGCTCCGGCACCGGCAAATCGACCCTGCTGCGCACGCTCTACGGCAATTACCGGGTGCAGTCGGGCGAGCTGTGGGTCCGCCACGGCGCCACGCGCATCGATCTGGCCCAGGCCCGGCCGCGCCAGATCATCGAGCTCAGGCGCAGCACGATCGGCTATGTCAGCCAGTTCCTGCGTGTGATTCCCCGCGTGGCCGCGCTCGACATCGTGGCCGAGCCGATGCGCGCACGCGGTGTCGCCGTCGAAGCGGCGCGCGCGCGCGCGGCGGCGCTGCTGACCCGGCTCAACGTGCCGGAACGGCTGTGGCATCTGGCGCCGGCGACTTTCTCCGGCGGCGAGCAGCAGCGGATCAATATTGCCCGCGGCTTCGCGGTCGCGTATCCGATCTTGCTGCTGGACGAGCCGACCGCGTCGCTGGATGGTGACAACCGCGCGGCGGTCATCGGCCTGATCGACGAGGTGCTGGCGCGCGGCACCGCGATCGTCGGTATCTTCCATGACGGCGAAGTGCGCGACCGGGTCGCGAGCCGGCTCTATGACATGACGGAGGCGAAAGCGGCGGCATGACCAGAAGACAGGATGCGGTGCTGACCAATGCCCGGCTCGTACTCGAGGACCGGGTGATCGACGGCACCATCGTAATCGAGGACGGCCTCATCACCCGGATCGACGAGGGCGGCACCAGCTTGGCGTCGGCGCTCGATCTGCAGGGCGACTATCTGCTGCCGGGATTGGTCGAGCTGCATACCGACAATCTGGAAAAGCATTTCGTGCCGCGTCCCGGCACGCGCTGGCCGGCCATGGCGGCGATCGTCGGCCATGACGCCCAGGTGGCATCGGCCGGCATCACCACCGTGTTCGACGCGCTGTGCGTCGGCGAGACCTCGTCGGGTGGGGACCGGCTGGAGATCCTGGCCGGCATGGCCAATTCGATCCGCGAGGCGCGCTCGAAGAACCTGCTGCGCGCCGAGCATCTGCTGCATCTGCGCTGCGAGATCAGCCATCCGGACACGGCCAGCCTGTTCGCCGAATTCATCGGCGATCCGGGCCTGCGCCTAGTCTCGATCATGGACCACACGCCGGGCCAGCGGCAATTCACCACGATCGAGAAATACCGCTACTATTACATCAAGAAGCACGGCTGGTCGGATACCGAGTTCGAGAAGTTCGTGGCCCAGCAGACCGATGCCTCGGCGCGCTATGGCGCGATCAACCGCCGGACGATCGTGGCGCTGGCCCGTGAGAACGGCCTGACGCTGGCCAGCCACGACGACGCCACCACGGCCCATGTCGACCAGGCGATCGCCGACGGCATGCTGGTCGCCGAATTCCCGACCACGATGGACGCGGCAGAGGCCTCGCGCGCCCAGGGCATGGCGATCCTGATGGGCGCTCCCAATGTGGTGCGCGGGGGTTCCCATTCCGGCAACGTCTCGGCGCTCGACCTGGCCCAGGCGGGTCTGCTCGACATCCTGTCGTCGGACTATGTACCGATGAGCCTGATCCATGGCGCCTTCCTGCTGTCGCGGGCCGAGGTGGGCTTCGACCTGCCCCAAGCGGTCCGGACCGTCAGCACGACGCCGGCCGCCCGCGTCGGACTGAACGATCGGGGCCGCATCGCGGTGGGATTGCGTGGCGATGTGGTCCGGGTGCGCGACACCGGCGACATGCCGCTGGTGCGCGGCGTGTGGTCCCAGGGCGACCGGGTGATCTGAACCGCCTTTGTGGCCTCCCGGCGCGAGATGCGGTGCTCGCCCGGCCCGCATTAGGTGAGGGCATCGCCTTCGGCCCTGCACGGCGACACATCCCCGTTGCCGCCCG
>Ga0302314_10008776_pt1 | contig 17949 bp, 16 predicted proteins | sample III_Palsa_N2_3_FD_200533 | JGI IMG/M metagenome (GOLD analysis project Ga0302314, IMG submission 200533) | Peat permafrost microbial communities from Stordalen Mire near Abisko, Sweden - III_Palsa_N2_3 | ecosystem: Environmental > Terrestrial > Soil > Palsa > Peat permafrost | place: Sweden...
GGCATTTCGCACGCCAGCTTCCAGCAGAAGAACTACATGATGGTCTATCACATCCTGAACGCGTTCTTCACGTTGCCCAAACCCGTCTACCAAGGCTGAGCGTCAAGTGATGCTGCGATCCATAGTCGTGGGGCTGCGCTTGGGCGCGGGCCTGAATAAGGGCTTGAGCGCGGCCGGGGTAGGCTCAAGCTCATGTGCAACCTCATGTGCAACCTCAAGCACAAGGTCAGGCGCAACGTTAAGCGCGGGACTCATCGCGGCGCTCGCCCTCGTCGCGGGAAACGGGTATGCGGCCACTGATGCACCCTCTCATGCATCCTCCTATCCGGCCCACACCGTAAAGCTCGTCGTCCCGTTCGGTCCGGGTGGCTACACCGACGTCGTGGCCCGGGTACTGGCGCAAAATCTCACGCTGGAAACCGGGCAATCGTTCATCGTCGAGAACCGGCCCGGCGCCGGTTCGACGATCGGTACCGATTACGTTGCGAAGTCCAAACCCGATGGCTATACCCTGGTGATGATTTCGACCACCCACGTGATCAGTCCGTCGCTGTATAAGGATCTACCGTACGATCCGCTTGCGAGCTTTGCCCCGGTGTCGAAACTCGCCCAAACCGCGTACGTCCTGGTGGTCAACAACAAGGTCCAGGCCAACAACGTAAAAGAGTTCATTGCACTAGCCAAAGCGCAACCGGATTCGATCCGCTACGCGTCCTCGGGCAACGGCAGTTCGCAGCAATTGATGGGGGGCTTGTTCATTTCACTGACCGGGGCACATCTCAAGCATGTGCCCTATCGCAGCAGCGCAATGGCGACGACAGACGTGCTGGGCGGCTTTGTCGAAAGCAGTTTCGCCGGCATCCCGAATGTCCTGTCGCTAATACAGTCGGGGCAAGTGCGCGCGCTCGGCGTAACCACCGCCCAGCGCAATCCGAGCTTGCCCAACGTGCCCACGCTCGAAGAAGCCGACGTGCCCGGCTACGATGCATCGATCTGGCTGGCATTGCTGGCGCCGGCCGGCACGCCCGACGATGTGGTGACGCAACTCAATGCCGAAGTGGCGCGCGCCTTGACACGCCCCGACGCCGTGAAAGCGCTCGCCAATGCGGGCGTCGACGTCTCGCTGTCGACCCCGGCCGGTTTGAAGCAATACATGGCCACTGAGCAGGTGAAGTGGAGCAAGGTCGCCAAAGACGCCGGCATCACGATCAACTAAGGCCGGTGCCGAACCCGCCGACCCGCGCCGGACTCAGCCGCGCCATCGCGCTCCGCCTCAGACGTTGAACCCGCCCTCGACTCGCAACTGCTGCGTCTGCTTGCTGGTCAGTTCTTCGATGAACTTGCGCGCCAATTCGGGGTGGGCCGCATTGCGGCTGATCCCGGCCGCATACAAGGTCGACAATTCGAACTCTTTGGGCAGCAAACCGACCAGCGTCACACCCTTCGTATAGAGAATCTCGGTAACCTGGGTGCAGCCGATCACGTCGTCTTCCGTGTTCTGCGCCATGTGCGCCATGGCAGTAGCCCCGTTCGGATAGGGCTGCAGTTTGGCTTGCACATCGTCGTAGATACCGAGCTTTTTCAGCACGCCGACGAAGTGGATGCCGGCCGTGGACCGAACCGGATCGGGCAAGTAGATCGCCTTGGCCTTTCTCAGGCTGGCGCCCAGCGCATCGCGCTCGGCAATCGCGGGGGTAGCGGCGCCCGTGCGCACGGCGACCCCAGTTCCGACACTGCCCAGCGGCACAACGCTGCCGGCTATCAGCTCACCCTTCGCTTCCAGTTCGGCGAGTATCTTCGCGGTCAAAATGACGACGTCGCATGGCGCACCGGTGTCGAACTGTTCCTTGATGGTCCATACCGCACCGAAACTGCCGCTGATCGCGGCACCCTCACTGGACTGGAAATCCGCTTTCAATGCCTGGACCAAACCTTTTGCCGCACCCGCACTTAATATGCTCAATTCCATGTTCGTTCTACTTTTGTCGTTGGTTAAATTGGATGTCGCTTGTAGATGCCGCTCGTCGAATGCCATTCATCATATGCCGCTCATCACTGGTCGACCTTGGCGCCGGAAACCTTGACGACGCCGGCCCACTTCTTGATGTCGCCGTTCAGGAATTGCCCGAACTGCGAGGGGCTCATCGTCAGTGGCAGCGCGCCCTGCGTTTCCCATGCCGCGCGGATCTCCGGCTTGGCGACGATCTTGGCCAGTTCCGCGTTGAGCTTGTCGACCACCGCAGGCGGCGTATTCTTCGGCGCCATCAGACCAAGCCAGATCACAGCGTTGTACTTGGGAACGCCGGCTTCGCTCACGGTCGGCAGGTTAGGCAACACTTGCGAGCGCGCATCGCCCGTCGTGGCGAGTGCCTTGACCTGGCCGCCGCGAATGAAACCTTCCATGGTGGTGGTCGCATCGAACATCATGTCGACCTGGCCGCCGATCACATCGGTGCGAGCCTGCGAGCTGTCCTTGTAGGGCACGTGCAGAAGCGAGATGCCGGCCATTTCACCGAACAACTCGCCCGCCATATGGTACGGGGTGCCGTAGCCGGCGGACGCGAAGCTCAGCCCACCCGGTTTGCTCTTGGCCAGCTTGATCAGGTCGGCCACGTTGTTGACGCCCAATTTCGGGTTCACCACCAGCACCAGGTCCGACGAATTGATCGGCCCCACCGGCACAAAGTCGCTCATCAACTTGAATTTCTTCTTCGGGAACAAGGTCTCATTGACCGCGTGGGTATTCGAAATCAGCAACAGCGTGTAGCCGTCGGCGGGACTTTGCGCGACAAACTGGCTGCCGATAATAGAGCCGGCGCCAGGCCGGTTTTCGACGATGAACGATTGCTTCAGCGCGAGTTGGAGTTGTTGCGCGATAACGCGTGCATAGACGTCGGCCGATCCACCAGCACCGAACGGCACGACGATGGTCACAGGCCGGGTCGGGTATTCCTGGGCAAAACTACGCATCGTGAACGAGGCCAGTAAACCGGCCGTCAAACCGACGACAAGAACCTTGCAGATTCGACGCAAATGGGAGCCTGCTCCCGACCGCTTATTCATTCAAAAGTCTCCGAGACCATTTTGTGCGACTTGCAGCGCGTCCACCCGCTAACGATCCGCTGCACCGCTAGCGAGCGCAGCGCGCAGTGCAGATTGTCAGCGCATGGAATTACGCGAGGATACCGCCGATGGAAAATTGGTTTTGTTTGGTTTTTTTATAAACCAAGTCTGCCCATACTAACAATGGTCAAAAGGTTCGTCAATTGGGGACTTCTTGAAGCCACGGGCTTCTTGACGCGTCAAATTTTTAGCGCAAAAGGCCAACCAATTCGCACCATCACATTCGCGCCTTTCAAATCATTATTTACCAGCAAGGCCTGAATCATTTACCTGAAAACGGTGTCTTTAACTCTGTCATTCGCTGAATTTACGACTCCGCAGCAAAAAAATCGGCACAGAAACCCGCATGCAAATCGACACGAAAAACCGACGCAGCACGGGTTTCGATTTGCGTCGCAACAAGCGAGCAATTTCGAAGATTTCTCATGAAGATTGCTCAACCAGGGGAGAGGAAATGCCGGAATCGGATGAAAGACTTTCGCAAATTATCAGCCAGTTCGGACCAGAACTGCTCCAGGAATGGTTGAGCTCATTGCTCACCTACGCGAGCCCACCATGCGCAACGCCGTGCTAGTCGCCCTCACCGGCTACGGGCAGGAGAAGGATAAGAACCAGGCGTTCGAGGCCGGGTTCGACCATCACCTTGTGAAGCCCGCCGATATCGCGCAGGTTCGCGCGATATCGGCGAGTTGGTGCCGCTAGGCTGGATCGGCTCGCACACTAACACACTCACAACACCGTATTGCTATCGAAGCACCGGCGCTGCGTTCCCGCCACGAACGCTTGGGCGTCACGCGCCGCGGCCACCACATCCGCCATACCGAAGAACTCGTGCGTCGCGCCATCGTAGTTGCGGTGTTCCACTGCAACGCCCACATTGCGCAATTCCGTGACCAGCTTTTCACCATCCGAGCGCAAAGGGTCGATCCCGGCGGTGATTATCGTGGTCGGCGGCAAGTCCGACAGCTCCGCGCTCACCACATCGATCAAGGGGCTTTTCAGATCGGACTTTTCCTTGACGATCTGCTCGACGAACCACAACATCATGGCCTTGTTCAGCGGCTTCGCGTTCCGATTTTCCTCATACGAGAGCGAGAAGGTATTGTTGCTCGCGACCGGGTAGATGAGCGCCTGGTGTACAGGAGCCTGCAAGCCGTAATCGCGTGCATGGATAGCGACATTGATGGCGAGGTTGGCGCCGGCGCTCTCGCCCATCACGGCGATGCGCGCGGGATCGCCGCCGAGGCCGGCGGCATTGTCGAGCACCCAGCGCCATGCCGCGAACGCGTCTTCGTGCGCGGCCGGGAACTTGAATTCGGGGGCGCGCCGATAGTGAGCCGATACGACGATAGCATTGGCTTGCGCCGCAATCGCACGAGGCGACGCATCGTACACATCGAGATCGGCGATCACCCAACCGCCACCGTGAAAATAGAGTATGACGGGGAACGGTCCGTCGCCCGCCGGCGTATACACGCGAGCCGGGTTGGTGCCGTCGGCGCCCGTGATCGTGATGTCCTGGCTGTGTACCGACCGGACTGCCGCCGGCACTTCGACACTGCGCCCCTGCTGCGCCACCAGACGCCTGACCGCGTCGGCAGGTGTGGGTTGCTGGCGCGCTTGCGCGGGCGTGCAGTCTTCTATCGGTTTGGGATCCAGGCTCTGCAATATGTCGAGCACGGCTTTCATGTCGGGGTCCGCGTGCTCGGTCGGGTCCAGGCCGATAACGCCTTTGATGGTTTCGCGTATGTTCATGGGGTCGCTCCGCAAAGGATGATGTGTGCCTGTCACGCGTAGAGGCGTAATCCAACCATCAAGTAGCAAGCGGCGTTCCCGACCCCGTACTCAAGTGCGCCAGACGTGGCCCCCTGGTGCAATTGCACGCATGGCGTCGAAACGTGTAAAACTATCTGTCCATCCGCCGCTGCGTCCGGAGCGTGGACGCACTTTTTGAATCCGACAGGAGGCTTATCGATGCAGTACAAGAATCTCGGTCACACAGGTCTCAACGTATCCCGTCTTTGTCTGGGCACGATGACCTTTGGCCTGCAAACCGAAGAACGTGTGGCATTCGGAATCATCGACAAGGCGGTCGAAGCCGGCGTGAATTTCATCGACACCGCCGACGTGTATCCGCTCGGCGGCGACCTGAAGAGCGTCGGACGCACCGAGGAAATCGTCGGCGCCTGGCTCAAAGGCCGGCGCAGCCAATTCATCGTGGCCACCAAAGCGGTCGGCAAGATGGGCCCGCACCCCTGGAACCAGGGCGCTTCGCGCAAACACCTGCTCGATGCCATCGATGCGTCGCTGCAGCGCCTGGGTACCGACTATGTCGACCTGTATCAATTGCACTCCGACGACGCGACCACGCCGTTGGACGAAACCCTGGAAGCGCTGGACGTGATCGTGCGCTCGGGCCGCGCGCGCTATATCGGCGTCTCCAATTTTCTGGCCTATCGGCTCGCCAAGGCGCTCGGCCGTGCTGACACCCTGCGCCTGACCCGCATGGTCTCGATACAGCCGCGCTACAGCCTGCTGTTTCGCGAGATCGAACGTGAACTGTTGCCGTTGGCCGCGGAAGAACATCTGGGCGTGATTTCGTACAATCCGCTGGCCGGCGGTTTGCTGACCGGCAAGCACAAGCTCACAGCAACGCCGCCCGAAGGCCGTTTCACCCTGGGTACCGCGGGTAGCCGGTATCAAAGCCGCTACTGGCATGAGCGCGAATTCGCCACCATCGAAGCGTTGCGCGGCGCAGCGCACGAAGCCGGCGTGTCGCTCACCACGGCCGCGGTCGCCTGGGTACTCGCCAACCCCGTGGTGACGTCGGCCATCCTCGGCGCGAGCCGTCCCGAGCAACTGACCGATACGCTCGCGGCGATCGACCTGCAGTTGGACGCAGGGTTCAAGACGAAACTCGACGAACTCACGGCCGAATACCGCATGGGCGATTCGGTGCGCTAAACGCTAGGGGCGGCTCTGCGCGCAATACGCCGCGCCCGATGCGATCAACGCAGAGGCGCTCTCCCCCGTATAACCCGCATCGCGCAGCACGCGTACGGTGTCGTTGCCCGGCACGGGCAGCGACAACTGCGGCGCGCGCAAGTTGGCAATGCCCGGGCCCGGCATCGCTCCGGCCTGCGTCGAAACGTACACGCCTAGTCTCAGGTTGTGCGCGTCGCGGCCCGCCTCCTCCATCGTCAGCACCGGCGTGCAGCACGCATCCGACGCGCCGAACACACTTGCCCAATGGCTTTGCGGATGCGCCTTGAACAAGCGCGCAATCGTCTCGGCAGTCGCAGGCCAGGTCGCGCGGTCCAACTGCGACGCCGGGTCGATTGCCGCACCGGCACCGAGTTGGGTCAGGAAGATTGCGTAGAACGCGGGTTCGATCGCACCCACAGCCATGAAGCGCCCGTCGGACGCCGCATACGTGCGATAGTACGGCGCCGCGCCGTCCAAGACATTATCGCCACGCTGTGCCGACCACTGGCCCGCCGCCAGCAGGCTATACGGAAACGTCATCAAGCTCGCAGCGCCACGCAGGATGCTGGTTTCGATCACGGCGCCGCGACCCGTGACGCGGGCGTGCAAACACCCTGCCAGCACGCCGCTGACCAGTTGCAATGCTGAGCCGTAATCGCCGACCAGATTCAATGGCGGCAACGGCTGCTCTCGCGTACCGACCGCGCCGAGCACGCCCGCCGCGGCCAGGAAATTGATGTCGTGACCGGCGCGCATGGACTGTTCGCCCGTCGCACCCCAACCGCTGACGCGCCCATAGACCAATGCAGGCTGGCGAGCCATGCATTGCGCAGGGCCCAGGCCGAGCCGTTCCATCACGCCGGGGCGAAAGCCCTCGAGCAGGATGTCGCTGCGCTCGATCAATTGCTGAGCGGCGGCCAAGCCGTCCGGATGTTTAAGATCCAGCACGATCGATCGCTTGCCGCGCGCCAGAAAATCGCATTCGGGCGGCACCGGCAAACCGAGATCGGACGCGACCGGCCGATCGATGCGTATCACTTCCGCGCCCAGATCGGCGAGCGTCATCGCACAAAAGGGAATCGGGCCGATGGCGGGCATTTCGATGACTCTCACGCCGCTTAGTAGATCGGTCATTCGCATCTCCTTTCTAGGCACAAACGGGTACAGACGACCCGGTCATCGTCACGTCTGGCCGCCTAGTAGACCACGAAGCACCAGCGTTGCGTAGCGTTCGGCCACTTCGTCCACCGAGGCTTGTCCCTTGTGAAACCACTCCAGCGTGCCGTTCATCGCACCGATCAAAAAGAAGCGCGTGAGCCGCAACTCGTCGATGCTCACCGCGGCCTTCGGCACCAGACGGCTCAGTATCTCGCCCCAAGCGCGCTCATATTCGTCGCGCAATTGCAGATGGCCCGAGCGCACTTCATGGGGCACCTGCCCAAAGATCCGGATGTTGGCTGAAGTGTAATCCTGCGACTCCAGCAACGCGCGCAAATGCGCCTTGACCGCTGTGCGAAAGACCGATTCCGGGACGGCGTCGGGCCCGAGCGCCTCGATGGCCACGCGAACCTCGTGATACACGCGCTCGACGCCAATGCGCAGCACTTCGGCCACGATGGCGTCCTTGGAGGCGAAGTGATAATAAAGGCTGCCCGCTTTCATGCCGCAGGCGGCAGCGATGTCGCGTAGCGATACGGCGGCGTAGCCGTCGACCCGGAACAGGCGAGCCGCGGTATCGAGGATGGTGCGGCGCGACGCATTCGCGGCGCTGTCGGGCGGTACGGCCAGCGATGCCGCATCGCTAGCCGAATGAGATGCATGAGCCGATGCATGCGGTGCATGAGCCGGTGCATGAGTGGATGCATCCGTGGATGCATGAGCAGTTACACGAGCGGGAACACGAGCCATTGCGATCACACCATCCGCTTGGCGATTTCTTCGAGCATCACTTCGGTCGCGCCGCCCCCGATCGACTGCACACGCGCGTCGCGCACCATCCGCTCGATAGGCGCCTCGCGCATATAGCCAAAGCCGCCGTGGAACTGCTGACACGCGTACATCACTTCGTTCACCAGTTCACCGCACAGCGCTTTGACCATCGACACCTCCGCCACCACCGAGTGCCCCTGCGTATCTCGCCAGGCCGTGTTGTAGATCAACTGCCGGGCCGCTTCCACCTTGGCGAGCAGCATCGCGAGCTTTTGCCGGATCGCCTGCTTCTCCCAGAGCGTTTGACCGAACGCCATGCGTTGCGTGACATAGTCGAGCGTAATCTCGATGGCTTTGGAGGCTTCGCCCAAGGCCTGCGCGCCGAGCGTCAAGCGCTCGTTTTGCAAATTCCTGACCAGCGAATAGAAACCCTTGTTTTCTTCGCCGAGCAGGTTCTCGACCGGCACGCGACAGTCTTCGAAAACAAGCTCCGCGGTGTCGGACGACAACCACCCCTGCTTGTGCAAAGGCCGCGCCACGGAAAAACCGGGCATGCCTTTTTCGAGGATGAACATCGAGATCGCGTGATGCCCGCGGCCCGCGCCGCCGGTCTTGGCCGCCACGAAATAAACGTCGCCGTGGACCCCATTGGTAATGAACATCTTGGCGCCGTTCAATATGTAATGGTCGCCATCGAGTCGTGCCGTGGTGCGCATGCCGGCCAAGTCCGAGCCCGCCCCCGCTTCGGTCATGGCCACCGCGGCTATCTTGCGTCCGGCCACCAGGTCGGGCATCAGGCGATCCAACTGGGCGCGGTTGCCGGCGTGCTGCAAATGTGGCGACGCCATATCGGTGTGCACCAGCACCGTAATCGCAAAGCCGCCGAACGACGACCTGCCGAGTTCCTCGGCCAGCACGATGGTGCCCAGCACATTCATCGCGGCACCGCCGTATTGTTCGGCTTGCCGTATCCCAAGAAAACCTTGATCGCCCATTTTGCGCAGCACCTCGCGCGGCACGAAACCGTCGCTCTCCCATTGCTGGGCAAACGGCTCGATTTCCTTCGCGACGAAACGTCGCAGCGCATCGCGCAGCATCGCGTGCTCCTCGCCGAAGTACGGCGACGCTTGCACCAGTGGTGACGAAAACTGACCCGTGCCCATCGGCTTTCTCCCTGACTTGACGACCTAACAAACGTTAGGTAGATTCTTCCACAGCATGGCTCCCGGCGCAATAACAAGACGAGCTCGCTACTGCAGCGCCACGTGGTGTCTCCCGCAGAATACCGCCGCGGAGCACCGCAGCAGAACACAACCGCAGAGCACAGCGGGGCAGCACCATCCGGCACCGCCCCCGGGTAATGACGCATTCGGCGCAGGCAAGCGGTGGTGTACTCTGCATCCTCAATGCCTGCCCTGGGGCTTCCCGATCGATCTGTCCTTGAAGTCAGACGTAGGAGACAAGATGTCAGCCACCGATACGCTTAGCGCTTTGCTGATGGAAGCCGTCGTCCCGCTGCCCGAACGCTGGCGGGTTCCCGAACAGGCGGCGTTGCTGACCGAGGCGCGTCGAATAGAACAGGCGGGCGGCCCCGACGCCTACTGGGAATGGGTGGCGAAGAAGTTTCGCTGGACTCGCAAATGGGACAGTGTGCGCAGCGGCGACTTTCCCGCTTTCAAATATTTCTCGGGCGGTATGCTCAATGTCTGCGACAACTGCGTAGACCGCCATGCCGAAGACCCCGAACGCGCCGCCAAGCCGGCCATCATCTGGGAGGGCGAGCCCGGCGACACCGTCACGCTGACCTATGCGCAGTTGCGCACCGCGGTGGCCCGCTTCGCCAATGGCTTGCGCTCGCTGGGTGTCGTACAGGGCGACGTGGTCGCCATCTATCTGCCTAACCTGCCCGAAGCGTTCATCGCCATTCAGGCGTGCAACCGGATCGGCGCAATTTATACCGTGCTGTTCGCCGGGTTCTCCGCCGACGCCGCGGCGCTCAGGCTGCAGACCTCGCGCGCTAAAGTGCTGGTCACGGCCGATGCCAGCTATCGACGCGGCAAGCGCGTCCCCTTGCTGGAGAACGCGCGCAAAGCCCGCGCCAGCGCCGCTGGGTTGGAAGCCGGGTTGGAAGCCGGGTTGGAAGCCGTGGTGGTCGTCGACCGTACCGGATCCACACCGGCGCTGCAGGCTGGCGAGTTCGGTTATGCCGAACTGGTGGCGGCGCAATCGGACGATTGTCCGTGCGTGCCGCTCGAGGCTAACGCCGAGTCGTTCCTGATCTTTACCAGCGGCACCGAGTCCAAACCCAAAGGCGTGGTGCATAGCGTCGCCGGGTTCCTGCTGGGCACCTGGGCCAACGTCCAGTGGCAGGTCGGCCCGAACCGCGACGACGTGTACTGGTGCGCGGCCGATGTCGGCTGGCTCACGTTTCCGATCCAGGCCGTGATCGGCGGCCTCGCCCATGGCGTCACGCTAGTCTGTTTCGAAGGGGCGCTCGACACGCCAAGCAAGGAGCGCTTCTATCAGATCGCCAACAAACACAAGGTCACGAAAATCCTGATCGCCCCGACGGCGCTGCGCATGTTGCGCTCGCTGGGCGACGATGTCGCGCGCGCCAATCGTATCGAAAGCCTGTGCTTGATCACGACGCAGGGCGAACCGCTCGACCCCGAGACGTTCCACTGGACTTCGGCCCAGCTCGGCGACCAGTTGCCCATTGTCAACGCATATGGGCAGACCGAGACCGGGTCGACCTGGACCTATCCGGTGTACGGCGTCGACGACGTGAAAGCCGGCTCGTGCGGCACGCCGGTGCCGGGCCACGCGTACCAGATCCTCATGGAGGACGGCTCGGTCGCGCCGGTCGGCGTAAAAGGCGCGTTGGTGTTGACCTCACCGTTCCCGACACTGGCGCGCACCGTGTGGGATAACCATGAGCGTTATCTCAACACCTACTTCGGGCGCTTTCCAGGCCGCTATAACACCTCGGACGAAGCCGTGGTCGATAACGACGGACATCTGTGGGTGTTGGGCCGCGGCGACGACGTCATCAATGTGGCGGCCCACCGCCTGAGCACCATGGAGATCGAATCGGTGGTGGCCTCGCAACCGGGCGTGGCCGATGCCGCCGTGGTCGGCATTAACGATGCGATCAAGGGCACCGTGCCGGTCGCCTTCATCACCTTGATGGCCGGCGCCGACGCCGACGAAATCGCGACGCGCGTATGCGACGCCGTGAGCCGCGCAATCGGCGCGATCGCGCGACTCGAACACGTATTCGTGTGCGCCGCGTTGCCGAAAACCCGGGCTGGAAAAACCGTACGCCGGCTACTGCGCGAGATCGCTGAAACAGGCACAGCCAACGGCGATCTGACCGGGCTAGAGGACGTCGACGTTGTCGGGAATCTGATTCGGGAGGTAGTCAAGGCCCGGGCGCAGTCCAACGCGCGGCGTACGTAGCGGCGTGCCCTATCAGTATGTCGAGCGCATCATTCGAACATTACACTTCGCCTTCATTTACGCGTGAAAATGCGTCGCGCGATCCATTTTTTTTTGCAAAAGTGTCGGCCCAGGATCACGTTTTAACAACAGGCGCTTTACCTGACGTACACTCGCGGCTATGTGCCTATCGGCGCTAAAAAAATACCCGGCAAAAGCTGACATGCCCAGACGCTAACAGACACTTAACGTGCAGCGCAGTACTAGGAGAGAAAATGAAGTGGACCAGTGAACAAAAACACGCGACGCTTGCCGCCTATCTAGGGTGGACACTCGACGCATTCGACTTTTTCTTGATGGTGTTCATTTTCAAGGACATCGCCAATGAATTTCACGTCAAGATCTCCGACGTCAGCGTTGCGGTCGTGCTCACGTTGGCAATGCGGCCAGTTGGCGCGTTGATCTTCGGGCGGCTTGCCGACAAGTTCGGGCGCCGGCCGACCATGATGATCAACATCCTGCTTTATTCGGTCCTCGAACTGGCTTCCGGCTTTGCCCCCAGCTTGATGGCCTTGCTGATTTTGCGAGCGCTGTTCGGCATCGCAATGGGCGGCGAATGGGGTGTGGGGTCCGCACTGGTCATGGAAACCATTCCGCCGAAATCGCGCGGCATCGTATCCGGTCTGCTGCAGGCCGGCTATCCGAGCGGCTTTTTGCTCGCCTCGATTGTGTTCGGCCTGTTCTACCAATACATCGGCTGGCGCGGCATGTTCATGGTCGGCGTGCTGCCGGCCTTGCTGGTGCTGTACATCCGTCGCAACGTGACCGAATCGCCGGCCTGGAAGGAAATGTCCAAGCGCCCACGCCCCGGCCTGATCAAGACCCTGGGCGCCAACCTCAAGCTCTCGATCTACGCGATCGTGCTGATGACCGCGTTCAACTTCTTCAGCCACGGCACCCAGGATATCTACCCGACGTTCCTGCGTGAGCAACACCACTTCGACCCGCATACCGTATCGCTGATCGCTATCGTGCTCAATATCGGCGCGATTATCGGCGGGCTGGCTTTCGGTGCGTTTTCGGAGCGTATCGGCCGCAGGAAAGCGATCATGATTGCGGCTCTCATCGCGCTGCCGGTACTGCCGCTGTGGGCGTTCTCGTCGGGCGCCGTGGCGCTTGCATTGGGCGCTTTCCTGATGCAGATTTCGGTGCAAGGTGCATGGGGCATTATCCCGGTTCACCTGAACGAAATTTCTCCCGATGAAATTCGTGCGACCTTCCCCGGTCTCGTTTATCAACTGGGTAACCTGTTTGCCGCGGTCAATCTCTATATGCAGACGAAGATTGCCGCTGCCAACGGCGACAACTACGGCCTGGCAATGGCATTGGTTGCGGGCGTGGTCGCGGTGGTCATCGCAGTCTTGATCATGTTCGGGCGCGAACGGCGCGGCATCGACATGACGCAATCGGCTCGCGAGGTGGTTGCCTCCACCAGCTAACACGCCGCCAGTCGGTCAAGCAAAACGGCGCTCGATGAGCGCCGTTTTTTTTGTTGGTGGCCGGGCGGCTGAAGCCACGCCGGCATAGCCCCATCAGGCAAACATTCGCCTATCAGGGCACCATTTGCATATCGCCCGGGCCTTGCGGCGGCAGCTTGATCGAGAGCACCTTGAATTCGCCGCTGGTCGGTACCGAACCCGCATGCACGGTCCCCTTGGGAATAATGATCAGGTCGCCGGGATGAATCTGGCGCTGCTGGTTGCCCAGCCAGAAGGTGCCGGTTCCCGAGATCACATACTGGATTTCGTCCGAGCCCATGTGCGTGTGCTTGGGCACATTGCCCGACTGCACCGCCACGGTACCGCTGGGCGTCACGACCAGGCCTTTGGAGCGCAGCGTACCCATGTTCGGAACCTGCGCGCCGATGTCGGCGTCGGTCATCGCACCGAGGTCGATGATCTGCGCTGTCAGTGCAGTAGCGGGTGCCTGCGCTTGAGCGGGTGTGCTCAGATGAGATGCGAACAGGCCAGCCGCGAAGGCGGCGGGAATGGCGGCAAGATACACATAGCGGTTCATGTTGTTTTCCTTTTCGTTGAGATACCGGCGCGGCTCGATCCAGCATGGATAGACCCAATGTGGATAGGCACAGCGCATCGATAGCCCGGTTTTGTCCCCGCCCGATTGTCGCACTATTCGGCCCCCCCAAAGATCGGGGGAACACCTGAGTAAACATCGGTAACCGTACCCGGCCCGGTGCGTCACGATGTCCATATTTGTCGGTAGAGCCCGATCCTGCTGTGTGTCTGCTGCATGCCTGCTTTGAAGCAAGCTCTTGCACGAGCGATAACGCCGCGAGGCTTAAGCCGTGTTTAAGTGTTCGAATGCGATACTCCACGCAACGTTTTCGCATGAGGCTCCAAGCTAGCTTAAAGTCCCGCGATACTTCGAACCATCGCATCAAATCTGGCATAACCGGCAGAGGTACCAATGAAAAAATTCTTTTCGCCTCACGAACTGGCCACGCTTGTTTTGTTGTTGTCCGCGCCTACACAGGTCTCGCTCAACAGCCCCGATCTAATGGCGTTGCAACAGGATCAATTAGTGGAAATGGTCGCCGTGGGCGACAGCAGCGTAGCGCGCGTGACGCCGGACGGCGTCAGAGTATTGCAGCGGCTGGGTATGGTGGGCTGATGGTCTATCGACAGCACGGTGTCGCGACCGATCGACGTGCGGTGATGACGCCGATGGTGATGCGGTGAGTAGCGGTAACTCATCGTGGTAACTCATCGTGGTAACTAAAGCTGCTGCCTGGAGCAGGCAGCTCAGTCAAACGCCTGAAGCGGACAACTCAGGCAAGCTCGAGCACGCTCGAGCACGCTCGGCACTGGCCGGCGCGCTACCGTTGCCAAGTTGAATCAAGCCATGGTATTGAGCAGCGAGCCCACTGCGCCACCTGCCGTTGTGGCCGCCGCCGCAGCAGCTTGCGAGGTCGACGACGAGGCGTTGAGCAATGAACTGAGCGCGCTATCGGCGCTATGTTTGTGGTGGGGATGCAAATGCTTGGTCACATCGGTCGACGGCGTCGAAGACGTTGTCTGGCCGCCGGGCTGCGTTGCGGCGCTCAGCAGCGAAGCAAAGCTCGTCTGGCTCGATTGATTGGCGCTACCGCTTTGGCCGGTCAGGCTCGATACGCCCGCGTTCACTGCCTGGCCCAGTAACGAGGCCGCTGCTGTTGCAATTGGAATCAAGATTTATCCCCATCAGTGGTGCGTAGGCGCCGGAATATCCGACTAGCGCGCTGACTATACGGGCTTTTTCTCGCGGCTGCCACCCCCCTCGGCAATATAACAACGCTACATGAGAACGCCACGTGAGAACGCTACATGAGCGCGTGGGTTGCTTCCTGCGCGTTCTTCCCGAGCGTTCTTCCCGAGCGTTCTTCCTGAGGGTTCTTCCTCGCGTCTTTCTCGCGTCTTCCTATTGCATATCGTCATTCCGATTGCTTGTTTTACGGCCGCGCCGCCGCGTGAGAAGATTTGGCACGCCGGACCCAATAAGAGTATCTTTGAAACCAGAATCCGGCCCGCCCTCTTTAAGCTGCCGCATGCAACCACCCACTATCGCTCAACTCGTCGACCTTTTGCCCGGCTACGTGCCCGGTGAAGATCACCTATTTCTGGCCGCAGACGGCGCTGCGCGGGCCCGTCTCGATGGCATCGAGTACGACAGCGGCTACCAGCCGATCTTCGATGCCGGCCACGCGGGCATTACCCAATCGTTGTCGGCCTCGCCCCATGATGTCGCGCACTTTGGCGACGAAATCGGCTTCCAGGGAATGTTGCGGCGCGTCGACGAACCCCACTCGCCGACCGATCCGCTGTCGTACATCGACGACGCATCGCATCTGGTCGGGATGGACCGCCTCTCGCGCATGCTGCATGCGATCAACTTCTTTGGCGCAGGCCGCCCCAGCATGCTGTTTCTGAGCGTGCACGAGCATTTGCTCAAGAGCGTCAAGTACGATCATGGCCGGCATTTTTCCGAATTGCTGCTCAACCTCGGGCTGAATCCGGCGCGCATCGTCATCGAATTGCCCGAGAGTGCGGTCGCGCACAGAACCTTCGTCGGCTATCTGATCAAGAGCTATCAAAGCTTCGGCTTCAAGGTGGCGGGCAACCTGCCCAACGCCGGGCAAATCCTGTCGGTGCCCGATATGGGCCGGCTCGATTTCATCAAGATCAGCGCGACCACCGCGCTGCGCGACAGCATGGTCAAGCCCTTGGTGAGCTATGCCGCGCGCCTGAAAACCCCGCTGATATTCAAACACGTCGACAACGCGACTCAGTTCGAAATGCTGCTGCAGTTCGATGTGCGTTTCGTGCAGGGCGCCCTTTTTTCGCCTCTTCCAGAACCCGCATTAAAAAACTGAACGCCGCCGGCACGCGCGCTCGACACCCCATACACGGTGTTTTTTGCGTTCGCGCAAACCGCGTGGCCACCGCCATCGCGCCGCACAGTGCTACGATCCGGGTTTTGCGAGGAAGTCACTATGTATACCTGTCGGAACCAGCCTTGCGGCGCACAGTGGGAAGCGTCGGACCTGGAATTCAAGAACGAAGGCCAGGGGTATTTCTTCCGCTGCCCACTTTGCGGCTCACGCAATAAGGTTGTCGAACATACCGCCGATGACGGCACTCGCACGTATGAGCAAGAGCGTCGCTAGTTTGTAACCGCCAACACACCGGGCACGTAGATTGCAACCGTTTGCAACAGCGCTTTGCTGCGCGGACGGCTCGCTTTAATCTGAACCCGATTACCTGAAGTTTGGTATCTGAGCGCCAGCATTTAAACGCCAGTATCTAAACCTGCGGTATCTGAATCCGCTGTATTAACCCGCGCTGTATTAATCCGATTAATTGCGCCGCCCTGGATCATCCTGTGAACAAAGCTCTTCAATGCACTTTCGCGGCCGCGGCCACCCTTATTCTCGCGGGCTGCGTCGTAGCCCCGCCGCCACCGCCACCACAGCAGTTGCAGCAGCAGCCGGATCCTCACGCAGCGGCGCTGCGCCGTGCCGAACAGGTCGAAAGACGCATCGAGCACGAATCGCACAGCATCGACGCGCACGTCAACCAAGGTTATTACCCGCCGCCTCGGGGCAATGCATTGCACCAGCGGCTCGATGGCATCCACCGACAAGCGCGCGATATGGAGGCACAATTCGGTGGTGGCTTAAGTGGCGACGAACAACGCGCACTGAATCAAGAGTTGGACGACGCCCACCACGTGATCGGCGAGTAGCGTCTTAGGAGCGAAATAAGCGATAAGCCAAGCCAGAAACCAAGCCGCGAGTTAAGCTGAATTAACCGATGGCTTGGCGCCCGATAGAACCATGAGCGTTATTTCCCATGAATCGAATATCCGCAGTGCGCACCCGACTGGCCTTTAGCCGCCTCTGCGTATTCGCGTTCAGCTTCTTTGCGTTGGCCTGCGGCGCCAGGGCGGCCGAACAGGTTATCTCGGTCGATCTGAACGCGGGCAATTCGATCCGCTATCTGCTCACCGAACGCGATGGGACTGCGCCGCACTATGTGCTGGTGATGTTCCCGGGCAGCGAAGGCCGGCTGGCTCTCGCCACGCAGGACGGCACGATTTCGATGCAGGAGCGCGGCAATTTTCTGGTGCGCTCGCGCGATCTGTTCGTCGACGATACCTTCGCGACCGCCATCGTCGACTCGCCGTCCGACCAGCCCGGCGGCTATAGCGATGCGTTTCGCGCGAGCGTGCGGCATGGCGAAGATGTGGCGCGGGTGCTCGATGACCTCAAGAAAAGGTTAGGCGACGTCAAGTTCGTATTGGTGGGCACCAGCCGCGGCACGATATCGTCGTCGTTTCTCGGCCAGGAACTCGGCGAGCGTTGGGATGCCGTGGTTCATACCTCATTGATCAGCCGGCCGACGATGGGCGCCGGCGCGCCGCTCGCCAACTTCGATTACAACGCGATCAAACCGCGCCAGCTATTCGTCCAGCACATCCATGACGGTTGCCGTCTGTGCCCGTTCGACGCCGCGCAGTCGCTCGCCAAAGGCCATAGTTTTATTGCAGTCGACGGCGGAACCAGCCGCGGCAATCCCTGCGAAGCCATGGCCTACCACGGGTTTAACGGCCGAGAGGCGCTGGTGGTCCAGGCCATCAAAGGCTGGATCGTCGGCGGCGCAGTGCCCGCCCGCATCGACTGAATGGTCCCGCATGGTTCCGTTCAGGCGCCGGAAAAGCAGTGAGCAAAAGTAATTTGCAGGACCTTGATTTGCATTGTGTTTTTTATGCAACAGTAGGCAGTAAAGTCTTAACCCGTGCTGGTATAAGCTTCGCCGCCAGACGGATAATGAAACTCAGATTCGGAGAAACACCATGGACGCCAAACCTACCCGCATTCCCGCCCCCGATAAAGTCGACAGGGCAGATCCGGAACCA
>Ga0302314_10008777_pt1 | contig 17948 bp, 19 predicted proteins | sample III_Palsa_N2_3_FD_200533 | JGI IMG/M metagenome (GOLD analysis project Ga0302314, IMG submission 200533) | Peat permafrost microbial communities from Stordalen Mire near Abisko, Sweden - III_Palsa_N2_3 | ecosystem: Environmental > Terrestrial > Soil > Palsa > Peat permafrost | place: Sweden...
CGTCGAGGCCGTCGGCGAGGTGCTCTCCCCGGCGCTGCGTGGCGCTAGCCAGCAGCGGTATTAAGCAGTCGTTAGAGTCTGCGCCTGGGCTCCCCAGCCAACTGCCTGGCTGGGGAGCCCAGTTGTCTTTGGTGATTACTCATCGAAACTTCCGCGGATCCTTCATCGCTGCACCCGATGCCACCGTTCGCCGCTTCGTGACTGAGAAGACCCAGATCAGGGAATTACCGAACCAGGAACGACGGCAACTGGGAACGACCGCAGCGGTGAAGGATGAACACATGGCGTCATCAGAAGACCTCGCTCACGCGCTCGGCCTGCACCGTGTCTACGAGTTGGGCGAGCGCGTCGCGGGCGTCCTGCCGCAGGCCGCCTGGCGCCTCGACCCGTCGCCGAAGATCGCCGCCGACGAGACCCGGATCCGGGTCGACCGCCTCAATCTCGACGCGGCCTCCTACCGGCAGCTGAGCGAGGCGAACAACAGCTACGGCCCCGCGATTCGCGACGTGGTCCGCCAGATCATCGCCGCGCGGGGCAAGATGCAGAACTCGGTGACGGGGGCCGGTGGCATGCTGACGGGTGTCGTCGACGAGGTTGGCCCGGATTCTCCCCTCGGGCTGCGGACCGGTGACCGGGTAGCGACCCTGGTCTCGCTGGCGCTCACTCCGCTCGGGATCTACGACGACCTCAATCACTGGGATGGCCTGTCCGGGCAGATTCCCTGCGACGGGCACGCGATACTCTTCGCGCGCTCGATCGCGGCGGTGCTGCCGCCTGATCTGCCGGTTCAGGTGGCCCTTTCCGTCATGGACGTCTGCGGCGCGCCGGCGCTCACCAGCCGCGTCACCATCGCGGCGGCGGCGCACGGCCAGCGAAAGCCCGTCATCGTGATCGTGGGCGCCTCGGGCAAGAGCGGCTCGCTATCCGCGGCGGCGGCACGGGAGTCCGGAGCGTCCCTGATCATCGGCGTCGTGCCCAACGAAGAAGAGGCGGCACTGCTCAGGGAAGCCGCGGGCTTCCTTGTCGACACCATCGTGGTGGCCGACGCGCGGAACCCGGTGCTGCTCGCGGAGGAGGTCGCGAAGGCCGGTGGGCCGGCCGACGTGACGGTGGTCTGCGTTGACGTACCAGGCTGCGAGGGAGGAGCGATCCTCGCGACCAGGCAGGGCGGCACCATCGTCTTCTTCTCGATGGCGACGAGCTTCAGCGCCGCGGCCCTGGGCGCGGAGGGCATGGCCGCCGACGTGACCATGCTCATCGGCAACGGCTACGCCTACGCCCACGCCGACTTCGCACTGGAGCTCTACCGCGACAACCCCGCGATCCGCCGGCTTTTCGACCACCGCCTCGGCCAGCCAATCCGCAGATAGTGTTATACGGTGCTTAACAACTCGGCCCGCGAGGTGCTCGCGGTCAGGTACGGCCACCGCGTCACCACTCGCGCGGAAAGCTACCTGAACTTCCACCTGTACGCCGAGCCCGACGCCACCATCGACATCGACTACTACTTCTGGGTCATCCGTGACGGCGGCGAGGTCATCCTGGTCGATACGGGCTTCGCGCCGCAGGCGGGCGACCGCCGCGGCCGTGCGCACCATACGACTCCCGCGCAAGCGCTCCCAGCGCTCGGCATCGACCCGGCGAGCGTCGCCACCATCGTGATCACGCACGCCCACTGGGACCACATCGGCAACATCCGCCAGTTCCCGAACGCGCACCTGGTCATGACCGAGGCCGAGTATGACTTCTGGACCTCCCCGCTCGCCGCCCGAGCCCATTTCGCGGCGCACTCGGAGCCGGACGAGATCGCCCGCTTGCGGCAGTCAGCCAAGGAAGACAAGCTCACGCTCTTCAAGGGGCAGCTCACCCTGGCGCCAGGCGTCGACCTCATCGAGGTCGGCGGCCACACCCCGGGCCAGCTCATCGTCGCCGCGACGATGCGGGAAAGCACGATGCGGGAAACGACGATGCGGAAAACACGGACCGCGGTGCTCGCCTCCGACGCGCTGCACTTCTACGCGGAGGCGGAACGCGACCGTCCCTTCGCCATCGTCGCCGACCTGCCCGCGATGTACCGCGCCTATGACCTGCTCAACGACCTTGCCAGCCAGCCAGGGACCTATCTGGTCGCCGGCCACGATCCGCTGGTAACCGAGCGGTTCGCGGCGCACCCGGCCGACCCCGACGTGACCGATCTCGGAGCGCCGACCACCAGGTAGCCGCGGCTTACGGTGTAACGGTGACCAGTGTCCCGTAAGGCAGGTACGGGTAAGCCTCCGCCGCGGCCGTGTAGGGCAGCTCCACGCAGCCGAGCGACTGCGGCCAGCCGTAGGACGCGCGGTCGAAGTAGTGCACCGCGGACCCGCCGCTGAAGTACGACACCCACTGCACGGGGTCCGCATAGTGTGATCCGTCCGGGTTGGTGCCCTGCATGATCTGGAACGGCAGCTTCTCGTAGACGGGGAACGTGCCAACGGGCGAGGGCGCCACCGATATCCCGGTGTTCGTCGGGGAGGTGAGCACCTTCTTCCCGTCGTGCCAGATCGTCAGCGTCTCAGGTGTCCGCTGGCTGGCGATCGCGTAGCTGTACCCGTGGGTGTTCCGCTGGTCGGTCGCGGCCGCGTGCAGCAGCGCCGTCCACACGGCGGCACCCGCCACCCCGTCGGTCGCCAGCCCGTGGTCCGCCTCGAATCCGGTGATCGCGCCCTCGTCGAGCGTGTTGGCGCTGCCCTCCCGCCAGAATCCGCGCAGGTCCGCCGGGTATCCCGGCTGCCAGCTGAAGCCGCCGGCCGACGGCGCGTACGCCGCGGCGAGCTGTGCGGCGGCGTCCTGCACCGGTGCCGTCGCACCCGCGGCTTGTGTCCACGTCAGCGGCAGGTAGCCAAGCTGCGCGAGGACCTGTTGCAGCCGCAGCGTGCTGTACTCGCCGGTGGTAAAGATCGAGGATTGGCCCGAACGGTCCCGTGTGTTCCCCTGTCCCGCCACCGTGACCGTTACCCTCGTGCCGGCCGAGTACCCGGTGCTCGGCGTGAACACCGCCGAGTCGCGGGTCCGTCGCCACGTTCCCGCGATGGCGGGCGACAGCCGGGGCAGTGACGCCGAGGGGGGCAGCGGCTGGTTGTAGGTGACGGTGATGGGGCCGGCGCCGTTGGCGGCACGTGAGCCGCTCGCCGGGCTGATCGAGACAAGCCGCAGCGGCGCCAGCGGCGTGCGCCTGGCGACCGCCGGGCGCGCGGGCCCGGCGGCGCTAGCCGGCTTACCGTCGGCGGCGCTCGCTCCGCCGCCTTGCGTGGCGGCCACGATGCCGACGGTACCGCCGGCCACGGCGATTACCGCGCCGGAGGCCCAGGCTGCGGTCTTCCACGATATGCTGCGCACGGTGATCCCCCCGGTACATGGTGCTCATAAACCGATCTGTGTATCGCCTCGGTTACTTAGCGTAATACATCCCTTCCCTCGGTAACCAGTGGGTATGCGTTACGTGTCTGCGCAGGTCACACTGGCATGGACAAAGGTAACAAAGGTAAGTTTTCGAGCACAGTCCAGCACCGGGCACGCGAGCAGGAACGACTGGCGTAGCATTGGAAACGCGTCACGGTGGGGCGGAGACATCCAGTCTCTCGTTGTCGTACGCGGCAGCAAGGCGACGGTGCGTGTCCGGCTGTCAGGGGGTTGGGCCTGGAAAGGGGCCCGGACGGCTCAGTAGACAACGGAGGCCGTGCTCGTGTCCGACGGGCCGGCTCTGGACCGAAGGTGCTGTCCGGGCCCTCTTCCACTTGACATAGCCGGACACGGCCGGACGGAAAAGGTGAATGCAGGCGATGGGTGAGTCGGGCGCGGTCGGGCGCCGGGTAGTTATTGTGATGCCGACCTATAACGAGCGGCAGAACCTGGAGGGCATGGCGGCCCGCATCAGGGAGTCGACACCGGACGCGCACCTGCTGGTGGTTGACGACAATAGCCCCGATGGAACCGGAGACCTGGCGGACAAGCTCGCCGAGGCCGATTCCCGCGTGCAGGTCATGCACCGCACGGAGAAGGCCGGACTTGGCCGGGCCTACGTGGCGGGCTTCACCTGGGCGCTTGAGGCCGGATACGACCTGATTGTTGAGATGGACGCCGACGGCTCGCACCGGCCAGAGGACCTGCCGAGGCTGCTCGCCGCCGTGCAGAGCGCGGACGCGGTGATCGGCTCCCGCTACGTGCCCGGCGGCACCGTGGTGAACTGGCCGAAGTCACGCGAGATCCTGTCCCGCGGCGCCAACGTCTACAACCGCCTGATGCTCGGCGTCCGGATCAAGGACGCGACCGGCGGTTTCCGGGTATACCGCGCGGAGACCCTGCGGAAGATCGACCTGAACTCGATCGACTCGGCTGGCTACTGCTTCCAGATCGACATGACGCTCCGCGTGCTGCAGGCGGGTCTCGTGCTCACCGAGGTACCGATCACCTTCGTCGAACGTGAACTCGGCGCATCAAAGATGTCCAACGCGGTGATAGCCGAGGCCTTCACCCGGGTCGCGCAGTGGGGCATAGGGGCCCGGCTGCACGGCCACTCGGCGGCGTCCGTCCGTAAGTAAGACCAGCGAACGCTTAGCCCCGGGGGGAGGCGAAGCCCCCCGGGGGCGATTTCAAGCGCTTTTACGCTGGACATGGTTGGCGACGTCCGCGAGCGCGCGGGCCTCCTTGGCACGGCGTTCCCTGACGACCTCGAGCCGCTCGGCGAGAACGGCCTCCAGATCCTCGACGGTACGCCGCTCCATGAGCATGTCCCAGTGACTGCGCGGTGGCTTTACCTTCTTGGGGGAGGGTGAATCCCCCGTGCTTGCCGTTGACATGGCACCGCAGACACGACACTCCCACATACCGGGGAGTTCCGCCTCTACGGCAAAGGGCACGCTAAAATGGTGCCCGTTAGGGCAATCGAACGGAACGTCCCGGCGCGGGGCCAGGTCCGTGTTCCGGTCGTTCTCGTAGCTCGTAGCGCCGAGCCGGGTTCCGCGAAGTGCGCGTTCGGCCATTACTTGCTGCCTCCCAGGCGGTTGGCGATCTCTATCGGCAACACTGGATACCCGGACAAGATTCCCCCGGTCGGCCGCTGCCAACCCCGTTTCTGGCATGTTTCCCCGCGCTGGTATGGCAGGCACACGTTTTCCGCAGTTCCCTGGGGTCGTCCCCCGTTACACGGTTACCCTCGGATGCCACTGGCCGCGCTCGGTGAGGATGTCCCGCAGCAGCACGACATCGTCGGTCATGACGCCGTCCGCTCCGAGGTCGAGGACGCGCTCGATGTCCTCCCTGGTGTTCAGCGTCCAGACATGCACGTCGAGTCCCAGCTCATGGGTCCGCCTGATGAACTCACGCGTCGCGATCCGCCGGGGCACCTGGGCGCACTGCGCACCCGACCGGGCGAGCCGGCGCGCCAGTGCCTTGCCGGGGAACCCGGCGTACCTGACGGCCGCGATCGCCGCCGGGGTAACCGCGAGGCAGACCGGCTGGTCGAGGGAGCGCTGCGCCGCGAGCAGCCGCTTGCCGGAGAACGAGGTCACGCAGACGCGCTCCCAGGCGCCCGTCCGGCGCAGGACGCCATTGAGCGGCTCGATCGATCCCGGACCCTTGAGGTCGATGTTGAACCTGAGCTCGGGGAAGGCGGCGAGCAGATCCTCAAGCAGCGGTATGGACTCGGTCCCGTTGATCCGCGCCGCGGAGACCTCTTTCCACGTCAGCTTGCCGACCTGTCCGGTCCGGTCGGTGATCCGGTCGAGCTCGGAGTCGTGGAAAGCGATCAGCTTGCCATCGGCGGTGGCATGTGTGTCTGTCTCAAGGTAGGCGTAGCCGAGCCGAACCGCGTGCTCGAACGCCGCCCAGGTATTCTCGGGATGGTGCGCCGCTCCGCCACGGTGCGCGAAGGCAACCGGCCGAGGATGATCAAGATAAGGGACTCCCACGCCGCAATTATCTCCGCTGACCAGTCATGCCTGGTAAACAACGGTGATCGCCCGAGTATCGATGAGACTAAGAGATGTCCATCGATCTTCCCATCAAACAGCGGGGTGCCACTCGCGGCGGCGGGTCTCGGCGAGGGCGATCGCGGCGGCGACCGCCACGTTCAGCGAGCCGACCCGGCCTACCTGGGGGATGTACGCGACCGCGTGCACCGCCGCGAGGAGGGCGGGGGAGCAGCCGTGGTCCTCGTTGCCGATCGCCAGGCAGACGTCGCCGTCCAGGTCCGCCTCGAACAGCGGGGCCGCGCCCGAGGCGAGCTCCACCGCGACCACGCGGAAGCCGCCGGAGGCCGCGGCCTTCGCGGCGGCGACAGGGGAAGGCTCGCGGTACGCAGCGAGGAACCGGTCGGTGCCGAGCGCGGTCTTGCCGACGGCGGGCAGGTCAAGGTCGGGCGTGTTCCCGCACAACCAGATCGACTCCGCGCCGAACGTGGCCGCCGTCCGCACGATCGACCCGACGTTGAACGGCTGGCTCACCGAGTCGAGCAGCAGCGCCAGCCGACCCTCGGTGCGGCGTCGCCACTCTCGGTTGAGTCGCTTGACGTCGGTCGGGCGAAGCTGGCGCGGCGTGGCACCAGCCCCAGAAGCCCCGGCGGCCGGGGTCTGCGGGGTAGGAGAATCAGTTTCCATCGGGAGTAGGCCCCGTCCGTTCCTCATGATCAAGAGAATTTACCCGCAGGAGACGATAACCGCTGCGGGCGGACAGCCGCCGCACCTGCCAGCCTTCCTCCGTCGACAGCCAGCTGTGCAGGGAGTCGGCGCCGAGGTTGCGGCCCATCACCAGCGTGGCCGCCGCGTCCGGCGCCAGCCGGGCGAGCCAGTGGCGGAGCAGTTCGTGCAGCGCCTGCTTGCCGATCCGCACCGGCGGGTTGGACCAGATCCCCGCGAAGGCGGCAGGCAGGCCGGGCGCATCGGGCAGCACGGCACGGACGTTGGCCAGCCCCGCGCGGTCCGCGTTCGCGGCACACAGCGCCAGGGCGCGCTCGTTGACGTCGACCGCCCAGACCGTCGCACCGGGGGAGCGGACCGCGAGCGAGCAGGCGATCGGCCCGTAGCCGCAGCCAAGGTCGAGCAGGTCGCCGACGGTCGGGGACCGTACCGGAGGGGTGGCGGCCGCCTCAAGCAGGAACCTGGTACCCGGATCGAGGCGACCTGGTGAAAACATTCCCGAGTCGGTCGCGAGCTCCAGGTACACGTCGGGCAGCACGACCCGGACCATGCCGGGCCGATGCGCCGCCGTGGGCTTGGCGTCGAAGTAATGCTGTGTTCCCTCGCGGGGGAGCCTGGTCACCGGCCCACTGGCTGCTGCGGCGAGGTCGCGTCGGCGGCGAGCGCGGGGGCGATGTACCTGCGGACCATCCAGCGCTCCACGACGAACGTGAGGATCGGGATGGTGCCGGCCAGCAGCAGCAGAACGGTCGGCTTGGCGTCCATCTGCAGTTTGCGCGACAGTATGTAGGCGAAGGCGATGTAGATGATGTAAAGGATGCCGTGCACCACGCCGACGTTGTTGGCGACCTGTGGATGGCCGGCGACCTGCAGCGGGATGCCGACGAAGACGAGCACCATCAGCACGACGCCGGTTATGTAGGCCATGACCCGGTAGCGCAACGCGGCCGCCTGCATGATGGGGGTCCTTCCGTCGAATGCCTCATGTGTCCGGTGCTTACCGGTGTCCAAATGCCTGCTAGAACGATGCCTGCTAGAACGATGCCTGCTGGAACGACGCTCGCTAGAACCCGTGCCACTTGCCGTGGGTCTGCTTGATCTCGGCGTTCAGCTTCGCGAGGTAGGCGTTGTAGCTGGCGACCTCGGCGTCGTCGGGATCGCCCGGGTCGCCCGCGTCGTCGGCGGCCCGCTCCACCTGCCGGACACCAAGGCCCGCCGGCAGGGCCGACTCGGCCTCCGCCGCCGCCACGCGGGCGTCGTCGTCGTCACCGCCGGTGCCTCGCCGCAGCCGGAACTCGTCACGGACCGTCCGCGCCCAGAAGACAACACCGAACCCGGCGAACAGCGGCCACTCAAACGTGTACGCCCAGCTAAGTCCGTTGCCCGCGATGGCCCGGTGGAACTGCCAGTCGCCGAGCCACAGCATTCCCCAGAACGCCGCGACGACGAAGAGGTGCCAGCCAATCCAGCGTGGCTCGAAGAGGAACCGCCATACCCGGCCGGTGACCGTGGATGACTCGCCAGCCACGGGCGCGACCGGCTGCACGTCCGCCGGCACGGAACCGGGGGTTTCCATGCCAATGAGGGTATCGCGCTCCGCGGGGAGCATGCCCGCCGCGGGTCATCATGTGTCATTGTGGTGTCGTGCGGATTGACGACGTGCGGATTAACGACAGTGGGCCGAACGCATGAACGCGGAGATCGTGATCTTCGGCGGCACCGCTCACCCCGGGCTTGCCGACGAGATCTGCAGCCACCTGAGCGTGACGCGCAGCCCCACGCGCATCACCAGGTTCGCCAATGACTGTCTCGAGGTGCAGTTGCAGGCCAACTGCCGCGAGCGCGACGTGTACCTGATCCAGCCGCTCGTGCCGCCCGTGCAGGAGAGCCTGGTGGAGCTGCTGCTGATGGCCGACGCCGCCAGGGGTGCGTCCGCCGCTCGGGTGACGGCGGTCATGTCGCACTACGCCTACGCCCGCTCGGACAAGAAGTCGGAGCCGCGCATCTCGATCGGCGGCAGGCTCGTCGCCGACCTGCTCGTCACCGCGGGCGTCAACCGGGTGCTCACGCTGACCCTGCACTCGCCCGAGGTGCACGGGTTCTTCTCCGTCCCCGTCGACCACCTGCACGCGCTGCGTGAGCTCACCGCGCACTTCCGCAGGCGCGACCTGTCCCACACGGTCGTGCTCTCGCCCGACCTCGGCTACGCCAAGTCCGCGGCGGCGTTCGCCAGGCGGCTTGGGGTGCCCGTCGCGGCCGGCTCGAAGGAGCGGTTCAGCGACTCGGAGGTGTCGATCTCGGCCATCATCGGCGACGTCGCCGACCGTGACGTGATCATCCTGGACGACGAGATCGCCCGTGGCACCACGGTACTTGAGCTGCTTAGCGTGCTGCGCAGGCAGGAGGTGCGGTCGATCAGCATCGCCTGCACGCACGGGATCTTCGCCGACGGCGCGCTCGAGAAGCTCGGCGCGGCCGAGGACGTGACCGAGATCGTCTGCACAAACTCGGTCCCCGTCCCCATCACGCACCCGAAGCTGACCGTTCTCTCGGTGGCCCCGGCGCTGGCCGAGGCCATCAGGCGCACCCACGATGGCCAGTCGGTCAGCGTCCTCTTCGAGCAGTAATTCGCAACACCCAAAACTCACAAACCCATTAGCCAGAACGGTCCCGTGCTCCGCGCCGTCCGTCCACGCGCATCGCCCGCTCAGCCGAAGCGGTTGGGCCCCGGGTGCCATCAAGCAGCGAGAAGACGAACAGCGTGATGGCGCCGACGAACGGGAACAGGGCGAACCACCAGTACGCGGACCTAGACGCCCGGCCCTGGTACATGAACGCGTTCTGGAACGCCAGCTTGATCGCATCGCCGAACCCGACACCACCGCCGCCGAGGTAGCTGCCCGGCTCGAACGGGACGCCGTAGCCGGACTGCATGTACGGCCCCTGCGGCATCTGCCCGTAAGGACCGGCCTGCCCGTAAGGACCGGCCTGTTGGTAAGGACCGCCTTGCTGGTAGGGGGCGCCTTGCTGGTAGGGACCCGCCTGCGGGTTCTGCCCGTACCCGTACTGGCCCTGCTGGTACTGGCCTTGCTGATACTGGTCCTGCTGATACTGGTCCTGCTGGCGGGTAGGGGCTGTCCGGCGTGCTCATTCCGTGCCTCCGTCTCCCGTGTTGGCTGCGCCTGAGGTAGCGGATTGACCGGAATCTCCTGGTAACCGAGACCGGGCGCACCCCCGATGCCACCCATTGTGCCCTGCGAAGCAAGGAGATTCCGCGTCACATGACGGAATGCCAGGCTTATGTCTGATATGTCTAGATATGGGGTGTGTCGCGTGGGCGCCCGTCGGCTACCCGTGGGCCGGGGCGGTACCCATTTCCTGGTTCACTGATTCCTGGTTCACTGATTCCTGGTTCACTGCGAGGTGGTCACCGTGTCGAGGGGGACAGCGGTCGCGGGAACGGCGGGGCCCCCTCCGCCCCCGGAGGCTGTGATACCTATCCATCCGGTCTCGATGTATAACCTACTATGTCGACCGATAAAAGATAGATAAGGGGATTCGATGAGCGGGAACGAGCTGAACAGGGACCTCTGGCACCGGCCGCTGACCCAGATCCGGGCCGGCGAGCTGACCGGCGACACCGGCCAGACCTCCGGCATGGCCCGATGGGAGGCCATCTCAGGCAAGAGCGTGGGCGCGGAGAAGCTATGGATGGGCCAGACCCATGTCACCGCGGGAACCAAGTCGGGCAACCACCATCACGGCGAGGCGGAGACCGCCATCTACGTGGTCTCCGGCACCCCTGCCTTCGTCTTCGCCGACGGTGACCGCGAGATCCGCCTAGAGGCCAAGCCGGGCGACTACGTCTTCGTCCCGCCGTACGTACCGCACCGCGAGGAGAACCCAGGCGCCGACGAGGCGATCGTCGTCATCGCCCGCAGCAGCCAGGAAGCCATCGTGGTCAACCTGCCCAGCCTCCGCCCGGAGGCCGACCCCGGGGTTTCCTAGAACGTGAGCACGGTGAAGCCGTGGGCGCCGTCCCGCCCAAGCTGCGCCACCAGGCCGTGCTCCCAGTCCCGGGCGTTGTCGCAGGAAATTCCGATATAAAAATGATCTTAAGCCAAATTCCTAGTTGACCGATCGACATTATTTGATTTAGCCTAACAGGGCTGGTCGGCGCGACCGAGTCGTCCGGCACACATGTTGTGACAGCTGCTGTCACCTGTGGTCCATCAGCCCCGCTGCCGGACCACGACAGCAGTTCATCCACTTACGCCCCATTACGGAGCACGCAGATGGCTGTTCGCCCCTTTCGCCCACGCGATCGATTCCGATCGCGCTTGACCTACCGCATCGCGGCCGCCGCCGTCGCTGCCGTCACGATCTCGGCGCTCGCCGCCTGCTCGAGCGCCACAAGCAGTGGATCCGCGGGTGCCGGCACGGTGGCAACCACCGCTGGCGCCAGCGGCACGCTGAACTGGGAGTGGGAGCTCCCGACCTCCTGGGACCCGGTCACCTCGAGCGCCGGGTGGGACATGCACGCGCTCGGCCTCGTGTACGCGTCGATCACCACCCTGGACACCTCGGGGACCGTCGTTCCCGGCCTGGCGACGTCGTGGAAGTACGCGTCGGACGGCAAGAGCGTCACCTTCACGCTCCGCCCGGGCCTGAAGTTCAGCGACGGGACGGCGCTCGACGCGACGGCGGTCAAGGAGAACATCGTCCGTGGCCAGACCCAGGGGAACTCCACCATCGCCTCCGAGCTGTCCGTCATCAAGAGCGTCATCGTGAACAGCCCGACCAGCTTCACGCTTGACCTGACGCAGGTCGACTATCAGGTGCCCGACCTGCTCGCGGGCAAGGACGGGATGATGGTAAGCCCGGCGGCCTTCAAGAACGCGAAAAGCATCCCCACCCAGCCGGTGGGCGCCGGGCCGTTCAAGCTGACAAGCTACGTTCCCGACTCGCACGCCAACCTGGTGCGCAACCCCGGCTACTGGGACGCCAGCCAGATCCACATCGCCAACTTCACCGTGCAGGACATCACCCAGCCCGAGCAGATCCTCTCCGCGCTTGAGTCGGGGCAGGTCAACGTGGCCTACATCGCGGGCGACCAGGTGGCGGCGGCCAAGGCGGCCGGGTTCAAGATCGACGTGATCCCGTCCGAGGTGGTCGACGAGCTCGACATCCAGACCACGACGGCGCCCTTCAGCAACCCCGACGTGGTGAAGGCGATCAACTACGCGATCAACCGGCAGGCCATCCTGCAGGTTCAGGCGTCGGGTTACGGGGCGATCTCGTACCAGCCGTTCCCCGTGGGCTTCGTCGGCTACAGCTCCAAGCTCGCCAACCTTTACCCGTACAACCCCACGAAGGCCAAGCAGTTGCTCGCGGCGGCGGGGTACTCGAAGGGCCTGAAGATCACCCTGACCGCGCCAAGCATCGACGACTCGATCGCCGAGCAGATCCAGGGCCAGCTCGCGCAGGTCGGCATCACCGCCACGATCGGCAACGTCTCCGTGGACACCGAGACCCAGTACCTCTACCTGGACAAGACCATCCCGTTCGCGGTCGACGGGACGGCCGGGCGCATGTCCCCGGTGGAGATGCTCGACGTCCTCTACAGCCAGCAGGGCCTGATGAACGTCGACGGCAAGGCGACGACCACGCCGGCCCCGGTGACCGCGGCGCTGTCCAGCGCGCTCACCGTCCCGCTCACCTCGCCCGATTACCCGACCGCCCTCCAGAACGCCGTGGCGACCGCGGTACAGGACGAGCCCACCCACATCTGGCTCTACACCAACCCGCGCATCTTCGCCTACAGCCCGTCGGTCGCTGGCATACCGTCGGACCTGGTGCAGCAGCGCTGGGAAGGCGTCACGGTGGGCAGCTGACCCCATGGCAGTCATAGAACTGACGAGCGTCGCCGGGGCAATCACGCCCCGGCGGCGCCGGGCCAGGACCGCCGCGGGCCGGATCGGCGGCGGTATCGCCGTGCTGCTCCCGATCGTGGTGCTCAGCTCGTTCATCACCTACAGCCTGGGCGCGCTGTCCAACAGCAACCCCGCGGCCACGATCCTTGGCCAGGACGCGGCGACCCCCGCCGCGGTGGCGCACCTTGACAAGGTGCTCGGCCTGGACAAGCCGCTCGTCGTGCAGTACTGGGACTGGCTCACCCAGGCGCTGCACGGCAACCTCGGAGTCTCCTACTTCACCCAGATACCGGTGTCGCAGTCCATCGCGCAGCGGCTGCCCGTCGACCTGTCGATCGCGATCACCGCGGTCGTCCTGGCGGTCCTGATCGGCGGCACCGCCGGGACGGTCGCCGCCATCCGCCGGGGCGGCTGGTTCGACCGCGGCGTCACCATGGTCTGCTCGGTGGTCACGACGCTGCCGGCCTTCGTCGTCGGGATCATCCTGGTGGTCCTGTTCGCGGTGGCGGCGCACCTGCTGCCCGCCGAGGGCTACGTCGGGCCGTCCGGCGGGCTCTGGCCGTGGTTTGAGCACATCATCCTGCCCAGCCTGGCGCTGGCCCTGCAGGTCGCGGCGGACATCGCGCGGCAGCTGCGAACATCGCTCGTCTCCGTGCTCGAGCAGGACTACATCACGGGCGCGCGGGTCCGCGGCCTGCCCTACCGCCGCATCCTGCTGCGGCACGCGCTGCGCAACGCGTCAGGCCCGGCGCTCACCATCCTCGGCAACGACTTCCCGATCATGCTCTCCGGCGCGGTGGCGGCCGAGGTCGTGTTCTCCCTGCCGGGGCTTGGCCAGCTGATCCTTGAGAGCGCGCAGACCAGGGACATCCCGGTGGTGCAGGGCGTGCTGCTTGTGGTCGCCACGTTCGTCGTGGTGGTCAATCTCGTGGTGAACACGCTGCTCAACTTGCTCTACAGGACTAACGACGGGATCGGCGCATGAGCAGGCGAACCCCCCTGATAGGACCAGGCTCCGTCCTGCGGCTGCCGTCCGCCAAGATCGCCGTCGTCATCCTGGCCGCGGTGATCTTCCTCTCGGTGTTCGGCACCGCGCTGGCACCGCAGAACCCGCTGACCATCAACGCCAACGCGCTCTACCAGGGGCCGAGCCTGCAGCACCTGCTCGGCACCGACTACCTCGGCCGGGACGTGCTCAGCCGGCTGATGGCAGGCGCCCAGCTCTCCGTGCTGACCGCCTTCGAGGCGGTCGGCATCGGGCTGGGCCTCGGCGCGCCGCTCGGCATCGCCACCGTCTTCCTCGGCAAGTGGTTCGACTTCGCGGCCAACCGACTCGCTGACTCGCTGATGACGCTGCCGTACATCTTCTTCGTCGTGGCCGTCACCGCGGCGCTCGGCAACGGGCTCGTGCAGGCCATGTTCGCCGTCGGCATCCTGCTCTACCCTGGCTTCTTCCGCATCACCAGGGCGGCCACCCTCGAGTTCGCCCGCGCCCAGTATGTGGAGGCCGCCGAGCTGCTCGGCGCCTCGAAGCTGCATGTTATCCGCGTTCACCTGGTGCGCAAGGTGCTGCCGACCATGGCGGTGACCACGGCGTCGTTCACCGCGGCCGCGCTGCTCGCGGTGTCGTTCCTCACCTTCCTCGGCATCGGCGTGCAGCCGCCGGCCCCGACCTGGGGCGGCGTGCTCTCCTCCGATCTCAACTACCTGTCCCAGGCGCCCTGGGCGCCGTTGATCCCCGGCGCGCTGATCGCCATCACCGTGGGCGCGCTCAACGCGCTCGCCGACGCCTTCCGCGACCGGACGGGCCCAGGCACGCTGCTTGTGGCCGACCCGGTCATCAAGACCCATTCCACCCTTGAGGTTCTGGAGGCCGCCGGTGACCGGCAATCCGCCGCCTGACGAGGTACTCGGCATCGAGGACCTGTACATCACCGTGCACGACGGGGCCGCCACCGCGGTCCGCGGCATCTCGCTGTCCGTGCACACGGGCGAGATCGTAGGCCTGGTGGGGGAGTCGGGCAGCGGCAAGACGCTGACCTGCCGGGCGGCCCTCGGCGTGCTCCCGAAGGGCTGCGGCATCGAGCAGGGGACGATCTCGTTCGAGCGGCAGGACGTGACGCACCTGTCCCCGCGTGGCTGGGAGCGGCTGCACGGCACCGGCATCGGCGCGGTGTTCCAGGACCCCTCCTCGTACCTGAACCCGTCGCTGACCGTCGGCAGCCAGGTAGCCGAGGTGCTGCGGGTCAAGCAGAAAATGGGGCGCCGCGCGGCGCACGCCAAGACGCTTGAGCTGTTCACGGCCGTCGGCCTGCACCACCCGGAGCTGGTCTTCCACCAGATCCCCGCCGAGCTGTCGGGTGGCATGCTCCAGCGGGTCATGATCGCCATCGCGATCTCCTGCGAGCCGCGGCTGATCATCGCCGACGAGGCCACCACCGCACTCGACGTCACCATCCAGGCGGAGATCATCGAGCTGCTCAAGGACCTGCGCGACCAGCGCGGCCTCGCGGTGCTCTTCGTCTCGCACGACCTCGCCGTGATCAGGGAGCTGTGCGACCGGGTCGTTGTCTTCTACGCCGGCGAGGTCGTCGAGTCCGGACCTGTCGCGGAGATCATCGAGCGGCCCAGGCACCCCTACACCCAGGCGCTGCTGCGCGTCGCCAGCGTCGGCGACTACCAGCGCCGCGAGCTTGAGGTAATCGCCGGCCAGCCGCCGCGCGTCGGGGCGGAGATCACCGGCTGCCGGTTTGCCGAGCGCTGCCCGGCCGCCATCGCGGCCTGCCGGGCCGCCGCGATCAACCTGTCGAGGCTGTCACCCGGGCATCAGGCGCGCTGTGTCCGCGTCAACGATCCCGAGCTGGCCGGCGTGATCGAGGCAGAGATGGCCGCCCGGTGACCGCGCAGGCGACGACGGACGCGCGGGCGGCGCAGGAGAAGCCGCTGCTCGCGGTCGAGGACGTCGACGTGGTCCTTGGCCGCGGCTGGCGCGCCAACAGAGTGCTTTCAGGCGTGAACCTGAAGATCTGGCCGGGTGAGATCGTCGGCCTGGTCGGCGAGACAGGCTCGGGCAAGACCACCCTCGCCAGGACCGTGGTCGGCCTGGTGCGGCCGCGCAGGGGCCGGGTCGTCTTCGGCGAGACCGTGGTATCCGGCCTGCGCCGCGGCGCGCTGCGCAGGGAGCGCCGCCGCGGCCACGTCCAGCTCGTCTTCCAGGACCCGCTGCGCTCGCTCGACCCGGACCTCACCGTCGCGCAGATTGTCGGCGAGGGCCTGGCGATCCGCGGCGGGATCGGCGCCGAGGAGATGCGGGCCCGCGTCGAGGACGCCCTGGCCAAGGTCGGACTCGACGCGACGCTGCTGTCGCGCACATCCGGCCAGATCTCCGGCGGCCAGCGGCAGCGGGTCTCCATCGCGCGGGCCCTGGCGACCGACCCCGAACTGCTGCTGTGCGACGAACCGGTGAGCGCCCTCGACGCGAGCAACAGGAACTACGTGCTGCGGCTGCTCGGCGAGCTGCGCGACAGCCTCGGCCTGCCCATCGTCATCATTTCGCACGACCTCAGTTCGCTGGCGGGCATCGCCGACCGCGTGGTGGTGCTCTACCGCGGCCGGATCGTCGAGGACGGCCCTGTCGGCCAGGTGTTCTCCGCGCCCAGGCATCCGTACACGGCGCTGCTGATGGCGTCGGCGCCCAGCGTGAAGCACGACCGCCCGCTCGATGTCCACCAGCTCCGCCGCACCGCCGCCGACCCCGAGCCGCCAACCGCCGCGAACGCGTGCGTGTTCGCCGCTCGCTGCCCCTTCGCGGTCAGCGAGTGCGCCGAGCAGCCGGCGCTCGAGACGGTCGGTGAAGGCTGGACCTCGGCCTGCCGCCGCCACCAGGAGTGGCCGGCGCTGGCCAGCGTCCGGCGATCGAACCCGACGCTCGCATAACAGCAAGAAGCAGGAAGGAACGTATCCATGCCCGTCGAGTTCATCGGCATGATCGGCACCAAGGACCAGTCGGAGACCAAGGTCGCACCGGGCCCGGCCATCGACAAGGACTACACCAGGCGGTTCGTCCGCGCCCACGAGGACGCCGGGTTCGACCGGGTGCTGATCGGCTACGCGTCGTCACAGCCCGACGGTACCCAGGTCGCGGCCTACGCCGCCGCGCACAGCGAGCGGCTCGGTTTCCTCGTCGCGCACCGCCCCGGCTTCGTCGCCCCCACGCTCGCCGCCCGCCAGTTCACCACGCTCGACCAGTTCAGCGGCGGCCGGATCGGCGTGCATATCATTACCGGCGGCCACGACGCCGAGCAGCAGCGCGACGGCGACTACCTCAGCAAAGACGAGCGATACGCCAGGACCGACGAGTACCTGGACATCGTCAAGCTGGCCTGGGCATCCGCCGCGCCGTTCAGCTACGAAGGCAAGTACTACCAGGTCACCGACCACCAGGCCGGGGTCAGGTCGCCGCAGGAACCGCGGATCAAGCTGTACTTCGGCGGCTCGTCCGCGGCGGCCTACCGGGTCGGCGGCAAGCACGCCGACACCTACGCCCTGTGGGGCGAGCCCCTCGCGGAGACCAAGCAGCAGATCGACGCGGTCAACGAGGCCGCGAAGAACGCGGGCCGCGCCGACGTCCCCGGCATCTCCGTCAGCTTCCGGCCGATTCTCGGGCTGACCGAGGAACTGGCCTGGGAACGCGCCCACCGCATCCTCGCGGACACCAAGGAGAACATCGCGGCCCTGCGCGCCCAGTGGGGCGCGAAGACGTGGGGCCTCGGCGGCGGCACGCCGGAGAACGTCGGCTCGCAGCGGCTCCTCGCCGCCGTCGCCAAGGGCGAGCTGCACGACCGCGCCCTCTGGACCCCCATCGCGGCCGCCAGCGGCGCGGGCGGCAACTCGACCGCCCTGGTCGGCACCCCCGAGACGGTCGCGCAGGCGCTGCTCGACTATGTCGACATCGGCGTGACCACGCTGCTCATCCGCGGCTACGACCCGTATGACGACGCGATCGACTACGGCCGCTACGTGCTGCCGATCGTCCGCGAAGAGGTCGCGAAGCGCGACGCGGAGAAGGCCGCCGTGGCGGCGGTGTCGGCATGAGCAGCGGAAACGGCAGCAAGCGGCAGCTCAAGCTCGGCGCGGTCAGCCACGGCGTGGGCGGCCCCGGCTCACCGTACCTGTGGCTCGACGAGGACTTCCCCGTCGATGCCAGCGTGAACGTCAACTGGTACATCGAGCTGGCTCGTCTCGCGGAGGAGGCCAGGTTCGACCTGATCTTCATCGTGGACAGCCAGTTCATCACCGCCGACTCCCCGCCGCACTACCTCAACCGCCTCGAACCCATCAC
>Ga0302314_10008778_pt1 | contig 17947 bp, 17 predicted proteins | sample III_Palsa_N2_3_FD_200533 | JGI IMG/M metagenome (GOLD analysis project Ga0302314, IMG submission 200533) | Peat permafrost microbial communities from Stordalen Mire near Abisko, Sweden - III_Palsa_N2_3 | ecosystem: Environmental > Terrestrial > Soil > Palsa > Peat permafrost | place: Sweden...
CCACCGACAAAGACACCGGTAATCTTGCCATCGTCGTCGCGGGTAGGCGTATATAGAAAATCGATAAAACGATCGACGTTCTCCCCTTCTAAGCGAACCGGCGTGGCGTGAGCCAGGTAGGGCTCCCCGGTGGTAAACACCTGATCGAGCAACTCGTAAAAACCTTGGCCCTTCAATTCCGGAAGGACGTCACGAACCGTCCGACCGATGAAGTCGCGTTTTCCAGCCAATACCAGATAGGCGTCATTGACGTATTCGTAAACGTGCGTTGGCCCGACCAGCACACCTACGAATCCCGGCATCTGTTGAAGCAGTCTTTCTTGGCGTTCGCGCGCCGCGGCGTGCCTACGTTCGGCCATCACCTTCGTAGTGATCTCGCTGGCCGCACAAAACAGCCCGGCGATTTGGCCGTTTTCCGTGGGGACCGGGGTGTAGGAAAAGTTAAAATGGGCTTCTCGGGACGCGCCGCCGCGCTCGAGCCAAAGGACCAGATCGTCCATGTGGACCGGATCGCCTTGGAAGACACGCTCAAAGAGCGGCGCGAGGTCATGCCAAGCTTCGGCAAACACTTTCGCCACCGGCTGCCCCAAGGCGCCAGGATGCTTATTCCCAATAAGGGCGACGTAAGCATCGTTGTAAAGCAGCGTCCGGTCCGGGCCCCATGCAATGAACATGGGTTGTGCTGAGCTCAACATCACCGATACAAGCGTTTTTAGGGAAATCGACCAGGTATCGGGCGTGCTTAACGGCGTACTCTGCCAATCGTGGTCACGAATAAGGGCAGTAAGCGCGCTGGTACCCGGGAGGAAGAAGAGGTCGTGACGGGTGACGAACGCAGCACCGGTGTCTTCGTTTAAAATGTTCACGCTCTAGCCTCTACTAACGGGTACTTGTACCACCGCCATTGTGCCAAAGCTTTTCCCCTCATACGAGACGCCGCTGTTTCTACTAAAGCCCTCCACAACAAAAAAATTTACGTGGATTCCATGCACAACCGCCCAGTCGCAGTCGCGGTCGCCTCCTATTCGTTGCGTGGGCAGCTGAGTACGCCGTGCCTAGCCAATCCGCTGGCAAAAGCGGGTCAATTTTGAAGAAGTGCAACCGACTGAACATCAAGACCACGGCGGCGCGTTTGATGCGACAGAAGAAGGATTCTTAGCCGGAATCGGCGAGGCTGAACAGCACCGCGACCCCGTGATCAAATTGGTCTCGCGGCGTTCAGGCCTTTGACTTTTTTCCCCGAGTCAATCGGCCGCGTCCATCTTCTTCAACGTCGCCGTCTTTGCTTTTCGGCTTGGGGCTGGGCCTCTTGACACCGGCTGGCGTGCTGGGCTTCTGCAAGCCATCCGGAATTCCATCGCCGACAGGCGGATGGTCTTTGCCGTTTTCACCGGATTTGATTTGCTTGCTCATCCTGCTCTCCACTTTGAACGTGATGGCGAGCATTACGCCAAACGCGTCCTCATCGCGTGCAGCTACTTCACCCCGTCGGCTACGCCTGCTTCACGACCTGACAAAAAACAAAAAGCCACCCATGAGATTGGGCGGTTTCAGTTCGCGGTGGGCGCCACGATATTTCGCCGGATCTCGTGATCCAAGAGGCAGCAGAGAGACTGTCTCAGCCGGCGAAGCGAGAACCCGAGGGTACACGTAATAAGATCGTAATTCTCGCGCACGGTTTTTGGTTTACTCAAGAGTTTCAGGCGAGAGGCGGCCGTTTAACGTAGCGGAGGATCAGTGCGTTTCCGATCTGTCAGCTCACGCGTAACCTTCGAGCGGCGTTAATCAGGTCTAGCTACTCCCCAGCGTGCAGAACATGACGATGGCCGCCACGCCCATCACCAGTGTCGCGATCCAAGCAAGCCATTTGAGCCAGCCTTTAAGGACAAAACGCTTCATGAGATCTTTTTTCTGCGCTAGCAGCATGATTGCTACCATCATTGGCACTGCGGCGACACCATTTATGACTGCGCTCCAGTAAAGCGCCTTGAAAGGATCGATAGGGGTGAGGTTTAGTCCGGCACCCACAATCATCGCACCGAAAATAACGGCATAAAAAAATTGGGCTTTCTTCGGCTTATGTTCCAATCCGTTCACTTGGTGCCAAGCCCCTGCACACGCATAGGCGGTTGCGCCAGCCAAAACGGGTACGGCGAGCATCCCTGTCCCGACAATGCCGGCAGCAAAGAGCCAGAACGCAAACTGCCCCGCAATAGGCTTGAGTGCCGACGCGGCCTCTGCCGATGAATGAATCTCCGTCTTCCCGTGCGCGTGCAGGACGGCAGCGGCCGTAAGGATGATGAAAAACGCCACGAGGTTTGAGAATGTCATTCCGACGATGGTGTCGGCATTGATGCGACGAAGCGCATCGGGTCCTTGTGACGGTTCGTTGACCAGCGCGCGCCGTGGCCCTTTACTTTTAAGCTCCTCCACTTCCTGATTCGCTTGCCAGCAAAAAAGATACGGACTAATGGTAGTTCCCAGGATAGCGACTATCGCCGTCGCATAATCCACGTTCCACTGAAACGAAGGCACAACCGTCCCCTTGATCGCCTCGCCCCAAGGGACCTTCGCGACAAAAACGGTGGCAACGTACGCAAACAGCGATAGCGTCAGCACTTTTAAAAATGGCGAATATTTCGAAAACGGAATGAACACCTGCAGCAACGTAGAGAGCAGTCCGAAACCTAGCGCATAAGCAATCGCAGGTCCTCCGATTAGCAGTTGCAGGGCTGAGCCCATCGCCCCAATGTCCGCGCCAATGTTGATCACGTTGGCCGCAAGAAGCATGACGACCAGACTACTGACAAGCCAACCGGGAAAGTAGATGCGCATGTTCGCGCCAAGCCCCTTGCCGGACACTCTCCCGATGCGCGCGCTGACGATCTGGATAGCGATCATGAGTGGAAGCGCTAGGAACATTGTCCACAACGTGGCATAGCCAAATTTCGCGCCAACTTGGGAATAGGTAGCTACCCCGCTGGGATCGTCGTCGGCTGCGCCCGTTACGAGTCCTGCGCTAAGGCGTCTCAGCCAGATGAACTTATCGTTCGGCGCCTTTCCGCCACCGCTCGGCTCGTCGGCTTCATTCACAGCGTCAGTCACAACTTCCATGGCGCTCCCCAGCGAATTTTCGGAACGATGAACTAGCAAAAGTGAGGCCCAAGTGACGCCAAACAATCACTTTTGATTGACCAAAAAACTTGCAAGGTCGGCTCCCCTCCCGGAGTAAACACCATGCAAGCATTGACGTATCACGGCACTAAAGATGTCCGCGTTGAAACCGTCCCTGATCCAAAGCTGGAAGCCGCCGACGATATCATTCTTCGCGTGACCGCGACTGCCATTTGCGGGTCAGATCTTCACCTTTATCACGGCAAAATTCCTGAGCTCAAATCCGGAGACATTCTCGGTCATGAGTTCATGGGTATTGTCGAAGATGCTGGCAAAAATGTGACGGCCGTCAGGAAAGGCGATCGCGTAGTGATCCCCTTCGTAATTGCATGTGGTGAATGTTACTTCTGCGCGCAGGAGCTTTACTCGGCCTGCGAGACGACCAACCCAGACCATGGGGCGGCTCTCAAACATAAGGAAAAGATCACCCCACCCGCCGCACTTTTTGGCTACAGCCACCTTTACGGCGGCGTCCCCGGTGGACAAGCCGAATTGGTGCGCGTTCCAAAGGCCAATGTCGGACCGTTCGCCGTTCCGGGTAGCCTTTCCGATGAGCGCGTGCTCTTTCTCAGCGACATCCTGCCGACCGGCTACCAGGCCGCATTGAACGCTGAAATCAAAAAGGGCTCGACTGTTGCAATTTTCGGTGCGGGCCCGGTTGGTCTCATGGCTGCCGCTTCGGCGAAGTTACTGGGGGCCGAAACTATCTTCATGGTTGACAACGTGGATTATCGGCTCGAATTCGCCAAGGCGACCTACGGTGTAATTCCGATTAATTTTGATGACGCGGATCCGTCAGAAAAAATTCTTGAGGCGACACATGGACGAGGCGTAGACGCCAGCATTGACGCTGTAGGATTTGAGGCCAAAGGAAGCGCCGGCGACAAAATCATGACCGCGTTGAAAGCGGAGACCAGCTCGGGGGCGTCCCTTCGCCAATGCATAGCGTCTACTCGACGGGCAGGCATTGTCAGCATCCCCGGCGTCTATGCCGGCTTCGTTAACGCATTCCTGATTGGCGACGCTTTTGACAAGGGTCTGTCGTTCAAGATGGGACAGACACACGTTCAGAAATACCTGCCCAAGCTTCTTCAACACATCGAGGATGGCGACCTCCAACCCGACGTAATTATATCGCACCGAATGAGTCTGGCGGACGCCGCCCTGGGCTACAAAACCTTCAACGACATGGCCGATGCCTGCCGCAAGGTCGTGTTAACTCCCTAGCCCACCACACCAAGTTCGGAGAGGGTCGCTATGTCATCCGTAAATCAGTATTCCATGCAAGATCCCACCACCCAGTATCCCCAGCCACCGTTTCGAGAGCAGCCTCAGGATGCTCCAGGGCTTGCCAGCCGCATGGATCCGAAGCCGGACCACGGAGAAGAAAGCTACGTGGGATTTGGCCGCCTAAAAGGTCGTAAAGCACTTATAACCGGCGCGGACTCCGGCATTGGCCGTGCGGTCGCGATCGCGTTCGCCAGAGAGGGCGCGGATTTATTTCTTAACTATCTTCCGTCGGAACAGTCAGACGCCGAAGAGGTCGTGGCCATCGCCCGTAAAGCGGGTGTGGGCGTCCATACGCAAGCCGGCGATTTAAAAGATGAGACCTTTTGTAAGGAGTTGATCGAGACTGCCGAAAAACAGCTCGGCGGTCTGGACATTTTGGTCAACGTCGCTGGGCATCAGTCTTACCATGAAAGCATCTTGGACATCACGACAGCCGATTTCGACGATACCTTTAAAACAAACGTCTATGCTCTTTTCTGGCTTTGCAAAGCCGCGGTGCCTCATTTGCCTGCCGGTGCGACAATCATCAATACGACGTCTTCCAGGCTTACGAGCCATCCGAGATACTGGCCGACTACGCACCTACCAAGGCCGCTATTGTTGCCTTCACTAAAGCCTTGGCCAAACAGGTCGCCAAAAAAGGTATCCGGGTAAATGCGGTGGCTCCGGGCCCCGTCTGGACGCCGCTTCAGTCTTCCGGGGGTCAGCCGCAAAAGAAACTAACGGCGTTCGGGAAAAGTGTTCCACTGGGCAGACCCGGCCAGCCCGCCGAGCTGGCTTCGGTCTACGTTTTTCTCGCGTCGCAGGAATCCAGTTTCGTCACCGCGGAAGTTTACGGCGTGACCGGCGGTAATTCGTCGTCCTAAATTAAGTCCTAGCAAAACCATTGCTGCGGGTCCAAAAGAGCCGCAGCAGCTCCATTTTTCGTCCACGCCGCTAACTGGAGATTCAATGATTTATTCCTCCAGCTGCGTTTTGTCCTGGTAATCGCCGTCGCCCGAGCTCTTGTGGCAACCGCAGGATAATTTAGACTTCGGAGTCGTCGCATGCTTGAAAGTATCACCTCGGCTCAACTGAAGCAGCGGCTTGATTACGAAGATCTAATTCGATGGCGACGTCGCTTGCGTTGCTTTGTGCCTATGACGACTTGCTTCGGACACTTGGCGTTGCTTTCTTGGTACCGGCCTCGCCATTAAAAGCGAACCACATTTCTCCTCCATGCGAATTTTTGGGGTAGCGTGGCCCGTCACGCTTTACCGACGTTTTCCATTTTAGTTTCACTGCTCGGCCTGCTGTGGCGGCGCCATCAAATCCCTCGCTTTTACGGCGGAATTTAAATGGCCCACCTTTCCCTGGTAGCCGCAACCGGTGTGAGAATTCTTGGCGCAGTAGCCTTGACGGCGCTTTTTGCGGTCACGGGCTGTGCGCCCGCTACTCGCCTGCCCTCTTTTACCCCACGAGAGGACGTTCCTCTGGCTGGTCTTCCTACCGGCATGCGGGGTTGGCCCCAACCTTCGTGGTGGAAGCGGTACAACGACCCGCAGTTGGATCATCTGGTCGATATGGCGATGCGAGGATCGCCAGACCTTGAGGTAGCCGAGGCACGTTATCGAAGCGCCGAACGCGCCATTGATGTACAGCGCGCCCAGCTTAGACCCCAAGCGAAGGGCTACGTCGATGCCTCCCATGGCTATAGCGACGCCGGCTTACAGGGACAGATTCCAAGCAGCGCCGGATCGGAGGCGAACCAAGGCTTTCAGCTGAAGCCCGGCAGCAGCTACAGCAATACCGGCGTCGCTGCCGCTTTGCTGACGTGGGATTTGGATCTCTGGGGCAGGCAAAAGGCTGCTGTGGCTGCCGCCGTGGGTCAGGCCAATGCCGCAAGAGCGGATCGAGCTACGGCGGGAAATTCCTTGCAATACAACCTGGTCTCCACCTACTTCAATTGGCAGGCGACGCAGGCACGACTTGCTGTTGCGAATGAGTCAGAACGGTCGGCAGCCACATATAGAACACTGGTGGAAGCGCGCGTTCACGCCGGCCTGGATGATCCACAACTGCTCGACACAGCGGATTCTCAACTCGCACAGCAACGGGGTAACGTGGCGATGCTCTCCGGGTCAAGCGAACTGGACATCGCACAGCTGGCCGCCATTGCTGGCGTATCACCGCAGGAAATAGGCCAACTTCGCGCTCTTCCCTTGCCTGCAGTAAGCAGCCAGCTACCGGGTGATGCGCGGCTTGGGCTCATCGCCCGACGTCCGGACATCGTTTCGGCGCGTTGGCAAATCGAGGCCGCTGGACACGGTATCGACGAAGCGCGTGCCGCCTATTATCCCGACGTAAGCCTAATGGGCCTGGGAGGATATTTGCGCGCCTATCCCAATTTGGGTTCGGGTACGCGAACGGATTTGACCTTGGGCAGCATCGGCCCTTCTATTTCCTTGCCCATCTTTTCGGGTGGACGCCTGAAAGCTGAATTTGAAACCAGCCAGGCACAACTCGATACCGCCGTGGCGAACTACAACCGCTCCGTTGTGCAGGCTGCACACGATGTAGCGCAGCAGATTCTCACCCTGCAGCAACTCGACGCCGAGCGGATTCAACAAGACCGCGAATTGCTCGATAGCTCATCGCAACTGCGTCGTACCGGCCAGCGCCGTAAAGAAGGCATTGAGGACGATCGCACCTATCTGAGCGCACAGATGCAGCGCGATCAGCAAATCGACGCGCAACTTCAGCTGCAAGGTCAGCAGGTGGCGACTGATCTCTCGCTGATTCATGCTTTGGGCGGTGGCTATCGCGCCGACTATGTGCCCCCCGTAACTGCTGTCGCGAAGGATAATTCACGATGACAAATGCCGACGACGACATGAATGCTGGACCCGACGGTGATACACCGCCACAGCAGTATCGGTACCGCTTCAAGTACCTGCACAAATATGGCGACACGGCACCCGGATCTGTTGCCCACGGTGAAGCTGGTGGCCATCAGCAAAAAGACAGCTCGGCCAAAGGCGATTCGAATAAGAACGATGCGGGAGACGACAAGGAAGCCGACGATAAGAAGGACGACGATAAGAAAAAAGATGGCGACGACGACAAGAAGAAAAGCCCAGAAGAAAAGCGCAAAGAGAAGAAAAAGAAGATCCTGGTGATGTCGATCATTGCAGCGGTTTTCGTGCTGGCTGCGCTGACATGGCTACTGCTTTACATCTTCGTTTTCAGTCAGCGTGAAACCACCGACGATTCCTATGTCAAAGGCGACATGGTGACCATCTCGTCGCGCGTTGCCGGTACGGTGGTGGAATTCACCGCCGAGGAGACCGATCGTGTGCACGCCGGTCAAGTGCTCGTTCGGCTCGATCCGGCCGATGCCGAGGTGGCCCTGATGAACGCGCAGGGGCAGCTTGCGCAGGCCGTTCGGGAGGCCGAAACAAACATTCAAAAGGCCAAAGAGGCCGACGCCGCCGTGGCCCAGCGCCGAGCGCAATACCAAAACCAGCGGGATGACTATGCGCGGCGGCATCCTCTCCTGGATCTGCACGCCGTGGCCAAAGAAGACGTTGATAACAGCCGCAAGCAGACCGAAGCCGCTCTCGCGGCCCTGCAGCAGGCGCAGAGTCAGGCCGCAGGTGCACATGCGCAAGTCGACGGTGTCGACGTCCGTGATGTACCCGCGGTGGTGCAAGCGCGATCATCGTTTCGCAATGCCTGGATCAATAGCGGTCGTAATGCCATCGTGTCACCCATCGACGGTTATGCGGCACGCCGCCAGGTGCAGGTCGGCCAGCGCGTACAGGCGGGGCAGGATCTTCTGACAATTGTTCCGCTTTCCGATCTCTGGGTGGACGCCAATTTCAAGGAGACCCAGCTCGAACACATCCGCATCGGCCAGCCAGTAAAAATCACTACAGATATTTATTCGGATATGACCTACCACGGCAAGGTGATCGGGTTGAATGCGGGTACGGGAAGTGCCTTTTCGCTGCTGCCCGCCGAGAACGCGACGGGCAACTGGATCAAGGTCGTACAGCGCTTGCCCGTGCGCATTGCGCTCAATCCTGACGACCTCAGACGCCATCCGCTGCGCATTGGCCTCTCTGCTGATGTAAACGTCGATACGCACGACCGCGACGGCAGTGTCCTGGTGAGCCAGACCCGCGAAAAGCCGTTAGCCAGTACCGACGTCTACGAGCGCGAGGTCAAGGACGCCGATGGTCATGCCGAAGCGATTATTCGCGCCAACTTGATCCCCGCGCCGGAGCCCGCGGTGGCCGATCGATCTGCGCGCAGCCACTGAGCGGTGGCCAAGTCATCCGCCCCATCCAAGCAGCAGCCGTTATCCGGCGGCACGCTGGTGCTGCTCACCGCGGCGGTAGCGCTGGCGACCTTTATGGAGGTGTTGGACATCTCCATTGTCAACGTCTCCGTGTACACGATTTCCGGCAACCTCGGCGTCAGTCGGACCGAAGGCACCATCGCCATCAGCGCGTATTCCATGGCGAGCGCCGTCATGCAACCGCTTACGGGATGGATAGCGAAGCGGTTCGGCGAAGTACGGACGTTCTGCTTATCGATCCTCCTGTTCGCGGTTTTTTCGATCATGTGCGGCCTGTCAGTAAGCATGCCCATGCTGATCGTGTTCCGCCTATTGCAGGGGGCCGTATCTGGCCCGATGGTTCCACTCTCCCAAACGCTTTTGCTAAACAATTATCCGGTCGCCAGACGCTCGATCGCGATGGCTTTGTGGGCCATGACCGTGGTGGTCGCACCCGTCTTCGGACCCATTCTCGGCGGCTGGATTACCGACAACTACAGCTGGTCGTGGATTTTCTTTATCAACGTTCCTGTCGGCCTGTTTGCCGTCGCGGTAACGTATTTTCTGCTGCGTGACCGTGAGAGCAAGACGTCCCACATTCCTATCGACGGACTGGGACTTTTCCTGCTCGCCGTCGGCATTGGCTGCCTGCAATTCATGCTCGACAACGGCAACGACTACGACTGGTTTTCGTCAAACATGATCCTTTCCCTCGGCATCATCGCGGCGGTGTGCCTGACGTTTCTTATTGCGTGGGAATTGATGCACGACAATCCCATCATCAATCTCAAGCTATTCAAGCAACGTAACTTCACTGTCGGCGTGACGTGCCTGTCGTTGGGCATGTTCGCGTTTTTTGGGGGCACGGTGGTATTGCCAACCTGGGTTCAGGAGGTCATGAATTACACGGCGACGTGGGCGGGTTTTGCCGTGGCCCCCGTGGGACTTCTGGCCATTTTTCTCTCACCGCTGGTGGGCATCTTTCAGAACAAGGTCGATCTGCGAATACTCAACTCTGTCGGCTTCGGCATCTTTTGCGCCTGCTCGTTCTGGATGGCGGGCTTCGACACGGATGCCTCGTATTGGCATTTGGCGCTGCCTCGTTTGGTGATGGGCGCAGGCATCGCGCTTTTCTTCGTACCCGTCAACCAGATCATTCTTTCCGGCCTACCGGATAGCGAAGTCGCCAGCGCTTCGGGCATGGCAAATTTTTTCCGTACGATTGCCAGCAGCGTTGCCACGGCTGTCAGCACCACGATGTATACCCAACGCAGCACATATCACCACTCGATCCTGACAGCGAACATCGATGCTGGCAGTCGAACAACGATGGAATACCTGGATAAGCTCAAGCCGTTTGGGCTGCAGGGCCAAACCGCCGCCGCGGCCATGAATCAGGTCGTCAATATGCAGGCCGCCACCCTGGCGGTCAACGATGTCTTCTGGGTCTTCGGGCTGATCTTCGGAGTCGCGATGATTGTGATCTGGTTTGCCAAACCACCGTTCGATTCCGGTGGGCCAGGTGGCTAACTGGCATGACGTCAAAGATTTCTGAAGAAGCCTTTTTTACTTCTCCGCGCCGCACCCATGGCGGACGGACCTTCGTTTATGTGCTTCGGTGTGAGGGGGAAGATTTGCTCAAGGTTGGATTTACTCACGATCCTGTAGCGCGATTCCGTACTCTTCATCCAAAGTTCTACACATTCTTCGACCTCAACGAAAGCCTGTTAGTCGAAACCGAAACCCTAAAGGAGGCACGTCGCATTGAACGGCTGTTTATCGAGCGCTGGCCCGAGCACCGCGCGCCAGCGCCGATCGAAATCAACCCTCGCGCTGGCGGACATAGTGAATGGTTTCGCGGCGTGGGCGACGCGATCACTGCAGTAATCGAAAGAATGGCTGAACGTTACGGTCACCACGTGCATGCACCGCTACGCGATTGGCTTCACCATCAATTTTTAGAGCGAGCCGATTTGCTCTTCGCGTGGTCGGAGCGCATATACCAGATCATCGACTGGCAAGAACAAAATCAGCCTATTCAAATGAGAGATCCCGTCTATGCCAACGGGCTCCGAAACGCACTTCGAGCACTGGAAGCCGTCGGTATAAATGACGAACAATGGGTGCCTGAGTCAGTGCATCGTTGGTATCTGGCGAAGCGTGAAGCGAGGTAACGGCAAACCTAGACAAGTTCGCCTAATTGGAAGGTCCGCCCATCACCGGAAGTATGGCGCCCGATATGTAGCTGGAGCAGGACGGTGCCGCCAGAAAAACGTAGGCCGGTGCGATCTCCTCTGGCTGCGCAGGCCTTCCCATCGGACTTGACTTGCCGAAATCCTTAATCTTTTTGGCCGATTGATCGGCGGGATTCAGCGGCGTCCAGACGGGCCCGGGCGCAACGGCATTTACCCTAATGCCTTTAGCGACGAGGTTCCTCGCCAGCGCTTTCGTGAAGGCGTGGATGCCACCTTTAGTCATTGAATAATCGAGCAGATTTTCATTGCCGAATAGTCCGGTCTCCGACCCCGTATTGATAATGCAATCACCGCTAACCAAGTGAGGAAGCGACGCTTTGGCCATATGAAAATAGCCGAACAAGTTTGTCCTCAGAGTGAGTTCAAAGTGTTGCTCGGTAATGTCTTCCAGTTGATCTGCATGTTCTTGAAAGGCCGCGTTATTGACAAGGATAGATAACTTTCCCAGTTTTTTTACGGTCTTCGCTACCGCCTTCTTGCAGAAGCTGAAGTCCCGCACGTCTCCATCGATCAATAGGCACCGCCGTCCTTCTGCCTCAACATGATCGCGGGTCTCGCGCGCATCCTTGTGTTCGTTCAAATAGACGATGGCGACGTCAGCGCCTTCGCGCGCAAAGAGCACCGCGACCGCGCGGCCGATGCCGGAATCGCCGCCCGTAATGATGGCAACTCGACCATCCAATTTGCCACTACCGTGATAGGCGGACGCTTCAAATAGCGGTGCGGGTAGCAAGTCTGCTTCTATGCCGGGTTTGCGAAGATGTTTCTTCGGCAACGGGTTAGTCGGATAGCTTTTCGCGCCAGCCTGCGCAGGTTTGTGCGCCTTTTTCTTCGTATTTTTGCTAGCGTCCTTTGCATCGGTTGCGGTTTGGATGCGACGCTGCAGGCGTGCAGCCTTCGAACTGATCTTCTTTGTCGCTGCCATAGCTTTCTCCGGGTCTGGCCGTAGGCTCACTATGAGCACTGACGGATTTTCGGCTGGTGGATTTGTCTACGCACTGACCGAGCGAACGATTCGGACAGGAACGCCCTTGGACGCGGGTGTCTTTGACGCTTCGTCGTGGTACCAAAGCGGTATCAGTGGATTCATCTCTGGGTAGTAACCACCCAGGCAGCCATCGGGAAGATTGAACGGCGTGACGGTTAGACCTGTGACCTCGCGATGAACTCCGTCCTCCGCGTCACCGACCAGGCTGACGAGGTCCCCTTCCTTGAGGCACTCCTTCTGCATGTCCGCAGGGTTAATCAGCAGAATGGTGCGCGATCCCTCAAGGCCGCGCAATCGGTCGCTGAATCCATAAATCGTCGTATTGAATTGATCGTTCGAACGCATCGTGATCAGGTGGTGCCTTCCCGGTGCATCGCCGACTCCCAGAGCTGACATAACAGTCGGATGGGTAAATTCCGCCTTCCCGCTTTCAGTTTTCCAAATGCGATCGTGTGCGGGGTTGCCGCGATAGAAACCACCCGGTTGGAACATCCGTTGATTGAAGTCGTAAAACTCCTTCGCGTAGGTTTCGGCGATCAGATCGCGAACCTGACCATAGTCCGCTGTCCACGCGTCCCATTGCTGTTTGGGGTGACTGGGGAGCATAGCCTTCGCGATGCCGGCAACAATGGCCAATTCAGACAGTAGATGTTCACTCGCTGGCGCTCGTTTACCGATCGATCCATAAATGTGGCTAAAGCTGTCTTCAATCGACACGGATTGAGGTCCGCTTGCCTGTATGTCCTCCTCGGAGCGAACAAGGCAAGGCAGTATGTATGAGCTTCGACCATGCACCAGGTGGCTGCGGTTGAGCTTTGTGGCGATGTAAACCGTTAGCGCCTGATGTTTCCAAGCTGCCTCCATAACTTGTCGGTCGGGTATCGCGCGAACAAAGTTGCCGCCAAGGCTGATAAAGCCTTGTACCGAACCATTGCAAATGCCTTCGCATGCGTCGACCGTCGTGAGCCCCTTCTCCCGCGGCGGCTCGAAATCAAACATCTCGGCAAGCTTGTCCAGCGGAACGAGTTCAGGCTTTTCCGATATACCCACGGTGCGCTGGCCCTGCACGTTCGAGTGGCCGCGCACGGGAGACATTCCGGCGCCTTTGCGCCCTATGTTTCCTCTCATCAGCATGAGATTGACGAGCATGCCGATGCTTTGCGATCCGTGGACGTGCTGAGTCAGCCCCATGCCGTAAACGCCAATCACGCGCTCGGACGATATGTAGACCTCCGCCGCGGCGATCAGGTCTGCGCGGGCGAGACCAGACGCCTTTTCAATCTCCTCCCAATTCGCCGCCTTGGCGATATCGACGAACGCGTCAAAACCATGGGTGTGTTCTTCGATGAATGCACGATCGAGCACCCCAGGGTCACCTCCAGCGCGCCGCGTCGAGTCAACGGCAAGAACGTGCTTACACAAACCCATTAGCGCAGCGATATCGCCCCCGGGCCTGACCTGCAGATACATGTGCGATAGCTCGGTGGAATCACCCGTGAGCATTTGCATAGGATCTTGTGGATTGACGAAGCGAATCAAGCCCTGTTCGCGGACCGGGTTAAACGTGATTATCTTGCAGCCGCGTTTGACAGCCTCCTGAAGTGGATGCAGGAAGCGTGGGCTATTTGTGCCAGGGTTCTGTCCGAAATAGAAGATCGCGTCGCAGTGTTCAAAATCTTCCAGTACGCATGTACCCACCGGAGATCCGATGACCTTTTTCAGACTGACGGACGTCGTCTCGTGGCACATGTTGGAACTGTCGGGGAGATTGTTGTTCCCGTAAAGGCGCGCCGACAGCGCGTAAAGATAGGAGGCTTCTAAACCCGCTTTGCCTGAGGCGTAAAAAACCACAGACTTGGGGTCGAGTTCCTTTAACGACGAACCTATACCTGAGAATGCCTCATCCCAACCGCATTTGATGTATCTGTCAGTCGTTTGGTCATAACGCATCGGATGCGTTAAACGACCTTCCATTTCCAGATCGTAGTCCTGCCAATCGAGTAATTCGGTAACAGTGTGTTTGGAAAAGAATTCGGGGGTGCACCGATCACTGGTCAATTCCCAGATCGTGGACTTTGCGCCGTTTTCGCAAAACTCGAATTTGTGCGGATGCGCGGGCTTGCCCCAGGCGCATGAGGTACACATGAATCCTTCAGCTTTGTTTTGCCGCATCAGCGTTTGCGCTACTCCTGGTGTCGGCAGCTCGCGTGCAAAAACCTTGCTCATTCCCTTCAACGATCCCCAGCCCCCGGCCGGCGCTTCGGACCCCAAGGGCTCTGCTTTTTTGTCACTCATAAGTCATCAACCGCATAGATACATGCCGGCAAGAGGTAAAAGTTCGGAAGTTCGCTTGGTTAAATACCACTAAAAGAAATTGCGTCACTTTTCATGGTGGTTGTCTTCGCCAGTCCCGTTGAGCGCATCGCCGCTGGCATCGGTATCTTCTGGCTTGGTAGGAATGGAAGATTTGTGGGGCGATCCCTTTTTCTGTTCCTCGTCGCGCTTTGAGTCGTCGGGCTTTGGCATGTGTTCTCCGGTTAAAACAATTGAGTAAAAGAAATTGGATATGTAAATAAGACTGCTCGATCCAGAAATCTGGACTTCATAGCTGCTGGACTTCATAGCTGATAGCTGGCTGACTGATTGTTGGTGCAGATTGCCCAGCGTTCCAGACCATTTCGGGGTTATGTCAACGACGGCTAGAGTGTTAACTAGCGGATATGAAGTTCGCGTCGCACGTGAGAGACAAAGGCGTGAAGACTCCATTCGCGCGCGACGATTTGGGGCGAGTCACTTTCTCATCGGTTGAACTTCCACCGTCAGTTCTCAACCCTTTTACGGCGACGGCTACATTTTGAGCCTCCCCGCGGAGGCATCTACGCTTTGACCGTACCAAAAGGATGCTCTACCGCTTGTCGGCGGATTCGCATCTTGTCTGGATTCTGATCCAGATGTCGTTGCATCGCGTCGATGACACTGCCGTGCAGGTGCTTGAGTTGCAGATACTCACCGCTCTGCGGCTACCTTGCGCACCCAGTCGTAGCCACTGCGCTTCTTCCAGAAAAGGCTCATGTAGCCCTTAATGCTGAGCTGCCCGCCTAAGCGTTCGTACTTCTTGAAACCGGACCATATTTTAGACGAGTAGCACATCGCATGCGTTCGCCTGATTGGGTCGATCGACAATAACGCCGAGCAGCGTCAACGGCGAATCAGTGCAATTCTTCCACATCGACGCGTTGTAGGATCGCGAAACCATTCTCAAAGCGACAGGAGCATGTATGACGCAGAAGGCTATGCAAGGTGCGCCCGTGCTCAAGTGGGACGTGTTTGAAATGAATGACAACCGCGCCGGAGTGTGCATCTTCGAATACGTTGTCAGTCCCGAGACTATCGATCAACCGCAGGTCACTCCTTTTCTCACGATGAACGCTCAGCAGGTTCGCAAGCTTGCGGACCGACTGATCGAGTGTGCGGAGAAACTGGAAGCCGCGGCGAACAGAAGCGACGCGGCGCCTCGGAGCTAGTCGGTGGTCGATTCCTTTGCAACGCGCACCTTATTTCGCGGACCGGGCATCGCGCTCAATAATCCCGAAGTTGTGCAAGATGCGGTCAATCTCCGAATAAGCCCAAGCGTGATCCGCGTTGCGGGCATTATCCATGATGTAGTCGGCGTGCCCTGCAAATTCGCCGATGAAGTCTTGAAAGTCGGGATACCTTGACGTCAGCTCTGGCATGTCGCTTTCTAGCCTGGCTAGCCGAAGCTGCAGTTCTTGGCGCGATATAGGCATAGGTCAACCTCCGTGCGCATAGGGTAGCTTCCCGGTGCGTCAACGGAGGATCAAAGCGCCCCGTTCGTCGGTTCCACCAGACGTTGCAGCGTCGGCTATTGCCAGACACTTGTCGGATCGGGCCGGACTCGCAGGGCGATAACAAGATGTTCCCGATCGACGTAGTCAGGTATCGGCGCGTGCGGCGGCGACGCGTAGGTGGTTTCTGATTTGCTGTAGGTCGCTGAGCCGAGGATAACGAGCCTCGAGGGTAATCTGAGCTATCGCACTGCTAGATGAGTGATCGAGCAATGTGCTGAAAAGGTTTCGAACGACTGATTCGTTGCTGTCCAGGAACCATAACTGGAATGTACAGCCTTTCGAACGGCGCCTTGGCAGCCCTCTTGCATTAGGTCCCTGGTCTAACGAAACCAGGAATAAGGAATGTTCAAGAGAATCGGCCTATCGGCGTGCCTGTGCGTCTTCGCACTGGGGATAAATGGCGTTGTTGTTGCTCCGAGCAACGCCATGGATCAACCACAGCAGCGCGCGCAGAACGTCACAACTGACTCAACCGCGCTCATCGAGCAGGGGAACTATGTAAACCGGGAGGGCGACACGGTGCACCGTCCGGCACATACCGTGTCGGGGGCTGTGCCTGCGGGCGCTACGGCCCAATGTAGGGATGCAAGCTACAGCTTCAGCGAGAATCACCGCGGCACATGCTCGCATCACGGCGGGGTGTCGCGCTGGCTTTGAGTGCGGGTCCATCGAACCATCAGGGGAAAACCATGAAAACGAAACTTGCGCTTGCCATGTTGTTGCTCAGTTCCGGTGTTGCCACGGCACAAAACTACACACCCCAGCCTTACCGGTCCTACACGCCGCCGACCGGGTACTCGCAGCCTCAACAGTCGACGGAACAAGTCCAGGGCTACACGGGTGCAAACGGCACGTACGTGCAGCCATATGAGCGAAGTGCCCCCGACAACAGTCGCCAGAACAACTGGTCGAGTAAGCCGAACGTCAATCCTTACACGGGAAAGGAAGGCACGAAAGATCCGTACGCTACTTCGTACGGGCATTAAAGCCGGGCTACTTTTGCAATGTTTCGCGTTTCCGCGCGCACAATGTGGGACGCGTGGCGTAAAAATTGCCCTCGCACGTGCTCGTTTTGCGTTTGCGTCCGTGAGCGGGCGCAACTGCGACGCGCGCGGATGTGAGCAGTGAATTTGTCAGGTGGGAATACGAATGGCGGCAAGGTGAGGCTGTGAAGCGAAAGCACGCTTGAACCTTCTCGGATGATCCGGTTTACAACCGGGCCAAGATCGAATTTATGCAGAACGTTCTGAACCTCGTCCGTACGCTTTCATCGTCCTGATATCCACCTCTAGTTGGCTTAAAAACTCATCAAGTCGGCGCGAGTCTTGGGTGTGAGAAAGAAACGGATAGCTCGCTTATGACGATCAGGCTTAGCGCAGTTGGATATCGTTTGGCTTGACCGGCCATGCCCCGGCCAAAGAGCAGGGCGTGCCCCAAGTCGCTGCCCAGCGTTCCTTTGTCCAGCGGTTGAACCTGTTACGAATATCGGGGTGCACTTCATCTCGACACTTCGGACTGATAGCCGGTTTAACTCTCTCCATAAGCGTGGCCTCGCCACAACGGATTACTACGGACGCTGCATTCACAATCTCTCTGTTGAATACGTCGCCCACATCCAAAGCGATGCGGTACGTTAGCCTGTCCAGTGGCTTCCCTGTGGCAGGCGCATAACAGGGGCTGAGAAAAACCACCCCAGCTCTCATTAGTTTGTAAAAAAGCTCCATTGGCGCGGCCGAGCGTTCACTCTCAATCCGCCAATCAACACCCAAGGCCTCCAGCACATAACGGCCTGGGCACGTGCGATGGGTTTGTTCGGCCCACGTCTGCCTACAAAAAACTATGCCGGTGGAGCCATTCGGATTGTCTTTGCCCAGCATCAGCAGTTGTATCGATACTCCGCTAGACATCGCAGCATGCTTGTATTGCACTGTGGCGGCTGATGGCTCCATAGCGTCGATGCGTCGAGTCTGTGGCGGAGTCTTACCTTACGGGTCAGAATCTCCAGTTGTTGTGAAGGGTTTTGATTAACCCCCGTACGCACGCGCGGGCC